>Ga0180221_1000079_pt1 | contig 171680 bp, 180 predicted proteins | sample eDN5th37CKraftMG_FD_151339 | JGI IMG/M metagenome (GOLD analysis project Ga0180221, IMG submission 151339) | Enriched Miracle-Growth compost microbial communities from Emeryville, California, USA - eDNA 5th pass 37_C Kraft MG (version 2) (version 2) ... | reverse complement strand
CGTCCCCGAGAATTACCGCCCACCGTTCGAGGTGGTCGAAGGTCGGAGGTTCAATCCCTTGGTGACGCAGGAGGCACACGCCAGCCGCGCATTCTCCCGAGCGGTTTGGATCCGTTCAGCCACGATGGTCCGGCGCAGCCCTTGCCGGCACGGACCAGAATTGCCGCGGAGCCTCGATCGAAATGCCAGCAGGTCGGAGAAGCCGCGCACCATTGCGGCCGCGAGGGGATCGTCGCGCCGTCCGCTACGGGGTTCGGGAGCGTCCTCGCCGTCTACATAGATCGACTCATGCCTGGCTCTGAGCTGCACCCCTATCAGGAGGAGCTCTGGCTACCGGATGGTGGCCAGTAGTCAGCCGACGCGCACGTAGCCGGTCGCGCCGCCGCCGTCCGGCCCGTAGGTGCGCCGCGAGACGGCGTTGGAGGAGTTGCCCTCGATCGTGGTGATCGAGCCGTCGAAGCCGACGGACTCGACGATGCCGATGTGGCGCCCGCCCCACACGATCAGGTCGCCGGGCTGGGGCGGCTGGGTGCCGGGCGGGATGAAGCGGCCGGTGCGCTGGGCCCAGTCGGCGACCGAGGCGACGGCGCCGAAGCCCTGGCCGGCCTCGCCGAGCGGGACGCCCGCCTGCCGCGCCACCCACGACGTGAAGTAGGCGCACCACGGGCCCACGCCGGAGCCGGCCGTGGCCGTGCGGTACTCGGCGATCCGCGGCGAGTCGTTGGAGCCCGGCGGCTGCTCGGCCTGGCCGAGCTCGGCCTGGGCGATCTGCACCATCCGCTGGCCGGTGGTGCCGGCCGGGGCGCCGAGGATGCTCGACGTCGGCGTCGCCATCAGCGCGGAGGTGCCGGCGGGCAGGCCGGTGGAGCCGCCCTGGGCGGTGAGCAGGCTCGCGAAGGTCGAGGGCGTGATGTTGGACATCGCCGTCGCCGTCGACGTGGACGCGGGGGCGGGCGCCGCCGAACCGGGGTTCAGCAGCGACTGGATCTCGGAGATCCGCACCAACGCGTCGGTCACGCTCATCGCCCTGGTAGTCGGACGGCGGGCGCGCGCCTTGACCCGGATTCGTCAGGAGAACGACAGCGGGCCGCCCCGAGGGGCGGCCCGTGTCGCGTTGAGAGCTCGTCAGGCTCCCTGGGTACTGCCTCCCTACCGGAGGAGGGAGAGCACGTTCTGGCTGGCCTGGTTGGCCTGGCTCAGCATCGACGTGCCGGCCTGCTGGAGGATCTGGTTCTTGGAGAAGTTGATCATCTCCTGGGCCATGTCGACGTCGCGGATCCGGCTCTCCGCGGACACCAGGTTCTCCTGGTAGGCGGCGGCGGCGCGAGCGGAGTACTCGAGCCGGTTCTGGATCGCGCCGAACGTCGCGCGGGTGGCGGACACGCCGTCGATGGCGGCGTCGATCTGCGACAGCGAGCTCGCGGCCGACAGGTCGTACCAGTTGGCCGTGCCGGCGGCGACGGTCTGGCCGAGCGAGATCATCGCCACGGTGATGACCTGGCCGTCGTTGGCGCCGACCTGGAACGTCACGGTGTTGGTGTTGTCCAGCAGCGAGATGCCGTTGAACTTCGCCGACGTGCCGATGCGCTCGATCTCCGAGGCCAGCTGGTAGACCTCGGACTGGATGGCCGACTTGTTGGCCGCCGAGTTGGTCGAGTTGTTGTACTGGACGGCCAGCTCGCGGATGCGCTGGAGCATGCTGTGGACCTCGTCCAGGTTGGCCTCAGCCGTCTGCACGAGCGACACGCCGTCGCCGATGTTGCGCTGCGCCTGCGCGAGGCCACGGATCTGGCCGCGCATCTTCTCCGAGATGCCCAGGCCCGCCGCGTCGTCGGCACCGCGGTTGATGCGGTAGCCCGAGGACAGGCGCTCCATGGACTTCATCGTCGCCGCCGAGGTGTTGGTCAGGTAGCGGTGCGCACCCAGGGCCTCGACGTTGTTCTGCACGCGAAGGGACATGCGATCTCTCCTTGAGAACGATGGTTTATGTGTCCCGGAGGGCGACTCCTTGTCGCCTCCTGCATCCCACTTGTCGGCGGGGCCGCCGGGCCGCTGAAGCGTTCTGGACGCTTGATCGAGGTCGCGCCGCTCAGCGCGCCGCGCCGGGCACGGAGGTGCCGTGCTTGCGCTCGAAGGCGGCGCGTCGGCGGCGACCTGGCGCACGATCCACGCGCGCAGCTGCGGGTCCTCGCTCTCGACGGTCTGCGAGAGGCCGTGGCGGATCTGCGAGGTCTCCACGAGCATCGGCGGGCGCCCGTCGTGGCGCAGCCGCTGCAGCAGGTCGGTGTCCTGGAACCACACGACGAGGTCGGGGTCCAGGAACTCGCCCGGCGCGACCGCGTAGGTCTCGAGCGTGTCGCGCGAGAGCGCGAAGCACCAGGCGGCGAAGTCGTTGCGCATCGCGCCGTCGATCGTGAGCGGGAAGACGACGGCGGCGCCGGCGTCGAGCGCCTCGCGCAGCGGCGGCCACCAGCCGGGCAGCAGCTCGACGTCGTCGTTGAGGACGACCATGTAGCGCCCGCGCGCGGCGCGCAGGCCCGCGTTGACCGGCGCGGTGAAGCCCTGCGGGGGCGCGCCGTTGTCGACGATGACGATCTCGTGCGGCGCCTCGGTCGTCGCCTGGGCGGCGGCGACGCACGCGCGCACGCGCTCGCCGGCGGCGTCGAGCGTCGGGATGACGATGCTGACCTCGACGGTCTCGGGGTCGTCGAGGTCGATCGGGCGCCGGGCCCCGCCGGTGCGCCGGCCGGGCGCGGCGACCGCGCTGGCCGGACACGGCTCCACGCGGCCGCGGCGCGCAAGATCCGCGCACAGCGCCGCGATCTCCAGGCCCGCGGGCGCGGGCGGCAGCGCGTCCACGTCGGCGCGGCGCACGGCGATCGCGTGGGCGGCGACCGGCGGCTCCTGCGGCGCCGAGGCGGTGACCGGCGTGACGGCGGCGACCTCGGGATCGGCCAGCGCGCCGACGAGCGGGGCCAGGAAGCGGGGCGCCACCTCGACCGCGCCGCGCAGCGCGACGACGACGTCGCCGCGGCAATGGGCCAGGCCGCGCGTGGCCGCGGCCGCGAAGCCCTCGCGGCGCGGGCTGCGCACGACGCTGACGTCGCCGTCCAGGCGGGCCAGCAGCGCCTCGAGCCCGACCGAGGCGTCGTCGACGACGACGACCTCGTGCGCGGGCTGGTCGGGGTCCAGCGAGGCCACGGAGGTGAGGCAGCGCAGCGCCTGCTCGGCGCCGCCGTCGAGGACGATCAGGATCGAGGCCTGCACGCCCCGATGATCGGCCGCGCCGGGCGCCGCTTGAGCGCCCGGTCAGACGCTGACGTCGATGTGGCCGTCCGCGTCGGGGCCGGCGGGCTCGCCGTCCTCGGGCTCGGGCTCGCCCTGCGCCCGGCGACGCCGGCGGCGCCGCTCCTCCTCGTCGCGCGGGTCGTGGCGGTCGATCCGGCGATTGACCGCGAGGCGCTCCACCGACGGCGGTCCGGCGGCGGTCCTGCGGATGGACTGGATGCGCTCCACGGTCGATCAGCCTCGGGTCAGGAGAAGCTCGGCTCCGGGGTCGCGGCCGGCTGGTCCCCGGCGGGCGCCTCGTCGGCCTGCTCGGCGGCGGCGCGCTCGGCGGCGTCCAGCAGCTCGCGCCGCAGGAGCTCGACCTCGGCGACGACGATCTGGCGCCACACGATCACGGCGACGGCCCACGCGATCAGGTAGGCGGCGATGCCGGCCAGCAGCGCGCGCACGCCGGCGTCGACGAACGACATCCCGTCGCTGAGGGCGAGGTACTGGACGAGCAGGAAGACGATGAGGCCCGCCCACGCCTTCGTGGCGCGGATCTGGCGCTGGGCCTTCGGGTGGGTGGCGAGGCGGACGGCGGTGTCCAGCGGCTCGGCGTCGACGTGCGGCTCGACCTCGTCGACCCGGCCCTTCTTGCCCTTCTCCTTGTCCTTCTTCTTGTCCTTGGCCATGTCCGGCTACCCCACGAGCTCCAGGGCGAGCGCCTCGACCAGCGCGGGCCGCAGCCCGCCGCGGTCGGCGGACGCGCCGCGCCCGACGTAGGAGATCGGCAGCTGCGCGTCGATCGCGGCGCCGATCGCGGCGCCGAGGTGCTCGGTCTCGTCGACGTGCGTGATCGCGAGCGCGTCGACGCCGAGCGAGCGCGTGCCGTGCACGAGCTCGGCGGCCGCCTGCGGGCTCAGCGTGGCCGGCAGCGTCAGGTGGCACTCGTCGAGCTGCAGCTGGCGCAGCTCGGAGGCGAGCTGGCGCAGCTCGGCCTCGGCGCGCGGCGACACGCCGGGCGTGTCGATGACGACGAGCGCGCGGTCGCCGACGTGATCCAGGAACCGGCGCGCGGCGTGGACGTCCTCGGCGGCGTGGACGGGGATGCCGGCGTGCGACACGTCGGCCATCAGCTCGGCGCCGCGGTCCTTCGCGCGCAGCGTCAGGCAGGCCACCGGCCGGTCGCCGCGGCGCGCGTAGGCGAGCGCGAGGCGGGCGCTGCAGCGGGTCTTGCCGGAGCCGCCGGCGCCGACGAAGCCGATCACCAGGCGTCCCGGCCGGCGGCGCGGCATCGGCGGCAGGCAGCGCGCGAGCTGGCCGGCGACGAGCGGGCGCAGCGAGCCCTCGGACGAGAACGGGAGCATGTGCTCGACCGCCTCGGCGACGATCTCGGTCACGAGGTCGGGATCCATGCCGCGGGCGGTGAGGCCGCGGTGGACGTCGAGCGCGGCCTGCGGCCAGGACGGCTCGACGGGGACGGCCGGGGACGGGGTCGAGACCGCGGGCGCCGGGGCGGGGGCGCGGCGCGTCATCTCCCTGGACGGCGCGGGGGCGGCGGCCGGCTCGGGGGCCGGCGTGCCGTTGACGCGGTCGGGCTGGAACATCGCCGCCAGGGCGCTGGCGCCCTCGCTGCGCGGAGCGGGCGCGGGCTCGGCCGGGGCGGCCGGCTCCGGCGCGGGCGCGTGGTGGCCGTTGCCGTTCGTCGCCTGGGCCGGGGCGTGGCCGTCGGTCGCCTCGGCGGCGCCGCGCGCCTCCTCGATGAGCTGGTCCCAGCTGCCGGGCACGTCGGCGGGCACGAACGGCTCGCCGTCCGGCGCCTCGGCGCCGGCGCGGGTGGCCGCCGCCAGCATCCGCTCGAACTCCTCGTCGTCGCCGGCGACCTGGTCGACGCTGGGGCCGGGGATCGCGTCGACCTCGACGCAGCGCTGCGCGAAGAACCCGCCGATGCCGCCGGTGGTGCCCTGGCGGACGTTGAGCGCGATCGCGCCCTCGCCCAGCTCCTCGCGCACCTGCGGGAGGACCTCGGCCAGCGAGCGCCCGCGGAACGTCCGCGCCTCGGGGTGGGTGGTCTGCGGCTGGCTCATGCGCTCACGACTCCGATCGTCTCCACGTTGATGCCCGGCGTGATCTCGTTGTAGGCACAGACCGACAGCTGCGGCATCGCCTGCGAGCACAGCCGCCGCAGGTGGCGGCGCACGCGGGACGAGCACAGCAGGACGGGCCGCCGGCCGCGCGACACGGCCTCCTCGGACTGGGCGTGCAGCGCCTGCAGCAGGGCCTGCGCGCGCGGCGGGGCCATCGCCAGGTACTCGCCCTCGGCGGTCGTCGTGATCGCCTCGGAGACCTCCTGCTCGACCGCCGGATCGAGCGCGATCGCCTTCAGCGTCTGGTCCATGTCGATGTGCGGCGCGACGATCGTGCGGCCCAGCGCCTGGCGCGCGTACTCGGCCAGCAGCGCCGGGTCGCGCGTGAGGCGCGCCTTGTCGCCGATCGCCTCGATGATCGTGCCCAGGTCGCGGATCGAGACGCCCTCCGACAGCAGCGCCTGCAGCACCCGCTGGATCTCGCCGATCGACAGCAGGTCCGGCACGACCTCCTCGACGACCGCGGCGTTGACCTCCTTGAGCCCGTCGAGCAGCGCCTTGGTGTCCTGGCGCGTGAGCAGCTCGGCGACGTTGGCGCGGATCGTCTCGGTGAGGTGGGTGATGATCACCGACTCGGCGTCGACGACCGTGTAGCCGAGCGCCTCGGCCTCGGCGCGGCTGCCGTCGGCGATCCAGGTGGCGGGCAGGCCGAACGCCGGCTCGGTGGTCTCGACGCCCTGCAGCTGGCCGAACGCGTCGCCCGGGTCCAGCGCGAGCTGGTGGCCGGCCATGATCGAGCCGCGCGCGACCTCGGTGCCCTTGACCTTGATCGCGTACTCGTGGGAGCCCAGGCCGACCTCGTCGTGGATGCGGACCTTCGGGACGACGGTGCCGAGCTGGGCGGCGAGCTGCTTGCGCACGGCGCCGACGCGCTGCAGCAGCGTGCCGCCGGCGGACTGGTCGACGAGCGGGACGAGGCCGAAGCCGATCGTGAGCTCGAGCGGGTCGATCGCGAGCGCCTCGAACGGGTCGTTGGCGTTGGCGGCCAGCGCGGGCTTGGCGGCCGCCTCGCGCTCCTCGGCCGCGCGCTGCGCCTCGCGCTGGGCGGCCATCTTCGCCAGCGCCCGCCCGCCGAAGAACAGCAGGCAGCCCATGACGAGGAACGGGAGCGTCGGCAGGCCGGGGACGAGCGCCATGAGGCACACGACGACGCCGGCGATGACCGGCGCCTTGCGCTGCTTGAGCACCTGGCGCGCGAGGTCGGTGCCGAGGTCCTTGTCGGACGTCGAGCGCGTGACGATGATGCCGGTCGCGACCGAGATCAGCAGCGCCGGGATCTGCGCGGCGAGGCCGTCGCCGACGGTCAGCAGCGAGAAGTGCTGGGCGGCCTCGCTGAACGGCATGCCCTGCTGGGCGACGCCGACGACGATGCCGCCGATGAGGTTGACGAGCGTGATGACGACCGCGGCGATCGCGTCGCCCTTGACGAACTTCGAGGCGCCGTCCATCGCGCCGTAGAAGTCCGCCTCGTCGCTGATCTCCTTGCGGCGCTTGCGCGCCTCCTCCTCGGTGATCTGGCCGGCGTTCAGGTCGGCGTCGATCGCCATCTGCTTGCCGGGCATCGCGTCCAGGGTGAAGCGCGCCCCGACCTCGGCCACGCGGCCGGCGCCGTTGGTGATCACGACGAACTGGATGATCACCAGGATCAGGAAGATGATGAGGCCGACGACGACGTTGCCGCCGACGACGAAGTTGCCGAACGCCTCGACCACGTGGCCGGCGTCGCCGTCGAGCAGGATCAGGCGGGTGACGCTGACGTTGATCGCCAGGCGGAAGAGCGTCGTCAGCAGCAGCAGCGACGGGAACGCGGCGAAGTCCAGCGCGCGCGGGACGTACATCGTGGCGATGACGATCGCCAGGCCGGCCGAGATGTTGGCCGTGATCATCAGGTCCAGCAGCGCCGGCGGGAGCGGCACCACCATCATGACCACGACGAGCACGACCACGCCGGCGGCGACGAGGTCGGAGTAGCGCTGCGCGCGCTTGAGGAAACCAGTCATGCGTTGGAGGGATGGCGACTCGGGAGGGGCGAGTCGCCCCCGTCATCGGCCACGCGCGCGCGCCCTTGAGGCACCCGCCGACGGATTTCCTATGCGACGCGGCGCCCGGCCATCCGGTACACGTAGGCGAGCACCTGCGCGACCGCCCCGAACAGCTCCTCGGGGATCTGGCGCCCGACGTCGACGGACGCGTACAGCGAGCGGGCCAGCGGCGGGTCGGGCACGATCGGCACGCCCGACTCGGTGGCGATCTCGCGGATGCGGGCGGCCAGCAGGTCGACGCCCTTGGCCACGACCTCCGGCGCCGGGTTGCTGCCGTCGTACTTGAGCGCGACCGCGTAGTGCGTCGGGTTCGTCACGACGACGTCGGCCTCGGGGACGGCCTCCATCATGCGTCGCCGGGAGGCCTCCATCTGGCGGCGGCGGATCGCGGCGCGGACCTCGGCCGGCAGCATCTGCTGCTTGGCCTCGTCCTTGACCTCCTGCTTGTCCATCTTCATCGACTTCTCGGTGCGGTGGACCTGCCACACCATGTCGATGATCCCGATGATCAGGTAGGCGGCCGCGGCCCGGATCGCGATGCCGAAGACCATGTCGGCCAGCGCGCCGGCCAGCTGCGCCGGGGTCATGCCGATCATCGCGCCCATCTGCGGGATCTGCGGGACGAGCGCCGCGGCGACGATCGCGCCGACCGCGATCACCTTCACGAGCGACTTGGCGCCCTCGAAGAGCGCGTTGGGCCCGTAGATGTTCTTGAAGCCCTTGAGCGGGTTGAGCCGCTGCGGGTCCGGCTTGAGCCCGTGCAGGTTCAGCTTCGGGCGGACCATCACGACGTTGATCGCCAGCGCGGCGATCGCGCACGCGCCCACGACCGGCAGCAGCGCCAGGACGACGTGCTGGAGGATCGTCATGAGGATCCCCTCGAGGCCGTCGGTGGTGACGATCTCGGGATGGGCGCCGAGCCGCAGCGCCCAGTCCATCGCGTCGCGCAGCTGGCCGGTCAGCCGGGGCCCGAACATCATCAGCGCGAGCAGGCCGACGAGCATGACGACGGCGCCGGTGAGGTCCTGCGACCGCGCGACCGTGCCCTTCTTGCGGGCCTCCTGCCGTTTCTTGGGTGTCGCCTTCTCGGTCTTCTCACCGGCCACGCGCGCTCACCCCCCTGATGGCTGATCCCACGGGGGCGTGTTCGGATGCGCGCCCACCGTGGATGCCGGGCGCCGCCCACCGGACCCGACGTGTACCTGGCGTCGTCATCTAGGCCACCCGCAACGTCCGCAGCGCCTCGGAGACGCTCTGCTGCACCTCGTCCGACAGCCAGCCGGCGACCCACGGCAGCGTCGCGCCGATGAGCACGAGGCCGACGATCATCTTCACCGGGAAGCCGACGCCGAAGACGTTCAGCGTCGGCACGACCCGCGACACGACGCCGAACGCCGCGTCGGTCAGCACGAGCGCGAGGATGATCGGCCCGGCGATCTGCACCGCCGAGGAGAAGATCTGCACGAACGCGTCGTCCGCGCCCGCCACCATCGCCCCGATCGACGGCGTCTGGTCGATGCCGACGAGGTCGTAGGTCTTCGCGAACCCGGCGATCACCCACGAGTCGCCGCCGATCGCGATGAAGATCAGGACGCCCAGCAGCGCGTAGAGCTGGGAGATGATCGTGGTGTTGGTGCCGGTGACCGGGTCGACCAGGGAGCCGAACGACAGGCCCATGACGTAGTCGATGAACGTGCCCGCCACCGAGACCGCGGCGAACAGCGCGCCGAGCGCGAACGCGTAGGCCAGCCCGACGAGCAGCTCCTTGACGACCAGGCCGGCGTACTCCCAGGCGTCCATCGAGATCGTCACGTCGCCGATCGCCACCGGCGTGAGGCCGACGGCGAGCGCCAGCGCGACGATCGCGCGCACGCGGGCCGGCACCATCCGGCTCGAGAACAGCGGCGCCATCAGGAACAGCGGCGTCAGGCGCGCCAGCACGAGGAAGAACCCCGCGAGCGTCTGCTCGCTGAAGCGCTCGAGGATGAGCTCCGGCATCGGGCCGACCGCTCCCGCGCGGGCCTACGCCCCGACCATCTGCGGGATGCTCAGCCACAGATCCTGCGCATAGCCGATCAGCTGGTCGAGCATCCACGGGCCCGCGAGCATCAGCAGCGCGAACGTCGCCACGATCTTGGGGATGAACGTGAGCGTCTGCTCCTGGATCTGCGTCACCGACTGGAAGATGCTCACGAGCAGGCCGGCCACGAGGCCGACGAGGAGCAGCGGCAGCGCGATCTTCATGCTGATCGTCAGCGCGTTCGTCGCGAGGTTGACGACGTCGTCCTGGGTCATGGCCTATCCGAAGCTCTGGACGAGCGATTGGGTGACGAGGTTCCAGCCGTCCACGAGCACGAACAAGAGGATCTTGAACGGAAGGGAGATGAAGACCGGTGGCAGCATCATCATGCCCATGGACATGAGCGTGGTGCTGACCACCAGGTCGATGATCAGGAACGGCAGGAATATGAGGAAGCCGATCTGGAAGGCGGTCTTCAGCTCGGAGATGATGAACGCCGGGATCAGCACGTAGGTCGGGACGTCCGCGCGCGTCTCCGGCGGCGGGATCTTCGCGAGCTTCACGAACAGCGCCAGGTCCTTGTCGCCGGTCTGCTTGAACATGAACTCGCGCAGCGGCACCTGGGCCCGGTCGAGCGCCTGCTCCTGGGTGATCTCGTTGGCCTGGAGCGGATCCCAGGCGACCTCCTTGATCTCGCCGAACGTCGGCGCCATCACGAAGATCGTCAGGAACAGGGCGATGCCGACCAGCACCTGGTTGGGCGGCGCGGTCTGCGTGCCCAGGCCGCTGCGGATGAAGCCCAGGACGATCAGGATCCGGGTGAACCCGGTGACGCAGAAGAGCATCGCCGGCACGAGCGTGATGCCCGCGACCAGCAGGAGGATCTGGACGGCGTTGCCGCTGTCCACCATCAGCGGATGGTCCTCTCGCGCAGGCGGTCCATCAGCTGCTGGGCGGTCGTGCCGCCGCGTCCGCCGCCGCCGCGGCGCGGGGCGGGGCCCTCGGGCTCGTCGGGGACGTCGAGGCCGAGGCGCTGGGCCTCCTCCTCGGTGTAGGTCCGGATCGGGACGACGCCGTGGTCGGCGACGCCGACGAGCAGCAGCTCGCGCCCGGCGCGGATGAGGTGCAGGGAGCGGCCGGGCCCGAGCGCGACGACCGCGGCCGTCGACAGCCCGTTGCCGCGCGTGCGCTCCTCGCGCGACGACTTGATCTGCTTGAGCACCCACGTGACGCCGTAGATGACGGCGATGACGATCGCCAGGCCGACGATCGTGCGGACGAGGCTGCCGGAGCCGCCGGAGCCGCCGCCGCCGCCGGTCGCGGTGCTCGAGGTGGGAAGGTCGAGCGGGGTGGCCTCGCCCAGCTCCTTGTCGCCCGACGGGGTCGTCGAGGTCTGGGCCACCGCGTAGGCGGGCGCCAGCAGGAGGAACGCGAGGGTCGCCGTCGCGACCGATCGGAGGAGGGAGTTCGACATTCGTTCTATGGAGTCGGGAGGGACGACTCCGCCCCGTAGTCGGTCGGTCCGGACCCGCCTTGAGCCCCTCAAGGGAATCGCGGAAATGCCGACCAACAGCGGTAGTCAGCCCCCCGCCCTCCTGTCCACGAGGTAACTGCATGTCCACCGAATCCACCCGCCAGCTCGTCGTCTTCTCGCTCGGCGAGGAGGAGTACGCCCTCCCCATCACGCGCGTCCACGAGATCATCCGCTGGACGGAGCCGCGCTCCGTCGCGTCTGATGAGCCGTGGGTGCGCGGGGTCATCTCGCTGCGCGGGAAGATCGTCCCGGTCTACGACCTCGCCGCCCGCCTGGGCCTCGCCGCCGAGCGCCCCGAGCACGCGAAGATCGTGATCGTCGAGACCGCCGCCGACATGGCCGGCGTCGTCGTCGACGACGTCGAGGAGGTCCTGACCGTCGACGTCGAGCAGCTCGACTCGGTGCCCGCCGCCGGCGACCCCGCCATCGAGGCGATCGCCAAGATCGACCAGCGCCTGGTCGTCCTGCTGGATCCGGTCGGCCTGTTCGGCGGCTCGGTCCTCGACGCCGAGCAGCTCGCCGAGGTCGCGTAGCCGCGAGCCTCGACGACCACCACCGGTTCCCCGACATGTCCGCTGCCCCCCGTCCGCGCGTCGTCGTCGCCGACGACTCCGGCCTGATGCGGCGCGTCGTGACCCATGCCCTCCAGGACGAGGGCATCGAGGTCGTCGGCGCCGCCGCGGACGGCGACGAGGCGCTGGAGCTCTGCCAGCGCCTGCGTCCGGACGCCATGACCCTCGACCTGGCGATGCCGGGCCTCGACGGCATGGGCGTCCTGCGCGCGCTGAAGGACCCGTCCCGCCCGCCCGGATCGAACGTCCCGGTCGTGGTCGTGTCGGCCTTCTCGCCCGCGCACGGGGCGCGCGCGGTCGACGCGCTCGCCGAGGGCGCGTTCGACCTGGTGGCCAAGCCGGCGACCGGAGAGCCGCTGTCGACGTTCGTCACGCAGCTCGGCGAGAAGGTGCGCGCGGCGGCGGCCAGCCGCCGCGGCACGCTGAACGGCAGCCGCGCCGCTCACGCCGGGCGCGTGCGGCGCGCCCCCGTGGCGCTGCCGCCGCGGCGCGGCGAGATCCGCCCCAGGCCGGGCGGGCCGCGCACCGGGCGCATCGTCGTCATCGCCAGCTCGACGGGCGGCCCGCGCGCCCTCGCCGACCTGATGCCGCAGCTCCCGGCCCGCCTGGGCGCCGGCACGCTCATGGTCCAGCACATGCCCCCGGGGTTCACCGCCTCGCTGGCGCAGCGCCTGGACCGCGCGAGCCGGCTGACGATCAAGGAGGCGGCCGGGAACGAGACGCTCGACCCGGGCGTCGCGCTGCTGGCCCCGGGCGGCTCGCACCTGCGCTTCGTCGACGGGCGGGCGCGGCTGTCGGACGCTCCCGCGATCGGCGCGCTGCGGCCCCGCGCGGACCTGACGATCCAGGACGCGGTCGCCGCGTTCGGCGCGCGCACGCTGCTCGTCGTGCTGACCGGCATGGGCCGCGACGGCCTCGACGGGGCGCGCGAGGTCAAGCGCCGCGGCGGGCGGGTGCTCGTCGAGGCGGAGTCCAGCTGCACTGTCTACGGCATGCCGCGCGCGATCGCCGAGGCCGGACTGGCCGACGCGGTCCTCGACCTGCGCGACCTGCCCCGAGCGATCATCCAGGAGGCCGGCGCATGACGCTGCTGCACACGGGCGCCGGCGCGCCCGCCACTCGGACCGCCACCGCCACCCGCTCCGGCGGCGACGACTACCTCGCGTTCTGCGAAGGCGTGCGCGCGCTCAGCGCGATCGACCTGAGCCAGTACAAGCGCGGCCAGATGGAGCGGCGCATCCGCTCCTTCGCGCAGCGCAAGGGAAGCGCCGACCTGGCCGATTACCTGAACATGCTGCGCACCAGCAAGGACGAGCTCGAGGACTTCCTCGACCGCATGACGATCAACGTCTCGCAGCTCTGGCGCAACCCGGAGCAGTGGGACCTGATCGGGCGCGAGATCCTGCCCGAGCTCGCCGGCCACGGCCGCCCGCTGAGCGTGTGGTCGGCCGGGTGCTCCTACGGCGCGGAGGCCTACACGGTCGCGGCGCTGTGCCGCGAGCACATCCCGGCGGCGCGCACCACGATCCGCGGCACCGACATCGACAAGCGCATGGTCGAGCGCGCGCGCCGCGGCTGGTTCTCGGCCGAGGACGCCCGCACTGCGCCGCCGGCGCTGCTGGAGCGCCACTTCACGCCGGCCGACGGCGGCTTCCAGGCGCGCCGCGAGCTGATCGCGATGTGCACGTTCGAGGTCGGCGACCTGCTGCGCATGAACGTGCCCGCGGGCCGGCTGGACCTGGTCCTGTGCCGCAACACCGTCATCTACTTCAACGACGAGGTGCGCAACGCGCTGCACGAGCGCCTCGCCGCGTCGCTGCGTCCCGGCGGCTACCTCGTGATCGGCTCCACCGAGCGGGTGCAGGACCCCCGCGCCGTGGACCTCACCCCCACCCATCCCTTCGTCTACCGCAAGAGCTGAGAACTGCCATGGACGTCTCTGAGTACATGCCGATGTTCCTCGCCGAGGCGCGCGAGCACCTCCAGGAGCTGAACCTGGCCGTCGTCCGGATCGAGGAGACCCCCGACGATCAGGAGACGGTCAACGAGATCTTCCGGATCGCGCACTCGATGAAGGGCATGAGCGCGACCATGGGGTTCGAGCGCATGGCCGCGCTCACGCACCAGATGGAGGACGTGTTCGAGCTGCTGCGCCAGCGCTCGGGCGGCCTCCCGCGCGAGGCGATCGACGTGCTCCTGGCCTGCCTGGACGCGCTCGAGGCGACCGTCGGCACGATCGAGGAGACCGGCGCCGAGAACCTCGACCCGGAGCAGCTCATCGAGCAGCTGAAGGGCCTCGTCCGCGAGCGCACCACCGAGCAGGAGGTCCACCGCGTCGGCGGGCCCGCGCCGGTGCCGCCGCCGGAGGTCGTGGCCGAGCGCGCCGGCGGCCGCCGCATCGTGCGCGTGGTCGTCGAGCTGTCCGAGGACTGCGCGATGCCGTCCGTGCGCGCGTACATGGTCCTCAACGCGCTGGGCGAGCAGGGCACGGTCCTGTCGTCGGCCCCCGCCGTCGAGAAGGTCGACGCGTTCGAGGGCCGCACGATCGAGGCGTGGATCGCCGCCGAGGCCCACGACGAAGAGATCGTCGCCGCGGCCCGCCGCATCGCCGACGTGACCGGCGCCACGATCGCCGAGGTCTCCGAGGAGACGCTCGACGCCGCCGCCGAGCAGCAGCAGGCGCAGGCGGACGCGACCTCCGCCGCCGCCGCCGAGCGCCCGGCCAACGGCGCCGCCCCCGCGCAGGCCAACGGCCACAAGGCCGCGACCAGCGTGCGCGTCGACGCCTCCCGCCTGGACCAGCTCATGCACTACATGGGCGAGCTCGTCGTGCACCGCACGCACGTCGAGTCGCTGGCCGCCCAGGCCGAGGTGCCCGGGCTGCAGCAGGCGATGGCCGACCTCGCCCGCGCGTCGCAGTCGCTGCAGGCGATGGTCATGCAGGTGCGGATGATCCCCGTCGAGGCGGTCTTCCTGCGCTTCCCGCGCCTCGTGCGCGACCTGTCGAGCAAGCTCGGCAAGCAGGTCGAGCTGAAGCTCGTCGGCCAGGACACCGAGCTGGACCGCACCGTCGTCGACGCGCTCGGCGACCCGCTCGTCCACCTCGTCCGCAACGGCCTGGACCACGGCCTGGAGACGCCCGAGGAGCGGCGCGCCGCCGGCAAGCCCGAGACGGGCGTGCTGGAGATCTCCGCCGCCCACGCCGGCGGCAACGTCGTCATCAGCGTCCGCGACGACGGCCGCGGCATCGACCCCGAGAAGGTCGCCGCCAAGGCCGTGGAGCGCGGCATCATCACCCCCGAGCAGGCCGAGTCGATCGACCAGGCGCGCGCCGCCGAGCTGCTGTTCGCGCCCGGGTTCTCGACCGCCGAGGTCACGTCGGACATCTCGGGCCGCGGCGTCGGCATGGACGCGGTGCGCACGATCATCCGCGAGCTCGGCGGCGACGTGAACTTCATCTCGGAGAAGGGCGCCGGCACGACCGCGCAGATCCGCCTGCCGCTGACGCTGGCGATCATGGCGGCGCTGCTCGTCGAGGTCGACGGGCTGCCCTACGCGATACCGCTCGAGCGGGTGCAGCGCACCGTGCGCCTCGAGGACCACGTCGTGCAGTCGGTCGCCGGGTCGCGGATGCTCGTCATGCGCGAGGAGGTCTACCCGCTGCTCGACGGCGGCGAGGCGCTGGGGCGCGGCCTGCCCTCCGGCGACACCGACCACGCCGTCATCGTGACGTCCGGCGACCGCACGATGGCGCTCGCCGTGTCGAAGCTGGTCGGCCAGCGCGAGCTGGTCACGCGGCCCCTGCCGCCCGACGTGTCCGACAGCGCGGCCGTGTCCGGCGGCGCCGTCCTGTCCAGCGGCGACATCGCCCTGATCGTCGACTGCGACGCCCTGAACACCACAACCGGGCTCATCGCGGCCTAGAAAGGAGGGTCCGCGACGTCATGACGCATTACACCGACATGCAGCTGGACGCGCTGCGCGAGCTGGCGAACATCGGCTCGGGCAACGCGGGGACGGCCCTCTCGGCGATGCTCGGCCAGCCGGTCGACATCTCCGTCCCGGCCGCCAAGGCGCTGCCCCTCGCCAACGCCGTCGAGGCCGCCGGCGACCCCGAGACGCTGGCGACCGGCGTGGTGCTGCCGATCTTCGGCGACATCGACGCCACCGTCGTGCTGCTGTTCCCGCCCGACGACGAGGCCATCCTGTGCACGCTGCTGGGCGTCGAGCCCGGCACCGACGACGGGTACAGCGCGCTCGGCGAGATCGGCAACATCCTCGGCTGCTCGTACGTGAACTCGCTGGCCGAGATGACCGGCCTGGCGATCGAGCCGCGGCCGCCGGAGACCGTCGCCGACATGGTCGGCGCGATCCTCGCGTCCGTCCTCGCCGTGCGCGCGGACTCGACGAACCTCGCGCTCGTGATGGACTCGCGCCTGATCGTCGAGGGCCAGGAGTGCGAGCTGACGTTCCTCCTGCTGCCGAGCCTGCAGGGGATCGACGAGCTGCTGGGCCGTCTGGGGCTGGCATGAGCCGCGGACCGGCCACGGACGCTGGGAGCCGGGCGCCATGGCGCCGGTGGTGAGCGGAACGGAGCTGATGGTCCGGATGGGCGAGCTCGCGACGTCGGCGGTGGCCGGCGAGGTGCTCGTGACGATCGGGCTCGGCTCCTGCGTCGGCGTCGCGCTCGTCGACGCCCGCCGGCCGATCGTCGGCCTGGCCCACGTCATGCTGCCCGAGGCCGTCGGGGCCGACGGCCCGATCGCGAAGTTCGCCGACCGCGGCGTGCCGGAGCTGGCGCGCCAGGTGAAGGCGCTCGGCGCGGCGCGCCTGGAGGCCGTCATCGTCGGCGGCGCCCAGATGTTCTCGTTCGGCGGCTCCGACGGCGCCAACATCGGCGCGCGCAACGAGGCCGCCGTGCGCGAGCAGCTCGACCGGCTCGGGATCCCGATCCGGGCCGCGGCGACGGGCGGCCGCAAGGGCCGCACGGTGCGCGTCCACGTCCACGGCACGCGCGTGACCGTCCGCGAGGTCGCCGGCGTCGAGCAGGAGCTGTACGGAAGGGGGATCCAGTGAGCGGAGAGCTGCTCAACGACGATCAGATCGCCAAGCTGTTCGACCAGGCCGCCAAGGGCAAGCTGGACCCCGAGGTCCCGGTCGCCTCCTCGCGGTCCGCGCGCCGCGCCCACGGCCTGCGCACGATCGACTTCCAGCACCCGACGAAGTTCACCGCCGACCAGGAGCGGCGCATCAAGCGCGCCCTGGAGCAGTTCTGCCGCACCGCGAACCGCCGGCTCTCGGCCGAGGTGCGCGTCGACGTCGAGCTCGAGGTCATCGACGTGATGCAGCTGACGTGGTTCAACGCGCACGCGCAGATCCCGTTCGACTCGGTGTGCGGCGTCATCGACGGCGGCGACAGCAGCGAGGCGCGGATGCTGCTGAGCGCCGAGCAGTCGCTGGTCGTCAACTTCGTCGAGCGCCTGCTCGGCGGCACCGGCGAGGTGCGCGAGCGCAAGCTGACCGACATCGACCTCGTCGTCGCCCGGCGCTTCTTCGCTGCGCTCACCGAGGAGCTGTCGCTCGTGTGGGAGGAGCTGTCGCGCACGGAGCTGGAGCTGCTGCGCCTCGACAGCCAGCCCGAGAGCGCCAACGTCGCCAGCCCCAGCGAGCCGACGCTCGCGCTCGTGATGGAGGGCCGCCTGGGCCGCCTGTCCTCGACGGTCGTGCTGCTCGTCCCCTACCGGTCGGCCGGCTCGTTCGTCGACTCGTTCGGCAGCGGCGCCGACTCCGCGTCGCGCGACCCGCGGATCGCCGAGGCCGTCGACGCGGCGCTGCGCGGCGTGTCCGTGCCGGTGCGCGCGGAGGTCGCCGCCACGACGCTCACGCTCGAGGAGGTCCTCGCGCTGCGGCCCGGCGACACGATCAACTTCATGACGCCGGCCGCGGCCGGGGTGACGCTGATGGCCGACAAGGTGCCCGTGCACCGCGCCCAGCCCGGGCGCCGCGGGCGCTGGCGCGCCGTCCAGGTCGCCGAGGTGCTCCAGGGCGCCGAGCCGCAGACCGGCCCGATCCACGTCGATGGCGAGGAGGTGATCGAGTGAGCGACGCCGGCGATGCGCTGATGCAGATCGGCGAGTCCACCGCCGAGGCCGTCATGGGCGTCCTGCAGGTGTTCTGCCCCGAGGAGGGGCAGGTGACCCAGGGTCTCGTCGCCGCCGTGCCGCCGGGCGTCCATCCGATGGAGGGCGTGCCCGTGCCGGCGGTCGCGACCGGCGTGTCGTTCGTGGACGGCGTCCACGGCGGCAACGTGTTCGTGATGACCGTGAAGGGCGCGCGCCGGCTGGCCGCGTCGATGATGGGCGCCGAGCTGCCCGAGGACGACGCCGAGCTGACCGAGCTCGACCTGTCGGCCATGGGCGAGGCGATGAACCAGATGATGTCGGCCGCCGCGATGGCGACCAGCAAGGTGCTGGGCAAGGAGGTCGAGATCGCGCCGCCGGAGGTGCAGCAGTTCACCGACCCGGCGCAGGCGACCGCCGCGTACGACCCGACGCCGCACGCGGTCACCGCGCAGTTCTCGATCCTCGGCGAGCCGTGCCGCCTGGTGCTGTTCATCCCCAACGCGTTCATCGTGCGGATGAACCGCGCGCTGAGCGAGATGACCACCGAGTACGCCGAGTACGAGCAGGGCCCGCTCAGCCCGCTCGTCCGCGACGTCCCGCTGCGCCTGTGGGCGGAGCTGGGCCGCGTGCGGATGCCGCTGGCGGCCCTCGTCGGCCTGCCGGTCGGCGCGGTGGTCGAGCTCGACCACGAGGTCGACGACCCGATCGACCTCTACGTCGACGACATGCTTTTCGCAACAGGTCGGCTCCTCGTGACCGATGACAGCGAATGGGCCGTGCGCATCGAGACCGTGCACGGCGTTCCCGACAACCCCCGACACTCATCCCCCGATTCCCAGTCGCTGACGGCTGGGCCGACAACCACAACCCAAGGAGACTGACCGAAATGGCCCGTGTCCTCGTGGTCGACGACGCAGCGTTCATGCGCAAGATGGTCACCGACGCCCTGACCAAGGGCGGTCACGACGTCATCGGCGAGGCCGGCAACGGCGCCGAGGCCGTCGACCGCTGGCAGGAGCTGCGTCCCGACCTGACCACCCTCGACATCACGATGCCCGAGAAGGACGGCCTCGCCGCCCTCAAGGAGATCATCTCGATCGACCCCGCCGCCAAGGTCATCATGTGCTCCGCCCTCGGGCAGGAGAGCAAGGTGCTGGAGTCGATCAAGCTCGGCGCGAAGGACTTCGTCGTGAAGCCCTTCCAGGCCGATCGCGTCCTCGACGCGGTCGCCAAGGCCCTCGCGTAGCCGCACCCTCCTGTCGCGGCAGGGGGGTGCGGCGACGCCGCACCCCCGCGAGAGGTTTCCCCACGCGCGGCGCCGGGTCGTGGAGACTGCGCGCCCACATGGGCTCGCGGCGTCTCGTCCTCACGGTCTCGCTGGCCGTGTTCTGCGTCGACGTCGACTTCTTCGCGCTGAACCTGGCGCTGCCCGCGATCGCCCGCGAGCTCGGCGTCGCCACGACCGACCTGCAGTGGGCGGTGACCGTCTACCAGCTCACGCTGGCGTCGCTGCTCATCCCGGCCGGCCGGCTCGGGGACCTGCTCGGGCGCCGGCGCGTGCTGCTGTGCGGGATCGGCGGGTTCGGGGTCGCGTCGCTGCTGTGCGGGCTGGCGCAGTCGGCGGAGATGCTCGTCGCGATGCGCTTCGTGCAGGGCGCGGCGGCGGCGATGCTGTTCCCGGTCGGGATCGCCGTGATCAGCAACGCGTTCGACGTGCGGTCGCGCGGGCGCGCGATCGGCACCGTCTACGGCCTGGGCGCGATCGGCACCGCGATCGGCCCGTTCATCGGCGGCGCGCTGACCGACGCGCTGGACTGGCGGTGGGTGTTCTTCTTCAACGTGCCGTTCAGCGTCGCCGCGTTCGTCCTGGCGCTGCGCCACGTGGAGGAGTCGCGCGACCCGGGCGCCGAGCGCGTCGACCTGCCGGGCCTGGCGACGGTCGTCGCCGGGATCGCGTGCGTGACGCTGGCGATCGACCGCGGCGGCGCCTGGGGCTGGCTGGGCTGGCGCACGCTGGGGCTCGTCGCGGTCGGCCTGGCGCTGCTGGCGCTGTTCGTCGCCGTCGAGCGCCGCGTGCGCGCGCCGCTGGTGGACCTGGCGCTGTTTCGCAACGCGCCCTACGTGACGGTGACGCTGGCGGGCGGCGCCGGGAACGTGGCGACCTGCCTGATGCTGTTCCTGGCCACGATCTACCTGCAGCAGGTGCGCGACCTGAGCCCGCTCGAGGCGGGCATCGTGTTCCTGGCGCCCGCGCTCGCCAACGCGATCGGCGGCGTGGTGGCCGGCCGGCTGGGCGGCCGCGGCACGTCGCCGCGCGTCGTGATGGGCGGCGCGCTCCTGCTCGGCGCCGCCGGCCTCGTCGGGCTGGCGCTGCTGTCGGCGTGGCCCGCCTACGTGCCCGCGTTCGCGCTCGCCGGCTTCGGGCTCGGCGTGACCTGGTCGTACACGAGCGTCGGCACCCAGCAGGTGGTGGCGGAGGCGATGGCGGGCGGCGCGTCGGGCGTGACGCTGGCGATCGTGGTGGGCCTCGGGGGCCTGTCCGTGGCGGTCGGCGCGACGCTGCTGGAGGCGATCGTCGACGGCGGCGCGACCACGACGACCGCGATCCACGTCCTGTTCGCCGGGCTGGCCGCGCTGGCGCTGGTCTCCGCGGGCGCGCTGGCCGTCGTCGGGCGGCGCGCCCGGGCGGCCGCGCGGGCCGCGGCGACCTAGGTGCCGGGCCACGCGTCGCGACGCCGCGACTCCGAGTAGGGTCGCGCGGTGCGGATCACGGAGGAGAACCGGCCCTGGTGGACGCTGGCCGGCACGTGCATGGGCCTGTTCGTGCTCATGCTCGACTCGACCGTGGTGTCGCTGGCGCTGCCCGCGATCCGCGACGACCTCGGCGCGTCGGCGACCGAGCTGCAGTGGGTCGTCAACGGGTACCTGCTGACGCTCGCGGTGCTCGTCGTCACCGCCGGGCGCCTGGGCGACATGTTCGGGCGCCGGCGCGTGTTCCTGGTGGGCCTGGTGACGTTCGCGGCCGGGCTGCTGCTCGCGGCGCTGGCGCCCGCGATCGAGGTGCTGATCGCCGCGCGGTTCGTCCAGGGCGCGGGCGCCGCGGGGATGCTGACGCTGTCGCTGGCGATCGTCAGCTCGGTGTTCTCCGACGCCGACCGGCCGCGGGCGATGGGCATCTGGGCCGGGATCTCGTCGATGGCGCTGGCGGTCGGGCCGCTGATCGGCGGCGTGCTCGTCGACGCGCTGTCGTGGCGCTGGGTGTTCTGGATCGGCGTCCCGCCGCTGGCCCTGGGCCTGCTGTGGACGCTGCGGGCCGCGCCCGAGAGCCGCGACGAGGAGTCCGGCCACCGCGTCGACGGGCTCGGCCTCGTCACGCTCACGGTCGGCCTGGCCGGGATCGTGCTGGCGCTGATCGAGGGCGACGAGTGGGGCTGGGACTCGGGCGCCACGCTCGCCGCGATCGCCGCGGGCGTGCTCGGGCTCGTCGCGTTCGCGCTGATCGAGCCGCGCCGGCGCCAGCCCATCGTCGACTTCACGCTGTTCCGCAACCGCCCCTACCTGGGCGCGAGCGCGTGCGCGTTCTGCCTGGTCGGCTCGTTCTGGGCGGTGATCTTCTACCTGCCGCAGTACCTCCAGGGACCGCTCGGCCACCGCCCGGCCGTGAGCGGCATCCTGCTGCTGCCGATCACCGTCCCGATGATCGTCATCTCGCCGCCCGCGGGCCGGCTCATCGCCCGCTTCGGCGTCCGGCGCCTGATGACCGTGGGCATGGCGTGCGGCACCGTCGGCGTGGCCCTGATGACGCGCGTCGACGGCGACGGCGGCGAGCTGACGCTGCTGCCCGCCTTCCTGCTGTTCGGCGTGGCGCTGGGCCTCGTGTACTCGCCGATGTCGATCGCGGCGATGGCGGCGATGCCGCGCTCGAAGGCCGGCATCGCCTCGGGCGTCCTCGCGATGGACCGGGTGCTGGCCGGCGCGGTGACGCTGGCCACCACCGGCGCGATCTACGCCGCGCTGCTGCGCGACGACGGGGGCGGCGAGCAGGCGATCCCCGACGCGCTCTCGGGCGCGCTGTGGGCGCCCACCGCGCTGTGCGCGATCGGCACCGTGCTCGCCTGGCTGCTGCTCCAGGACCCGCCGGGCGACCGGGAGGCGGCGCACCGCCACCTGCGCCACCCGCACGCGCCGCCGCACTGAGCGGCGGCGCGCGGCCGCTAGGCGGCCTCGGCGTCGGGGACGGCGGGCGGCTCGCCGCCGCCGTCGGCCTCGGTCTCGTCCTCCAGCTCGTTGACCTCGGTGATGCGCAGGCCGAAGTCGTCGTCGATGACGACGACCTCGCCGCGCGCGACCTGCTTGCCGTTGACGAGCAGGTCGACCGGCTCGCGGGCGCTGCGGTTGAGCGCCACGACCGAGCCCGGACCCAGCGACAGGGCCTGGCCGAGGGTCATGCGCGTGCGGCCGACCTCGACGGACAGCTCGACGGTGACGTCGAACAGCCGCGCCAGGTCGCCGCCGGAGGGCGCCGCGCCGCCGTCGGACGCCGGCAGCGGGGACAGCTGGAGCTCCTCGGGGGACATCGCTTTCACCTCCCTTACTGGACGGTCACGTCGGTGAACAGGACGGAGTCCGCCTCCACGTCGGTCTCGTGGTGCAGGCGCTTGAGGATCTCCTGCTTGAGACGCTGGCGGCCGCGGCTGGTCTGCAGGTCGGTGCCCGACGACTCGGTCACCTCGTCGGTGACGATGTCGCGCACGACCGCCTCCTGGGGCAGGCTGCCGTAGCCCTCGGGCGGGTCGGCGGCGGCGCCGTGGCCGCCGGCGGCCGCCGACGTGTGCGCGTCGGGCGCCATCACCAGCGCGACGCCGAGCTTGGCGTACTTGCCGTCGGCGAGGTTCAGCACGAACTCGGTCGGGAGCACGTACACCTCGCCGGCGATCTTCGGCTTCTCCTCGGGCGCCGGCTTGGCGATCACGAACTTGTAGACGCCGCCCAGCGCGAGCAGCAGCACGACGGGGACGATGAACTTGAGCTTGGACTTCATTCGGCTTCCTCGGGGGCGGTCTGGGGAACGGCGGGGCCGAGCGTGGGCGTGGGGTCGCCGAACGCGGGTTCGGCGTCCGCGCTCGTGGGCGCGGTGTGCTGACGGGGCAGGACGATCTGGACGCGGCGGTTGCGCTGGCGGCCGGCCTCGGTCGCGTTGCTGGCGATCGGGTCGTAGTAGGCGCGGCCGGTGGCGACCAGGCGGCGCGGGCCGATGCGGGCGCTGACGAGGACGCGCGTGATGGTCGACGCGCGCGCGGTCGACAGCTCCCAGTTGGACGGGTAGCGGCCGGTGATCGGGACGGTGTCGGTGTGGCCCTCGACCACGACCTGGTGGCGGCGCTCCTGGCGCAGGATCCCGCCGACCGCCCGCACCAGCGGGCGGCCCTCGGGCCGCAGCACGGCGGAGCCGCTGTCGAACAGCAGGTCGTCGGTGAGGATCGTGATGACGAGCCCGCGGCGCTCGACGCGCGCGCTGAGCTTGTCGGCCAGGCCGCGCTCGCGCGCGTAGGCGTCGATGCGCTCCTTGAGCTTCTGCAGGTCCTCGGACTCCTGCTGGGCGGCGCTCTTGCCGCTGCCGGAGCGCTCGTCGAGGATCGAGCCCTGGACCGCCGCGTCGGAGGCGCCGCCGTCGAGCACGCTGCCGCCGCCCTCCTTGACGGGGCCGTCGAAGGCGTTGGCCAGCGACTTCTTCAGCTCGTCGAACTTGGCGGTGTTCACGTTGGCGATGGCGAAGAGGACGATGAAGAGGGCCATGAGCAGCGTGACCATGTCGGCGTAGCTGACGAGCCAGCGCTCGCTGTCGTCGTGCTCGGCCTCATGGCGGCCCCGCCTGCCCTTGCCGTGACCGGCCATGGGCCTACGCCGCGGCGGCGGCCTGCTGGGGCTCGTCCGCGAGTCGCAGGTTCGGGGACGGCTCCTGCGCCGACGCGCGCTCGGCGGGCGGCAGGAACGTGAGGAGCTTCTGCGCGACGATGCGCGGGTTGTCGCCGGCCTGGATGGCGAGGACGCCGTCGAGCACCATCGTGCGCATGTCGGCCTCCTCGCTCGACAGCCGCTTCAGGCGGTTGGCGACCGGGAAGTAGATGAGGTTCGCGGTGCCGACGCCCATCAGCGTGGCGATGAAGGCGCCGGAGATCGACGGGCCGAGGCTGGCCGGGTCGGCCAGGTTGCCCAGCACGTGGATCAGCGAGACGACGGTGCCGATGATGCCGATGGTCGGCGACAGGCCGCCGGCCTTCTCGAACACCTCGTAGACCGCCTTGTGGCGGGCCTGCATGCCGGCGATCTCGCCCTCGAGGACCTCGCGGACGAGCTCGGGCTCGGTGCCGTCGACGACGAGCTGGAGCCCGTTGCGGGTGAACGCGTCGTCGATGGACTCCAGGTCCTCCTCGAGGGCCAGCAGGCCCTCCTTGCGGGCGCGCTCGGAGAAGGCGACGAGGCTGCGCAGGTGCTCGGTGCGATCGAGGGGCGGCGGCGAGAACGCGACCTTGTAGCCGGTGGGGATCGACCTGACCCCCTCCATGCCGGTCGAGCCCAGCGTCGCGCAGAAGGTGCCGCCCAGCACGATGATCCACGCGGGGATCACGATCAGCGCGGTGAGCGCGGTGCCCTCGAGGGTGGCGGCGATCGCGATGCACGCGAGCCCACCGAGCACGCCAATGGCAGATGCGGCCTTCATCCTGTACCAGTCATCGGCACGCGCGCCAGACTCTTCACCCCAGGGGGCTCCGATCTGGACGCCCGGTCCGCTCAGGAGTTGACGAGCCTCAGCGCCCGGTAGGCGATCTGCGTGCGCCAGTCGAGCACCTTGGCCACGACCTCGTTGACGGTCTCGGAGACCGCCAGCTTCACCCCGGTGGTCAGGTGCAGCATCGTGTCGGGATGCGCCTCGATCACCGCGATGAGGTCGGGGTTCAGGTGGAACGGCTCTTCTTCGTGGTTCAGCCTGTGGAGGAGGATCATGGTCACGTTCCGTGGGTGGTGGTGGAAGAGCGCGCGTAGGGCGGGGCGAATCCCTCCGAAACGCCCCGCCCGCGCGATCGTCAACCGTGCGGGCCCGTCGGCCCGCGGGCGGCTGCCCGTCAGCTACCGCTTGAGGTTGACGAGGTCCTGGAGCATCTCGTCGCCGGTCGAGATGACCCGCGAGTTGGCCTGGAAGCCACGCTGGGCGACGATCATGTTCGTGAACTCGGTGGCGAGGTCGACGTTCGACATCTCGACGGCGCCGCCCATCGCGGTGCCGTAGCCGACCGTCGACGGGATGCCGACGACCTCGGCGCCGCTGGCCGCGTTGGCGACGAAGCGGTTGCCGGAGGCGTGCGACAGCGCCTGCTCGTTCGGGAACGTCGCGAGGCTGATGTAGCCCGCGATCGCGCGGCCGTCGGTGCCGATCGCCGGCATGCCGGCGCCCGGGGTCCAGCCGGCCGGCGGCACGAAGCTCACCGAGCCGTCGGCGCCGATCGAGATGTCGGTCGCGCCGGCCGGGATGTTGATGTAGCAGTCGACGGCGCCGGCGCCGTTGCCGGAGCGGCCGATCACGTAGTAGCCGTCCTGGGTGGTCAGGAAGCCCTCGTTGTTGCGGATGAAGTTGCCGGCGCGCGTGTAGTTCATGTTCGCCGCAGTCGGCGTGCCCGCGGTCGGGTTCGCCGCGTTCGGCGCCGCCGGCGACTGCGCGACGCGCATCCAGCCCTCGCCGGAGATCGCGACGTCCAGCGGGTTGCCGGTGCTCTGCACGCCGCCGCCCGTCATGCGGTTGGAGATCGCGCCGATCGTGACGCCGAGGCCGACCTGGGCCGCGGCCTGGCCGGCGAAGCCGCCCGCGGCGTTGGCGGCGGCCGCGCCGCGCTGCGTCTGCGACAGCGCGTCCTGGAAGCTCGTCGCGCCGGCCTTGAAGCCGATCGTGTTGACGTTGGCCAGGTTGTTCGCGGTCACGTCCAGCATGGTCTGCTGGGCCTTCAGTCCGCTGATCGCGGAGTACATCGAACGCATCATGGTGGTGCTTCTCCTTCGTGATGCCTCGGCCTCCTCGCGAGGAGGGCCAGCCGATGGCGGTTTCCGGTGGTGGGTGCGGCGTCCGAGCCGCTAGGCGATGACCGCCGAGTCGATGTTGGTGAACACGTGCTCGCGCATGTGCGCGCTGTCGACGGCCGTGATGACCGTCCGGTTGCGCACCGAGACGACGAACGCCTTGTCGTCGACGAAGACGACCGACTCGCGCGAGCCCTTGCTCGCGGCCCGGTCGACGCCGCCCTGCAGGCGGGCCATCGACACGTCGTCGACCTCGATCCCGCGCCGCCGCAGCCGCTCCAGCGCATGGCCGGAGAACTGCACCGCCGCGGTGCGCGCGCCGAGCACCTCGCTGAACGAGGTGGACGGCGTGGGGAGCGTGGCCGTGCGGCCGGCGCCCCCGGGGCCCGGGTCGATCCCGGGCGGGATCAGCGCGGGGTTGACCTGGGTCATCGGACCTCCTTGATGGAGCCGAGCTCGACGCCCTCGGCGTCACCGACGGTCAGCTTGGGCCCGGTGCCGTCGAACCTCACGTTCGTGACGACGCCCGACTGCTCGTTGCCGTCGTCGTCGACGTAGGTGACGGTGCGGCCGACGAGGCCGATCGCGGTGTTGCCGACGCTGTCGGCGTGGGCGACCTGGGTCGTCTCGCTGATGTTCGTCAGCTGCTCCAGGATCGAGTACTGCGTCATCTGCATGACGTACTCGGTCGAGTCGCCCGGCTGGGACGGATCCTGGTGGCGCAGCTGCTCCACGAGGATCTTCAGGAACGCGTCCTTGTCCATGCCGAACTCGGAGCCGGACTTCTTCGCGTTGGGCGAGTAGTCCGTCGGCGTGCCCTTCGACAGGGAGTCGACGCCGGTCGACGTGGTCGTCGCCGTGGTGGTCTCGGGGACGGTCACGTCCTGACCGATGCCGGTGATCGTGCTCATGGCGTCCTCCTTCAGGCCATGACGTCGACGAGGGCGCCGGCCGCCGGCCGGTCCGTCGTCGCGGTCGGGATGGTCAGGGGCTGGTCCTCGCCGGGCGCCAGCGGGTCGGCGTCGCCGGGACCGGCGGGGCCGAAGCCCTGGTCGCCGCGGGCGGCGCCGTTGCGGCGCTCCTGGTCGCCGTGGCCGGGCGCCAGGCCGAGGTCGAGCGTCTCGACGGTCACGCCGCGCGCCTCGAGGCCGCGGCGCAGGTCGCCGAGGCCGCTCTGCAGCGTGGCGAGCGTGTCGGCGTGCTCGACGTGAAGCGTCGCCTTCACACCGGCGGCGCTGTGCTCGATGCGGATCTCGATGCCGCCGAGGCTCTCGGGATGCAGCACGATCCGCGCACGGTCGGTGCCGCGCGAGGTGGCGACGTGGACGGCCTCGACCACGGCGGCCGGGGCCTGCGGCAGCGGCACCGCGGGCGCGGAGGCCGGGGCACGCGAGATCGGCGCGGCGGGCGTGGCCGCCGTGGCGGTCGGGGCGGGCGCGGGCGCCGGGCCGGCGGGCCCGGGCTCGGCCGCGGCCGTCCCAGCGGTCGCGGACGCAGACGCGGACGCGCCCGGCGCGGCGGTCGGTGCGGGCTCGCCCGCGCCGGCCGTCGGAGCGGGCGCGGCCGGGGCCGTCTCGCCGCGGGCGGCGGCCGGGGTCGCCCCGGCGGTCGCGCCGCGGGCGGCATCCAGCGTGCGGCCGGCGCCGTTGCGGGCGGTGCCCGCATCGCCGTCGGCGTCGGTGCCGGCGCCCTCGCCCGTGCCGGCCGGGCCGGCGGCGAGGTCGGCGGCGGACTCGGCCGTCGCCGCCGAGGCGTCGGCGTCCGGCGTCGCGACGGCGGACGGCGCGGGGGCCGCCTGCGCGGCGGACGGCGCGGACGCGGACGCCGCGCCGACCGGCTCGCCGGCGGCGGGCGCCGGCGCCTCGGCCGCCGCGACGGCGGCCGCCACGGCCTGGGCGGCGGTCTGCGCCGGCGTCGGCGTGGTGGCGGGCGCGGGCGCCGGGACGGTCGCCACGGGGGCGTCGGCCTCGGCGGCCGGCAGGGTCAGCGTCAGCGCGATCGCCGGCGCCTCGACGGGCATCGCGTCCGGGATGACCGTCGCGACGGCCTCGCCGTCGGCGGGCGGTGCGTCGGCGCCCGCCCCTTCGTCCTGCTGGCCCCCCGCATGTGCGGTCCAGGCCTGCTCGTGCTCGTCGAGAACCCGCTCGAACGGGGTTCCCGGTTGGTCCGGGGCGCCTCTGGCCGGCGCCGCGGACGCGTCGCCGGGCCCCGGCGGCGCGTTGGAGATGGGTGTGGTGGTCACAGGATGGTGGGTGTCGTGGTCGTCGGGGTCGTGGGGATCGGGGCCGGCAGCTGCGTGCGGTACTCGGCCGCGTAGCCGAGGACCCGCTGCACGTACTGCTGGGTCTCCGCGTACGGCGGCACGCCGCCGTAGCGGGAGACGGCGCCGGGGCCGGCGTTGTACGCGGCCAGCGCCTTGGTCTCGTCGCCGCCGAACGCGTCGAGCTGCTGGCGCAGGTACTTCGCGCCGCCCTCGATCGCCTGGGCGGGGTCGTGGACGTCGGTGACCCCGAGCGCGGCGGCCGTGCCGGGCATCAGCTGGGTCAGACCCTGCGCGCCCGCGGGGCTGCCGGCGTTGGGGTCGAAGTTCGACTCGGCGCGGATGAGCGCCTTCAGGAGCGCGGGGTCGACGCCGTTGCGCTGGGCGGCCGACTGGATCAGCGCGTCGTACTGGCCGGAGTCGCCGCCGGCGGCGAGCGTGGTCGTCGCGACCGCCGGCGCCTGCAGCGCCGAGAGCTGGTCGGCGAACGACGTCGACGTCGGGGCGGGCGCCGCGGCCGGCGTCGTCGCGGGGCCCGGCAGCGTGCCGGTCTGCAGCGCGACGATCATCTGCTGGATCTCGCTGACGCGCCCGTGGATCGCGGCGGCGCTCATGCGGCCGTCCCTCCCGCGCCGGGCATCGCGGCGGGCGCGCCGCCGGCGCCGCGGGTGCGGCGGGCGAACGACGTCAGCGCGATCTCGTCGAGGAACGCGCCCTCGACGCGCTCGACGTGCGCCCGGTGTTCCTGGCGGCGGCGCTCCTTGAGGCGCTCGAGCGCCTCGCGGCGGCGGCTGGCCTCGATCAGCTGGCTGCGCCGGGCCTCGACCTCGGCCGTGGCCCGCTCGACGGCGAGCTCGGCGTCGGCGCGCTGGCGCTCCAGGCGCTCGACCCACAGCTGGTGGGCCTGCAGGTCGGCGGCGTTCATCGCGTGGCCGGCGAGCGCGCCGTCGCGGCGCTCGGCCTGCGCGCGCCCGACCTCCTCGGCGGCCGCCCGCAGCATGGCCTGGCCGCGCAGCTGCGCGCCGAGGCTGGCCGCGAGCTCCTCGCGGGCGCGGTCCTCGGCGTGCTCGCGCAGTTCGCGCACGCGCTCCAGGCGGAAGCGGAACGGAGGGGTCACGGCCCGGTAGTCGGTCGCGGGCGGACGGGGCGCACCCCGGTTGGACGGCTGTCCGAGGGGTGGTGGACGCGGGCGGCGGGCACCACGATCAGACCGCCAGGTTCAGGGGCGGAAGGGCGCTGCCGCCGCCCAGCGAGAGCGGGTCGGCAGGCGGCTCGGACGGCTCGACGGGCGGCGGCGCGACGTCCTGCGGCTCGCGGTCGAAGCCCACGAGCTCCAGCAGCCGGCGGTCGACCTCCTCCCACGGGTCGTGCTCGTCCAGGCGCTGGCGCAGGAACGCGTCGATCTGGGGCTTGAGCTCGAGCGCCCGGTCGACGACCGGGTCGGTCCCGCGCTCGTAGGCGCCGATCGCGATCAGGTCCGCCTTGTCCTGGTAGGCGGCCATGAGCTGGCGCAGCTCCATCGCGGCCTCGCGCACCTCGGGCGCGGTCACCTCGCGCACCAGTCGCGAGACCGACTGCAGCACGTCGACGGCCGGGTAGTGGCCGGCGTGGGCGAGCTCGCGGGTGAGGACGATGTGGCCGTCGAGGATCGAGCGGACCGCGTCGGCGATCGGCTCGTTCATGTCGTCGCCGTCGACGAGCACGGTGTAGAGGGCGGTGATCGACCCGGCGTCGCTCGTGCCCGAGCGCTCCAGCAGGCGCGGGAGCATCGCGAACACCGACGGCGTGTAGCCGCGCGTCGCGGGCGGCTCGCCGATCGCCAGGCCGACCTCGCGCTGGGCCATCGCGAAGCGGGTGACCGAGTCCATCATCAGCATCACGTCGGCGCCCTCGTCGCGGAACCACTCGGCGATCGTCGTCGCCGTCAGCGCGGCCTTGATGCGCACGAGCGCGGGCTGGTCGGACGTCGACACGACGACGACCGAGTCGGCCAGCGCGTCGCCGAGGTCGCGCTCGACGAACTCGCGCACCTCGCGGCCGCGCTCGCCGACGAGGCAGATCACGTTCACGCGCCGGCGGCCGCCCTCGCCGCGGTCCCGGGTGGCGGCGCGGGAGATCATGCCCAGCAGCGAGGACTTGCCGACGCCGGAGCCGGCGAAGATGCCCAGGCGCTGCCCGCGCCCGCAGGGGACGAGGCCGTCGAGCGAGCGGACGCCCAGCCCGAAGCGCTCGGTGATGCGCGGGCGCGTGAGCGGGTCGGGCGGCGGCGCCTCGACCGGGCGCATGGCGGCGGCCTCGACCGGCCCCTGGTTGTCGATCGGCTCGCCGAGCGCGTCGAGGACGCGGCCCAGCAGGCCCGGCCCGACCGGCGCCCGCAGGCGCGTGCCGGTGGCGGTGACGATGTTGCCCGGGCCGATGCCGGTCATCTCGCCCAGCGGCATCAGCAGCGTGCGCTTGGCGCGGAAGCCGACGACCTCGGCCTTGACGGGCTCGGCCAGGCGGCCGGCCTGCACCTCGCACACCTCGCCGACCTGGGCCTCCAGGCCGGTGGCCTCGATGATCAACCCGATGATGTCGCTGACGCGGCCGCGGCGCAGGTGCAGGTCGGCGCGGCCGATCGCCTCGGCCGCCCGTCCGGACAGCACCACGTCGACGACGGCGCCCTCAGGCATCGGCCAGCTCGTGCTCGAGCACCTCGCGGGCCCGCTGGAGCTTGGTCGGCAGCGTCGCGTCGACCTCGCCCTCCTCGGTGCGCACGACCGCGCCGCCGCGCGGCACGCGGCGCTCGGCCTGGACCTCGCAGTGCTCGATGCCGCCGAGCTCGTTCACGACCGAGGCGACGCGCTCGCGCACGAGCTCGAGGTCCTCGGGGTTGACGAGCAGCAGCACGCGCTCGCGCTCGACGAGTCGGCGCAGCGCGCCGCGCACGGCGTCGAGCACGCGCTCGGGCTGCACGGCGACGGCGGCGCCGAGCGCCTGCTCGGCGATGCGCAGGGCGAGCTCCACGGCCGCGCGCTCGGTGCGCTCGGTCAGGTCCTCGACCTGGGCGGAGACCTGCTGGGCGGCCTGCGCGAACGCGGAGGCGGCGGGCTCGACGGCGGCCAGCGCCTCCAGGCGCCCGGCCTCGAAGCCGGCCTGGCGGGCCTCCTCGCGGATCGCGTCCGCCTCGGCGCGGGCGCGCTCGAGGACGTCCTCGGCCTCGCGCCGGCGCTCCTCCTCGCCGATCGTCAGATCGACCGGCGGCTCCAGGGTGCCGTAGGTGAACTGGTGCACGGCCACCTCAGACGACCCCTCGGGGGCCCGCCTCCGGCGAACGCAGCCGGAAGCCCTCGTCGGTCGGATGTGGGTTCGCCGCCGGCACCCCTAGACGACCTCGTCCTCGCCGGTGTCCGACTGGCGGATCGTGATCGTGCCCGCGTCGTCGAGGACGCGCGCGGCGCGCACGATCTTCGACTGGGCCTCGTCGATGACCGCCTTGCGCTGGGGCGGCATGACCTCCATGTCCTCGCGCAGCATCTCGGCGCCGCGCTGGGACAGGTTGTTCAGCAGCTTGTCCTTGATGCGGTCGTCGACACCGCGCAGCGCGATCGCCAGGTCCTTCTGGTCGACGTCGCGCAGCAGGATCTGGATGTCGCGGTCGGTCAGCGTGACGATGTCGTCGAAGGTGAAGATCCGCTGGCGGACCTCCTCGGCGAGCACCTGGTCGTGGTCGGCCATCGCCTGCAGCACGTGGCGCTCGGTGCTGCGCCCGGCCTGGTTGAGGATCTCGGCCAGCGACTGCACGCCGCCGGCGCCGACCAGCTCCTGGTCGAGGATCGCCGACAGCTTCTCCTTCAGCGCCGACTCGAGGTCGCGCACGACGAGCGGGTTCGTCTCCGACATCATCGCGATGCGCAGCGCGACGTCGCCCTGGATCTCCTTGGGCAGCTCGGCCAGCACCTTCGCCGCGATCGAGCTCGGCAGCGAGGCGACCACGATCGCGATCGTCTGCGGCGCCTCCTCCTGCAGGAACGCCGCGACCTGCTCGGGCGGCGTGCGGCGCAGGAAGTCGAACGGCTTGTGCTGCATCTTGCCGGCGAGCGCGTCGACGATCTCCTGCGCGCGGTTGCGCCCGAAGCGCTTCTCCAGCACCTCGTAGGTGTAGTCGAGGCCGCCCAGGTGGGCCTGGGCCGGCGCGGTCACGTGGTCGGCGAGCTCGTCGAGGATCGCCTGGCTCGTCTCGGGCGTCACCTGGCGGATGCGCGCCATCTCGGACGAGAGCGCCTCGACCTCCTCGTCGTCGAGGTGCTGCAGGATCGAGGCCGCGCGCTCGGGGCCGAGCGTGATCAGCAGGATCGCGGCCTTGCGGCGCCCGCCGATGCGCGCGGTCGCCAGCTCGGTGGAGGGGGCGTCAGCGGTGGCGGCCATCGGTCTAGCCCTCGTTCATCCAGGTCCGCAGCGCCGTCGCGATCCGCTCCGGCTCCTTCTGCACGACCTCCTCGATCTGCATGCGCCGCGTGTTCTTGGCCGCGACGAGCGACGGCAGCGGCTCGTCGTCCTCGACGTGCTCGAGCTGCGCGATCGGCATCGGGGCCTCGAGCTGGCGCAGCCAGGCCGGGTCGGCGAGGACCTCGTTCTCCCGGCGGCGCAGGTGGCGAGCCAGGAAGAACAGGAACAGCAGCGAGGCGAGGCCGAGCAGGACGTACTTCGCGTAGTCCATGATCCCGCCGTTGCCCAGCGGCCCGCCGTCGGAGGTCACGTCCTCGGGCTTGGCGAAGGTCATCTGGCTCACGGCCAGCGTGTCGCCGCGGTCGGCCTGGATGCCGGCCGCGCTCGCGACCGCGGTGCGCAGCTCGGCGACCTCGGCGGCGGGCACGGAGCGGTCGACCAGCAGCGCGACGTCGAGGCGGTTGACGGCGCCCGGCGCGACCTTGCGGCGCGTCACGGTCTTGCCGTACACGTTCTTCGTCGTGGTCTTCTCGCTCTGGTAGTTGGACTCGCCGCCCCCGCCGCCGCCGCGCTGGGCGTAGCCGGGGACGTTCGTCTCGGTGCCGGCCGCGGTGCCACCGCCGCCGCCGGAGCCCTCGAGCTCCTCGGTCTCGGTGGTCTCCTCGACCGGGTTGCCGCGGCGGTCGTACTTGAGCTGCTCGACCTCGGTCTCGTCGACGTTCAGATCGGCGTTGATGCGGACCTGGGCCTTGTCGGCGCCGAGGGTGCGCATCAGCATCGCGTTGATCTCGGCCTCCTTGGCGGCGGCGAACCGCGCCTCGGCCTGCGCCTTGTTCATCGAGCCGCCGGCGCCGTTCTCGCCCGCCGGCCACAGCATCGTGCCGGTCGAGTCGGTGATCGTGACGTTCTCGGCCTTGAGGCCCTCGACGCTGTTGGCGACGAGGTTGGCCATGCCGCGCACGGACGCCTCGTCGATGGAGGTGGCGTCGCCGCTGATCAGCACCGCGGCGGTCGGCGGCTTGGCCTCGTCCGCGAAGAGCTGGTCCTCGGGCAGCGTGAGCTGGACGGTCGCGCTGGAGACGCCCTCGATGTTGCCGAGCGTCTGCTCGATCGAGGACTCCAGACCCTGCTGGTAGGCGATCTTCTGCTGGAACGTCGACGAGCCCATCTTCAGGTCGCCGACCTTGTCCAGGCCGTCCTCGCTCTTGCCGGAGGTGCTGAGCCCCGCGTCGGCGAGCGCGATCTGCGCCTGCGCGGTCTGGGACTTCTCGACGGCGAGCGCGGTGCCGTTGTTGCGCAGCTCGTAGGAGATCCCCTGGGCGTCCAGGGTGGCGGTCATCTTCCCGGTCTTGGCCGGGTCGAGGCCGCTGGCGATCAGCGAGTAGCTGGGGGCGGTGGCCATGCGCAGCAGCAGGAACGCCACGATGAGCACGGCGACCACGGAGGCGGCCAGCGTCAGGCGCTGGCGCATGGTCATCGACTGGAGGAGCTTCATCTACCCGGCGCTCAGACGGTGGTCCGGAACACGTCGTTGAAGGACTCGACCGCCTTCGTGCGGATCGTCGAGGCCAGCTGCATCGACAGCTGCGCCTTCTCGATCGCCATGACGACGGACGTGGGGTCGCTGGCCTGCCCGGTCGCCAGAGCCTGCGCGGCCTGCGCGGCCTCGTCCTGGCGGGCCTGCAGCGTGCGCAGCGAGTCGCCGAGCATGTCGCCGAACGACACGCCCGACGTGGCCTCGGCGCCCGGGCCGGCACCGCTCTCGACCTCGGCCGGGGTGGGGGCGATCGCGTCGATCTGCCACTCGGGCCCGGTGGTCATCAGGCTGGGATCGATCGGAGGGATGGTCACCGCAGGAGCTCCAGGGTCTTGCCGAACATCTGCTTGGCGGTCTGCATCGCGGTCACGTTCGCCTCGTAGGAGCGCGACGCGCTGATCAGGTCGACCATCTCCGTGACCGTGTCGACGTTGGGCATCGTCACGTAGCCCTGCTCGTCGGCGTCCGGGTGGCCGGGGTCGTACACGCGGCGGCCGGGCTGGTCGTCCTCGACGATCGCGACGACCTCGACGCCCGCGGCCTGGCGGCCGGAGCCGCCCTGGCCGGCGGCGCGCGCCAGCGCGCCGGCGAAGCCGTCCTGATCGGCGGCGGCCAGCACGACGGACTTGCGCCGGTACGGCTGCCCGTCGGCGCCCTGCGTGGACTGCGCGTTGGCGAGGTTCTCGGCGGTGACGTCCATCCGCAGGCGCTCGGCCGACAGGCCGCTGGCGGAGATGGACAGCGAGTCGAAGAGGCCCATCAGCGCGTCCCGATCGCCGACTGGAGGATGCTGCGGCGGCCGTTCATGACCGCGACGAGCGCCTGGTACTCGAGCCCGTTCTGGGCCATCTCGGCCGCCTCGACGTCGATGTCCACGCCGTTGCCGTCGACCTGCATGACCGCCGGGTCGACCTCGGGCGCGAAGACGAGCTCGTCGGCCGACTCGGGGTCCTCGCCGGCGGCGTCGCGCAGCGCGGAGTGGAAGTCCACGTCGACGCGCTGGTAGCCGGCGGTGTTCGCGTTGGCGATGTTGGTGGAGAGGGCGCTGTGGCGCGCGGAGGCTCCGCGGAGCGCGGCCTCGAGAAGGTGGTGAGTCGAGTCGAAGAGATCCATGGGCACGGGTCGATGGGGTGGCCCGTCCCTGGACCGTCGCGTGCCCCCTCCATGGAGGCATCCCGGTCATCGGACCGGGGTGGGCCTTCTTTAGGCCGATCGATCGAGGACTGGACGTGCGTCCAGACCGGCTGGCGCGTAGCCCGCGATTGCGGTACGGCCCTGGCCGACCCGGCCCAGCTCGGACCGGTTGACGGCCATCGCCACGCGCAGCGACTCGCCGATGCGCGCCTGCAGCTCGAGCGCCTCGCGCAGGGCCGCGCGAGCGGGCTCGGACAGGCGCGCGGGCGGCGGCAGCTGCTCCATCGCCTCCCGGCGACGGGCATGGAGCGCGTCGAGCTCGTCGACGCGGCCGGCGTCGATCAGCTCCTGCTCCTCGCGCGCGATCTCGACGACGCGGCGCGCGGCTGCGGCGCCGCCGTCGGTCACCGCGGGCTCTCCGCCGGGGCCTCTTCGCTCTGGGCGATCTGGGCCCACGCCTCGCGCATGGAGCTGACCATCGCGATGACGCGCGCGAGCTTCTCGCGGTCGGACTCCAGGCGGATCTCCCACAGGCAGCGGTTCCAGAACACGTAGATCCCCTCGAGGTTCTCGGAGATCTTGCCCTGGCTCATGTCGAGCGTCGCCTGCAGCTCGTTGATGATCGCCTCCGCGCGGCCGATGCGATCGAGGGCGTGCACCTTGGCGCCCTCGCCGTACGCGACGTCCGCCTGGCGCAGGAAGCGGATGATGCCGTCGTAGAGCAGCACGACGAGCTGGCCGCGCGAGGCGGTCATCACCTGCTGCTCCAGGTACGAGGCCTGGGATTGCGCGTAGGGGTTCACGTCCCGGTAGTCGGCCGCGAGGGCGTCACGTTGAGCGTCACTTCGACGACGAGCGCGACGTGCCGAGCGACGAGAGGAGGTCGGAGTACTGCGAGTTGCTGCGCGACAGCGCCAGCTCCATCGCGGCGAACTGCTTGCGCAGCATCTCCTCGCGGCGCACGAGGCGGTCGTCCATGCGGGCGATCGCGTCCTTGATGCGCTGCAGCTCGTTGTTGGCCATCGACACGCGCTGGTCGAGCACGCCGTTGGCGCTCGTCTGGCGGTCGAGCATGTCGCCCCACGTCTGGCTGAGCCCGGTGGTCCCGGGCACGCCGCCGAGGAGCTTCTTGACCGCGAGCGGGTCCTTCGCGTAGGCGGCGTCGAACGTGGCCTCGTCGAAGACGAGCTTGCCCTTCTTCTGGTCCGCCGTCGAGGCCGCGCCGGTGCTCGCGCCGGTGCTGATGCCCAGCGCCGCGAAGCTCGTCAGGTCGCCGCCGAGCCCCGTGAGCTGGTCGGTGACCTGCACGCGCATCTGGCTGAGCAGGTTGCGCAGGCCGGTGTCGCCGAACAGGACGCCCTGGGCCGCCTCGCTGGAGGTGAGCGTCCCGCCGTTCTCCTTGACGACCTTCTTCTCGGTCAGCTTGCCGTCGATGAAGTCGACGACGTCGTTGTAGGCGGTGACGAACGCCTTCAGCTTCGCCTTGATCGCGTCGCCGTCGACGCCGGGCGGGGTGACCTCGATCGTCGTGTCGGTGGTGAGCGCCTTGATCGTGAGCGTCACGCCCGGGATCACGTTGGCCAGCGTGTTGCTCTGGCTGTCGGCCTGGGGCTCGCCGTTGATCGAGTACTTCAGGTCGCGGCCGGCCTTCTCGGACTCGAACGTGAGCATCGAGCCGGTCGCCGAGATCGTGGTGGCGCTGCCGGTGGTGCGGCTGGTGAGGACGAGCTTGCCGTCGACGTTGACCGCGTAGACGCCGGTCTCGGGCGTGCCGTTGATCTTGCCGACGACCGCGTCGAGCGTGTCGCCGTCCTCGAGCTCGATCGCCTGGCCGTTGATGTCGAGGGTGCTCGCCCCGACCGGCGGCGTGTACGCGTACGTCGCCTGCGCGGCCGTCGCCATCTGGGTGACCGAGATCGTGTAGCCGCCGGGCGCGGCGCCGCCGGTGAGCGACGCCGTGATCTTCGAGTCCGACGACGACACCTTCTGGCTCTCGGTCCACAGCAGCGACGAGCCCAGGTCCTGCGCGGCGGTGCGCAGGGTCTTCATGCGGCTGAGGACGTCCGACAGCGCCTTCTGGCGCGCGTTGGCGGCCGTCTCGCTGAGCGTCAGCCGCGTGCGCGGGACGCTCTCGGCCGCCATCAGGGCGTCGATGATCGATCCGGTGTCGATGCCGGACGACAGACCGGTGAACGAGATGCCCGCCATGCTCAGCCGCCCCTCCTCATGCGGCGGCGTCCGGCGGGAGCAGCGACATCGGGTCGACGACCTCGCACAGGCTGAGCGACCGCACGACGCCGGAGCGATCGTGCAGCTCGGCGGTCACCCCACAGCCCTCGACGAGGCCGAAGCGGACGTGCATGCCCGCGGCGTCGAGCCGTTCGTAGGCGCGCGCGGCCTGGTCGACGGCCTCCAGCACCTCCGGCGGCGGGGGCATCCGGCGCTCCCGCTCCGCGGCGAGGTCGATCACCTCGGCGAAGCCGCTGCCCTTCGAGGGCAGCACGGCGCGCATCGGCGGGCGCAACGGCAGCCGGGTCACCGCCGCGGCATTGGTCCGCTGCAAGGTCATGGACGTTCCTCCTGGATCGCTCGGCGGCCCATCCATGGGCCGGTCTCGCACCGTTCATCGACGCGCGCGAGGTGGGCTTGACGTCCTGGACGGCCGTCTGGCCGTCTGTTCGGCCGGCGCCGGTCACGCCGCGACGCGCTCCAGCACGCCGAGGGCGGTCGGATGCCCGGGGTCGAGGGACAGCGCCTCCCGCGCCAGCAGCAGGGCGTCCTCGGGCAGCTCGCGGCCGACGGCGACCCAGCTCAGGCCGGCGAGCGCGTCGGCGTCCGGCTGCGTCTCCTGGCACACGGCGATCCACTCGTCGGCGGCCGACTCGAGGAAGCCGCGGCGCAGGTACAGCTGGGCGAGGCGCTCGCGGCGCTCGCGCCACGGGATGCCGACGACGTCGGCGAGCGGCACGAGCGTGGCGAACGCGTCGACCTCGACGACGCGCAGCAGCGCCTCGAGCATCACGAACAGCGGGTCGGCCGCCGCGGCCGGCAGGACCGAGGGGCCGGGCTCGCCGAGCAGGCGGCGGCGCCAGCCGTCGAGCACGTCGATTTCGGCGGACGGCAGGCCCGCCTCGCGCGCGCGCTCGATCCCCTCGGCGGCGCCGTCGGCGTCGCCGGCGGCCAGGCGCGCGAAGGCGAGGGCCCGGGCGGCGGCGGGGCCGCCGAAGGCGTCCGGCGGCACGCGCAGCGCCTCGTCGGCGGCCTCGGCCCAGCGGGCCTGCGAGAGCAGCGTCTCGACCAGCGCCAGGCGGGCGGGGTTCGAGGTGGGCTGGCGCTCCAGCACCGCGCGCAGCTCGACCTCGGCCGGCTCGACGTGCTTGGCCTCGTACAGCGCGATCGCGAGCATGAAGCGCACGGCCGGCGTGACGTCGCCGACGGCCTCGTGCACGGTGGCGACGACCGCGTCGGCGTCCTCGCCGAGCGCGAGCATCGTCGTGGCCAGCGGCTCGACCGAGGCCAGGAAGCGCGGATGGTCGACGAGGCAGCGGTGCAGCAGGTCGCGCGCCTCCTCGAGGCGGCCCTGGCGGCGGCGCAGGTCGCCGAGCGTGGCGAGCGCCAGGAACGTGCCGCAGCCGCCGGTGGCGGTGTAGACGCTGGGCGCGTCGCCCCACTCCAGGCACTGCTCCAGGAGCTGGGCGGCGTGCTCCTCGTCGCCCTTGGCCTGCGCGGCGAGCGCCTGCTCGAAGAGGATGTCGGTGAAGCGCGGCAGGAACGCGAGCGCCTCGTCGCCGCGGCGCAGCGTCCCGTCGTAGTCGCCGCACAGGCGGGTGGCCTTCACGAGCCGCGCCGACAGCGAGGGCAGGAAGCCGTAGCTCGTCTTCAGCGGGTCGTCGCGGACCATCTCCCAGGCGCGCTCGAAGGCCTCGAGGGCCTGCTCGTTCTCGTCGAGCGCCTGGTACTCGCTGCCGAGGTTGAAGTGCAGGAAGGGCGTGTCGACGCCGTCGGCCACCTGCTGCTCGAGCAGCTCGAGGTTGCGGCGCGACTTGTCCTTGGCCTCGCGCACCTCGCCCAGGTAGCCGTAGTGGTCGATGCGCACGGTCGTGGGCTCGAACCGCTCGGCCAGGTAGCCGGGGAGGCGGTGGGCGATCTGCTCGTGGATGCGGCCCTCGAAGCGGTACTCGGGGCGGTTGCGGAACACGCGCAGCGCGTTGTGGGTGACCGACGTGCCGTCCTCGACGCGCCCGGTCAGGTTCGTCTCGGTGAGGTAGAAGGCCTCGCGCCAGACGCGGCCGGTCAGCTCGCGCAGGCGCGGGCCGTCGCCGTCGACGAGGACCTCGTCGGCGTCCAGGTACACGATCCAGTCGCTCGTCGCCGCGTCGAAGGAGACGTTGCGGGCGGCGGAGAAGTCGCCGGTCCACGCGTGGTGGAGGACCTTCGCGCCGCGCTCCTGGGCGATCTCGACGGTGCGGTCGGTGGAGCCGGTGTCGACGACGATGATCTCGTCGACGTGGTCGGCGACGGCGTCGAGGCACTGCCCGAGCATCGCCTCCTCGTCCTTGACGATCATGCACAGCGAGAGCGTCATCCCCTCGGCGGGGCGGGCGCGGCCGGCGACGCGCTTGGCGCGGTCGCGCAGCGCCTTGAGGTGGACGGAGACCGCGGCGGGCAGCGCGATGCGGCCGTCGAGGCCGGCGGCGCGGCGGCGCGCGATCTCGTCGAGGTTGGTGGCCAGGTGCGGCAGCTGCGGGTCGAGCCGCTGCGCGGCCTTGAACAGGCGCTCGGCGGCGGCCAGCTCGCCGAGCTCGTACAGCGCGACGCCGGCGGTGTTGAGGATCACCGGCTCGCGCGGCTCCTCCTCGAGGAGCGTCACGGCGGCGTCGGCGACGGCCAGGAAGACGGGGGCGATGACGTTGACGCCGGTGCCCTGGGCGGCGAGGCCGGCTTCGAGGAGGCGCACGCGCGCCTCGTAGCGGCGGTGGATGTCGTCGATCCGGGCGGCCTCGGCGAACAGGCGCCGGTAGCCGGTCACGTCGCCGTCCGCGAGCAGTCGCTGCGCGCGGGCGCGCAGGGCGACCGCGGGTGCGGCCTGCGGGACCGCGGGAGCGGCGGACGGTGCGGAGCTGGAGACGGGATCGGTGAGGCGCAGTGCCATGCGGTTGAGGACCTCTCGGGCGCTCGAACGGGAACGGGCGCCCCATCAATCGGCCGCGGCGCGCGGATCTTTCGTCGCAGGGGCCTCCGGTCCGCCTTCGGACCGTCGAAATCCCCAGTTCTGGGGAGGGCATGCGTTGACGCATGTCCGACCCCATATCCCCAGAAGTGGGGATGTGGCGGGCACGGCGAGGTCCCGATACCCGGTCTCGTCCCCGCCCCCCGGCCACCCAGGAGTCCCCCCTGATGACCACCAGGCCCGCAACGAGCCAACGACGGATGTCCAGCGACGAGACGCTTGCACTCTGGCAGGAGTACCGGCGGAACGGCGACCCCAGCCTCCGCGACCGGCTCGTCCTGACGTTCGCGCCGATGGTCAAGTACATCGTCTACCGCAAGGTCCGCGAGATGCCGGCCAACGCGGAGGTCGAGGACTTCATCTCGTGCGGCCTGGAGGCCCTGATCGTCTCGATCGACCGCTACGACCCGTCCAAGGGCGCGACCCTCGAGCAGTACGCCTGGACGCGCATCCACGGCGCCGTGCTCGACGAGCTGCGCCGCCAGGACTGGGCCCCGCGCTCGGTGCGCCGCTGGGAGCGCGACATCACGAAGGCCACCGAGGAGTTCTCGATCCTGCACGGCCGCCGCCCGACGCGCGCCGAGCTCGCCGACGCGATGGGGACGAGCGTCGAGGAGCTGCGCCGCCGCCAGGACGAGATCGCCGCGTCGGACGTCACCTCCCTGAACGCGCTCGTGCTCTCCGACGACGACACGACGATCGAGCGCGTCGACACGATCGCCGACGACGACCCGCGCATGGACCCGGAGAACGCGGCCGCGACCGAGGAGCTCAAGGAGAAGTTCCGCCGCGCGTTCGCCCAGCTCCCCCGGCGTGAGCGCGAGGTCGCGGTGATGCTCTACGTGAAGAACCTGACGCTCGCCGAGATCGGCGTCGTCCTCGGCGTGTCCGAGAGCCGCGTCTGCCAGATCCACAGCGCGCTGAAGCGCACCCTGCGCGCCGCGCTGGCCGACGAGGCCGACCTGTACCGCCTGGTCGCCTGAGCGTCAGGCGCCGCCGGCGCGCCGCCGGAGCCGCACGACCGCGTCGACCCGCTCGGTCGGCGCCTCGCCGGCGAACGCATGGCGCTGCGTGCGCAGCTCGCAGGTGCGCAGGTCCCACGCGGCGGGGTCGAGCGCGAGCCGCTCGACGACCGCCTCGGGCCCGGGCAGGTCGACGTGCGGATGCTGGGGCGACGGCGCGTGGCCGACGACCAGCAGCGTCCCGCCCGGCGCGACGCGGCGGGCGGCGGCGCGCAGGATCGCGTCGCGGCCCATCTCGACCGGCGAGTGCAGGTAGGTCGCGGCCACGAGGTCGAACGCGCCCTCGGGCATCGCGGTCGAGAGGTCGCGGCGCTCCCAGGCGATGCGGCCGGCCAGGCCGGCGGCCGCCGCGGCGCGCCGGGCGACCTCGAGGGCGCCGGCCGAGATGTCCACGCCGGTGACCGTCCAGCCGCGCCGCGCCAGCCAGATCGCGTCGCCGCCCTGGCCGCACCCGAGGTCCAGGGCGGTGCCCGGCGCCAGGTCGGCGGTCTCGTCGACCACCGACGCGTTGGGCCGGCCGCTCCAGCGGGCGCGGCCCTCGCGGTAGAAGGCCTCCCACCACGCGGCGAGGTCGGTGCCGGGGTCGATCGCGGGGTCGTGGGGCATGGCCCGACGGTGGCACCCGGCCGGGGCACGTGCAACACGACGTGCCGATCCGGCAAACGCCGCGGGTCAGCCCCGGCGGGCGTCGCGCAGCGCGCCGAGGTCCATCCGGTAGGCCCACACGAGCGCCTCGGCGACCGCGGCCCACAGCTCCTCGGGCACCGAGGCGTCGAGCTCGAGGGTCGAGAGCGCCTCGGCGAGCGCGGCGTCGTCGCGGACCGGCACGCCGTGGGCGCGCGCCTCCTCGACGATGCGGCGCGCGATCTCTCCGCGGCCCGCGGCGACGATGCGCGGCGCCGCGCCGTCGCGGTCGTAGCGCAGCGCGGCGGCGCGATCGGGCGGGCGGCGCTCGTCAGGCACGCAGGTCCACCGTCCCTCCGCGCTCGCGCACCGAGACGCTCGCCGGACGGCCGGTCGCCGCCGCGAGCGCGTCGCGCAGCGCCCCCGCCGCCTCCGACAGCCGCGCCGCCACCTCGCCCGCCGGCGCGTGCACGGTGCCGGTCACCGCGCCCGGCGCCAGCTCCAGCGCCAGGTCGACGCGGCCCAGCGCCGCCGCCTCGAAGCGCAGCGTCACCCTCGACGGCGCCCGGCCCCCGGCGCCCGCGGCCTCCCCGGCCTGGTCGGGATCCACGAACAGCCGGGCCGACGCGCCGCCCGGCAGCGTCACGACCAGGCCGGCCCGCAGCGCCTCGGCCAGCGGGTCGGACGTCGCCGCCGCCTGCGCGCCCGCGGCCGCCGGCTCCGCCCCGGACGCCACCACCCGCAGCACGACCCGCTCGCCCTCGGTCTCCTGCACCCGCAGCCGCAGCCGCGTCCCCGCCGCCAGCTCGGGCGGCAGCTGCGCGTTCACCCGCGCCCCGGCCAGGAACAGCACGCCCATCGCCCCCTCCCGCGAGATCACGCGAGCGGCCAGCACGTCGCCGGCGCGCACCGGCAGATCCGGCACGAGCCCGCCGCGCAGGAGGATGAGATCGATCGGCGCGCCGGCCATCGCCTCAAGAAGTGTGGCGGGTGGCCGACTGTCGTGGCGATGGAACGTGGCCTCTACATCGCGGCCTCCGGCATGCTCGCCGAGCAGGTCCGCCAGGACCAGATCGCCCACGATCTGGCCAACGCCTCCACCGCCGGGTACAAGGCGGACCGCTCGTCGCAGCGCGCCTTCGGCGACCTGCTGCTCTCGAACACCGTCACCGGCGCGGTGGTCGGCCCCCTCGGCGCGGGCGCCCAGATCGCCGAGACCGTGACCGACCTCTCCGCCCAGCCGCTGCGCGTGACCGACGAGCCGCTGGACTTCGCGATCGAGGGCGACGGCTTCTTCGCCGTGCGCACCGACGCCGGCGTCCGCTACACCCGCAACGGCGCGTTCACCGCCGGCGCCGGCGGCATCCTCGTCGACCAGCTCGGCAACCCCGTGCTGACCCAGAACGGCCAGACGATCCGCGTCGGCGCCGACGGGACGGTCGACCCCGGTCGCCTGGGCGTGTTCGCGCTGAACGACGCCGAGAAGGCCGGCGACTCCCTCTTCACGGGCAACCCCGCCGGCCAGGCCGACGGCCGCGTGACCTCCGGCGCGCTCGAGGGCTCGGGCGTCGACCCGGCCAAGGCGATGGTCGAGATGATCGCCTCGCTGCGCTCCTTCGAGGCGGGCCAGAAGGCCATCCAGACGATCGACGAGACGCTGCGCAAGGCCACCACGCAGGTCGGCACCGTCACCGGCCTGTAGCGCCGGTCGTACGCACGTCCACCCTCGCCTCAAGTCCCGGGCGGCCCGTCCGACGACCGGAGGGACGTAGTGAAAGTGGACTCGGCTGGACCGCAAGGAGCGGGGGCCGGGATTCCTCCACGGACAACGCACCGGCTGGACCGCAGGGAGCGGGGGCCGGGCTTCCAACAGGAACCCGATGCTTGAAGGCATGTACTCGGCGGCCGCCGGCATGGCGGCCCAGCAGCAGCGTCTCGACGCGCTGTCCAACGACGTCGCGAACGCGGGCACGATCGGCTACCAGCGGCAGCGGATCGCGTTCCGCGACCTCGTGTACACGCCCAGCGGGCCCGGCGGCCAGGCCGGCGTGATGGAGGGCTCCGGCGCCGCGGCGGTCACGATCGGCCGCGGCGGCTCGGGCGGCTCCTACAAGCCGACCGGCAACGCGCTCGACGTCGCCATCGAGGGCGACGCCTACCTCCAGGTCCGCCAGCCCGACGGCACCAACGCCCTCACCCGCAACGGCGCGCTGACGCTCGACTCGCAGCGCCGCCTCCTCGCCGACGGCCTGCCGCTGCAGCCGCCCGTGCGCATCCCCGACGGCGTCGACGAGCAGGACGTCTCGATCGCCCCCGACGGCCGCGTGAGCGCCGGCGACCGCCAGATCGGCACCATCACCCTCTTCAGCGTCCGCGCCGCGGACCGCCTGCAGCCGATCGGCGGCAACCTGTACGTCCCGACCGACGCCAGCGGCCCCGCCACCCGCGCGGGCGCCGACGCCGCGCTGCGCCAGGGCGTCGTCGAGACCTCCGACGTGGACCTCGGCGACGTGATGGCCGACATGATCGTCACGCAGCGCGCCTACCAGCTCGCCAGCCGCGCGATCTCCACGCAGGACGAGATGGCCCAGATCGCCAACGGGGTCAAGAAGTGAGCATCCTGCCCCCCGTCGACCAGGCGCTGCTCCCCGCCGACGTGCGCAACGCCGGCCAGGAGGCGCGCGACCGCTACCAGGTCGCCCTCGCCTTCGAGCGCCAGCTCACCGCCCAGCTCGCCAAGCAGCTCGCCGGCACCGCCGGGGAGTCGCTCGAGGAGGGCCCGTACGCGCAGCTGCTGCCCGACGCGCTCGCCGACGCGGTCACCGCCGCCGGCGGCCTCGGCCTCGCGCGCCAGATGGTCGACCTCGGCACCGACGGAGCGTCGTCGTGACCGCCGCCGTCGCCACCCGCGGCGCGCTCGGCGCCGACGTGATCGCCCACCTCGATGCGCAGATCGCCTCCGCCCGCCGGCTGCTGGACCTCGTCCTGCGCCAGGGCGTCGCGATCCGCAACCAGCAGGTCGACGAGGTGCTCGCGCGCATGTCCGACGTGCAGCGCGAGATGGAGGCCCGCGGCGGCCTGGAGCAGCAGCGCACCCAGCTCCTCGACCGTGCCGGCGCCCAGCTCGGCGTCCCCGGCCACGCGATCACGCTCGAGGCGATGATCTCGCTGATGGCGCCGGAGGAGGCCGAGCCGGCGCGCACCCGCTCGGCAGAGCTGCGCGGCCTGCTCGCCGAGGTCCAGCGCGAGCACACCGTGAACCGCGCGCTGATGCGCCAGGAGCTCGCGTTCCTGGACCACCTCACGCGCATGATGTCCGGCGAGGACGACCTCGGCTACCAGCGGCCCGGCGAGCACGCCGGCCCCAGCCTGCGCGTCGCCGCGCCGTCGCCCACCACCCACCGCGTCCTCGACCTGGAGGCCTGACCGATGCCCAGCGGGATCTCCAGCTTCTTCGGGCTCAACACCGCGCTGCGCGGCCTGCAGACCACGCAGGCGGCGCTCGACGTCACCGCCCACAACATCGCCAACGCGGACACCCAGGGCTACACGCGCCAGACCGTCGACCTCGAGCAGTTCGTCGGCCTGAAGGTCACCTCCGGCGCCCGCTCGGGCAACGGCGGCGCCCTGCTCGGCGGCGGCGTCGACGTCAGCGCCTACCGCCGCATCCGCGACGCGTTCGCCGACCTCCAGTACCGCACGCAGAAGTCGATCCACGGCGAGGCCGATACGACCGCCCAGACGCTGTCCAACGTCGAGCTCGTGCTCAACGAGCCGGGCGACAAGGGCATCGCGACGCTCCTGTCGCGCCTGTGGGACGCCTGGCAGCAGGTCGCCAACCAGCCCGAGGACACGGCGACGAAGGGCGCGCTGGTCGTCAACGCGACCGCCCTGGCCGACGGGATCCGCGCGCTCGACGCGCAGCTCGCCGCGATCAAGGACAACGCCGCCACCGAGTTCGCCGCCTACACGGCCGTCGGCGGCGACGTGCTCGCCAACGCGGCCGAGATCGCGCGCCTGAACGCCCAGATCAAGCAGGCGACCGCCGCCGGCCAGCAGCCCAACGCGCTGCTGGACCAGCGCGACCTCCTGATCGACCGCCTCTCCGAGCTCGGCCACGTGACGATCACCGAGCTGCCCAACAACTCGGTGCAGATCGCGTTCGGCAACGTCGCCACGCCGCTGCTGGTCGACGACACGACCGCGTGGGAGCCGACCCCGCCCGCCACGACCCTGTACCCGACGCCGTCGCCGGGCGGCAAGCTCGGCGCGCTGCAGGAGCTGAGCCAGACCGGCGGCACGATCGACCAGTACCGCGCCGACCTCAACGCGTTCGTCGCCCAGCTGGTCAACGACGTCAACACCGCGCACGGCGCCCCGTTCTTCGCGGCGGGCGGCACGACGGCCGCCACGATCGCCGTCGACCCCGGCATCCTCGCCGACCCGACCACCGTCCAGACGACCGCGATCGCCGGCTCGCCTCCGGGGGCCAACGACATCGCGCTCGCCGTCGCCGCCCTGCGCGGCGGCACCGCGGACCGCCTGTACGCCGGGTTCGTCCTGCGCATCGGCTCCGAGGCGCGCGACGCGAACCGCCGCGTGTCGGCCGCCGAGGCGGTCCTGAGCTCGGCCGACACCCGCCGCCAGTCGGTGTCCGGCGTCTCGATCGACGAGGAGATGGCGAACATGATCCGCTTCCAGCGCGGCTACCAGGCGTCGGCGCGGACGATGTCCACGCTCGACGACATGCTCGACACGCTCATCAACCGCACCGGCCGGGTGGGGCTCTGATGCGCATCACGCAGAACATGCTCAACGACCGGGTGCTGAGCGACCTGGGCCGCGCGATGACGCGCCTGGACCGCGCCACCCAGGAGATGTCGACGCAGAGGAAGCTGCTGCGTCCCTCCGACGACCCGGTCGGCGCCCAGCGCGCGGTGCTCACGCGCGCGCAGCTGAAGGAGAACGAGCAGTACGAGGACAACATCTCCCAGGCGCGCGGCTGGATGCAGACGACCAGCGACACGCTGGCCGAGATCACGAAGCTGCTGCACCGCGCCACCGAGCTGACCGTCCAGGGCGCGACCGACTCCGCCGGCCCCGAGGCCCGCCTGAACATCGCGCAGGAGATCGACCAGATCGTCGCCGCGGTCAAGCACGCGGGCAACACGAGCTACGGCGGCGTCTACCTCTTCGCCGGCACGGCGACGACCGCGCCGCCGTACGACACGACGACCGTGCCGCCCGTCGACACCTACGCCGGCGACAACGGCATCGTCGCGCGCGAGATCGGCCCGGGCGTGTCCGTCCAGATCAACGCGCTCGTGAACACCGGCACCCCGCCGCTGCTCGGCGGGGGCGGCGGCGACGGCGGCCTGATCGACACGCTGCGCAGCATCTCCGCCCACCTGAAGGGCGGCACGCCGGCCGACGCCGAGGCGCTGCGCACCACCGACCTGCGCGCGCTGCAGGCCAACCTCACGCGGATCAACGAGACCCAGGCCCAGCTCGGCGCGACGCTCAACCGCCTCGACGCCGCCGAGGACCGCCTGGCCGCCTCGACCGAGGCCGCGACCCGACTGCTCTCAGACACCGAGGACGTCGACACCGCGACGGCGATCCTCGAGCTCAACACCGCCCAGACCGTGTACGAGGCCGCGCTGAAGACCGGCGCGACCATCATCCAACCATCGCTCCTGGACTTCCTCCGGTGAAGGTGGAGCGACCGAAGCAGGAGGCAGCATGTCAGTGACCCTTCAGAGCACGCGCTTTGGGGAGGTGGAAATCCCCGAGGAGGCCGTGATCCAGTTCCCGCTCGGCCTGATCGGGCTGGGCGGGAGTCGGTACACGCTCCTGGCCCGCAACGAGGACGCGGCGTTCGTCTGGCTGCATTCGCTTGACGACCCCGCGCTCGCGTTGCCGCTCACCAACCCCTGGCGCTTCTTCGAGAGCTACGAGGTGGAGATCTCCGATGACGAGGCCGAGCGCCTGGGCATCCGGCCCGACGGCGACACCGCGGTGTACGTGACCGTCCGGGCGGCCGAGTCGTTGGAGGACTTCAGTGCGAACCTCCGCGCGCCGATCCTCGTGTGTAACGGGCTCGGCCACCAGATCATCAACCAGGCTCCGGACGCCCCGGTCCGGGCCCCGCTCTTTCCCTCGATGACGGAGGAGCGGGCGGCCTAGACGCGACATCCCCGGTCGCGAACGCCCGAACAGCCAACCGCTTCCAAGGAGGAACTGACCCATGCTCATCATCACCCGCAGGCCCGGCGAGAAGATCATGCTGGGCGATGACACCGTCATCGAGGTGATCGAGGTCAGCGGTTCGAGCGTCCGCATCGGGATCGACGCGCCGCGATCCCTTCCCGTCTACCGGGAGGAGATCTGGCGCTCGGTCAAGGAGGAGAACGCCGCGGCGGCCACGGCCGACCCGGGCGTCCTGCCCCGTGACCTGCCCGTCACCAAGTAGCGAAAGGACCTCGAAGACCCATGTCCCTGAGGATCAATCACAACATCCAGGCGCTGAACGCGCATCGGCAGCTCTCCGGCACCAGCCAGTCCATCTCCAAGGCGATGGAGCGGCTCTCGTCCGGCTACCGCATCAACCGCGCCAGCGACGACGCCGCCGGCCTGGGCATCTCGGAGAAGATGCGCGGCCAGATCCGCGGCCTCAGCCAGGCGCAGCGCAACATGCAGGACGGCATCTCGCTCGTGCAGACGGCGGAGGCCAACCTGGACGAGGTGCACTCGATGCTCCAGCGCATGCGCGAGCTCGCCGTGCAGTACGCCAACGGCACGATGTCGGCGGCCAACCGCTCCGCCATCCAGTCCGAGGTCGCCCAGCTGGCGTCCGAGATCGACCGCATCGGCGCCCAGGCCCAGTTCAACGGCATCACGTTCCTCGCCGTCAACGGCACCGTGACCTTCCAGGTCGGCGCCAACGACGGCCAGGTCATCACCGTGCCGACGATCAGCCTCAGCGCCGCCCTGCCCGCCAACTACTTCGACCTGTCGGCGACGGGGGCGATCAGCAACCTCGACGCGGCGATCGACGCGATCAGCGCCACGCGCTCCACCTTCGGCGCGGTGCAGAACCGCCTCGAGCACTCGGTGAACGCGGCGAACGCCTACTCGGAGAACCTCGTCGCCGCGGAGTCCCGCATCCGCGACGTGGACATGGCCGAGCAGATGATCGAGTTCACGAAGCTGCAGGTCCTCCAGCAGGCCGGCACGTCGATGATGGCGCAGGCCAACCAGTCGACGCAGAGCGTCCTCGCCCTGCTGCAGAACTGATCGGGTCGCCGGCATGACGACCATCGGTGGCCCGGGCCGGGAGCTGATCAACGGGGGGTACCTCGTGATCGTTCCCGGCCCTCCGGGGCCCGCCGTCCGGCCCGCGTAGGCGGGCCTGCTTCCACCGCCGCGCACGTAGGTGTCCGACCCCTGCGCGGCGAACTCCATGGGCATCCGGCGCCGCTTTGGTTCCGGGGCCCGCGCCTGCGGGCAAGCTGCATTCCGTGCAGATCACGCCATGCCCGTCGCCGACCGCGTCAACATAGGGCTCCGATGACGACGCTCGTCGGGACGCTCCTGTCGGACCGCTACCGCCTCGACGCCGAGATCGGCGCCGGCGGCATGTCCACCGTGTACCGCGCGTTCGACACCGTCCTGGAGCGGCCGGTGGCGATCAAGCTGATGCACCGCGAGACGGCGCGCGACAGCGACCAGCTCGAGCGCTTCCGCCGCGAGGCGCGCCACGTCGCCCAGCTCAACCACCCGCACGTCGTCCAGGTGATCGACGCGGGCGAGGACGGCGACCCGGCCCATCCGCGGCCCTACATCGTGCTCGAGTACGTCGAGGGCGAGACGCTCAAGCAGCGCATCCGGCGCATGGGGCGCCTGCCCGTCACCGAGGCGGTCGCCTACGCGATCGAGGTGGCGCGCGCGCTGTCGGCCGCGCACGAGCGCGGGATCGTCCACCGCGACGTCAAGCCCCAGAACGTCCTCGTCGACGGCGAGGGCACCGCGAAGGTCACCGACTTCGGCATCGCGCGCACGCTGACCGAGGAGGGCCTGACCGCCGACGGCCGCGTCCTCGGCACCACCGACTACGTCTCGCCCGAGCAGGCGCTCGGCCATCCCGTCACCGGCCAGTCCGACGTGTACTCGCTGGGGATCGTCCTCTACGAGATGCTCACGGGCGAGGTCCCGTTCCGGGGCGAGAACCAGATCGCGGTCGCGATGAAGCACGTGCGCGACGAGCTGCCCGACGTGCGCGCGCGCCGCCCCGAGGTGTCGGCGGCGCTGGGCGCGGTCCTCGACCGCGCGACCGACAAGGACCTGGCCCGCCGCTACCCCGACGCCGCCTCGTTCGCCGCCGACCTCGAGGACGTGCTCGCGGTCGAGAGCTCGCGCGCCGGGGAGGTGACCGGCGAGGCGACCACGGTCATCCGCTCGCTCCCGCGCCCCAAGCGCTCCAAGGTGCCGCTGCGGGCGCGCGTGCCGCGCCTGCTGGTCGCGCTGGCGCTCGTGCTCGCGGCCGCCGGCGTCGGCGCCGCGCTGTGGCTGGCGCGCGACAACACCGAGCGCGGCGTGCGCGTGCCCGACGTGACGCCGTCGGTGCCCAACGCCGAGGTCGTCCCGCTGAAGACGAAGGCCGCCTCCGACTTCGACCCTGAGGGCGGCGACGGCGAGCACAGTGACGAGGCGATCGCCGCGATCGACGACGACTCCAAGTCGGCGTGGTCGACCGAGAGCTACGAGGCCGGGCAGCTCAACAAGAGCGGGGTCGGGCTGTACGTGGACGCCTCGCCCGGGGTCGCGGCGACGCAGATGGAGCTGCGCACGACGACGCCCGGCTGGAGCGGCGAGGTGTACGCGGCCGAGGACGGCCCGCCCGAGGACGGCCTGGAGGGCTGGACGAAGATCGCGACGCTGACCGACGTCAAGCGCTCCCAGCAGGTGCCGCTCGACACCGCCGGCACCCGCTTCCGCTACTACCTCGTGTGGATCACGAAGCTGCCGCCGGACTCCGAGAACGCGACGATCAGCGACCTGGCGCTGCTGAGTGAGAAGTAGCGGCGCCGCCCATCGCGGGGGCGATGGCGCGCCGCTCGTGTGCCTGCACGGGTTCCTGGAGACCTGGCACGCGTGGTCGCTCGCGCTGCCGGCGCTCGAGCGCCGCCACGACGTGCTCGCGCCGACGCTGCCCGGGCACGCGGGCGGGCCGCCGCTCGACGGGCCGGCGGGGGTCGACGCGCTCCTGGACGGCGTGGAGGCGGCGATGGACGCCGCCGGCTTCGACCTCGCGCACGTGGCCGGCACCTCGCTGGGCGGGCACCTGGCGCTGCGGCTGGCCGAGCGCGGGCGGGCGCGCAGCGTCGTCGCGTTCGCGCCGGCCGGCGGCTGGGCGCCCGGCGACGCGGCCGGGCCGCGTGCGGTCCTCGACGCCCAGGAGCGGCTGCGCGCCGAGGTGCGCGCGGCCGGGCCGGGCGCCGCCGCGGCGCTGCTGGCCGACCGCGCGGGCCGCCGGCGCCTCACGCGCGACCTGAGCGAGCGCTTCGAGCACATCCCGCCCGACCTGCTGGCGCGCCTCGTCGCCGGGGTCGCCGGCTGCGACGCGGCCGAGGCGATGATCGCCGCCGCCCGCCGCGACGGCTGGCCGCTCGCGCCCGAGCGGATCGCCTGCCCCGTGCGGATCGTGTGGGGCGCCCGCGACCGGCTGCTGCCGTGGCCCGCGGCGGCCGCCGGACTGCGCGCGCGGCTGCCGCACGCCGACTGGGTGGTCCTCGACGACGTCGGCCACGCCGTCCAGCTCGACGTGCCGCTCGAGGCGGCCGAGCTGGTGCTGGGCCTGACGGGCGGTCGCTAGGCTTCTGCCGTGGCGCGCCGCGAACCTGGGCCGGGGCCGCCGCCTCCCCCGGTCCCGTGGCAGTTCCTGCTGCGGGCGGCCCTCGTGGTGGCCGGGCTCGTGCTCCTGCTCGTCGTCCACGTCCGCGGCTTCGTCTTCTACCTGGCGTGGTTCTTCATCGTGATCGCGCTCGCCAGTGAGGCGGCCGCGACGCTCGTCGTCTGGACCCGCGCGCGCCGGATGCGTCAGAAGCGATAGGCCGCGGCGGCCGCGTGCCGCTCGCGCGCCAGCTCGCACAGGCGCTCGACGAGCTGCGGGTACGGGATGCCCGAGGCCTCGAACAGCTTCGCGTAGACGCTCGTCGGCGTCTGCCCCGGCATCGTGTTGAGCTCGTTGACGAGCACCTCGTCGCCGTCGACGAAGAAGTCCACGCGCGCCAGCCCGTGGCAGCCGACGCGCCGGAACGTCTCGATCGCCAGCTCGCGCACGCGGTCGCGGGCGGCCGGCGAGATGCGCGCCGGGACGACCAGCTCCATCCCGCCCGGCGTGTACTTGGCCTCGTAGTCGTACCAGTCGGACTGGTAGGTGATCTCGCCCGGCTCGGAGGCGATCGGGTCGTCGTTGCCGAGCACCGAGCACTCGACCTCGATGCCGGTGGCCATCGCCTCGACGATCACGAGCGGGTCGTGCGCGAAGGCCTCCTCGATCGCGCCGGGCAGCTCGGCCGCGTCGGTGACCTTCGCGATGCCGACCGACGAGCCCAGGCGCGCCGGCTTCACGAACACGGGCAGGCCGAGGTGCGCGACCGCGCCGGCCGGGTCGGGGTCGCCGTGGCGGACCGCGGCGTAGGCGACCTGCGGCACGCCGGCCGCGCCGAGCACGTCCTTGAACAGGACCTTGTCCATGCACAGCGCCGCCGACAGCACGCCCGCGCCGACGTAGGGCACGTCGAGGCACTCGAGCAGCCCCTGGACGGTGCCGTCCTCGCCGAACGGGCCGTGCAGCACCGGGAACACGCAGTCGGCGTCCAGCAGCCCGCGGCCCGGGCGCAGCTCGAGCTCGGCCCCCTCGTGCCACCACGTGCCGTCGCGCTCGACGCGGACGTCGAGCACGTCGTGGCCGGCCTCGGCCAGCCCCTCGCGCACCCCGGCGCCCGACGACAGCGAGACGTCGTGCTCCGACGAGCGCCCGCCGGACAGCACCGCGACCCTCATGGCGACGACGGCGGCGCGATCGCCGCGGAGTCGGAGGGCGGGGTCGTGGTCGGCGGCGGCTCCGTCGTGGTCGGCGGCGGCTGGGTGTCGGTGGTCGGCGGCTCGTAGACGCCGACCGTGACGGTCACGCGCGAGTTGCGCTCGACCGCGCGGCCCGGCGCCGGGCTCTGGCGGACCACGACGCCGTCGTCGTCCTCGTCGGTGACGGACCTGGTGACCTGGGTCGGGCGCAGCCCGGCGTCGGCGAGCGCGTTGAACGCCTCGTCGACCGGCAGGCCCGTCACGTCCGGCACGCGCACCGTCGACGGCTGGACGGCCACGGTGATCGTCACGGTCTCGCCTCGCGCGAGCTCGGTGCCGGCCGCCGGATCCTGGGACAGGACCGTGTCCTCCTCGGCGTTCTCGTCCTCCCGCTCCTCGGTCCGCACGACGAAGCCGGCCGCCTCGAGCGTGTCGCGCGCCTCGTCGCGGCTGAGCCCCACGACCGTCGGCACCTCGACCTGCTCGGGCCCGGTCGAGACGACCAGCGTCACGCGGGAGCCCACCTCGGCCGGCGTGCCGGGCTCGGGCGTGGTCGAGATCACCCGCCCGCGCGGCACGTCGTCGCTGGACTCGCGCCGCTGCCTCGTCTTGAAGCCCGCGCCCTCGAGCGCGCGCACCGCGGCGCGCACGGGCTGGCCGACGACGTCGGGCACCGCGCGCGTCCCCGGCCCCTGCGACACGGTGAGCGTCACCTCGGCTCCCTCCTCGGCGCGCTCGCCCGGCTGCGGGTCCTGGCGCACGACCGTGCCGGGCTCGGCGTCGGACTCGATCCGCTCGACGCTGGGGTCGAACCCGGCGTCCTGCAGGATCGCCAGCGCGGCGGCCAGCGGCTTGCCGGTCACGTCGGGCACCGTGCGCTCGTCGGGGCGCGTCAGCGCGTAGGCGAGCACGGCGCCGCCGGCGAGCAGCAGGATCACGATCGCCGCGATCCACCAGCCGCGCCGGCCGCGGCGCTCGTCGTCGCCGGGCGGGAGGCCGTCGCCGTCGACGCCCACCGGGGAGAACGCGGCGGTCATCGACTCGGGCGCGCCCGCGAGGATGTTGGCCCGGGCGCGCTCCAGCGCGGCCAGGAACTCGTCGGCGTCGGCGAACCGGCGCGCCGGGTCCTTCTCCAGCGCGTGCAGGACGATCCCCTCCAGCTCGGGCGTGACCGCGCCGTTGAACGCGCTCGGCGGGATCGGCGCCTCGTTGACCTGCTTGAGCGCGATCGTCACCGCGCTCTCGCCGTCGAACGGCAGGCGGCCGGTGAGCATCTCGTAGAGGACGATCCCGATCGAGTACAGGTCCGACTGCGGCGTGACCGCGTGCCCCTGCGCCTGCTCGGGCGACAGGTACTGGGCGGTGCCCATGATCGAGCCGGTCTGGGTCATGTCCGACGCGCCCGCCCGCGCGATCCCGAAGTCGGTGACCTTGGCGCGGCCCTCGGCGTCGACGATCACGTTGTGCGGCTTGAGGTCGCGGTGGATCACGCCGCGCTTGTGCGCGAACCGGGCGGCGCGCAGGATCTGGGCGGCGAGGTCGATCGCGCGGACCGGGTCCAGCGGCGCCTCCTCCACGATCACCTGCTTCAGGGTGCGGCCGCCGAGGAACTCCATCGCGATGTAGGAGGTGCCGTCCCACTCGCCGCGGTCGAAGACGCCGACGACGTTGGGGTGCGACAGCCCGGCGGCGCTGGACGCCTCGCGGCGGAAGCGCTCGACGAACTCGCGGTCCTCGGCGAAGCGCCGGTGCAGGAGCTTCAGCGCGATGTTGCGCCCGAGCTGGGTGTCCTCGGCGCAGTACACGTCGGCCATCCCGCCCGAGCCGACCCGCTCGATGATGCGGTAGCGGCCGTCGACCATCGTGCCCGCGGGGATGTCGCGCACCATCAGCCCGCGGCCTCCTCGCCGAGCAGCGCCTCGAGCACGGCCTTGGCGACCGGCGCGGCGACGGTGCCGCCCTGCCCGCCGATCGAGCTCTCGATCGTCACCGCGATCGCGATCTTCGGGTCGCCGGCCGGCGCGTAGGCGATGAACCACGGCTGGTTGAGGTCGGTGGCCGGGTCCTTCTCGGCGGTGCCGGTCTTGCCGGCGACGCTGATGCCCCGCAGCGCGGCGGCGGTGCCGGTGCCCTCGCGCACGACGTTCTCCATCATCTCGCCCAGCTCGCGCGCCGAGCGGCGCGACATGACGCGCTCCTCCTCATGGGGCTCGATGCGCTCGACGACGCGGCCGTCGGGGTCGACGATCCGCTCGGTGAGGCGCGGCGCGACGCGCACGCCGTCGTTGGCCACCACGGCGGCGACCGTCGCCATCTGCAGGGGCGTGACCTGGAGCTTGTCCTGGCCGATCGCCATGCGGCCCACGTCGATGAGGTCCGACTCCGGATCCAGCAGCCGCCCGCGGCGGTACTCCCCGGAGGCCAGCATCTGGTCGTCCGGGTAGTCGAGCGGGGGCTTCGCGTAGAAGCCGAAGCGGGTCATGTACTTCGCCATCGTGGCCTTGCCGAGATCCTCTCCGATCTGCGCGAACACCGTATTCACCGAGTTGGTGAGCGCGGTGGTGAGCGTGATGTCGCCCCAGCTGCGGTTGCCCGAGTTCTCGAGCGGCACACCCGAGATGACCTTCGGCGAGTCGCCGTTGACGATGGAGTCCGGCCGGTAGCGGCCGGTGTCGAGCGCCGCGGCGGCGGTCACGACCTTGAACGTCGACCCGGGCGCGTAGGACGCCTGGGTGGCGCGGTTGAACAGCGGCGAGTCGGGGTCGCGGTTCAGGCGCCGGTACGCGCGCGGGTCGCGCACGTCGTTGGCGTCGAAGCCGGGCACGCTGGCCATCACGCGCACCCGGCCGGTGTCGGGCTCCAGCGCGACGACCGACCCCTTGCGCCCGGCGAGCTGCTCGAGCGCCACCCGCTGGGCGTCGACATCGATCGACGTGATGACGTCGTAGCCGACCGGCTCGCGGCCGAGCACCTGGTCGACGAGCGACTCCAGCTCGTTCGTCTCGCCGATCAGGTCGTCGTTGCGGTAGCGCTCCAGGCCGGCGCGCCCGAGGCTCGTGTACGAGTAGCCGATGACCTGCGAGACGGTCTCGTCGGCGGCGGTGTAGCGGCGCACCCACGTCTCGTCGGGCCCGCGCACCGACCGCGCCAGCACCGTGCCGTCCGCGGCGCGGATCGTCCCGCGGTGGATGCGCTGCTCCTGCAGCAGCGCGCGCCGGTTCTGCGGGTTGTCGCGCAGCGACTCGGGCCGCGCGACCGTCCACCAGCTCGTCGCGAACACGAGCACCGCGAACAGCGCGATCACGAGCCCGAAGAGGCGGCGCGTCGGCGTGTTCACAGCACCCGCCTCGCCTTGTCGGAGACGGCCAGCAGCAGCGCCAGGAGCACGAAGTTGGCGAGGATCGACGACCCGCCGTAGGAGATGAACGGCAGCGTCACGCCCGTCAGCGGGATGACCTTGGTGACGCCGCCGACGATGACGAACACCTGCAGCGCGAAGACGGCGCCGAGGCCGGCGGCCAGCAGCTTGGAGAACGAGTCGCTCGCGATGATCGACGTCTTCATGGCGCGTTCGACGAACAGGAGGTACACGACGAGCACGCCGACGGCCCCCACCAGCCCGAGCTCGTTGACGATCACCGCGTAGATGAGGTCGGTGTGCGCGGCGGGCAGGAGCTGGCTGTCGGTGCCGGGGATCTGCAGGATCGACTGACCGAAGCCCTGGCCGAACAGGCCGCCGTCGGCCTGCGCGAACAGCGACTGCGCGATCTGGTAGCTGCCGCCGATGCGGTCGTACAGCTCGGGGTCGAACGGGTCGCGCCACGAGTCGATGCGGCTCTGCACGTGCCCGACGGTGTTGGCGAAGAACCAGCCGCCGAGCGCGAACAGGCCCAGGCCGATCGCCACGAACGACAGGCGGTTCGTGGCGACGTACATCAGCGCCAGGAACGCGCCGAAGAACATCAGCGACGAGCCGAGGTCGCGGATGAAGACGAGCAGCAGCATCGCCAGGCCCCACACGACGAGCAGCGGGCCCAGGTGCTTGAGCGGCGGCAGCACGACCGGCCCGATGCGGCGCCCGGCGGTGACCAGCAGCTGGCGCGTGTCGCGCAGGTAGCTGGCCAGGAAGACGACGATCCCGATCTTGGCGAACTCGGCCGGCTGGAAGGCGATCGGCCCGAGCTTCACGCCCAGGTACGCGCCGTTGACCTGCTGGCCGATGCCCGGCAGGCGCGGGAGCAGCAGGAGCGCGATCGAGGCGGTCGCGATCACGTAGCGGTAGCGCTCGAGCACGCTGATGTCGCGGACCGCGACGATCGTCGCCGCGAAGAGCACCAGGCCGACGACGAACCACTGCGCCTGCTCGCGCGCCAGCGTCTCGTCGATGCGGTAGATCATCACGAGCCCGAAGCAGGCCAGCGTCGCCGCCAGCGGGAACAGGTACGGGTCGGCGTCGGGCAGCGTGAAGCGGATGACGAGGTGCGCGGCCAGGCACAGGCCGAGGAAGATCGCGCCGTAGGTCAGCGAGACGTTGGACAGCACGTCCTCGCGCTGGACGAACACGGCGGCGAAGCCGGCGGTCAGCAGCAGCGACGCCGGGATCAGCGCCAGCAGCTCACGGTTGCGAGCACTCACGGGCTCTGAAGCTGCCCGAGCTCGAGCTGGCGGACCAGGTCGACGGCGTCGGCGTGCGAGCGCAGCTTGTGGTCGAGCAGCGCCTCGCGGCGGGCGGGCGGCAGCGACGCCGCCGGGATGCCGGAGCGGTACTGGGTCGTGTAGAGCTCGATGCCCAGCGGCAGCTCGTAGGGCACGCCGCGGTACAGCGCGATGCGCCCCTCGTCGTCGGTCCCGACGAAGTACACGGAGTTGATGCCGGCGTAGACGCCGAGGCCGATCGTGACGAGCACGGCGCCCACGACGAGCGCCAGCGTGAGGCGCCGGCGGCGGCGGCGCTGCGACGAGGCCGCGGCGCGCGGGCGCGCCGGGCGCGGCTGCGCGGGGGCGGGCGCGGGCGCCTGGGCGGGCGCCTCGGCGACGGCGGCGCGCACGGCCGGGTGCGACGCCGTGGTCGAGGCCTGGGCGGGGTCGCCGCCCGAGGCCGGCTCGACCTCCTCGACGCGGAACAGGACGACCGTGATGTTGTCGCGCCCGCCGGCGCGGTTGGCGGCATCGATCAGGCGCCGCACCATCTCGCGCAGGCTGCCGCCCTGGGCGAGGATCTCGGCGACGCCCTGCTCGCCGATCATGCCGGTGAGGCCGTCCGAGCACAGCAGGAACAGGTCGCCGTCGCGCGCCGGCGACGTGCGCGTGTCGACCTGCACGAGCGGCTCGGGCCCCAGCGCGCGCGTGATGATCGAGCGCTGCGGGTGCTCCTCGGCCTCGGCCTCGCTGAGGCGGCCCTGGCGGATGAGCTCCTCGACGAGCGAGTGGTCGTCGGTGAGGCGCTCGAGCCGCCCGTCGTGCCAGCGGTAGGCGCGGGAGTCGCCGACGTGCGCGATCGCCACGCCGTCGACGTCGACGTAGGCGGCCGTGAGCGTGGTGCCCATCCCGGCCTGGTCGGCGTCGGCGCGCGAGCGGCGGTGGATCTCCTCGTTGGCGAGCTGGACCAGCCGCGCGAGCCGCACCTCGGTCGGGTCGCCGTCGTCGGGCAGCCCCTCGCGGAACGCGTCGACGGCCAGGCCCGAGGCGACCTCCCCCGCCTGCGCGCCGCCCATCCCGTCGGCCACCACGAACAGCGGCGCCTGCACGAAGAACGCGTCCTCGTTGCCCCGGCGCTGCTGGCCGGTGTCGCTGGCGGCGTACTTGTCGGCGACGCGGAGCATCCGGTCAGCGGTCCTCGAAGACGAACTCGGTGTCGCCGATGCGGATGCGGTCGCCCGCGTGCAGCGGCTGCGGGCCCTGGAGCAGCTCCTCGTTGAGGTACGTCCCGTTCGTGGATCCGAGGTCCTCGATCACGACGATCCCGCCCTGGCGGATCAGCCGCGCGTGGCGGCCCGAGGCGAACGGGTCCTGGAGGCGGATCTCGGCGCTGTCGCCGCGGCCCAGCACCGCGCCGTCGCCGATGTCGTAGGCCATCCCCGGCTGCAGGCCGATGCCGCGCTCGACGACGAGCTGCGGCTCGGCGCCGTCGCCCTCGGGCGTGAGCGAGTGCAGCCCGGTGGCCTCCATCGGCGTGGCCGGCTGCGCGGGCGCCAGGCGCGACACCGTGCGCCCGCCGAGGTCGCGCAGCGCGTTGCGCGACACCCACAGCAGGAACAGGTACAGGACGATCAGGAAGCCGTACTTGAGGAGGACGGAGGCGGGCTCGACCATCAGGATGCCTCAGTCGATCTCGAAGGTCACGTGCTGGGTGCCCAGCTCGACGTCGTCGCCGTCGCGCAGCGGGTGGGGCTCCGCCCCGATCGGCCGGCCGTTCACGCGCACGCCGTTCGTGCTGCCCAGATCGGCGATCGTCCACCCCTCCGGGCTCGGGCGCACCTCGGCGTGGCGGCGCGACACGTTCCCGTCGTCGAGGACGATGTCGCACTCGCGCGAGCGGCCCAGCAGCGCCCCGGACGCGCCGACGAGCATGCGCTTGCCGTCGACCACGATGATCGCGCGCCCCGCGCGGTTGGCGCGCGCCTCCGACAGCTGCTCCTGGTGGCGCTCGGACACCGAGTAGACCATGGTGTGGCCGCGCTCGGCCGGGGCCACCGGCGGGGCGCCGGCGGCCGCGGGCGCGGCGTCGGGCGCCCGCTCGCGCACCAGCCGCGCCTGGATGCCGAACTCGCCCAGCGCCAGGCGCTCGTCGGTGCGGAACTCGATCACCGGGCGCGAGACGAGCGCCAGCCGCTCGCGGCGCGCGTGCTCGAGCAGGTAGGCCGACAGCTCGTCGGCGATCTCGTGCTCGACGCCCTCGTAGCGGGCGCGATCCTCGGGCGACAGCCACACGGTGTACTCGTTGGGGACGTAGGTGCGCGACACCGAGACCGTCCGGTGCTCGTCCATCTCCTTGGCCAGCTTGCGCGCCAGCTCGACGGGGCGGACCTCGGAGCGGAACACGCGCCCGAAGGTGCCCTCGACCAGGCCGGCGATGCGATTCTCGAGGCTGCGCAGGACGCTCATGACCGTGGATCCCGCTCGCCCGGGGACACCGAGATGGCCATCACGTGCGGGAGGTCATGGTAGGCGAGCGCCGGTGGGACGCGCGGCGCGTCGGGCCGCGCGCATCCCCACCGCGCCGAGCGCGGCGGCGACCGCCCCGAGCGCCAGGCCGCGTGGTGACGCCGTGTCACCAGCCGCCAGCGTCTCCAGCAGCGCCTGCGTCGCGACGGCCAGCGCCGCCGCCCACGCGGTCGCGAGCGCGAGGTCGAGCGCGGCGCTGCGCCCGCGCACGACGAGCGGGAGCACCGCCGCCGCGACCGCCCACAGCGCCGCCACCGCGAGCAGGCCCGACGACAGGAGCGGCACGATCGCGTCCGACAGCGCGCGGGCGGCCGAGTCCTCCCACGACGGCCGGGCGTCGGCGGTGCCGGGCGGTCCGGCGAGCAGCCGCGTGCCGCTGAGCAGCTCGGCCACGCACAGCCACACGAACCCGAGGGCGCCCAGCGCGGCGCGGCGGGCGACCGTCGCGGCCTGGCCCGCGACCGCCGGGAACGCGGTCGCCAGCCCGATCGCGCCGAGCGCCGGCGCGCCGCCGGGCACCGACCACAGGGTGCCGGCGAGCGGCAGCGCGAGCGGGACCGGCAGCAGCGCCAGCGCGAGCACGAGCGCGGTGCCGCTGGCGCCGGCCGCCAGCAGCCACACCTCGACCGCCCACGCGCACAGCAGCCAGCCGGCCCGCGGCAGCACCGCGACGAGCACCGCGGCGGCGCCGGCCGCGATTCCCGCCTCGACCGGGGCGCGGTCGCCCGACGGTCCGAGCTGCGTCACCGCCAGCGCGGCCAGCGGCGCCACGGTCGCCGCCGCGAAGGCGCGCGCGAGCAGCCGCCGCGGGACCGGCGCGGGCGCGTCGCCCTCGGCCGGGGGCGCGTCGACGAATGGCTCGTCGGCGGCCTCCTCCCACGCGGCGGCGCCGGCGCGGGTGAGGCCGTCGCGCACCCCGCGCAGCCAGCCGCTCTCGCCCGGGTCGCGGTAGCGGCGCTGGATCGCCGTCCAGCGCGAGGCGATGTCGTCGATCGGGCCGCCGTCGACGATGCCGGGCTCGTCGTCGACCAGGTCCGCGGACGCCAGCAGCGCCGCGCGCAGCCGCGCCGGCGTCGGCCGGTCGCGCGGGTCCACGGCGACCGCGGCGTCGATCGCGTCGCACAGCTCCTCCGGCAGGTCGCGGCGCACCCGGCCCAGCGCGGGCAGCTCGATGCCGACGCGCCGGGCGGTGTCGGCCGGGCCCGCCCCCCGCACCGGGTTGGTGCCGGTCAGCGCCTCGTAGAGCACCAGTCCGAGCGAGTAGACGTCGACGGCCGGCGTGATGCGGCGCCCCTCGGCCTGCTCGGGCGCCATGTAGGCCAGCGTGCCGACGACGTCGCCCGTGCGCGTCAGCGCCTCGCCGCCGACGATGCGCGCGATGCCGAAGTCGCAGATCTTCGCGGTCGCCCCGCCGTCGGCGTGCTGCTCGCAGACCATGACGTTGCCCGGCTTGACGTCGCGGTGGATGACCCCGCGGGCGTGGGCGTGGGCGAGCGCCTCGCACAGCCCGGCGCCGATCACGACGACGTCGCGGTCCGACAGCGCGCCCGCGTCGAGCAGGTCGCGCAGCGTGTCGCCGCGCACGAGCTCGCTGACGAGGTAGCAGGCCTCCTCGTCGGCGCCCGTCTCGTACAGCGCCACGATGCCGGGATGGCTCAGCCGGGCGGCCGCCTGCGCCTCGCGCTGGGCGCGCTCGGGGTCGGTGTCGTCGAGCGGGATCCGCTTGACCGCCACGTCGCGCTGCAGCCGCTCGTCGTGGGCCAGCCACACGGTCCCGAAGCCGCCGGAGCCGAGTCGGCGCACCAGCCGGTACCGTCCGAGCAGGAGCTCGGCCTCGGGCGCCGGGCCACCGGCGCCGCGCAGGGTCTCCGCGTGCTGCACCGCGTTCTCGTTCGCCTTCCGGGAAGGAGTTCCCGCTCGTGAAGGGAAACGTGCACGTGGCATCTCCCGCCATACTGGCGGGTTGACGCCCTCCCGCAAGGAGATTGCGTACGCAATGTCGTTCTTCGACGACGACGAACCGCCCACCCGCTCATCCCGCCCGCCCCGGCCCCGCCGGGCGTCCGGTCGATCCGGCGGGGGCTCCTCGGCCCGGCCCAGCGACAGCCAGCAGCTGCTGATCCGCCGCGCGGTCGCGCTCGGCGTGCTCGTCCTCGTGCTGATCCTCGTCGTGATCGGCTTCAACTCGTGCCGCAGCAGCGCCAAGAAGAACGCGCTGCGCGACTACAACCGCGACGTCGCCACGATCGTCCAGGACTCCGACGAGCAGGTCTCGCGCCCGTTCTTCGAGCTGCTCGGCTCCGACGGCGAGCAGTCGCCGGTGACGCTCGAGACGCAGATCAACCAGTACCGGGTGGTGGCCGAGGACCAGGCCGAGCGCGCGTCGCGGCTCGACGTGCCCGACGAGATGGTCCCGGCGCAGCGCAACCTCCTGACCGTCCTGAACTTCCGCGCGGAGGCGCTCGGCGCGATCGCCGAGAACATCCGCGCCGCGCTGGGCTCCGAGGAGGCGTCGGCCCGCGCGACCGAGGCGATCGCCGGGCAGATGCAGAAGCTGCTGGCCTCCGACGTCCTCTACTCGCAGCGCGTCGCGCCGCTCATCAAGGAGCAGCTCGACAAGAACGACATCACCGGCCAGACGATCGCCGGCTCGAAGTTCCTCCCGAACCTGGGCTGGCTGGATCCGAACACGGTCGCCTCGCGGATCGGCGGCACCGGGACGTCGGGCGAGCGGGAGCCGACGACGCCCGGCCCGCACGGCCACGGCCTCGTGTCGGTCGCGGTGGGCGACGTGACGCTGCAGCCGCAGCCGGCCGTCAACCGCATCGCCGCCGGCTCGGACGTGTCGTTCACCGTCGTCTTCCAGAACCAGGGCGCCTCCGACGAGCGCGACGTGAAGGTGACCGTGCGCATCACCGGCGCCGGCGACCCGATCGTCGTCAACGACACGGTGCCGCAGACCGTCGCGGGCGCCAACGCCGAGGTCTCGATCCCGCTCGGCCAGTCGCCGCCGATCGGCACGCCGGTGACGATCAAGGTCACCGTCGCCAAGGTGCCCGGCGAGGAGCTGACCGACAACAACACGCAGAGCTACACGGCGCTGTTCACGCGCTGATCCGCCCGCGATCGACCCTCCCGCTCCGCTGCGCGGCGGGGTACCGTTGAGGCCGTGGACGACCTGACGACCACGACGGGCATCGTCGCGCTCGCCGCCGCCGCGACGGCGATCGTCGCGCTCGTGCTGGCCGCCGTCCTCGCCCTGCAGCTGCGCCGCGTCCGGGCCGCCCAGCGCGTCGTGCTCGGCAGCGGGTCCACGCGCGACCTGGTCGAGCACGCGGCCGAGCTCGGCCACGCGTTCGAGGCGCTGCGGGCGTACGTCGAGGAGTCCGCGCTGCGCCTCGACAACCGGCTCGGGACCGCGGAGGAGCGCCTGGACGGCGCGATCGCCTACCGCGGGGTCCTGCGCTACGACGCCTACAACGAGCTGTCGGGCCGCCAGTCGGCGTCGATCGCGCTGCTCGACGCGACGCGGTCGGGCATCGTGCTGTCCTCGATCCACCACCGCGACCAGGCGCGCCTGTACGCCAAGCAGGTGCGTGAGGGCGAGTCCGACATCGAGCTCTCGCCCGAGGAGCAGGAGGCGGTGCGGCTGGCCCTGGCCGGCGAGGTCCAGGAGGCGCCGCGAGGCGTCTGACCGCCACGTCGATGCGCGTCGGCTACTTCGGCCCCCCGGGCACGTTCACCGAGGAGGCGCTGCGCGCCAGCGCCCCCGAGGGCGTGGAGGCGGTCCCGTTCCCGACCATCCGCGCGACGGTGATGGCCGTCGCCGAGGGCGCGGTCGAGCGCGCGGTCGTCCCGATCGAGAACGCGCTCGAGGGGTCCGTCGACGCGACGCTGGACGCGCTCGCCGTCGACGCCCCCGAGGTCGTGATCGTCGACGAGGTGGTGCGGCCGATCAGCCACTGTCTCATCGGGATCGCCGGCGCCGCGCTGGACGCGATCGCGGTCGTGTCGTCGCACCCGCACGCGCTGGGCCAGTGCACGCGGTTCCTGCGCGAGCGGCTCCCGGACGCGCAGCTGGCGCCGACGGAGGGGTCGACCGCCGAGGCCGTGCGCGCGGTCGTCGAGGCCGGCGACCCCAGGCGCGCGGCGATCGCCCCGCGGCTGGCCGCCGAGCTGTACGGGGCGCAGGTGCTCGCCGAGGGCATCGAGGACGACCCCGGCAACCAGACGCGCTTCGTGTGGCTGGCACGCGCCGGCGCGGCGGTCGACGCGCACGGCGACGCGTGGAAGACGTCGGTCGTGTTCTGGGGCGGCGGCGACGAGGCGCCGGGCTGGCTCGTGCGCTGCCTGTCGGAGCTCGCGTTCCGCGGCGTGAACATGACCCGCATCGAGTCGCGGCCGCGGCGGATGGGCCTGGGCCACTACATGTTCTTCGTCGACCTCGAGGGCCACGCCGAGGCGCCCGCGGTGGCCGAGGCGCTGCGCGGCCTGGCCACGCACTGCGAGGGCCTGCGCACGCTGGGCACCTACCCGGCCGCCACGTGACCGTCGGGGTGACGCCGCGGGCCGGGAGCAGCGGTGGCGTCCGCGTGCGCCGCGACCCTCGCTAGACTCGGGGCCGGTCCCATGGCCAGCGTCGCCGAGCCAATCCCTCCAGCGCCGTCCACGCCGCCCGATGAGCACCAGCGGCGTGGACGAGGTTCGGGTGGGCGGGTGCTCGTGCTGAACGCGACCTTCGAGCCGATCAACGTCTGCACGGTTCGCCGCGCGGTCGTGCTGCTGATGAAGGAGAAGGCCGAGCTGATCGAGCGCTCGACCTGGGACCTGCGCGCCGAGTCGACGACGTTCGCGCGGCCGGTCGTGATCCGGCTCGTCTCCTACGTGAAGGTCCCGCGCGACACGCACAAGCGCAAGATCACGCGCCGCGCCGTGTTCGCCCGCGACAAGTGGACCTGCCAGTACTGCGGGTCGCGCAGCAACCTCACCGTCGACCACGTCATCCCCCGTTCCAAGGGCGGCGGCTCGACGTGGGACAACATCGTCGCCGCCTGCGCGCCGTGCAACCGCCGCAAGGGCGACCGGCTCCCGTCCCAGGTCGGCATGATGCCCGCCCGCACGCCGCGCACCCCGCACCCGGCGATCTTCATCCACGTCGCCAGCCCGACGATCCCCACCGGCTGGCGCCAGTACCTGCCCGAAGCCGCCTGAGCGCGCGCCGCTACGGCAGGCGCACGAGGTCCATCAGCAGCCCGTCGCGCCACGCGCCGGTCGCCGGGTCCCGCCACGAGGCGCGCGTGACGCCGACCGGCTCGAAGCCGGCCGCCGCGTAGCAGCGCACGGCCGGCGCGTTGTCGGCCGCCGGCTCGATGACGATGCGATGGTGGCCGCGGTCGGCGACGAGGTGGTCGACGACCAGGCGCAGCGTCTCGCGGCCCACGCCGCGGCCCGCGAACGCGTCGCCGACGAAGATGTCGATCTCGGCGCTCCGGTAGCCGGGCTCGGGCTCCTCGGTGAACTGCACGATGCCGGCGCGCTCCCCGTCGAGCTCGATGACGAGGCGCGTCATGTGCGGCTCCTCGTCGAACGGGAAGTCGGGGTCCATCGGCGCCCACCAGCGCATCACGCCCGGGTTGCGGTGCAGCTCCCGCAGCGGCTCGCGGTCGTCGGGGCGCAACGGGCGCAGGCGCAGGCGCCCGTCGCCGAGGGTCGGCATGGCGCCATCGTCCCAGATCGGCGCCCGAACGCACGAAGGGCGCCCTCGACGGGGGCGCCCTTCGCGTTCAACAGGGACTGGATGAGAATCGGCGGCAACGCTGCTCGCAGCTGGCGCCGCGCGCGCCGGGGGGACCAGATCCGGCATGCCGTCCGACGGTGGCCCGGGTTGGATTCCGCAAGGCGGCTTCCAGCCAATCCGACCTAGCGGCCGGTCACCTCCAGGGTCCCGCAAGAACTGTCACTACAGATACGGACCACCTCCTTTCTCTGGTGAAGCCAGAGTACCGAAGGCGCAGGACGAGCAACAGTCACCGCGCGGACCGCGGCGCGGGCTACTCCTCGGCGGCCTCCGGCTCGCCGCCGGCCTCGGGCGGAGGCGCGTCGGCGGCGGCGGTCTCGACCTCGTTCTCGCTGCCGGAGTCCATCACCAGCGCCACGGCCGACACGCGATCGTCGTCCTTCATGTTCATCAGGCGCACGCCCTGCGACAGGCGCCCGTAGCGGCTGATGCCGCGCACGGCGGTGCGCTGGACCATGCCGTTGATCGAGATGAACACGAGCTCCTGGTGCTCGCGGACCACGAGCGCGCCGGCCAGCGCGCCCTTGGCCTCGGTCAGCTTGATCGTCCCGACGCCCTTGGCGCCGCGGTTCGTCTTGCGGTACTCGCTGATCGAGGTGCGCTTGCCGTAGCCGTTCTCGGTGACGACGAGCAGCTCCTGGTCGTCGCGCGCGACGTCCATCGCCAGGACCGCGTCGCCCTCGCTGCTGACGTCCATGCCGCGCACGCCCGACGTGTCGCGGCCCATCGCGCGCACGCCGCCCTCGTGGAAGCGCACCGCCTGGCCCTTGCGCGACACCATCAGGATGTCGTCGTCGCCGCTGGTGCGCCGCACGGCGACGAGCTCGTCGTCGTCGCGGATGTTGATCGCGATGATGCCGTCGGCCTTGATCGGCGTGTTGTAGGCCTGGAACTCGGTCTTCTTGACGATGCCGTTGCGGGTCGCGAACACGAGGTACTTGCCCTCGTTGAAGTCGCGGGTGGCGAGGACGGATTGGATCCGCTCGCCCTCGCGCAGCGGCAGCACGTTCACGAGCGCCCGGCCCTTCGCCGTGCGCGACGCCTCGGGCAGGTCGTAGACCTTCGACCGGTACACCTTGCCGCGGTTGGAGAAGAACAGCAGGTAGTCGTGCGACGACGTCACGAACAGGTGCTCGATGTAGTCGCCGTCCTTCATGTCCATCCCGGTGACCCCGCGCCCGCCGCGCTGCTGCTGGCGGTAGGTCATCAGCGGAAGCGACTTGATGTAGCCGGACTTCGTGATCGTGATGACCATCTGCTGGTCGGGGATGAGATCCTCGATGTCGATCTCGTCCTCGGAGTGCGTGATCAGCGTGCGGCGGTCGTCGCCGTAGGCCTCCACGATCTCGCGCAGCTCGTCCTTGATGATGTCGAGCACGCGCTGCTCGGAGCCGAGGATCGCCCGGAACTCGGCGATCTGCTCCATGAGGTCGTTGTACTCCTCCTGGATGCGGTCGGACTCCAGCGCGGTGAGCTGGCCGAGGCGCATGTCGACGATCGCCTGCGCCTGGATGCGCGTCAGCTCGAAGCGCTCGATCAGCGCGGTGCGGGCCGACTCGCGATCGCGCGAGCCGCGGATCAGCGCGATGATCTCGTCGATGTTGCTGATCGCGATCAGCAGCCCCTCGAGGATGTGCGCGCGCGCCTCCGCCTGACGCAGGCGGTACTTCGTGCGCCGCACGATCACGTCGCGCTGGTGATCGACGTAGTTCTTGATGACCGCGGGCAGCGACAGCGTCCGCGGCACGCCGTCGACGAGCGCGACCGTGTTCACGCCGAACGTCGTCTGCATCGGCGTGTGCTTGAAGAGCTTGTTCAGGACGACCTTCGGGATCGCGTCGCGCTTGAGCTCGATCACGAGCCGCATGCCGGTGCGACCGTCGGAGTAGTCCTGGATGTCGCTGATCTCGGAGATCTTCTTCTCCTCGACCAGGTCCTTGATCTTGACCATCAGGCCGTTGGGCCCGCCCTTCTTGACCATGAAGGGCAGCTCGGTGACGACGATCGCCTCCTTGCCGCGGCCGATGTCCTCGATGTGCGCCTTCGCGCGCACGCGCACCCGCCCGCGCCCGGTCTCGTAGGCCTCGCGGATGCCCTGGCGGCCGAGGATGATGCCGCCGGTCGGGAAGTCGGGGCCCTTGATGTGCTTCATCAGGCCGTCGACGTCGATGTCAGGGTCGTCGATGAACGCGATGACCGCGTCGACGACCTCGTTGAGGTTGTGCGGCGGGATGTTCGTCGCCATCCCGACGGCGATGCCCGACGAGCCGTTGACGAGCAGGTTGGGGAAGCGCGACGGCAGGACGAGCGGCTCCTGGTTGCGCCCGTCGTAGTTGGGCCCGAAGTCGACGGTGTCCTCGTCGATGTCGCGCAGCATCTCCGTGGCCATGCGCGACAGGCGGGCCTCGGTGTAGCGCATGGCCGCCGGCGGGTCGTCGTCGACGGAGCCGAAGTTGCCCTGGCCGTCGACGAGCGTGTAGCGCAGGGAGAAGTCCTGCGCCATGCGCACGAGCGTGTCGTAGATGGGCGAGTCGCCGTGCGGGTGGTACTTGCCCATGACGTCGCCGACGATGCGCGACGACTTCGAGTAGGGCCGGTTGGGCTGCAGGCCCGCCTCCTGCATGGCGAACAGCACGCGCCGGTGGACGGGCTTGAGGCCGTCGCGGACGTCGGGAAGCGCCCGGCCGACGATGACCGACATCGCGTAGTCGAGGTACGCGGTGCGCATCTCGTCCTCGAGCGCCCGCGGCTCGATGTTGCCGCCGCTGATGACGTCAGTCCCCATGCTTCACCTCCTTCCGGATCGTGCTGCGCTCAGACATCGAGGTTGGCCACCGCGCGCGCGTTCTCCTCGATGAAGGCGCGGCGCGGCTCGACGACGTCGCCCATCAGCATCGAGAAGAGCTGGTCGGCGGCGGTCGCGTCGTCCATCGTCACCTGCGCGAGCGTGCGCGTCTGCGGATCCATCGTGGTCTCGCGCAGCTGCTCTGGGTTCATCTCGCCCAGGCCCTTGAAGCGCGAGAGCTGCACGCGCTTGGAGCACAGGTCGAGGATCGTCCGCCGCAGCTCGGCGAACGACAGCGCCTCGGCGGCGTCCTCGCCCAGCGTGACCTGGAACGGCGCGGCGCCGGCGAGCTCGAGGAGCTGGCCGTGCACGCGCACGAGCTGGCGGTACTCGTTGGCCTCGAACAGCGCCCGCGGCAGCACGTGCGTGCGCGCCAGGCCGGTCTTCACCTCGACCGCGCGGACCGTGACCGAGACGCCGGGCGTGCGGTCGACGATCGTCATCTCGAACGGCTCGCCCTCCACGCCCTCGCGGGTGAGGACGGCCAGCGCCGCCTCGGCGTCCATCGCGCCCTCGTCGAGCAGCGACGACTCCTCCAGGAACAGCACGAGGTCGTGGCCGTACGCGGCGCGCAGCGCCGACGTCCAGCCCTCGTACTGCTTCAGCAGCCGCGTGTAGCGCTGCCAGCGGGTGTCGGTGAGCTTGAACTCGCTGCCGTTGCGGTCGACGACGCCGATCCGCTCGAGCTTGTCGCCGAGGAGGACCTCCTCGAGCTCGCTCTCCTTCTCGATGTAGCGCTCCTGGTTGCCCTGCTTGATCTTGTAGAGCGGCGGCTTGGCGATGTAGACGTAGCCGTTCTCGATCAACTCCGGCATCTCGCGGAACAGGAGCGTCAGCGCGAGCGTGCGGATGTGCGCGCCGTCCACGTCGGCGTCCGTCATGAGGATGATCTTGTGGTAGCGCGCGGACTCGATGTTGAACTCATCGCGCACCCCGGTGCCGATCGCGCGGATCAGCGCCTGGATCTCCTCGTTCTTGAGGACCTTGTCGATGCGGCTCTTCTCGACGTTGAGGATCTTGCCGCGCAGCGGGAGGACCGCCTGCGTGTTGCGGTCGCGGCCCTGCTTGGCCGAGCCGCCGGCGGAGTCGCCCTCGACGATGAAGAGCTCGGCCAGCGACGGGTCGCGCACCGAGCAGTCGGCGAGCTTGCCCGGGAGGCCGACGCCGTCGAGCACCGACTTGCGGCGCGTGAGGTCGCGGGCCTTGCGGGCCGCCGCGCGCGCCTGCGCGGCCGAGATCGCCTTGTTGACGATCGCGCGGCCCTCGGTCGGGTGCTCCTCGAGATACTCGGCCAGCCCCTTGTTGACGACCGACTGGACGAAGCCCTCCATCCCGGGGTTGCCGAGCTTGGTCTTCGTCTGACCCTCGAACTGCGGCTCGGCGAGCTTGACCGAGATCACCGCGGTGAGGCCCTCGCGCACGTCCTCGCCCGTGAGGTTCTCGTCCTTCTCGCGCAGGCGCTGCTGCTCGCGCGCGAACGCGTTCAGCGTCCGGGTGAGCGCCGAGCGGAAGCCGGACAGGTGCGAGCCGCCCTCGTGCGTGTTGATGTTGTTGGCGAAGCTGTGGATGGACTCCTGGTAGGTCGTGTTCCACTGCATCGCGACCTCGACGGCGCCCTCGTCGGACTCGGCCGTGAAGTAGATGACGTCCTTGGTGATCGGGTCCTTGGACTCGTTCAGGTACGCCACGAAGTCGGCGATGCCGCCCTCGTAGTGGAACTCGACCCGCTTGCCCTCGCCGCGCTCGTCGGTGAGCGAGATGTGCAGCCCGGCGGTGAGGAACGCGGTCTCGCGCAGGCGCTGCTCGAGCGTGGCGAACTCGTACTCGGTGGTCTCGAAGACGTCGGCGTCCGGCAGGAACGTGATCGTCGTGCCGGTCTCCTTCGTCGGCTCCCCCTTGGCGATCGGGCCCTGCGGCACGCCGCGCACGAACGACTGGCTCCAGGTGAAGCCGTCGCGCTTCACGGTCGCCGTCAGCGTCTCCGAGAGCGCGTTGACGACCGACACGCCCACGCCGTGCAGGCCGCCCGAGACCTTGTAGCCGCCGCCGTCGCCGAACTTGCCGCCGGCGTGCAGGACGGTCAGCACGACCTCCATCGCCGACTTGCCCTCCTTCTCCATCGTCGCGACCGGGATGCCGCGGCCGTTGTCGACGACGGTGATGGAGTTGTCGGGGTGGATCGTGACGTCGACCTTGGTCGCGTGGCCCGCGAGGGCCTCGTCGACCGAGTTGTCGACGACCTCGTACACCAGGTGGTGCAGGCCGCGCACGCCGGTCGAGCCGATGTACATGCCCGGCCGCTTCCGCACCGCCTCCAGGCCTTCCAGGACGGTGATGTCCTGGGCGTCGTAGCTCTGGTCGGGCGTGGGGTTCTCGGCGGCCAAACGGTCCTCCGTTACGTGAGAACGCCCCGGTCGCGCCACAGCCGGCGGCGGCCCGGGGCGGTGAAGAGTGGTTGACAGAAGAATAGCACAAAGTGGTCCCGGAACCCGGGTCTCACGGGCCACTTCTTCCCTGCAAATGGCGCGAAACCGGGGTCGCTCATCGGGGGGTCGCGGTGGTGCGGATCTCGCGCACGAGGTCGTCCCCGAGCGCGCGGTTCAGGCCGGCGACGACCTCGGGCGCCATCAGCGCCAGCTCCTGGGCCCAGACCGCCTGGCGGCAGTACACCGTCAGGACGCCGCCCCGCTCGCGCAGCGGAGTGGCGTTCTCGGCCACGACCGCGCCGACCGCCTGGGGCCACACCGCCTGGATCCGGGCCAGGGGCGTGACCGGCGCGACGGTCGCCGCGAGCGCCTCGACGGCGACCGACAGCGGACGCGGCGCCGAGCGCCTCATGCCGCGGCCCTCTCCTGGGCCGGAGCGTCCGGGCGCAGCTCGCCGTCGGCGACCGCCACGCGCGCCACGCCGGGGTCGCCGGCGCCCGGCACGTGCGCCAGGTCGGTCGTCGTGACCACCGACTGGCCGTGGCGGGCGATGCGTCCGGCCAGGCGCTCGCGCCGCTCGGGGTCGAGCTCGCTCATCACGTCGTCGAGCAGCAGCAGCGGCGCGGCCCCGCGCGCCTGCGCCAGCGCCTCGCGCTCGGCCAGCAGCAGCGCCAGCAGCGCGATCCGCTGCTCGCCCTGGGACCCGTAGGCGCGCAGGTCGCGGCCGTCGCGCGCCAGGACGAGGTCGTCGCGGTGCGGGCCGTGGCCGGTGAAGCCGCGGTCGAGGTCGCCGTCGGTGCGCTCCGCCAGCTCGGCCGCCAGCTCCTCGGGCGTCGCCGCCCGCGACCGCGGGCGGAAGCGCAGCTCCGGCTCGCCGGCGAGGCCCAGCTCCGTCGCCAGCGTCGCGAAGCCGTCGCGCACGAGGTCGATCGCGGCGGCGCGGTCGTCGCGCAGCGCGATCCCGTGGCGGGCCAGCTCGGCGTCCCACGCGGGCAGCGACTCCCGCGAGGCGCGGCCGGCGCGGATGCGCCCCAGCAGCGCGTTGCGCTGCGCCAGCGCCGCGGTGTAGGCGCGCCGCGTGCCCGCCCGCGCCGGCCACAGCGCGGCGACGAGCTGGTCCATGTGCGCGCGGCGCAGCGCCGGGGCGCCCTTCACGAGCTCGAGCCGGTCGGGCAGGAACACCGACACCAGCGGGCGGGCGGTCACGTCGACGAGCCGCTCGACCGGCGCCCCGTCGGCCTTCAGGCGCTTGGCCTCGCCGGGCTGGAAGCCGACGCTCAGCGAGTGCGGCCCGTCGGCGTCGCGCGCGTCGACCTCGACCCGGGCCGCCGAGGCGCCGAAGCGCACGAGCTCGCGCTCGTTGCTCGTGCGGCACGAGCGGCCCGTGCAGCCGAAGTACAGCGCCTCCAGCAGGTTCGTCTTGCCGGCGCCGTTGCGTCCGTGCAGCACGGTCAGCCCCTCGCCGAGCGCGAGCTCGGCCGAGGCGTAGGACCGGAAGTCCCGCAGGCGCAGGCGCGTGACGATCACACGTTCAGGCGGATCGGCATGATGAGGTACAGGAAGCCGCTGCCGTCGGCGGACTCGATCAGCCCCGGCCGCAGTGGGCTGATGAGCTTCAGGATCAGGTCCCCGCTGTCGACCGACTCCAGGCCATCGCGCAGGAACTCGGGGTTGAAGCCGATCTCGAACGGCTCGCCGCTGAAGGCGACCGGCAGCGTCTCGCTCGCCTCGCCGACGTCCGGCGTCTGCGCCGAGACCGTGACCTCGCCCTCGCGGAACGCCAGCCGCAGCGGCGCGTTCTTCTGCGCCAGCAGGCTGATGCGGCGCACGACGTCGGTCAGCTCGTCGCCGGCGATGCGCAGCTCGTGCTCGTAGCTGTCGGGCAGGAGCTGGCGGAAGTTGGGGAACTGCCCGTCGATGAGGCGCGACGACAGCACGGCGCCGCCGGTCTCGAAGACGATCTGGTTCGCGCGCACGCCGACGGTCAGCACCGCGTCGTCGTCGCCCTCCCCGCCCTGCGGCACGAGCCGCACGAGCTCCTGCAGCGCGCGGGCCGGCACGTTGGCCTCGAAGGACCCGGCCAGCTCGCGGTCCAGCGGCGTCTCCTTCACCGACAGGCGGTAGGAGTCCGTGGCGACCATCCGCAGCTCGCGGCCGGACGCCGACACGAGGATGCCGGTGAGGATCGGGCGCGTCTCGTCGCGCGACGCCGACCGCGCCACGCGCGTGATCGTCTCGACGAACGCGGCCGCCGGCACCTCGACGGTGGTGTCCCCGCCCGGCTCCGGGAGCGGCGGGAAGTCCTCGGCTCGCAGCGTGCGGATGTGGAACGTCGCCGAGCCGGACTTGATCTCGACGTCCTGGTCGGCGGGGCGCAGCTCCAGCGACACCTCGGCGGCCGGCAGCGCGCGCACGACGTCGAGCGTCAGCCGCGCCGGCAGGACCGTGGACCCGGGCCGCTCGACCTGCGCGGCGAGGGGCACCCGCAGCGCGACCTCCATGTCGGTCGCCCGCAGCTCGACGCCGTCGGCCTCGGCGGCCACCTGGACGCCGGACAGGGCCTGGACCGCGCTGCGCGTCGACGCCACGCGGGCGACCGTCTGAAGCTGCGCCAGCAGCTCGGCGCTCGAGCAGGTGATCTTCACGATGGATGCCTCTCGGTCAGGATCGGAGTCATAAGGCCGGTGAGCATGTGGATGGCGATGTGGGATTCGCGATGCACACGGGGCGGACGGGCCCGTGGACGCGGTGGACAGCATGTGGGCGGACCGTGGAGCATCGCACGAGCGGCGGTCGTCACGAGCGGCCGCGCAGGCGCTCGGTCAAGTCCCGAACGACCGCGTTGGCCTCGGGATCGGCGGCGATCCGCTCGGCGGTGCGCCGGCAGGCGTGCAGGACCGTCGTGTGGTCGCGCCCGCCGAAGGCCCGGCCGATCGCGGGCAGCGTCTGGTCGGTGAGCTCGCGCGCGAGGTACATCGCGACCTGACGCGGCCAGGCCAGGCGCTGGGCGCGGGCGGTGGAGAGCAGCTCCTCGTGGGTGATCCCGAACGCCTCGCAGGTGGCCCGCTGCACCTCGTCGATCGAGCGCCGGACCGGCCGCCGCTGGGGATAGAGGCCGTCGAGGACCTCGTGGGCGAGGTCGGCGTCGAGCGGCCGGCCCGTCAGCGAGGCGAACGCGACGACGCGGATGAGGGCGCCCTCGAGGACGCGGATGTTGTCGGTGATCCGCTCGGCGATCGCCACGAGCGCGTCCTCGTCGGCGAGGTCGATGCCGTCGTGCTGGGCGCGCTTGCGCAGGATCGTCAGGCGCGTGGCGAGGTCGGGCGCGCGGATGTCGGTGAGCAGCCCGGCCTCGAAGCGCTCGCGCAGCCGGTCCTCGAGCGCGTCGAGGTCGCGCGGCATGCGGTCGCACGTGAGGACGAGCTGGCTGCCCGTCTCGTGCAGCGCGTTGAACGTGTGGAAGAACTCCTCCTCGGTCTTGGCCTTCGCGACGAGGAACTGCACGTCGTCGACGAGGAGGACGTCGACGTGGCGGAAGCGCGCCTTGAAGGCCTCGACCGAGCCGCGGTGCAGCGCGGTGACGAACTCGTTCGTGAACGCCTCCGCCGTGGCGTAGCGGACCGTGAGCCCGCCGCCGTAGGCCTGCACGTAGTTGCCGATCGCGTGCAGCAGGTGCGTCTTGCCGTTGCCTGGCGGCCCGTAGATGAAGAGCGGGTTGTAGGCCTGGCCGGGGAGCTCGGCGACGGCCAGCGCGGCCGCGTGGGCGAGGCGGTTGGCGTCGCCGATGACGAACTGCTCGAACGTCAGCTTCGGCAGGAACGTGGAGGTGGCGGCGGGGACCGGATCGGGGTCCTCGGCCGGCGTCGGCGCTTGTCGGGCGCGGCCGGTCGGCGCCGGGGCGCGGCGGGACCGGGCGGTGCCCGGGTCGACCACGACGTCGACGGCCACGCCGGCGCCCAGCACGTCGGTCGCCGCGGCCTCGAGCACGCGGCCGAAGCGACCGGTCGCCCAGCTGCGCCGGCGCTCGTCCGGCGCGGCCAGGACCAGGGCGACGTCGGTGGCCTCGACCGGCTGCAGCGGCTCCAGCCACAGCGCGAACGTCGCCTCCGGGACCGCGCGGCGCAGTCGGGCGCAGATCTCGGACCAGGCGTGTTCGGGGGATGGATGCACAGACAGCAGCGGGCCGCCTGCTCGGGGCGAGCGGCAAGGCGAACGGCGTTGGGGATGGGGGCCCGAGGGCCCCGGTGCCGCGAACCTATCACCAGGCGGCGGGCGGTCGGCGCGCCCCCGCGAGGGGAGATCGCAAATGCCGCGAAAAGCGCGCCGGCGACCGTGCCGGAGCCTGTGGACGGGGTGTGGACGGACGTGTGGACGGCGCCGTCCCGGGGCTTGCGCGGCGACGCGGTAGACTGCGGCGCCCATGAAGCGCACCTACCAGCCCAAGAAGCGCAAGCGCGCCCGCACGCACGGCTTCCGTGCTCGCATGCAGACGCGCGCGGGGCGCCTCGTCCTGAAGCGCCGCCGGTCCAAGGGGCGCAAGCGCCTCACCGTCTGACCGTGTCCGGGCGGGCCAAGCGCGGCCGCCTCACCCGGAGCGCGGACTTCGAGCGGGTCTACCGCCAGGGGCGCTCCCACGGCAACCGGTACTTCGTCCTCTACGCCTTCCCCCGCTCCGGGGAGGGCGAGGCGCGCCTGGGCGTGTCCGTGTCGCGCAAGGTCGGCGGCGCCGTCGACCGCAACCGCGTCAAGCGCCTGCTGCGCGAGGCGGTCGCCAACGCCGACCCCGGCCTGCCCGACGGGATCGACGTGGTCGTCGTCGCCCGACCCGACGCGCGCGAGCTGGCCGAGCGCGAGGGCCTGGCCGGCGTGCAGGGGGCGCTGGCGGAGCTGATCGAGAAGGCGACCGCGGCGGCCGGCACATGAGCCGCGTGGCCCGCTCGGTGGCCACCGCGCCGATCATCGCCTACCAGCGCGTGATCTCGCCGCTGCTGCCCCGCCGCTGCAAGTACCACCCCACGTGCTCGGCCTATGCCGTCGACGCGATCCGCCAGTTCGGCATACTGCGGGGCCTCGTGCTCGCGGGGTGGCGGCTGCTGCGCTGCAACCCGTGGTCCCATGGAGGCGTCGACTTCGTGGAGGACCAGCGGCTGTTCGCCGCGCCGGCCCGCGCGCGCCGAGAGACCTGATCCATGCCCGCATTCGCCAACATCCTCCAGCCGCTGATCGACGTCTTCGAGGCGGTCCTCGTCTTCTTCCACGACACGTTCGGCTTCAGCTGGGGCTGGTCGATCGTGGCGATGACCGTCGTCGTGCGCGCCGCGCTGCTGCCGCTGGCGATCCGCCAGTACAAGTCGATGAAGGCCCTGCAGCGCTTCTCGCCGCAGATCAAGGAGCTGCAGCAGAAGTACAAGGACGACCGCCAGCGTCTCAACCAGGAGATGATGCGGTTCTACCAGGAGAACAAGGTCAACCCGTTCGGGGCCTGCCTGCCGCTCCTGTTCCAGCTGCCGGTCTTCATCTCGCTGTTCTACATGCTGCGCAAGGACCTGCGCCTGGACATCTGCCCGGACATCAACCCCCCGGGCACGACGAACCCCCAGGCGTGCGGCAACATCCCCGACGCGCAGTTCCTCGGGATCCCGGACATCACGAGCAAGGCCGGCGGGACGACGCTGGTCATCCTGATCCTGCTGTACGTCGGCACGCAGGTCGTCTCCACGCTGGTGATGTCGACGCCGACGATGGACCGCAACCAGCGGCTGCTGATGCTGGCGCTGCCGGTCGTGTTCGTGCCGTTCATCATCGGCTTCCCGGCCGGCCTGCTCGTCTACTGGATCACGACGAACATCTGGACGCTGCTGCAGCAGTTCACGATCCGCGAGACGCTCGGCCGCAGGTGGGACCGCAAATGGGAGGAGGAGGCCGCGCTCGCGGGCGCCGGGGGCGGCAGAGCCTCGTCCGAGCCCACCGGCTTCTTCGGGAAGATGGCGGCGCGCGCGGCCGCCGCGCAGGAGCAGCAGGCGTCCGGGGGCGGGAAGTCCGGAGGCGGCGGCAAGGGCGGCGCGCCCGCCGCCGAGAAGAGCGGCCAGGCGCCGTCGCGCCCGCGGTCGGCGCCACCGCCGTCGCGGCGCAAGAAGAAGCGATCGGGACGGAGGCGATGAGCGAGATCCAGGACGCGCAGGAGGCCGTCCGCGAGCTGCTGGAGCTCGTCGTCGACGCGCTCGACCTCGACGCCGAGATCGCCGTGACCGCCGAGGACGGCGTCGTCACGGGCGCGCTCATCGGCGACGACCTGGGCCTGTTCATCGGCCGCCACGGCCAGACGATCGACGCCGTGCAGCATCTCGCGCAGCGGATCGTCTTCCACGGCCGCCCCAGCGACCTGCGCATCGTCATCGACGCCGCCGGCTACCGCGACCGCCGCGCGAGCGCGCTGCGCCGCCAGGCCGACGACGCCGCCGACGAGGCGATCCGCTACGGGCGGCCGGTGTCGCTCGACGCGATGGTCGCGTCCGAGCGCAAGCTGGTCCACGAGCATCTGCGCGAGCGCGGGGACGTCGAGACCTACAGCGAGGGCGAGGAGCCCGACCGCCACCTCGTGGTCGCGCCGCTGCGCGACGACGCGTAGTCCGCGCGCGCCGCGTCCCGTTTCACGTGTCTCCCGACGGTGAAACAATCCCGCCGATGCGCTCCCTGGGCGAGTTCGACGAGGGCGTCTTCGTGGGGATCCTGGTCGGCGAGGGCCATTTCGGCGGCGACGGCCGCCAGCCGCAGGTGACCCTGCGCATGCACATCCGCCACGCGTCGCTGTTCGAGTGGCTCATGGAGCGCTTCCCGCAGACGAAGCTCTACGGGCCCTACCACCACGGCGGGCGGTCGTACTACCAGTGGATGGCGCGCGGGCGCGCGCTCGTCCACGACGTGCTGCCGGTGCTCGAGGCACGGCTGTCGCCGGCGATCGACGAGCACGCGTACCGCCGCTTCACCGACATGGTGGAGCGCTACGCCGACGTGATCGCGCGCGAGCGCGACCGGGCGGCGCGGCTGGCGGCGAGCTGAGCTCGGCAGGGGGCGCCACGGCGGGGCGGCGCGCACCGGGGGCCCGCGTGGTGTGTTTCACCGTCAGGAAACACGTGAAACGGCATGCCCGGCGCGCTGCAGCGCGCCGACCGCCGCCTCGAGCTGCGCGTCGCGGACGAGCAGCACGTCGGTGTCGTAGGTCGCCAGCGCGAAGATCGACACGCCCGCGTCGGCCAGCGGCGCCGCGAGCGCGGCCAGCACGCCGGTCAGCGCGAAGTCCAGCGGCCCGGCGACCTCCAGCGCCCGCCAGCCCGGCTCCGCCCGCGCGCCGGCGGGGACGGCGTCCTCGGCGCACACGACCGAGAGCTCGCCGCAGCGGCGCACCACGGCGGCCAGCCCGGGCTCGGCGAACGCCCAGTCCGGCGGCGGGGCGTCCTCGTCGAGGCGGACGACCGCGTAGCGGCCGGGCAGGAGGTCGAGGCGCAGAGGGGCGGGCATGCGGGCCAGCATGCCAGCATGCGGGGCCGATGGACGACCACCAGGACTGGCGCGCCCGCCTCGATCGGCTCGCGGACGCGCACGACCTCCCCGCCGGCGCGGCCGACCGGCTCGCGGCCCTCCTGCTCCTCCTGCGCGACGACGACACCGCGCCCACGACCGTCCGCCACCCCGAGGACGCCGTCGAGGCGCACGTGGCCGACTCGCTCGCCGCGCTGACGCTCGAGCCGGTGCGCGCGGCGCGGCGGATCGCCGACCTGGGCAGCGGCGCCGGCTTCCCGGGCCTGCCGCTCGCCGTCGCGCTGCCCGACGCGCACGTCGACCTCGTCGAGAGCCTCGTGCGCAAGTGCGCGTTCCTCGAGCGCGCCGTCGAGGCCTGCGGCGCGACCAACGCGGCGGTCGTGTGCGAGCGCGCCGAGGCGTGGGGCGCCCGCGACGTCGACGTCGTCTGCGTGCGCGCGGTCGCCCCGCTGGCCGTGCTCGTCGAGTACGCCGCCCCGCTCCTGCGCGAGGGCGGGCTGCTCGTCGCCTGGAAGGGCCGACGGGACGAGGACGAGGAGCGCGCCGGGGCGGAGGCCGCCGAGATCGTGGGGCTCGCGCCGCGGGAGGTGGTGGTTGTGCCGCCGCGTCCGGGGGCCGACCACCGCACGCTGCACCTGTACGAGAAGGTGCGCCCGACGCCGCCGCGCTTCCCGCGCCGGCCGGGAATGGCCCGCAAACGGCCGCTGTCGGCCTGAGCGGCGCCGTTCGTTCGCCAACGAATCGGGCGATCCGCCCGCCCGGGCCGACCGCCCGGGCCGGTACCGTGCCGGAGCGATGGGCACGATCTACGCGATCGCCAACCAGAAGGGCGGCGTGGGGAAGACGACGACGGCGGTCAACGTGGCGGCGTGCATCGCCGAGGCCGGGTACCCGACGCTGCTCGTCGACATCGACCCGCAGGCCAATGCGACCGTCGGGCTCGGCCTGGCCAAGGACCTGGAGCCCAACATCTACGACGTCATCAGCGGCGACGCGCAGGCCGACGAGGCGCTCGCCGCGACCGAGATCGACGGGCTGTGGGTGCTGCCGTCCAGCCCCGACCTCGCCGGCGCCAACGTCGAGCTGCCCCGCCAGCCCGGCTCCGAGGTGCGCCTGCGCGAGGCGCTCGCGCCCATCCGCGACCGCTTCACGTTCATCCTCCTGGACTGCCCGCCCTCGCTGGGCCCGCTGACCGTCAACGCGCTCGTCGCCGCCGACCGGGTGATCGTGCCCGTCCAGACCGAGTACTTCGCGCTCGAGGGCCTGGCCGGCCTGCTCGACACGCTCGGCCTCATCCAGCGCGAGCTCAACCCGCGCCTGACGATCGCCGGCATGCTGCTGACGATGCACGACGGGCGCACGCGCCTGGCGCGCGACGTCGAGGCGGAGGTGCGCGAGCACTTCCCCTCGCTGGTCTTCAACACGGTCATCCCGCGCAACGTGCGCATCGGCGAGGCGCCCAGCTACGGGCGGCCCGTCATCCACTACGACCCGCACTGCCCGGGATCGGACGCCTACTTCGAGCTGGCCAAGGAAGTGGCCGCTCGTGCCTGAGGAGGAGACGGTGAAGGAGACGATCGCCCGCGACATGCGCGCGAGCCGCGGCAAGACGCCGCGTGGCATGGGCCGCGGCCTGTCGGCGATCCTGTCGGTCTCGGCGCCGCCCGACGGCGCGCCGGCCGACGAGCTGCGGGAGCTGCCCGTCGAGCTGATCGAGCCCAACCCGCGCCAGCCGCGGCGCCGCTTCGACGAGGAGACGCTGCAGGCGCTGGCCGACTCCCTCCGCGAGCGCGGCGTGCTGCAGCCGGTCCTGGTGCGCCCGGTGCCGGGTGGCCGCTACGAGCTGGTCGCCGGCGAGCGCCGCTGGCGCGCGGCGCAGATCGCGGAGCTGGAGACGATCCCCGCGCTCGTGCGCGACCGCGAGGACGCGCAGGCGCTCGAGGTGGCGCTCATCGAGAACATGGCCCGCGAGGACCTCAACCCCGTCGAGGAGGCGCGCGCCTGCGCCGCGCTCGTCGAGGAGCTGGGCCTCAGCCGCGAGGAGGTCGGCCGCCGCGTCGGCCGCTCCCGCGTCGCCGTCTCGAACCTGCTGCGCCTGCTGGACCTGCCCGACGAGGCGCTCGAGCTGCTCGAGGCCGGCCACCTCAGCGAGGGCCACGGCCGCGCCCTCCTGCTGGCCGAGGACCACGCCGCCCGCCGGACGCTGGCCCGCAGCGCCGCCGCCGAGGGCTGGTCGGTCCGCACGCTCGAGGAGCGCGCGCGCGCCGCCAACGAGCGCCGCGGCGCCCCGGCCCCGCGCGCGCCGCGCGCCTCGTCGGCCCGGGTCCATCCCGACCAGGCCGCCGCCGCGAGCGAGATCGCCGACCTGCTCAGCGACGCGCTGGGCCACGAGGTCGTGGTGCACCCCAGCGGGAGCGGCTACCGCGCCGAGCTGCGCCTCGACTCGGTCGACGCCGCGCGCGAGCTCGCCGCGGCCCTGCGCGGGTAGCGCGGCGGGGTCTCCCGGCGCCGCGCGACCCTCGCTATCATCCGCGACCGCGGGCGATTAGCTCAGTCGGTTAGAGCGCTTCTCTGATAAGGAAGAGGTCCCAGGTTCGAGTCCTGGATCGCCCACTCGGATGCCCCGCCCCGGCGGGGCTTCGTCGTTCTACGGCAGCCCCGCGTGCGGCACCTCCACGGTCGTGCGCAGCAGGACGCCCTCGCGCGCGGCGCAGCGCGCCTCCTCGTGGAAGTCGGGCGCCGCGCAGACCATGAGCGTGCGCCCGTCGTCGCCGCCCAGGCCGCAGGCGAACGCGGCCAGCCCGTCGGGGACCGGGATCTCGTCGACGACCTCGCCGCCCGGCGCGAAGCGCGTCAGGGGCCCGCCGAGCGCGTTGGCCGCCCACAGGCAGCCCTCGGCGTCCAGGGCGCAGCCGTCGGGCGCGAACGTGACGCCGCCGAGCATCGTGGCGACGTCGGCCGCCTCGGGCGTCGGGTCGATCTGCGCCCACACGCGGCGGTCGGCGAGCGTCCCGTCCGGCCGGATCGAGAACGCGGTGAAGCGCGCGCCGAACGTCTCGGCCACGATCAGCGTGCCGTCGTCGGTGATGACGGTGCCGTTGGGGAACCACAGGTCCTCGGCGGTGATCGCGGCGCTGCCGTCTGGGTCGATGCGGACGATCGCGGCGGTCGCCGGGTGGCCGCCGCCCATCAGGTCGAACCCGAAGTTGCCGGCGTACGCGCGGCCGGCGCGGTCGACGACCATGTCGTTGAGGTGGCCGCCGGTCAGCGCGGACACGTCGGCGTGGACGGTCACCGCGCCGTCGGCCCCGCGCCGCAGGACCCGCCGGTCCTTCATCGACACGACGAGCAGGTCCCCGTCGGGCATCCAGCCGATGCCCGACGGCTGCTGCTCGACCTCGAGGACCTGCTCCTCGGCGCCGTCGTCGCCGTAGACGAACACGCCGCGGCGGTAGAAGTCCGACGCCCACCAGCGGCCATCGTGCCAGCGCGGGCACTCGAAGTAGCAGCCGCCGGTGGCGAAGGGGGTGAGGACGCGCGTCTCGCTCATGACCGGCCCACCGTCGCGACGGCCGACGCCGCCGTCTCCATGAACGCCTCGAGCTCGCGCCGCACGTCCGGGCCGCACGGCTGGAAGACCAGCTCGGTGACGCCGTGCTCGGCCAGCCCGGCCAGGCGCTCGCGCAGCTCGGCGCGGGTGCCGCTCATCGTCGCCTCGCGGAGCATCGCGTGCCCGCCCGCGTCCCAGGCGGCCTGGTCGGCCGCGTTCAGCCCGACGCAGTGCTGCTCGTGGACGACGAGGTGGCGCTCCTCCTCCGGGTGGCGCTCGACGACCTCGCGCCAGGCGGTCCCGCCCGGCAGCTCGTCCAGCGGCGCGCCGAACTCGTAGGCGCCGTGGTAGGTCAGCGCGAGCCCGGGCCCGCCCGCCGCGCGCACGCGCTCGGACGCGTGATCCTCGTCGTCCTCCAGCACCGTGCCCCAGAAGAGGTACGAGACCAGCTCGAACTCGGAGGCGAACTCCGGCAGCGCGAGCGTGATGTAGAGGCCGTCGCCGACCTCCCGCGCGACGCCGGCGCCCTTGGGGCCGAGCGCGGCGACGATGATCGGCACGTCGACCGGTCGCGGCGCCGCGTGGCCGGGCGGGTGCAGCATCCGCATCCGGGCGCCCTCCCACTCGACGGTCTCGCCGCGCAGCAGCCCGCGGTAGGCGCGGATGTAGCGCTCGGTGAACGACCACGGGACCGCGCCGTAGCCCATCGCCCGCCGGCCGCTGAAGCCCGTCCCGAACGCCACGATCACGCGGCCCGGCGCGAGCTCGGTCAGCGACGCCGTGGCGGCCGCGTTGACCATCGGGTGGCGCAGGCTGGGGACGAGCACGCCCGGCCCGAGGCCGATCCGCTCCGTCCGCTCGGCCGCGAGCGCGAGCATCATCCACACGTCCGGGCTCTGCTGCGGCGTGTCGTACAGCCACGCGCGCTCGTACCCCAGCTCCTCGGCCAGGGCGACGTGCTCGTGCGACTCCAGCGTCGTGGGGAACGCACATGAGATCTGCATGGGTCTCCTCTCCCGGGGACTCCGCCCGACGGCAGGAGTAGCACAGGCGACGCGGCCGAGCAAGCGCTTAGTCAGCGCCCCGCGCGCCGCCCCGCCGCGTGCCAGACTGCGCGCCATGGCGACCGCGCGCCGATCCGTCCGCTCCGTGCCCGACGAGCTCGAGGCGAGCTCGGCCGAGCTGTGGGCCGGCATCGAGCCGGAGTCCTCGCGGCGCATCCTGGTCGCGGCGCTCGCGGCGTTCCGCCGGCGCGGCTACCACGCCGCGACCACCCGCGAGATCAGCCAGGCCGCGGGCATGAGCCCGGCGGCGGTCTACGTCCACTACAAGGCCAAGAGCGACCTGCTCTTCGAGATCAGCCGCATCGGCCACCAGTCCGTGCTCGACGAGGTCGAGGCCGCCCTGCGCGACGCGCCGCCCGACCCCGAGGAGCGCGTGCGCCGCTACGTCGCCGCCTTCGCCCGCTGGCACGCCGAGCACCACGACGTCGCGCGCGTCATCCAGTACGAGCTGAAGGCGCTGCCGCCGCGGCAGTTCCGCCGGATCGCGCGGCTGCGCGCCCGCTTCGAGGAGCTGCTCGGAGCCGAGCTGCGGGCCGGCTGCGCCGCCGGCGCCTTCGACGTCCCCGAGCTCGACGCCACCACGCTGGCGATCCTGTCGCTGTGCATCGACCTCGCCCGCTGGTACCGCGCCGGCGACGACCACAAGACCCCCGACGAGGTCGGCGCGCTCTACGCGGACCTCGTCGCGCGGATGATCCGGCCCCGGCCCTGAGCTCTCACGACGCATCCGGCCGCGCGGACCGGCATGCTGTGCGCTCACCATCGCAAGGGAGGCACGTGCATGAAGACGGTTCTGGCGGCGCTGGCCGCGGCCCTGCTGCTGGCGCTCGCTGGCTGCGGCGGCGACGACGAGGGCGACAGCACCGCCGCCGCGACCCAGGCGGGCGCGGCCACGCAGGCCGGCGGCTCGACCCAGAGCGCGGACGCGTCGGGCGACGAGTCGTCCGGTGGGGGCGGCGACTTCTGCCAGCAGCTGCAGGACGTCGACGACGAGATCCTGGCGACGCCGGATCCGACGAACGCCTCGGACGTCGCCAAGACCTTCCAGGACGCCGCCTCGGCGCTGGAGCAGGTCGACGCGCCGGGCGAGATCGCCGACGACTGGAACACGCTGACCAGCACGTTCCGCGGCTGGGCCGAGGCGTTCGAGGGCGTCAACCTCGACGACCCGGACTCGCTGGCCAACGCCCAGGAGCTGCTCAGCACGATCCAGGAGGACCAGCAGAAGCTGCTCGACGCGACGCAGCGGATCAGCAAGTACGCCGCCGACAGCTGCGGCATCGAGCTGGGCGAGATGCAGACCGGCTGACCTGACGGCCGGCGGCGCCGCCTGCTCGGCGGCGCCGCTCCGGCCGGTCAGCCTTGTGCGCTCGGGTCGTCGACCAGCTTGCGGTCGCGCTCGAAGCGCCGCGAGCCGGCGTCGTCGAGCGCGTCGTCGGCCGTGCCCTGGTCGTGCATCTCGGCGCGGGACTCGTGCATCCCCGCCTTCGCGCGGGCGCGCTCCGCCTCGTGCTCGGCCATCCGCGCCCGGGCGCGCCGCTCCTCGGCGGCGTCGCGCTCGCGCTCGGCGGCCATCTCGCGCCGCTGCGCCATGCGCCGCTCGGCGCCGCGACGGCGCATGCGCGGCATCAGGACCAGCGCGGCGATGACGACCAGCGCCACGATCACGACGATCGCGACGATCGCTGCAGTGCTCATCTCGTCCTCCCCTGGACGGCGGTTGCCTGCCCCTGCGCTACCCATGACCGGTCGCTCGTACGCGACCCGTCGGCGCCGATCGCCACCATGAGGCCGTGAGCCCGCGCCCCCGCTGCTACGTCGCCAGCCCGCTCGGCTTCAGCGCGGCCGGCCGCCACTACTACGCCGACGTGTACCTGCCGGCGCTCGCCGCCGTGGTGGAGACGGTCGACCCGTGGGGCCTGACCGACCCGACCGAGATCGAGGCCGCCGACCGCGACGGCACCCACCGCGAGCTCGTCGCGGCGATCGGCGCGCGCAACATCGAGGCGATCCGCTCCTGCACGCTGCTCGCGGCCAACCTCGACGGGCAGGAGGTCGACTCCGGGACCGCCGCCGAGATCGGCTACGCGGCCGCGCTCGGGCTGCGCTGCTTCGGGCTGCGCACCGACCTGCGCGAGGCCGGCGAGCGGGGCGCGCACGTCAACCTCCAGGTCGAGGCGTTCATCGTCGCCAGCGGCGGCGCGATCGTGCGCTCGCTCGACGCCCTCATCGAGGCGCTGGCCGCGGCCGGGCGGTGATCAGGCGGGCTGGCGCTGCACCTGGCGGCGGATGCGCATCTCGCCGATCAGCGAGCCCGGCGGGCCGAGCGTCACGATCGTGACGAGCAGGAACCACCAGCCCCACAGTCCCTCGAGCGCGCCGATGCCGATCAGCGCGCACAGCGCCACGAACCCGAAGCCGTGCGCGGGCCCGAGGACGTCGACGACGCCCTCGGCGCCGGTGATCGCCGCCACGATCAGCGGCACCAGCAGCACCGCGTCGACGATCGCCAGCCACTTCACCCAGTCGAGTCGGCGCAGGACGGTGGCTCGGTCGGGCATCGCGCGGGGAGCCTAGCCCACGGCGGATGCCCGGCGCCCTCTCGGCGCGGGGAGGCCCCGGCGCTATCCTCGGTCGAGCCCCTCCCGGCGACCGAGGAGCCTTGACGTGCAGGAGATGGTGATCTACGGCGTGAGCTTCGACATGGTCGGCAAGCAGCCGATCGTGCTTCTGAAGGCCGTCGACAGCAACAAGTTCCTGCCGATCTGGATCGGGCACCCCGAGGCGGCCGCGATCCTGATGAAGCTGCAGGGCGCGTCGACCCCGCGCCCGATGACGCACGACCTGCTGTGCGACATGCTCGGCGAGCTCGACGTGAAGTGCACGCAGGTGTCGGTGACGGAGCTGCGCGAGAACACGTTCTTCGCCTCGATCACGCTCAGCGTGAACGGCCGCGAGCTCGAGATCGACTCGCGCCCGTCCGACGCGCTGGCGCTCGCCGTCCGCTCGGGCGCGCCGATCTACGCGGCCGAGGAGGTCATCGCCGAGTCGGCGATCGAGTTCGAGCACGACGTGGAGGACACCGAGGAGGTCGTCGAGAAGTTCAAGGACTTCCTCGACCAGGTGACCCCCGAGGACTTCGCGGCCGGCGAGCAGTGAAGACGCCGGCCCCTGGGGGCCGCGTCAGGCCGGGGTCGGCGCGGACGCCAGCTCCACGAGCCGCGCGACCAGGTCGTCGAACCCCAGGCCCGCCTCGTCGGCGGCCTGCGGCAGCAGCGACGTGTCCGTGAGGCCCGGCACCGCGTTGACCTCCAGCACGGTCAGCTCGCCGGTCTGCGCGTCGCGCATCAGGTCCACCCGCGCGAACCCACGGCAGCCGAACAGCGACCATGCGTCGAGCGCGAGCTGCTGGGCGCGCGCGGCGTCCTCGTCGGACAGCCGCGCCGGGCACACGAACGTGGTGCGGCCGATCTCGTAGCGGGCCTCGAAGTCGTAGAACGCCTCGTCGTTGGGGACGGCCTCGACGACCGGCAGCGCGCGGCCGTCGACGATCGACACCGCCAGGTCGTGCCCGGCCACGTGGCGCTCCAGCAGCACCTTGCGGTCGTAGGAGAACGCGGCGATCAGCGCGCCCGGCACCTGCGCCGCCGTCGACGCGAACTTCACGCCGAGCGCCGAGCCGCCCCGCGCCGGCTTGACGACGATCGGGAACGCGAGGCGCTCCTCGATCGCCGGCAGCGCCTCGGCGGCCCCGAGGTCCTTGAACGCGGCCTCGCTGAACGCGTAGAAGTCGGGCGTCGGGATCCCGCGATCGCGCATCAGGTGCTTGGCCAGCACCTTGTCCCAGCACTGCGCGCAGGCCGACGGGCCCGAGCCGGTGTAGGGGACGCCAAGCAGCTCCAGCAGCTCCTGGACCGTGCCGTCCTCGCCCTCGCGGCCGTGCAGCGCGATGAACGCCAGGTCGGGGCGCAGCTCCTGCAGCCGGCCGACGAGGTTCGTGCCGACGTCGATGCCGGTCACCTCGTGGCCCAGGCGCCGCAGCGCGTCCTCGACCCGCTGGCCGGAGCGCAGCGACACGTGGCGCTCCAGCGAGCGCCCGCCCTTCAGCACCGCGATGCGGCTCATCGCGACCCGCGCGCGCGGTCGTCGCCGGCGCGCCGGGGCAGCGGCACGACGTCGGCCAGCGCGCCCTCCGAGCCGGCCGCCGGGGCGGGCGGGGCCTGGGCGGCGCCGCCGGCCGACCCGGTGAGGGTGCCGTACAGCTCGACCTGCTCGCGCACGACCTTGCCGATGCGCCGCACGCCCTCGCGGATGTCGTCCTCGGTGACGCCGGAGAAGTTCAGGCGCATCGACGACCCGCCGCGCCCGTCGAGGTAGGCCGCCCGCCCGGGCACGAACGCGACGTCGTCCTCCAGGGCGCGGGCCAGCAGGTCGGTCGTGTCGATGTAGTCGGGCAGCGTCGCCCACAGGAACAGGCCGCCCTCCGGGCGCGTCCACGCCGCCTCGGGGCCGAAGAACTCGGCGAGCGCGTCGAGCATCACGTCGCGCCGGCGGCGGTAGACCTCCTTGAAGCGGGTGAGCTGCTCGGCCCACAGCCCCGAGCGGAAGTAGGTCGCCACGAACAGCTGCGACAGCGACGACGAGCACAGGTCCGCCGCCTGCTTGCCGATGTTCAGCTTCTGGTAGACCGGCCCGGGCGCGACGGCCCAGCCGACGCGGATGCCGGCAGACAGGATCTTCGAGAACGTCCCCAGGTAGATGACGAACGCGCCGCCGTCGAGCGAGTACAGCGTCGGCAGCGGATCGCCCTCGTAGCGCAGCAGCCCGTACGGGTTGTCCTCGAGCACGAGCAGCTCGCGCTCGCGCGCGACCTCGACGAGCCGCTTGCGGCGCGGCAGCGACATCGTGACGCCGCCCGGGTTGTGGAACGTGGGGATCGTGTAGATGAACTTCGGGCGGCGGCCCTCGCGCTCCAGGCGGTCGAGCGTCTCCTCGAGCTCGTCGACGCGCATCCCGTCGGCGTCCATCGCGATCTGCACCACGTCGGCCTCGAACGAGCCGAAGCACGGCACCGCGCCCGGGTAGGTCGGCGCCTCGGCGATGATCACGTCGCCGGGGTCGACGAGCGTGCGGCACACGAGGTCGATGACCTGCTGGCCGCCGGTGGTGACGAGGATGTCGTCGGCCTCGACGTTCGTCATCCCCTCGGCGGCCATGACGTGCGCGATCGCCTCGCGCACGTCGTCGAGGCCCTCCGTCGGCCCGTACTGCAGCGCGCGGGCCGACGCCTCGGCCGCGACCTGGGAGGTGACCTTCGCCAGGACCTCGGCCGGGAAGACGCTCATGTCCGGCAGGCCGCCGGCGAGCGAGATGACCTGCGGCTGCGCGGTGAGCGCCATCAGGTCGCGCATCGCGGAGCTGCGCGTGCTCGTCGCCCGGGCGGAGAAGAGCGCCGCGTAGCGCTCGAGGTCGCGGGCGGAGCGGGAGCCTGTCGGTGGACGAGAAGACATGCGGGGGGTTCCGCCGGGTAGCTTGACGGTACCGCACCGATGCGTCTCTTCCTCGACATCTGCACCGGCGCCGGAGTCTCTGCTTCGTCCGGCATCCGCCCGTTCCTGCCCGCGCTGGCGACCGGAGCGCTCGCCAGCGCCGACGTCGGCGTCGACTTCGACGGCACCGACTTCGCCTTCCTGGAGGGCTTCTGGTTCCTGCTCGCCGTCCTGCTCGCGCTCATCGTCGTCGTCGCGCTCCAGCGCGCTCGCGGCGCCGACGCCGTGGAGAGCGGGCCGATCGGCGCCGCGATCGCCGGCCTGGCGATCGGCATCGGCGCCGTCCTGTTCGCCGGCACCCTCGCCGACCACGGCTACGCGTGGTGGCCCGGGCTGATCGGCGGCGCGGTCTGCGCCGCGCTCGGCCAGGCGGCCGCGCGCGGGCTGTTCGACCGCGTGCGCGCGCGCGTCGAGCCGGCCGTGCGCGAGGCGCTGGTCGTCTACGCCGACGGCGCCGCGCTGATCGGCGCGGTGCTGTCGATCCTGGTGCCGCCGCTGGCGATCGTCCTCATCGCGTTCCTGCTCTGGCTGCTGATCGGCGGCCGGCGTCGCGCCGGCGAGAAGTACGCCGGGCTGCGCATCCTGAGGTAGCGGAGCGGACACCGTGAAGCTCGTCCTCGCGGTGATCGACGGATGCAAGCCCTCGATGCTGGAGCGGGCGGTGACGACCGGTCGCGCGCCGGCGCTGAAGGCGATCCTCGAGCGGGGCGTCTACGTCGACGACTCGGTCGCGGCGTTCCCGTCGGTGACCCCGGTCTGCGCCGCGTCGATCGCCACCGGGGCCGGCCCCGACGGCCATCACATCCCGTCGATGAACTGGTACTCGCGGGCCGAGCGGCGCTACGTCGAGTACGGCTCGTCGTTCAGCGCGTCGCGCCGGTTCGGGATCACCCGCCAGCTCACCGACACCGTCTACAACATGAACGGCCACCACCTGTCGCCCGACGTGCTGACGGTGTTCGAGGCCCTCGACGACGCCGACGTGCGCACCGCCGGCACGACGTACCTGATGTACCGCGGCCGCCACCGCCACGAGGTGGCGCGCGACAACATCCTCTCGCGCGCCGCCGGGGCGCTGTTCCGCCACCCGGTGCTGGGACCGCGCGAGCTGTTCTACGCCGACATCTTCTCCAGCCGCCGCACCCCGTGCCGATCGCAGCTGGGCATGCCGGGCGTCCGCGACAAGCACACCGGCTGCGTGGCCGAGTTCCTCGTGCGCGAGGACCTCTTCGACTTCCTGCTGCTGTCGCTGCCCGACAACGACACGTGGTCCCACAAGCACGGCCCGCACGCGCAGGTCGAGTCGATCGCGGAGGCCGACCGCCAGATGGTGCGCATGATGGAGGCGGCCGGCGGCATCGACGCGTTCCTCGACGAGCACGCGGTGATCGTGGCGGCCGACCACTCCCACGCCGGCGTCGAGCGGGTGATCCACATGGCCGAGGCGTTCGAGGACTACGCGATCCTGCGCCCGTCGGGCGACAACGCGCCCGAGGCCGAGATCGCGGTCTGCCCCGCGCAGCGGTCGGCGATGGTCTACGCGCTCGTGGAGGAGGGCCGCGGCGCGCTGCTGCCCCGGCTCGTGCGCACCGCCCGCGCCACGCCGGGCGTCGACCTGACGATGTGGCGCACGTCCAGCGGCGAGGGCGCGATCGCCGCCGGCGACGCCGAGCTGCGCTTCGCGCCCGGCAGCGACGTCGTCGACCGCCGCGGCGAGCGCTGGTCGCTCGAGGGCGACCTCGACGTGCTGGGCGCGCGCGTCGAGGACGGGCGGCTGCTGACGCCCGCCTACCCCGACGCGCTCGGGCGGGTGTGGTCGGCGCTGACGACCCCCACCGCCGGCGACGTCCTGCTGAGCGCGGCACCCGGCTACGAGTTCGCCGACTGGGGCGGCGTCGCCCACGTCGGCGGCGGCAGCCACGGGTCGCTGCACGCCTCCGACTCGCTGGGCGTGCTCGCCTGGTGCGGCACCGGGCCGGACTCGCGCGACGCGCGCGAGGAGTGGTCGCTGCGCGACATCGCGCCGATGGTGACCGGGCACTTCGGCCTTCATTAGGCTTGGCCCACACCGACCCAGGGAGGCCGCAGGGATGTGGGGGAAGGGCGCCATCGGGGGCCTGGCCGGACTGCTGGTCGCGGCGACCGCCGCGCAGGCGGCCACGCCCGACATCGGGCGCGTGCGCGCGCTGCGCCACGACGGGCGGCTGACGATCGCCGTGCCGATCACGCACCACGCGCCGAGCCGGGACATGGGCGAGATCGCGGTGCGCGCCGTCGCGCGCCGCCCGGGCGGGCCGCGGGTCGTCGCCCGCCACCGCGCCGCGGTCCTGGGCGCGCCCGCGGGGCATCCGCGCGCCACTCACACCGTGCGCCTGCACCTCACGCGCCGCCAGGCCTCGCGCCTGCGCCGCGCCGCCCGGGCGCGCGCGGCCGGGATGCAGGGCCCGGCGACGGGCGCGCCGCTGCGGATCCGCGTCAGCGCCCGCCAGGACTTCGGCACGCTCTCCCCCGCGGCCACCGCCACGCAGTCGGTGACGCCCGTGACGCCGGCGCCGGGCGCGTTCCCGGAGCTGGCCAGCGAGTACAGCGACGGCACCTCGTGGCTGTGGGTCGGCACCGACCCCCAGAACCGCTCCTACGTCGGGCAGATCGCCACGCCCGTCGACGGCGTGCGGACCTACTGGGAGCTGCTCGCCCCGTCGCCCGTCGGGACCGAGGCCGTGATCGCCTACCAGCCCGACGAGAACCCCAACGGGCTGTGGTTCCAGGGCGCCGGGCCGTGGTTCAACACCGCGCACACCGTCGCCTCGACGCCGTCCGCCGGGACGATCTCCGGCCTGTTCGCGCTCGACGGCAGCACGGTCCAGGTGAGCTGGCCGCAGGCGGGCGGCTTCGTCAACGTGCCGCCGATGCCGGCCGGGGCGCTGACCCTGCCCGCGTTCCGCGACACCTGAGCGCCGTCGCCTCGCGGTACGGTGGCCGCGATGCGCGATCGACGCACGTGGCTGCTGACGGCGCTCGTCGCGCTGGCGCTCGCCGCCCCGGCGAGCGCCCAGACCGGGACCGCCGGGACCCCGGGATCGACGACCGCCGGCGCCGCGACGACGGGCGTTCCCACGCTCACGACGCAGACCGACCCGAACGCGCTCGTCCGGCCCGAGTCGCTGACCGAGCGGCCCGAGGGCCGCCTGCTCACCGGCAAGGAGGCGCGCGAGATCGCCGAGGCCGTGCCGAAGGTCGTGGCCGAGCGCGAGAGGTTCCCCGGCTCGACCGTCGACGTGTTCCTCAAGGGCAGGACGCGCTGGCAGGTGTCGTTCTACGCCACGGTCGACGGGAGGCGCAAGGAGATCGCCCAGGTCCTCATCCAGGACGCGACCGGCGAGGTCTCCGAGGCGTGGACCGGCCCGCAGGTCGCGTGGACGATGGCGCGCGGCTATCCCGGGGCGTTCGGGCGCAAGGCGGCGGCCGCGTACGTGTGGATCCCGCTGCTCGTCCTGTTCGTGCTCCCGTTCGTCGACTGGCGCCGCCCGCTGCGCATGCGCCATCTCGACCTGCTGATGCTGTGCTCGCTGTCGGTCTCGCTGGCGTTCTTCAGCCACGGGAACCTGGCCGGCTCGGTCCCGACGACGTACCCGCCGCTGCTGTACCTGCTGGGCCGGCTGCTGTGGATCGGCTACCGGCGCGGCGCGCCCGCGCCCGCGCGCCACCTGCTCGGCGGCGCCCGCGCGCCCTACTGGCTGGCGATCGCCACGATCTTCCTCGTCGGCTTCCGGATCGGGCTCAACGTCCTGGACTCCAACGTCATCGACGTCGGCTACTCGGGCGTCATCGGCGCCGACAAGCTCACGCACGGCGACGCCCTCTACGGAGACTTCCCGCGCGACAACGAGCACGGCGACACCTACGGGCCCGTCAACTACCTCGTCTACGTCCCGTTCGAGCTGATCTGGCCGTGGAGCGGCGGGTGGGACGACCTGCCGGCGGCGCACGGCGCGGCGGTCGTGTTCGACCTCCTGTGCCTGCTCGGCCTGTTCCTCCTCGGCCGCCGGGTGCGCGACACGACGCTGGGCATCGTGCTCGCGTACGCGTGGGCGGCGTTCCCGTTCACGCTGTTCAGCCTCTGCACGAACTCCAACGACGCGCTCGTCGCCGCGTTCCTGATCTGGGCGCTCTACGTCGCCGCGCACCCGGCCCGCCGCGGCGTGCTCGCCGCGCTCGCGGGGCTGACGAAGTTCGCGCCGCTGTCGCTCGTCCCGCTCCTGGCCCTGCACGGCACGCAGGGCCGGCCGCTGCGCGAGCGGGCCCGCGCGGTCGCCCGCTTCGCGCTCGGCTTCGCGATCACGGCGGCGATCGCGATGCTGCCCGTGTGGCTGCAGGGCGACCTCGGGCTGGTGTGGGACCGCACGCTCGGCTTCCAGCTCGACCGCGACGCGCCGTTCTCGGTGTGGGGCCGCTACGACGGGCTGGACGGCGTGCAGGTCGCCGTGCAGGCGGCCGCCGTCGTGTTCGCCGTGGCCGCCGCGTTCCTGCCGCGCCGCCGCGACGTCATCGGCCTGGCCGCGGTCGCCGGCTCGATCCTCCTCCTGCTGCAGCTCGGCACGACGTACTGGTTCTACCTCTACATCGTGTGGGTGCTGCCGTTCGCGTTCGTCGCCCTGCTCGGCCGCGACGGCGAGACGCCGCCGGCGCCCGAGCCCCGCGCCCAGGCGCTACCCGGGGACGAGGAGCTGCTCGATCGCGTCGGCGCGCAGCGGGCGTGAGCAGCGGATCAGGACGCCCATCAGCCACGGGTCGTCCTCGGACGTGTCGAAGCGGACCGGCATCTGCGTGCGCATGGCCTCGATCGCCTGCTCCTTGCGCACGCCGATGACGCCGCCGCGCGGGCCGGTCATCCCGACGTCGGTGATGTAGGCGGTGCCGCCGGGCAGCACGCGCGCGTCGGCGGTCGGCACGTGGGTGTGCGTGCCGACGACGGCGGTCACGCGCCCGTCGAGGTGCCAGCCGAGCCCGACCTTCTCGCTGGTGGCCTCGGCGTGCACGTCGACGAGGATGTGGTCGGCCTTGCCGCGCAGCTCGGCGACCATCGCGTCGGCCACCGGGAACATCGCCTGGCCGGCCTGCAGGAACACGTTGCCCGACAGGTTGACGACGCCGAGGCGCACGCCGTCGCGCTCGACGACCGTCACGCCGCGCCCCGGGTGCGAGCGCAGGTAGTTGGCCGGGCGCACGATCCGCGTCTCGCGGTCGAGGTAGGGGAGGATCTCGCGCCGGTGGTAGGCGTGGTTGCCGAGCGTGATCGCGTCGACGCCGGCGGCGAAGAGCTCGTCGGCGATCTTCGGCGTGATGCCCAGCCCGCCGGCCGCGTTCTCGCCGTTGACGACGACGAACGTCGGGTCGTGGCGCTCGCGCAGCTCCGGCAGCAGGCGCAGCAGCGTCCGGCGCCCGAGGCCGCCGACGACGTCGCCCACGAAGAGGATGCGGACCTCGGTCATCGCCGCGGATCATCGCGTAGACGCCGACGCGAGGGGGCGGCGGCGCGATGTAGCCTGCCCGGCGTGACCACCGAGGCGCGCGGCGTGACCAAGCGATTCGGCGAGCGGGTGGCGCTGCGTGACGTGTCGTTCTCGGTGGCCGAGGGGGAGCTGCTCGCGGTGAGCGGCCCCAACGGCGCCGGCAAGACGACGCTGCTGTCGATCCTCGCCGGCATCCTGCGCCCCGACGCCGGCGAGCTGAGCCGCCCGCCGGGCGAGATCGGCTGGGTGCCCCAGCAGCCGGCGGTCTACTCGAAGCTGACCGTGCGCGAGAACCTGAAGCTGTTCGCGCGGCTGGAGAAGGTCGCCGACCCCGACGCGGTCGTCGCGCGCATGCTCGAGCAGACCGGCCTGACCGACCGCGCCGACGACGAGCTCGGCACGCTGTCGGGCGGCAACCGCCAGCGCGTGAACATCGCGGTCGGCCTGCTCGCCGATCCGCCCGTGCTGCTGCTCGACGAGCCGTCCTCCTCGCTGGATCCGCGCCAGCGCGAGCGGCTGTGGGAGTTCGTCGACGCGCTCGCGCGCGAGCACCGCACCTCGGTGATCTTCACCACCCACAACGTCGCCGAGGCCGAGCGATGGGCCGACCGCGTGCTCGTCCTGGCCGACGGCGAGGTGCTGTTCACCGGCGCGCCGCAGGCGCTGCACGGCGACGCCGACGCGTCCGGCGTCGACTTCGAGACGGCGTTCGTGGCGTTCCTGCGCGCGCAGGGTCACTAGGAGCCGTCGTGCGCTGGCTGCTGGTCAAGGACCTCCAGATCCTCCGCCGCTCCAAGCTGCTGGTCGGGCTGCTCGTCGTGTACCCGATCGCGATCGCGCTGCTGATCGGCGTCGCGCTGTCGCGCGGGCCCGACAAGCCGAAGGTCGCGTTCCTCAACCAGGTGCCGATCGGGCAGACGACGACGAACATCGGCGGGCGCGACGTCGACTTCGCCGCCTACGCCGACCAGTTCTTCGACGCGATCGACCCGCTGCGGGTGAAGACGCGCGCGGAGGCCGTCGAGGCGGTGGAGTCCGGCGACGCGCTGGCCGGGCTGATCATCCCCGCCGACACGGTCGAGCGCCTGAACGGCGGGCTCGGGCAGGCCGAGGTCGAGGTGCTCTACAACGGCGACGCGCTGAAGCAGTCGTTCGTCGAGTCGACGATCGAGGCCGAGCTCGCGCGCGCGAACGCGACGCTGTCGCGCACGATCGGCGAGGTCGCCGTCGAGGACCTGCGGATCCTCACCGAAGGCGGCCAGATCACCACGCCGCTGGGCCGCCAGTCGCTGCTGGGGCTCGAGCGCTCGCGCGACCTGCTGGACGAGACGCTCGCCCGGCTGCCCGCCGACGCGCCCGAGCGGGAGGGCCTCGAGCAGGTCCTGCGGTTCGCCGAGCAGGCGCTGATCGGGCTCGAGTTCGCGACGCCGGCCCTGCGCGCGGTCAGCGAGCCGATCCAGGTGCGCGCCACCGTGCTCAGCGGCAGCCGCACGCCGCTGGACGCGTTCGCGGTCGCGCTGGCGGTCGCCGTGTCGCTGCTGTTCATCGCCGTCCTGCTGGCCAGCGGCGTGCTCGCGCTCGAGCGCGAGGAGCAGGCCTTCGGGCGCCTGGTGCGCGGCCTCGTGTCGCGCTCGGCGCTGCTGGCCGAGAAGGTGGTCCTGGCGGCCGCGTGCTCCGGCCTGGCCGCGCTGGCGATGCTGTGCGGCATCGGCGCGTTCACCGGCGTCGACTGGAGCCGCTTCCCGCTGTGGCTGGTCGCGCTGGCGGCGGCGGCGCTGGGGTGCAGCGCGCTGGGCGTGGCGGTCGGCGCGCTCGCGCGCGAGGTCCGCGCCGCCTCGCTGCTGGGCCTGCTGATCGCGCTGCCGCTCGCGTTCCTGGCGCTCGTGCCCAGCGGCGCGGTCGCCGGCGGCGTCTACGACGCGATCTCGGTCTTGAACGCGATCTTCCCGTTCAAGCCGACCCTCCGGGCGCTGGACGCGGCCGTCAACGACGCCGACCCGGGCGTGTTCGCGCCGGCCGCGCACCTGCTCGGCCTGACCGTCGCCTACGGCATCCTGGCCCGCGTCGCCCTGAGACGATTCTGACCATGCGGCTGCCTGAGCGCCTCGACGGTGAGCTGGTCGCGATCCGCGCGTTCGACCTCGGCGACGTGGACGAGCTCGTCGAGCTGCGCGTGCGCAACCGCGCGTTCAACACGCCCTACGAGCCGCGCCGCTCCGACGGCTTCTTCACCCCGGCCGGGCAGCGGGCCGAGATCGTGCGCGACCGCGAGGAGTGGCGCGCCGACCGCATGTACGCGTTCGCGATCGTCGAGCGCGCCACCGAGCGGATCCGCGGCCGCGTGGGCCTCGCCAACATCGTGCGCGGCGCCTGGGACAACGCGACGCTCGGCTACTTCGTCGACGAGGCCGTCAACGGCCGCGGCTACGCGACCGAGGCCGTCGCGCTCGCGCTGCGCTTCGCGTTCGGGCCGGCGCGCCTGCACCGGGTGCAGGCGGCGGTGATGCCCCACAACGTCCGCTCGGCGCGCGTGCTGGCCAAGAACGGCTTCCGCAAGGAGGGGTTCGCGCCGCGCTACCTGCGCCTGGCCGGCGGCTGGCGCGACCACGACCTCTACGCGATCACGGTGGAGGAGGTGGAAACGCCGGCCTAGGGGGCCGGGTTTCCGCGGACCTCCTAGCCTTCGGGCTCACATGGTCTTCCCGCAGACACGTCTGCGCCGCCTGCGCCGGACCCCCGAGCTGCGATCGCTGGTCCGGGAGACCGAGGTCCTGCCGCGCCACCTCGTCCTGCCGCTGTTCGTCGAGGCCGAGCTGGACGGCTCCCGGCCGATCGACGCGATGCCCGGCGTCAGCCGCCACTCCGTCGACGCCGCGGTCGCCGAGGCGGGCGAGGCGGCCGCGCTCGGCCTCGGCGGCGTGATCCTCTTCGGCATCCCGTCGGCCAAGGACGAGCAGGGCACCGAGGCGTGGGACGACGGCGGCGCCGTGCAGCTCGCCGCGCGCGCGATCAAGGCCGCCCACCCGGGCGTGGTCGTCATCACCGACGTGTGCCTGTGCGAGTACACGAGCCACGGCCACTGCGGCGTCCTGCGCGACGACGGGTCCGTCGACAACGACGCGTCCCTGGAGCTCTTGGCCCGGACCGCGGTGTCCCACGCGCGGGCCGGGGCGGACGTCGTCGCGCCCAGCGACATGATGGACGGGCGCGTCGGCGCGATCCGCCGCGAGCTCGACGCCGAGGGCTTCGCCGACGTGCCGATCATGGCCTACAGCGCCAAGCACGCCTCGGCCTTCTACAGCCCGTTCCGCGACGCCGCCGACTCCACGCCCGCGTTCGGCGACCGCCGCGGCTACCAGATGGATCCGGCCAACGGCGACGAGGCGCTGCGCGAGGTGGAGCTCGACGTCGCCGAGGGCGCGGACATCGTGATGGTGAAGCCGGCGCTGACCGCGCTGGACCTGATCTGGCGTGTCAAGCAGCAGACGCGGCTGCCGGTCGCGGCGTACCAGGTGAGCGGCGAGTACGCCATGATCAAGACCTCGTCCATGGACGATCGCGCGCTGGCGCTGGAGACCCTCACGGCGCTCCGCCGCGCCGGCGCCGACATCGTCATCACCTACTTCGCGAAGGACGCCGCTCGATGGCTGGCAACCTGAAGATCCGCACGCGCAAGGACGGCGCGGCCGTGCCGCTCTCCGCGCAGGACAAGCGGCTGCTCAACGCGATGCAGGGACGCTTCCCGCTCACCCGCCGCCCGTACGCGGCGGTGGCCCAGGAGGCGGGCATGACCGAGGCCGAGGCGATCGCGCGCGTCGAGGAGCTCGTCGCGCAGCGCATCATCCGCCAGGTCACGCCGATCTACGACACGCGCGCGTTCGGCTACGGGTCGATGCTCGTCGCCGCCAAGGTCGACCCCGAGCACCCGTGGCGGGCGGCCAAGATCGTCAACGCCCACCCCGGCGTGTCGCACAACTACCTGCGCAACCACGAGTTCAACATGTGGTTCACGATCGCCGTCGAGGAGGACTCCCGGCTCGGCCTGCAGGGCACGCTGGACGTCCTCCAGGAGCTGACCGGCGCGGAGTCGATCCGCCAGCTCCCGACGCTGAAGCTGTTCAAGATCCGCATGGACCTCGAGATGTCGGCCGGCACCGACGCGCTCGCGTCGGCCGGCGAGGCGGTCGACCCGGCGCCCGCCGAGAAGGTGCCGTTCGACGAGCTCGACAAGGCCGTCGTGCGCGCCACCCAGGGCGATCTGCCGATCGTCGCCGAGCCCTACGCGGCCGCCGCGCACGCGCTCGGGATGAGCCAGGACGCGCTGCTCGGGCACCTCGAGGGGATGCGCGAGCGCGGTCTGCTGCGCCGCGTCGCCGCGATCCTCTTCCACCGCCGCGCCGGGTTCAGCGCCAACGGCATGGGCGTGTGGAAGGTCCCCGAGGACCGCGTCGCCGAGGTCGGCCCCCGGATGGCCGCCTTCCGCGGGATCTCGCACTGCTACCAGCGCCCGACCTACCCGGACTGGCCGTACGCGCTGTTCACGATGGCCCACGGGCGCTCCAAGGAGGAGTGCGACGCGATCCTCGACGCGATCGAGCGCGACGTCGACGCCATCGAGGACCGCGCGGTGCTGTACTCCTCGACCGAGTTCAAGAAGGTGCGCCTCCTCTACTTCACCGACGACTTCAAGCGGTGGGAGCGGGAGCACGCCGGCGTCTGATGGCGGTGCCGTCCTCGCTGCGCGACGCTCGCTCCGCCGAGCTGTACGCCCGGGCCGTCCGCGTCATCCCCGGCGGCGTCAACTCCCCGGTGCGGGCGATGCGCGCCATCGGCCGCGACCCGCTGTTCGCCGTCCGCGGCGAGGGCCCGGAGCTGGTCGACGCCGACGGCAACCGCTACGTCGACTGGGTCATGTCGTGGGGCCCGCTCATCCACGGCCACGCCCACCCCGAGGTGGTCGCCGCGGTGCAGGCGGCCGCCGAGGGCGGCACGAGCTTCGGCGCGCCGACGGCCGGCGAGGTGGAGCTGGCCGAGGAGGTCGCGCGGCGGATGCCCGTCGTCGAGATGCTGCGCATGACGTCGTCGGGCACCGAGGCCGCGATGAGCGCGATCCGCCTGGCCCGCGCGGCGACCGGCCGCGAGCCGATCCTGAAGTTCGCGGGCGCCTACCACGGCCATTCGGACGGGCTGCTGGCCGAGGCCGGGTCCGGCCTGGCCACCCAGGCGCTGCCCGCCAGCCCGGGCGTGCCGCGCGCCGCCGCGGCCGGCACGGTGATCGTGCCCTGGAACGACCCCGACGCGGTGCGCGCCGCCTGCGAGGCGCACCGGTTCGCGGCGATCGTCGCGGAGCCGATCCCGGCGAACATGGGCCTCGTGCCGCCGGCCGAGGGCTTCCTGGACCTGCTGCGCGAGGAGGCGACCGCCAACGGCGCGCTGCTGATCTTCGACGAGGTCATCAGCGGCTTCCGGGTCGCGCCCGGCGGGGCGACCGAGGCCCGCGGCGTGACGCCCGACCTCGTGGTGCTCGGCAAGATCATCGGCGGCGGGCTGCCGGCCGCCGCCTACGGCGGGCCGCGCGCGCTGATGGAGCGCATCGCGCCGGCCGGCGACGTGTACCAGGCGGGCACCCTGTCGGGGAACCCGCTGGCCGTCGCGGCGGGCCTGACCACCCTGCGGCTGCTCGACGACGGCGCCTACCGCCGCCTGGTCGCGACGACGGACCGGCTCGCCACCGGGCTGCGCGAGGCCGCCGGCGACCGGCCGGTGCAGGTGCAGTCCACCTGCGGGCTGGTGACGACGTTCTTCTCCGCCGAGCCCGTGGTCGACTACGCGGGCGCCCAGGCGTGCGACCTCGAGGCCTTCGGGCGCTGGTGCCGGGCGCTGCTGGCGCGCGGCGTGTACCCGCCGCCGTCGCAGTTCGAGGCCTGGTTCCCGTCGCTGGCCCACGACGACGAGCACGTCGACCGCACGGTCGCGGCGGCCGCCGCGGCGTTCTCGGAGGTGTGGGCGTGAATCCCTCGCCCTGGGGGCTCGGGCTCCAGGCGAGAACTCGCCTGGGGCTCCGTCTCGCGGAGGCATCGACATGAGCAAGCGGTTGGCTGATGCATTGCGCGAGGAGGGCGGTCTGCTGGCGGACGCGCTGCGGCCCGATCCGGCGCCCGAGGACGCCGAGCCGGCGACGCTCGCCGCGTCCGGCCCGCGCAGCGAGGGGCGCCGCGACGAGGTGGCGCTGCTGGTCGAGGCGATCCACGAGGGCTACCTCCTGCACTACGGCGAGAGCCGGACGGTCGGCCAGGACGACCCCGACCTCGCGCTCCTGGGCGGCGACCGCCTCTATGCTCTCGGCCTCGACCGCCTGGCTCGTCTCGGCGATCTGGAGTCGGTCGCCGCCCTCGCCGAGGTCATCGCGCGGTGCGCCCAGGCGCACGCCGCCGGGGACCCCGACGGCGCCCGGGCCGCCTGGAGGACCGGGGCCAACACCGTCGGATGGGGGATGTCGCACGCGGCCTGACGCCGCCAAACCACCCCGAAGAAGTACGATCCGGAATCGCCGTGGCCAAGGACCGCAGACAAACCAAGAGCAAGTACACCGCCGACCGCAACATCCCCGGCGCGTTCGAGGGCGAGACCGTCACCCGCCGTCGGTTCATGACGACGACGACGCACGCGGCGGGCGCCATCGCGGCCTCCGCGTTCGCGCTGCCGGCCCTCGGCTTCGCGCTCGGCCCCGTGTTCGAGAAGGTCGAGCGTCGCTGGGAGGCCGTCGGCCCCACCTCCGACTTCGGCCCCGACACGTACGTGCCGAAGGTCTTCACCGAGACCTACGGGATCGGCGACGTCGGCAAGACGACCGTCTACGTGCGCCAGCACAACGAGGAGATCGACGGCCCGCAGAAGGACGAGTACGACGGGTACATCGCGATCTCGACGAAGTGCATGCACCTCGGCTGCCCGGTCCGCTTCGTGCCGGCCTCCGAGCGCTTCATCTGCCCGTGCCACGGCGGCGTCTACGACTTCCAGGGCAAGCGCACCGGCGGGCCGCCCGTCCGCCCGCTCGACCGCTTCTACACGCGCGTGCGCGACGGCCAGGTCGAGATCGGCCCGCGCTTCTCGGTGAACTCCGAGCTGCGCCGCTTCTCCCCGCGCTATCCGGGCGAGCCGCTCGACGGCATCGGCCAGTACCTCTACCCGTCGCGGCCCACGGCCCGCAAGCTCTGATCGCCATGAAGTTGAAGCTCCCCGCACCGCCGCTCCCGCCGTCCTTCAAGCCGCAGCCCCGCCGGCCCGGCGAGAAGGAGCTGGGCCCGGCCGGCACGGCCAAGGAAGCGGGCATCTCCGCCGTCGACTGGCTCGACGAGCGCACGTCGCTGTCGGGCGCCGCGCGCTGGGTGATGTTCCGCAAGGTCCCCAAGGGGACCAACTGGTTCTACACGCTGGGGTCGGCGACGATGTTCGCCTTCCTCAGCCAGGCGGTCACCGGCGTCTTCCTGGCGATGTACTACCGGCCGTCCGCCGCCGAGGCGTACGAGTCGGTGCGCTACATCACCAACGAGGCGTTCCTCGGCGAGTTCGTGCGCGGCATGCACAAGTGGGGATCGACCGTCATGGTGATCCTCGTGTTCCTGCACATGGGCAGGACGTACTTCTTCGGCGCCTACAAGTACCCGCGTGAGCTGAACTGGGTCGTCGGCGCCGTGCTGCTCGTGCTGACGATGCTGATGTCGTTCACCGGCTACCTGCTGCCGTTCGACCAGAAGTCCTACTGGGCGACGATCGTCGGCGTGAACATCAACGGCACCGGCCCGCTCGTCGGCCCGTACCTGAACGACTTCCTCCTCGCCGGACCCGACTTCGGCGCCACCACGCTGTCGCGCTTCTACGCGATCCACATGATGCTCGTCCCCGGCCTCATCGCCGCGCTCATCGGCGCCCACCTCTACCTGGTGGCGAAGCTGGGCACGACGGCGCCGCCGTGGCTCAAGGCTGAGAAGGACCCCGAGCTGCGCAAGGAGTCCGCGTGAATCGCCAGCAGAAGGAGGAGTACCTCCGCGAGTACGCCATCCTGAAGGCCCAGGGGAAGCCGTTCTTCCCCTACGCGGTCGCCAAGGACTCGATCATGGCCGTGATCGTGATGGGCGTCATCATCACGATGTCGATCGTCCTCGGCGCCGAGCTCGGCCCGAAGGCGGACCCGACGACCACGACCTACGTCCCGCGTCCGGAGTGGTACTTCTACTTCCTCTTCGAGCTGCTGCGGATCATCAAGCCGGACTACCTGGTCCCGCTGGCGACGCTCGGCATCCCGACGATCTGCCTGATCCTGCTGTTCCTGCTGCCGTTCTTCGACCGCGGCCCGGAGCGGCGGCCGGAGAAGCGCCCGCTGGCGACGACGTTCGGCATCTTCGTGATCGCCGCGATGGCGTACCTGACCTACCTGGGCGCCAGCGCCGGCTCGCCGACGGAGATCGAGCTGGAGACGCCGAAGGCGGTGCAGCAGCAGGGCGGCGAGGTGCTCGCCCAGTTCGAGGCCGGCCGCGCGGTCGCCGCGCAGTCGGGCTGCCTGGCCTGCCACAAGTTCGGCGAGAACGGCAACGACGGCCCGGGCCCCGAGCTGACCGACATCGGCGAGCGGATGTACCCGCAGTCGATCCGGCGCACGCTGATCAACCCGACGCCGCCGATGCCCTCCTTCAGGGACCTGCCCGAGGACAAGTTCAACGACCTCGTGGTCTTCCTGTCCAACCTGAAGTAGGCCTTCCATGAGCACCGGGACCCTGCCCGACGGGCAGGTGCAGGCGATGTTCGACCGCATCGCCGGCGTGTACGACGCGATGAACTCCGTCATGACGGCGGGGCTGCACCATCGCTGGCGCCGGCGGGCGATCGACCTCGCCGCGGTCGGTCCCGGGTCGAAGGTCCTGGACGTCGCCACCGGCACCGGCGACCTCGCGATCGAGGCGGCGTCGCGCGGCGCCGAGGTGATCGGCAGCGACTTCTCGGAGGGCATGCTCGAGCGGGCGCGCGCGAAGGCGCCGCAGATCCGCTTCGAGCAGGCCGACGCGCTCGCGCTGCCCTACCCCGACGACGCGTTCGACGCGGCGACCGTCGGGTTCGGCGCGCGCAACTTCTCCGACCTCGGGCGCGGCCTGGCGGAGATGGCGCGCGTCGTGCGGCCGGGCGGCCGCGTCGTCGTCCTGGAGATCACGACGCCGACCCGCCCGCCGCTGTCGACGTTCTTCTCGCTGTGGTTCGACCGCGTCGTGCCGCTCGTCGGCCGGCTCGCCGGCGACCCCGACGCGTACTCGTACCTGCCCAACTCGGTCAAGCGCTTCCCCGGCCCGCGCGACCTGGCGGCCGAGATGGAGCGCGCCGGGATGGGCGAGCTGCGCTGGATCCTCACCGGCGGCGGGATCATCGCCCTGCACGTCGGCACCGTCGTCGAGGCCGGTCCCGCGGACGGCTGATGGCCGCCGAGGTCGACGCGCTGGTCGACACGCGCGGCGAGGCGCTGCGCGAGCGCCTGTCCCGCGTCGAGGCCCGCCTGCGCGAGATCGCCGCGGAGGCGGCGCCCCCGCTGGACCGCCTGGCCGGCGACACGATCGCCGCGGGCGGCAAGCGCCTGCGCCCGCTGCTCGTGCTGCTGGCCGCGACCGACCCGCCGGCCGACGACGCCGGCCTGATCCGCGCCGCGGTGGCGGTCGAGCTCGTCCACTCGGCGACGCTCGTCCACGACGACGTGCTCGACGCGGCGGCGCTACGGCGCGGGCGCCCGACGGTGTGGGCGACCGCGGGGCGCGACGGCGCGATCGCCGCCGGCGACTACCTGTTCGCGCGCGCGTTCGCGGAGCTGGCCGCCAACGGCCGCGTCGACGAGGTCGCGGTGCTGTCGGACGCGAGCTCCGCGCTGGCCCACGGCGAGCTGCTGCAGCGCGAGGACGCCTTCGACGCCGGCGTGGCGATCGAGCGCTACCTGTGGCGCTGCGAGCTGAAGACCGCGCGCCTGTTCGAGGCCGCCTGCCGGCTGGGCGCGCTGGAGTGCGGCGGCCCGGCCGAGGAGCTGGGGCTGTTCGGCCGGCGCATCGGCCTGGCCTTCCAGCTGCTCGACGACGTGCTCGACGTCGCCGGGCCGGTCGAGCGCACCGGCAAGCCGCGCGGCACCGACCTGCTCGACGGCACCGTCACGCTGCCGTTCATCCTCGCGCGCGAGCGCGACCCGTCGCTGCGCGACGCCCGGCCGACGACGCCCCAGGAGGCCGAGGCGGTGTGCGACCGGATCGCCGCCACCGGCGCGCTGGACGCCGCGCGGGAGCGCGCGCTCGAGATCGTGGCCGACGCGAAGGCGGGCCTGCCGTGGCCCGACCCGGCGCTCGAGCTGGTCGCCGACGGCGTCGTGGCGAGATACGCCTAGAAGTCCTCGGGGAGGATCAGGCCGGCCTGCAGCGCCTCGGCGAAGCGCTCCACCTGCTCCTCCATGTTCGCCCGGATGAGCGTCTTGAAGTCGCGCACCAGCGTCTCGGTCCCGCGGTCGAGCTCCTCGTCGAAGGCCTCGACGACCTCCTGCTCGAACACGCCGGTGCCGACCCACTCGCAGTTCGGGCAGCGCAGCGTGACCTGCCAGTGCGAGGCGCCCGCCTCCTCCCAGTCGACCGGGTAGACGAGCTCGCTCGAGCAGGTCCCGCACACGTGCAGCTCGGTCGTGGTGGCGGTGGCGGGGCTCGGGTACGCGTCGCCGCTCTGCTCGAAGTAGACGACCTCGATCGTCTTGCCGCTCGGCAGGACGACGCGCCGCACGAACTGGTGGCGGTGGTCGGGCTGGGCGCTCATCGACACGTCCCCTTCATGCCCACATACATCGGCGGTCGCGAATCGGCACTTGAGCCCGATTTCACGACCGTCTCGCACGGAGGCCCCGGAGCGGTACCCTGGGAGCCATGTTCAACCAGATCGGGCCGCTGGAGATCGCGATCGTCCTCGTGATCGTTCTGCTGATCTTCGGTCCCAAGCGTCTGCCCGGCCTGGGCAAGTCCCTGGGCACCGGCATGCGCGAGTTCAAGGACTCCATCACCGGCAAGGACTCGGCCGACAGCGACGCGCCCGCCGAGCGCGCCACGCTGGCGCGGGCCGAGGAGCCGGCGCGCAGCAGCGAGACGGCCGCGCCGACGGCCGACCAGCGCAGCTGAGCCGAGGGCCATGGCCGCGACGGCTCTGCGCCGACCGGTCGGCCATGATGACCGGCTGAGCCTCGTCGAGCATCTCGACGAGCTTCGTGCGCGCCTGATCGTCTGCCTGGCGGCGCTGATCGTCGTCTTCGGCCTGTGCCTGTGGCAGAACGACCGGCTGCTGAACATCGTCAACCAGCCGCTGGAGCGCGAGACCCAGAAGCAGGTCGACCGCGGCCAGGGCACCCTCGGCGGGATCGCCGCCACGCAGCGCTCGCTGCTCGAGCTCGCCCAGGTCAACCGCGCCACCGCGCTCGAGCTGGCCAAGCCGAGCTCCGGCCTGCCCGCCGACACCCGCGCGATGTTCGCCGCCCAGGCCGAGCAGCTCGCCGCGGTGGTCGACGGCATCCCGACGAACATCGAGGGCAACAAGCCGGTGACCCTCGGGATCGGCGAGCCGTTCACGATGACGCTCGCGATCGCGGCGATGTTCGCGTTCGTCCTGGCGATGCCGATCCTGCTCTACCAGGCCTACGCGTTCGTCATACCGGCGTTCACGCGCGAGGAGCGAAGAACCGCGGTCCCGCTGATGATGCTGGTGCCGGTGCTGTTCTGCGCCGGCGTCGCGTTCGGGTACTTCCTCGTGCTGCCGGCGGCCGTGCGGTTCCTGCAGAACTTCAACGCCGACGAGTTCAACGTGCTGCTGCAGGCGCGCGACTACTACAAGTTCGTGGCGCTGACGCTGCTGGCGTGCGGCGTCGTGTTCCAGATCCCGGTCGGGATCCTGGCGCTGACGCGCCTGGGCGTCCTGCAGGTGGGCACGCTGCGCCGCAACCGCCGCTACGCGATCGTGGTCATCGCCGTCCTGGCCATGCTGCTGCCGGGCACGGACCCGATCACGATGCTGATCCTGATGGGACCGCTGGTCCTGCTGTTCGAGCTGAGTATCCTGCTCGCCTCGGTCTTCGCGCCGCGCCCCGCGCCCGCGGACGGCGACGGGGCCGACGACGAGGAGCCTGACGACGATGCTGTTTGACCTGCGCGGCCGGGGTCGCCGCCGCACGATCCAGGTGATCTACCTGACCTTGGCCATCCTGATGGGCGGCGGCCTGATCCTGTTCGGGATCGGCGGCGCCACGAGCGGCGGCCTGGTCGACGCGATCACCGGCGGCGGCGGCGGTGGCGGCACGTCGTTCGAGGACCGGGTCGACGAGGCGCGCGAGAAGGTCGCCGCCAACCCGCAGGACGCCGCGGCGCTCGCCGACCTGGTGCTCGCGCGCTGGGCGCTGGCCCAGCAGGAGGCCAACGAGCAGGACGTCGAGACCGCCGAGGAGGCGTGGAACGCGCCCGAGGTGCGTGAGCAGCTCGACCTCGCCGACCGGGCCTGGCAGCGCTACCTGGCGCTCGAGCCGGCGCAGATCAACGCGGGCGCCGCCGGCGCGATGCTGCAGGTCTACAGCCTCCTCAACCAGCCCGAGAAGGGGGTCGGCGCCGCCGAGGCGCTGACGCAGGCCCAGCCCGACAGCTACGGCCCGTACACGCAGCTGTTCCAGGTGGCGCTGCAGGCGGGCCAGCAGCGCAAGGCGCAGCTCGCCTACGACCGTGCGCTCGAGCTCGCCGGCCAGGACTCCAAGCAGACCCGCGATACCGTGAAGTCGCAGATGGACGCCGTCCGTCAGGCGATCGAGAACCCCGGCGCCGCCTCCGGCGACGACGCCTCGTCGGCCACCGGCGAGTAGCGCGCCGGGCCGCCGCCCGCCGCGCGCGGGTGGCTAGAATGTCGCCTCGTCCCGGGCCGTTAGCTCAATTGGCAGAGCAGGGGACTCTTAATCCCAAGGTTGTAGGTTCGATTCCTACACGGCCCATATCCGGCGACTCCGGCGCCCAGGCCGGAGCGCGCCCGCCTCGAGATCCCCGCCGTCCGGCGTTCGGCATCGCTGAACCGGGCCTGGGGCTGCGAATCCGCACGCGGCGCGGTCGTCCGGCGATGCCGAACGCGCCGCTGCGCGCGCCCCGCCCGGCGTGCGAGCGTCGCCGCGTGTCCCAGCTCAACGATGTGCGGCCCATGACCGGCGACGAGTACCTCGAGTCGCTGCGCGACGGCCGCGAGATCTACGTCTACGGCGAGCGCGTCGCCGACGTCACCACGCACCCGGCGTTCCGCAACGGCGCGCGCTCGGTCGCCGCGCTCTACGACGCGCTCCACGCGCCCGAGGCCGAAGGCGTCCTGCGCGTGCCCACCGACACCGGCAACGGCGGGTGGACGCACCCGTTCTTCAAGACGCCCAAGAACGCCGCGATGGTCGCCCTCGACGCGCTCGACGACCACCACGCTGCTGCGATCCAGCGCGCAGAGCACGACCGTCTCGTGGACGGCGCGCGCCAACTCCTGCATGGCCGGCAGCGCGTGGCGGCGGAAGTCGAGCCCGACGCGCATGCGCTCGCCCAGGCTCAGCAGGCTCCAGCCGAGCTGGTAGCGCCGGCGCGGGGTCAGCGACAGCAGGCCGACCTCGACCATCGACCCCAGCAGCGCATGGGTGGTCGACTTGGCCATCGACAGCGCCCGGGCGATCTCGCTCATGCGCCACTCGGGGCGATCGGCGGTGAACAGGTCGAGGACGGGCCCGATGCGCCGGACGCTGGCGACGCCGCGGTCGCGCACGAGCGGTTCGGTGGAGGAGACCCCGGTCAACGTGCTCGGCGAGCCTAGATGATCCGCCGCGCGGGCGCCGCTCAGCCGCCCGGCGAGGACGGCCGGTTCTCGGCCGCCGCCTCGGCCTCCCGCATCTGCGCCTCCTTCTCGGGCGCCTGGTAGGGCGGGGGCGGGTCGGGCAGGCTCGGCTTGCCGCCGATCAGGTTGAGGAAGTCGGCGCCCAGGCGCGCGGTCGGCCGGTCGGGCCGGAAGCGCCGCCTGGCCTTCTCCAGCTTCTCGGGCCCGTAGCGCTTCTTGGCGAACGGCGAGTTCGGCTTGCCGAGGCGGACCGCGCCCCACAGGCCGAGCGGGATGACGAAGATGCCCAGCAGGCCGAGCAGGATGCGGCCCTTCATGAACGTGATGCCGGCCAGGATCAGCGTGACGAGGACCCACGCGGCGGTGCCCACGATCGACCGGGTCTCGTCCAGGCCGTACGGCTGCACGCCGATCACGACGAGCGCGCCGAACACGGCGGCCATGATCACCGCGTCGAGCGACGCGCGGCCCTCCTGCGACCAGTAGACGTCCTGCAGGCGCACCCACAGCGCGAACTCGTCGAGCGTGAACCCGGCGCCGATCCCGAAGCCGACCGCCGTGATCTGCCACCACGGGCTCTGCATCTCGGTGGCGAAGGCGGTGAACCCGCACAGCAGCAGGAGCACGATTCCCCACACGAGGTGGTGGAGGTGAACGCCGCCGGTCTCGACGCCGCCCGGCCACCAGGAGACGCTGCGGGTCAGGCGCGCGCTCGTGCGGATGAACCCGAACGAGCACAGGAACGAGAGCAGCACGAGGAAGGCGGCCTCGCGCCCCGGCTCGGGGTGCGTGCGCACGAGGTCGATGGAGATGATCTCCGCGAGGATCACTTGGTCTCGGCGACTCCGTTCAGCGTGTCGGTGACGCGCATCAGATCCCCGGTGCGGTAGAGGTCGACCGCGAGGATGTTCGGGAACAGACCGCGCTCGCGCTGGCAGCGCCGGGCGCGGTCGAGCAGGAAGTCGTAGCTGTTGATGCGCCGCGCGTTCGACGTGCGCGGGATGGGATACGTGTCGATCCAGTGGTTGAGGAGGAAGAGCCGCCCGCCGCTGGAGCCGCCGCGGTTGGGCTCGCAGGACATCTCCTCGGCGTTGCGGAACGTGTACGGCGTCTCCTGCATGTAGTGGTAGCCGTCCAGGTACCACGGGACCTGCGGGTCGCCGCCCTGCTTCTCGGCCATCATCAGGACCCGCTGGCCGGACTCGATCATCTCCCGCAGCGTCGGCCACGGCCCGCCCGGTCCGGCGGGCGGGCGCTTCCAGACGTAGGGCTCCAGGCCGCTGTCCTTGACCGCCTTGGCGATGTCCTGCGGCGTGGGGCCGTCGTCCTCGACGATGACGACGAGCACCTCGTGCGGATGGGCGACGAGGAAGTCACGGATCTCGCGCAGGCCGTCCTCGATCGGGAAGGCGCCGAGCTCGCACATGACGTGGCACAGCCACACGCGCATGGGGCCGGGCTCCTGGCCGCCGCTGAGGAGCCGGTCGCGGATGCGCGTCGCGGCCGCGGTGGCCTCCGGGCCCAGCTCGCGCTCGGCGACCTCGCGCTGCTCGCCGTCGAGGTCGGTCAGCACCCGGTTGCCCACCTGCTGGCCGTAGTGGGCGTCGATCAGCAGCGCGCGGACCCCGTCCTGGAGCTGGCCGGTGAGCCCGCGCTCCTGCTGCCCGAAGAGCCAGTTCGGGTACTCCGACGAGGACATCGCGTTGTGGGTGGCGGCGAACGCGACCTCGTTCAGGGGCCGGTCGCACAGCTCCTCGTGCCCGTTGCAGGCGGTGATGTCGCCGTCGGCCTCGGCCCTCGTGGCGCCGGAGCCGAACAGGCCCGCGATGAGCAGCACGACGAGCACGGTCGCGACGCCGCCGACGATCCACGGCGCGTAGCGGCGACGGCGGCCGGCGACCTCGGTGCCCGCCTCGGCGGCCTTCTCCCGCTCGCGCCCCTCGACGAGCATCCGCAGGATCTCCTCGACGCCCTGGTAGAGGACGTAGACGCCGGCGAGCACGAGCGCCACGTCGAGCATCCAGCGCCGCTCGGCGATGATGAGCGCGCCCGCGACGATGAACGCGATCGCCCGCGCGAGCCGCTTCCAGGGGCTCGCGGGCACGGTCGCGATGACGTCCCAGGCGCGCTGGAGCGGGCGGCGCACGTCGACGGGCCGCAGCAGCGCGGCGGCGGCCGCGGCGACGACGGTGCCGCAGCCCAGGAGCACGAGCGCCCACGTGCGGAGGTCCTGCAGGAACACGTCCCACACGCTGCCGGCGGCGGCGCCGTCGGCGGGCAGCGAGAAGCGGCCGGTCACCTGGCTGCGGGCGATCTGGTAGGCGATGACGATGAGCGCGCCGGACACGGCGACGCCCATCCCCGCGTGCACGATCGCCCGCCGCCGGTTGGGCGCGATGCCGATCGCGGCGGCCAGCAGCACGATCGTGAACACCCCGAACAGCCAGGCGAGCTCCTCGAGGCCGTCGGCGAGGTCGGACAGCCGCAGCGCGTCCAGGGCGGCCTCGCCCGCGTCGAGCTTCGCCGCGAAGTCGCCCGGCAGCTCCCGCGCGATCCGGGGGTCGAGGCGCTCGAGCGCGCCGGACAGCAGCACGCCGACGTCGAGCAGCGTCAGCGTCGCGGTGTCGCGGTCGCGCGTGAAGACGGTGCGGTGCAGGTCGCGCACCGCCTTGTGGAACAGGCTCTGGAACGCGGGCGTCGTGACGATCGTGCCGGACGCGGTCTCGATGATCGGGCGCACCGCGGCGAGGTCCGGGTTGGCGCGGACGACCTGGTTGGTGATCTGGCGCCCGATCAGGTCGCGGACGGCCTGCTCGCGCAGGGCGCTGGTGGCGCGATCGGCGAACTGGTCGGAGTCGAGCACCGCGACCCGCACGTAGCCGGCCAGGAGCGCGACCACGAGACAGATCGCGGCCAGGGCCACGCACACCATCGACGCGATCCGTCGCGCACGCACGGTCGGGCAGGCTACCGGGGCGGCGGGCGGCAGGCGCCGTGCGCTAGGCGGTGGCGGGCGCGGCGAGCGACGCCTCGCCCGCGCGGGTCCACACGATCTGCTCGCGCCCCGGGCCCACGCCGACGAGGACGATCGGCACGCCGACGAACTCGGAGACGAAGCGCAGGTAGTCGCGGGCCGCCTGCGGCAGGTCCGACTCGCTGCGCGCCTCGCCGATGTCCTCCGACCAGCCGGGCAGCTCCTCGTACTCGGCGCGGGCGTGATGCAGCACCGACTGGTGGTAGGGGAACGCGTGGAACTCCGCCCCCTCCTCGCCGCGGTAGCTGGTGCACAGGTGCAGGCGGTCGAAGCCCGACAGCACGTCGAGCTTCGTGATCGCCAGCGCGGTGAGCGTGTTGATGCGGGCGGCGTAGCGCAGCGCGACGAGGTCGAGCCACCCGGTGCGACGGGCGCGCCCGGTCGTGGTGCCGAACTCGCCGCCGCGCTGGCGGATCTCCTCGCCGAGCTCGTCGGCCAGCTCGGTCGGGAACGGGCCGGCGCCGACGCGCGTGACGTACGCCTTGGCGACGCCCCACACCTCGTCGATGTCCTTGGGCCCGACGCCGGCGCCGACGGTCGCCGCGCCCGACACCGGGTTGGAGCTCGTCACGAACGGATACGTGCCGTGGTCGATGTCGAGCATCGTCCCCTGGGCGCCCTCGAAGATCACGTTGCGGCGGTTGTCGAGCAGGTCCCACACGAGGCTGGTGGTGTCGGCGATGTACTGCTCGATGCGATGGCCGTAGGTGAGGTACTCCTCGGTCATCGTGTGGAGGTCGAGGCTGGGGTCCTTCGCGAAGGGCCGCAGCGACAGCCGCTTGGGCTCCAGCGCCGCCGTGATCTTCTTCTTGAGGATCTTCTCGTCGAGCAGGTCCTGGACGCGGATGCCCAGCCGGGCCGCCTTGTCGGCGTAGCAGGGGCCGATCCCGCGGCGCGTCGTCCCGATCTGCAGCTTGCCCAGGCGCGTCTCGCCGGCGTGGTCGAGCAGCAGGTGGTAGGGCATGATCAGGTGCGCGTTGGCCGACACGCGCAGGCCGCTCGTGTCGATGCCGCGGGCGCGCAGGCCGTCGATCTCGTCGGTCAGCACCTTCGGGTCGATGACGACCCCGTTGCCGATCACGCACTTCTTGCCCGGGTACAGGATCCCGCTCGGGATGAGGTGGAACTTGAAGGTCTCCCCGTCGCGGATGATCGTGTGGCCGGCGTTGTTGCCGCCCTGGAAGCGCACGACCGCGTCGGCGCGCTCGGCGAGGAGGTCGACGACCTTGCCCTTCCCCTCGTCGCCCCACTGGGCGCCGACGATCACGATGCCAGCCACGGGTCAGAGTGTAGGGTCGAGCTCGCGGCGCCGATCGGAGCCGAAGAGGGCGAGCGGGTCGCCGCACATCTCGACCAGCCGCGAGACCGTGCGGGCGCCGATCTGCTCCTCCAGCTCGTCGGCGGTCGCGTTCGTCGTGAGCACGATCGAGCGCTGGTCCTCGTAGCGCGTGTTGACGATCGAGTAGAGCTGCTCGTTGACCCAGTCGGTGCGGTGCTCGGCGCCGAGGTCGTCGATGTGCAGCAGGTCGACGGTGGCGAGCCGGTCCAGCAGGCCGAGCAGGCCGTCCTCGGAGTCGATCGACTCGCGCAGCACGCCCATCAGGCGCGGCAGCGAGTAGATCGCGGTCGTCCGCCGCGCCTCGATCGCCGACTTCGACACGAGCATCGCCAGCGTCGTCTTGCCGGTCCCGGGGTCGCCCTCCAGCCACATGCCGCGGCCGGCGTCGAGGTTGGCCTCGATGTCATGGCAGAAGCGGCGCACGACGTCGACCACCGTCGGGTCGATCTCGGTCACCGGGAAGCGGTCGAAGGCGACGTCGCGGTACTTGCGCGGGATGCGCGCCTCGAGGCTGCGCGCCCGCGCCGCGGCGACCCGCTGCGGCCGGCAGCGGCAGTCGCTGGCCGTGTTCGTCGCGTCGTCGATGACGAACCCGGAGCCGTCGCAGATCCCGTACGGGCAGGGAGTCAGGTCCGCGCTCACTGGTAGCGCTCGCCGGCGTAGTTGAGGAACTTCGGGTACTCCTTGCGGAACGTGAGCGTCACGTCCCCGAGCCCGCCGTTGCGGTGCTTGGCGATGAGGATCTCCGCCAGCCCCTGCGCCTCGGACTCGTCCTTCTCGTAGTACTCGTCGCGGTAGATGAACATGACGAGGTCCGCGTCCTGCTCGATCTGGCCCGAGTTGTGCGTGACGATCCCGTCCGCCAGCCAGCACGACGGGCCGGGGACGGTGAGGTCGTAGACGTCCTCCTCGCCGGCGTCCTCCACGGCGACGACGCGGTCCCAGAACAGGTCGCTGCCCGCGGCATCGCGCAGGGTGTCGTCGTCGAGCAGCTCGGCGTAGCCGAGGAGCGTCTCGCGCGACGGGGCGAAGGCGAAGTGGGCGGCGCCGCCGTACGCGGTGCCGCGCAGCGCCGCCATCCGGCGCTGCGTGACGCCCTGGGCGGCCATCGCCGTGCGCACGCCCGCCCACGCCTCGCGCGGGAGCGTGTCGACGTTCGTGGTCGCCCGGCGCCCGGCGAGGGCGGCCCGCAGCCGCTCGCCCTGCGCCACGCGCGGACCGAAGGTGCCGACCGTCTCCAGGAAGCGCAGCTGCGCGTCGGCGCCGGAGACGAGCACGTGGTGGGTCGGGCGGTGCTCGCCGCGGGAGGCGGAGACGTTGATGCGCGCGACGATCCCGAGGCGCAGCAGGAGCGCCGCGACATCGGACGCGAGGCCGGGGCTGATCGTCGAGTACGCGACCCGACGGATCGAGCGCCCGTCGGATGCGCGCGTGCCGTCCCAGATCGAGCCGTCGGTGGCCCACAGGTGACGCAGGAGCAGCGCGATCTGCCGGTCCGCCAACCGGAACGCCTCGGCGGGGACGCGCTTCTCGTGCGAGCGCTGGCCGAAGATGCCCAGGTCGCGCAGCCACGCGTTCACGCCTGCCGGCGCCCACCGCGTGCCCGACAGGTAGCTGCCGTCGCCGATGAGCTGGCCCAGCAGGACGACGTGGTCGTCGGGCCACTCGATCGTCTCCGTCGGTTCGGGAATGCGTCGGGCCAGCGCGACGCGGTCGCCGGGCGCGAGGCTCTCCATCCGCCGCCAGCCGTCGTAGGCGCGGACGCGGTGGTCGGCGGTGGCGCGCAGCGTGCGGCCCGAGGCCAGCCGCAGGGCGAGCACCCGACGCCGACCCACCCGCCAGACGCAGTCGCTCGCGGCAGTGACGGTGCGCCCGCGCTCGTCGACGGCGACCACCTCGGGCGTGGTCCCCACGAGATCGCGGATCGGCGTGCGGCGGCCGTCGGCGAGCTGGACGAGCGTGTCGCCCGTGACGCACTCGCGCAGGTCGGAGAGGATCGGCTTCTTGTCGTGGCGCTGCTCGACGGCGCGGCTGAGCTGCGACAGCGCGATCACCGGCACGTTGAGCTCGCGCGCGAGGATCTTCAGCCCGCGCGACATCTGACCGACCTGCTCGACGCGGCTGTCGGTGCCGGGGTCGGGCCGCATGAGCTGCAGGTAGTCGACGATGATCAGGCCGAGGCCGCCGGGCGCCTGCTGGTGCAGCCGGCGCGCCTTCGCGCGGATGTCGAGGATGCCGATGTCGGAGGAGTCGTCGACGTACAGCGGCGCCGCGCTGAGCTTCTTGGTCGCCTCGAGGATCTTCGGCCACTCGCTGTCGGCCACCCGCCCCTTGCGCAGCTTGTCGCCGAAGATCCGCCCCTGGGAGGCGACGAAGCGCTGCGCGAGCTCCGTCTCCGACATCTCGAGGCTGAACAGCGCGACCGGCCGGTTGTACTCGATGGCCGCGTTCTCGGCGATGTTCGTGACGAGCGCGCTGTTGTGGACGATGACGTCGTCGGCGACGAAGTTGTGGTCGCCCGGCACCGTCAGGTCGTAGGTCTCCTCCTCGCCGACGTCCTCGATCGAGGCGACCTCGTCCCACCAGACGTCGGAGCCGGCCAGGAGGTCCGGCGCGGGGTCCTGGGCCCACGGGGCGATGTCCTGGAGGAGATGGCCGCTCATCGCGCGCCGGCCGGCGTGCCGGTCGTGGTCGGCGGGCCGCCCGGTGGCGGCGGTGAGCGACCGCCGCGTGCGCTCGCGCTTGACCGCGATGACCTGTGACCAGGCTTCCGGGATCGTGTCGAGGTAGGCGCGCGCCCGCACGCTCTCGAGCCGGGCGACCGCGCGCGCGACCTGCTCCTGCTCGCCCACCACCGGCACCCGTCGGCAGAAGGTCCGCAGCTGCTCCCGGTCGGTGATCCGGACCTCGTAGGCGGTCTTGCCGGTGCCGTCGTCCACGGGGCGCGGCAGCGTGCGGATGGCCGCGACGACCCCGAGGCGCAGCAGGAGGTGCTGGACGTCGCGCGCGAGCCCTTCGCTGATCGTGGTGTACCCGACCTGGCACAGCCTGTCGCTCGTGTGCACGTGCCCGGCGCAGGCGTAGAGCACGGCCAGGAACCGAGCGACCTGGTCGTCGTCGAGGGCGAAGATCGCGTCGGGGACCCGCGTGTGCTCGGCGCGCTTGCCCCAGATCCCATGCCGCCGGCGCAGATCGGTGACGGGGTCGCTCGCCGCGCCGCGGCCTGCGCTGATCGAAGCGGTGCCGCGTCCGTCGTCGCGTAGCCGGACGCCCATCGCCGCCGCGGCCTTCGCGACCGTCGCGAGGACCGGTGACCGCGGGCCCGAGGTGAACCGCGGCGTGCGGTTCGTGAGGTCGCCGTCCGCGATCAGGGCCGCGAGCAGGACGATCTCATGGTCCGGCAGCGACGCGGACGCGGCGGGACGTGGCAGGACGCGCGGCACCGCGAGACGGTCACCGGGCCGGAGCTCGCCGAGCGGCTGCCAGCCGCGTGTCGTGAGAAACGGGTGGTTCGCGGTGGCGCGCACCGTCCGCCCCAGACGTGTCCGCAGGCGGTGGACGCGCTGGACACCGCTGCGCATGACGTGCGACACCTTCGCCGGGCGCAGCTTGAGATCCGCGCCCACCGCGGCCACCCAGACCTCCTCGCCGCGCTCACCATCCGCGACGACGTCGGCGATGCGGCGCCGCAGCCCCGTGCGAGGGTCATACACGAGCGTCTCGGATCCAAGGCACTTCCCCATCGAGGGTCGTGCCGCGAGGATGATCAGGTTGCCGGGCTGGAAGCCGCCGGTGATCTCGTCGAGGTCCTTGAAGCCCGAGGGGGTGCCGGTCAGGGCGGTGCCCTCGGCCGACAGGCGCTGCATCTTGTCCAGCTCGTCGTGGAGGATCTCCTCGATCGAGCGGAAGTCCTGCTGCTTGTCGTCGTGGGCGACCTCGAGCATCGCCTTCTCGGCCTGCTCGACGAGGTCGCGCGGCGCCATGCGGTGCTCGGCGACCGACGCCTGGATCTCGTAGGTCGTCTGCAGGAGGCGGCGCAGGAGCGCGTTCTCCTTGACGATCTGCGCGTAGCGGCGGGCGTTGCCGACGAGTGGGACGGAGGCCGTCAGCTCGTCGATGGCCGCGGCGCCGCCGGCCGCCTCCAGCTCGCCGGACTGGCGCAGCGCCTCGGTGACCGTCAGCGGGTCGATCGGCTCGTTGATCGCGTACAGCCGCAGCATCGCCGCGTACGTGATGCGGTGGCGGTCGCGGTAGAAGTCCTCCGGCCGCAGGCCCTCCTCGATGACCAGCGCGTACAGCGAGCGCTCCGAGAGGAGGATCGCGCCGAGCACCGACTGCTCGGCCTCGAGGTTGTGCGGCGGGGCGCTCCCGCCGCCGTTCAGGTGGGGGTTGGGAGCGGCGAGTCCGGGATCGTCGGTGAGTGCCATCTGAGCTGATCGAAGCTAGCGCGCGGATCGGCGGCGCGGGCGCGATGTTGCCGCTGCGTGCGAGGACTTCCGCGATCTCGCGCGAGACGGGGCGACGGCACGTGGGCGTCGCCGCTTCGGGACCGAACCGCCGCGCGCGCCGGCCTGACCGCACCGGCGATCCCACAATCGGTATATTCGTTGCAATCATTGCTGGTGAGACGCCCCGGACGGGCGCAAAGAGAGGGTGGGAGATGTCGGTCGCGAGCCTCGAGACGAAGCTGCAGGACGTGGAGAGCCCGGTGCGGCTGTTGCGCGACAGCCCCACGCGCCGCTTCCAGTTCCCGTATCCGGACCAGCACACCACGTGGCAGGCCGAGCAGCAGGCCCTCCTCACGACGGCCGTCCTGTTCGACCAGTCCCACCACATGACCGACGTCTACTTCCGGGGGCCGGACGTCACGCGCCTGATGAGCGACACGGGCGTCAACAGCTTCGCGACGTTCGGCCGCGACAAGGCCAAGCACTTCGTCGCCTGCAACCACGACGGGCACATGATCGGCTCGGCCGTGCTCTTCGGCCTCGAGGACGACGAGGTGAGCCTGGTCGGCCCGGCCGGCGCGGCCAACTGGGTGCAGTACCAGGCCGAGACCGGGGGCTACGACGTCGAGGTGTTCCGCGACGAGCGCACCGTCGAGAACACGCGGGGGCGGCTCACGTTCCGCTACGAGATCGAGGGGCCGCGGGCGTGGGAGATCCTCGAGAAGGCCCACGGCGGCCCCCTGGAGCGGATCCCGTTCTTCGCCATGACCGCGTTCACCCTCGGCGGCCGGCCGGTGCGGGCGCTCGGCCACACGATGGCCGCCGTGCCGGGCTCGGACGCCATGGGCCTCGAGATCTGGGGCGCGGCCGCGGACGGCCCGGCGGTCCTGGAGGCCCTCCTCACGGCCGGGGAGGAGTACGGGCTCGTGCGCGGCGGCGCGCTCGCCTACTACACGTCGAGCATCGAGTCCGGGTACATGGCCCAGCCCACGCCGGCCGTCTACACCGGCGAGCGCATGCGCCCGTATCGCCAGTGGCTGCCGGCGGACGGCTACGAGGCGTCGCTCTCGATCGGCGGCAGCTTCCGCTCCGAGCGGATCGAGGACTACTACGTCACGCCGTGGGACTTCGGGTACGGCCATCTGGTCAAGTTCGACCACGACTTCATCGGCCGGGAGCGGCTCGAGGAGCTCGCCGACGCGCCGCGACGCCGGAAGGTGTGGCTGCGCTGGAACGACGAGGACGTCACGCGCGTCTACGCCGGCAGCCTCTTCGGCGACGGCGACCGGCCGAAGTACCTTGAGACCCCGCTCGCGCGATACGCCCGCGTCATGTGGGACTCCGTCGTCGTGGGCGATCGGCCGGTCGGGATCTCCACGCTCTGCGGCTACAGCGTCAACGTCGGCTCGTGGAGCTCGGTCGCGATGCTGGACCCGGCCGAGGCCGTGGACGGCACGGAGGTCGTCGTGATCTGGGGCGAGGAGGACGGGGGCACCCGGAAGCTCACCGTCGAGCCCCACGTGCAGACGCCGATCCGCGCGACGGTCAGCACGCGGCCGCTCGTCGGCTGACCGCGCGCAGCTCAGATACCCGACGCACGAAACGTCACATCCGATATAATCAATGCAGCAAGTCGCCTGGGTGGGGCGGCTCCACGAGGAGGAGGAACGTTGCAGAGGTCATTCCTAGCCGCCGTCCTGGCGGCCCTGGCGCTTGGCGTTGCCGCGTGTGGCAGCGACGATGAGGCGACCACCGCCACGAGCGGCGGATCGGACGCCCCCGCGGCGACGGCAGAGGCACCGGCCACCGAGGCGACGCAGTCGGAGGAGTACTCCGGCCCCGAGGCCGACGTGCCGCACGAGTACCCCGAGCCTACCGTCGAGCCCGGCACCGAGGTCACCGTGGGCTGGCTGAACCCGAACGGGACGCAGCCGGGCCTCGTCGCCGAGGAGCAGGGAGCCAAGGAGGAGGTCGAGCGCCTCGGCGGCCGGTTCATCTCGAAGGACGGCCAGGCCAACGTCGACCGGCAGGTCAGCCTGATCGACGAGCTGATCACCCAGGACGTCGACGTGATCGTCGCCTACCCGAGCGATCCGCGCGCGCTGGGGCCGCAGATCGAGAAGGCCAAGGAGCGCGGCATCCCGGTCATCGGGATCTCGACGCCGGGCACGGTCGAGGCCAAGCCGCTCGACGGGTTCGTGACCAACATCGTCCAGGGCTTCGACCGCGCCGCCTACTACAACGTCAAGGCCGTGGCCGAGGAGCGTCCCGGCGCCACGTTCGCGACGATGGGCTACTCGATCCCGGTGCCCGCGCTGAAGTACTACATCGACCGCATCGTGGCGTACGGCGAGGAGTTCGGGCTCGAGTACATGGGCAACGTCGACACCGGCCCGACGCCGCAGGACGCGGCGACGGCGATGTCGTCGATCCTGGCCAAGTACCCCGACGTCCAGGCCGTGCTCACGCTCAACGACGTGTCGGCGCAGGCGTCGGCCACCGTGGCGCAGTCGAACGGGAAGGACATCCTGATCGCGGGCGCGAACGGCGACCAGTCCGCGATCGACATGATCCGCGCGGGCCAGCTGTTCGCCACGTTCAGCTACCCCTGGGCGGAGATCGGCCGCCAGGCGATCCGGGCGGCGTACAACGCGGTGCTCGAGCAGAACCTGCCGCTCCCCGAGACCGTGGCCGCCGTCGGCACGCCGGTGACGAAGGAGAACGCCGGCGACGTCGAGGGCGTCTGACCCGGCGGCCCCGAGATCATGACGGACCCGCGGCAATCCGACGCGGTCGCGGTCGCGGCTCCGGCGCATGGCGCGCCGGAGCCGCCGCTGCTCTCGCTGACCGATGTGCACAAGCGGTACGGCGGCGTCCACGCGCTGCGCGGCGCCGCACTGACGATCAGCCGGCCGGGCACCGTGCACGGCCTGATGGGCGAGAACGGCTCGGGGAAGTCGACGCTGCTCTCGATCCTGTCCGGCCAGCAGAGCCCCGACCAGGGCTCGTTCGAGCTCGCCGGGGAGCCGGTCGCCTTCCGCGCGCCGATCGAGGCGATCGGGCGCGGCATCGCGATGGTCTCCCAGGAGACCGCCGTCGCGCCCCACCTGTCCGTGGCCGAGAACGTCCTGCTCGGACGGCGGCTCGTGCGGGGGCCGACGGGCATCGACTGGCAGCGGACGAACGAGCGGGCGTCGGCCGTGCTGGCGCGCCTCGGGCTCGACTACGACCCGACCCGGCGCGTCGTCGACCTGCGCCCGGACGAGCGGCAGATGGTCGAGATCGCGCGGGCGCTCTCGATGGACGCGCGCGTGCTCATCCTCGACGAGCCGACCAGCAGCCTCACCGACGACGAGGTGGAGGGCCTGCTGCGCTGCATCCGGGTCCTCAGCGGCCAGGGCGTGGCCACGATCCTCGTCACGCACCGGCTCGAGGAGATGCTGTCGATCGCCGACGAGTTCACCGTGCTGCGCGACGGCCGCACGGTCAGCGCCGGCCCCGCCTCCGAGTACGACGCCGAGCGGCTCGTGGAGGCGATGACCGGGCAGCCCGCACAGGCCGCCGTGTCGGTCCGCAGCGAGGCGGCCCCGTCCGGAACCGCCGCCGCGCTGTCGGTCGAGGACGTCGTCGCCGACGGCGTCGACGGCGTGTCGCTGTCGGTGCGCGCGGGCGAGATCGTCGGGCTCTCCGGCCTGGTGGGCGCGGGGCGCAGCGAGCTCCTCGAGGCGATCTACGGGGTCCGTCCGCTCCAGGGCGGGCGCGTCGACGTCGAGGGGGAGCCGCTGCCGCCCGGGCCGCGCGGCGCGATCGCCCGGGGGATGGGCTACGTGCCGCCGGACCGCAAGGGCCAGGGCGTCGTCCTGACGATGAGCGTGGCCGAGAACCTGATGATGGTCACCCGGGCGGGGCACGCGCGCCTGCGTCCCCCGGACCGCGCCGCCGAGCGCCGGGACGTGGACGCCCTGCAGCGACAGCTGCGCATCCGCGCCGCCAGCCCCGACGCCCTGGTGTCGACGCTCAGCGGCGGCAACCAGCAGAAGGTCGCCCTCGGGAAGTGGCTGGCCTTCGAGCCGCGGGTGCTGCTGCTCGACGAGCCGACCCGCGGCGTCGACGTGGGCTCCAAGCGCGAGATCCACGAGCTGCTGCGCGAGGCGGCGAGCCGCGGGATGGCGCTGCTCGTGAGCTCCTCGGACAGCCCGGAGCTGCTCGAGCTGTGCGACCGCATCGTGGTGATGTTTCGAGGAAGGGTCGCGGCGTCGCTGGATGCGGCGGACGCGACGGAGGCGACCGTGGCGCGATACGCCGGGGGTCACGCATGACGCAGGTTCAGAACGCCGAGGCGGCTCCGCCGGAGCCCAGCGCCGTCCACGATCGCGCGCCCGCTCGTTCGGTGCCCGCGCGCATCTGGGCGGGCACGCGCCAGTTCCGGCCCGTGCTGCTCCTCCTGATCGCCGCGATCGTCGTGTTCGCGATCGCCGAGGAGCGGTTCTTCACGATCAGCAACTTCGAGAACCTGCTGACCGCCATCTGCGTGCTGTGGGTGGTCAGCATGGGGATGACGTTCGCCCTGCTCTCCGGCGGAGCGGACCTGTCGGTGGGCGCGCTCGCCGCGCTGGTGGGGATCTTCCTCGCCAAGGTGCTGGCGCTGGGCCTGCCCGGCTGGCTGGCGGTGGTGCTGGCGATCCTGTTCGGCACGATCGTCGGCGGCACGATCAACGGGATCCTCGTCGGCCGTCTCGGCCTGTCGTTCTTCGTGGTCACGCTGGCCACCATGACGGCGTTCACGGGCGTCGTGAACCTGTGGTCGGGCACGGAGTCGTTCTTCGTCACCGAGCCGATCGTGCAGCAGCTCGCCGTCCGCGACCTGGCCGGGATCCCGACGCCCATCTGGATCATGACGGCGACGTTCCTGATCGCGCTCTACGTGCAACGACGAACGTACTTCGGACGCGACGTGTACGCCGTCGGCGGCAGCCTCACGGCCGCCCGGCTGTCGGGCATCCGCACCGAGCGCACGCTCATCGCCGTCTACGCGGTCGTCGCCCTGGCGGCCTCGGTGGGCGGCGTCCTGGCGGTCGGCCGCATCGGCGCCGCCAGCCCGCAGGTCGACGGCGTGCTGCCGCTGCTGGCGATCGCGGCGGTGCTGCTGGGCGGGACGAGCCTGTTCGGCGGCCAGGGCGGCGTGACCGGCACGGCGCTGGGCGTCCTGTTCATCGGCGTCCTGCAGAACGGCCTGAGCATCGCCGGCGTGCCGAGCTTCTGGCAGCAGGTGGTCACCGGCGTGATCCTGGTGGCGGCGATGCTGGGCGATCGGGTGCGACTGGGCCGCGGCTGGCTGCCGTGGCGCCGTCCGGCCGCCGCGCCATCCACCGGCTAATGGGCGATATCAATATAACTAATTCGTGATACGCTGTCGTCTCCCGGTCGAGTGGAGAGGACGGACATGGCTGCTGGTGAAGTGCACAGGTCGGAGACCGCGACGACGTCGGGCGCGCGCCCCCAAGGCGTGCACCTGGTGGGCAGCGTGCCGCTCGACGACGCGCGTCAGGTCTTCGAGACGGTCTCGGCCACGCTCGGCGGCCACCTGCGCCGGATGTCCGACGGCGAGACCGGCAAGCGGGCGGTGTGGAACAGCTGGACGGCGCCGACCTACGCCGCCACGCCCGGCCTCGAGCTCGTCGATCCGCCCGAGGGCAGCTACACGCCGTGGCGGCAGGCGCGCCTCGTCGTTCCCGCCGAGGAGCTGAAGCTGGCGCGGCTCGGCTTCGCGGACGCCGCGCTCGAGTCCTACGCCGAGTTCGCGGAGCTCAAGCGAGCCGGCCGCATCCCGGCGCACGTGCGCTTCCAGGTCTGCCTGCCGTCGCCGGTCGCGCCGATGATCATCCTCGTGGAGGAGTCGTCGCGGGCGGGGGTCGAGCCGGCGCACATCGCGCAGCTCTTCTCGGAGATCGACGAGATCCTCGCAGCGATCCCGCACGACCAGCTGGCGATCCAGTGGGACGTGTGCCAGGACGTCGGCATCTGGGAGGGCTTCTACCCCGCGTACTTCGACGACCCCGAGCAGGGCGTCATCGACCGCCTGAAGCGCTGTGCCGAGCACGTGCCGGCCGACGTCGAGCTCGGGTTCCACCTCTGCTACGGCGACTTCAAGCACAAGCACTTCATGAACCCGCGGGACCTCGGGGTCGTCACCGCGATCTCGAACCGCCTCACGGCGGCGGTGGAGCGCCCGATCCAGTGGATCCACGTGCCCGTGCCGGCCGACCGCGACGACGAGGCGTACTTCCGGCCGCTGCTGGACCTCGCGCTGGATCCGGAGACGGAGTTCTACCTCGGCCTCCTGCACGCCACCGACGGCGACGAGGGCGCCGAGCGGCGCCTCGCCGTCGCGCGCCGGTTCCTCGACCGCTTCGGCGTGGCGACCGAGTGCGGCTTCGGCCGGCGGCCCAGGGAGACGATCGAGCCGCTGCTCCAGCTGCACGCGCGGATCGCCGACCCGGTCGCGCCGTGACCGCGGTCACGACGGACGCCGACGAGCTCGCCGCCCTGCGCGAGCTCGTCGCGCGCGCGTGTCGCATCCTGGCCATGGAGGGCCTCGTCGAGGGGATCCTCGGTCACGTGTCGGTCCGCGTCGGGCCCGAGGCGATGCTGGTGCGCTGCCGCGGCCCGCAGGAGCAGGGCCTCGCGTTCACGACGCCCGACGACGTGCGGCTCGTGGACTTCGCGGGACGAGGCGAGGAGCTGACCGAGGGCTGGCGCCCGCCCGCCGAGCTGCCCATCCACGCCGAGGTCTACCGCGCCCGCCCGGAGGCCCAGTCGGTGGTGCACGCGCATCCGCCGGCGGCGCTCCTGTGCGGCCTGGCGGAGCTGAAGCCCCGCCCGGTGTTCGGCGCGTTCAACATCCCGGCGATGCGCCTGGGCCTCCATGGCGTCCCCGTCTATCCCCGCCCGGTGCTGATCACGCGCGCGGACCTCGCCGAGGAGATGCTCGACGCGATGGGCGACCGCCCGGTGTGCCTGCTGCGCGGCCACGGGATCACCGTGTTCGGCGAGTGCGTCGAGGAGGCGACCGTGCGGGCCGTGGACCTCAACGTGCTGCTGCACTTCACGGTCGAGACCGCCCGGCTGGGCGCGTCGCCGCCGGACCTGTCGGAAGAGGATCTCGCCGAGCTGCCGGATCTCGGGGCGCGCTTCAACTACGAGATGGGCTGGGCGGCCCTGAGCGCCAAGCTCGGCGCCGCGGCCCCCGGCTGAGGCGCGGACCCAATCCCACCGAACCATTCTGGGTAATGGCGGGGGGAACGGGTATTATCTGACAATATGACGTCGACTGAGTCCGCGACCGGATCCGACTCGCTCGGTCGGTCTCGCATGTCCCGCGCGGAGGCCCTGGCCCGCCGGCTGGAGACGGAGATCACCACGCGCGCGCTCCCGGCCGGCGAGCGGCTCGGCACGAAGGGCGAGCTGCGCCAGCGGTTCGGCGTCGCCGTCGCGACGATGAACGAGGCCGTCCGCCTGATGGAGGCGCGCGGGCTCGTCGCGGCGCGGCCCGGGCCCGGCGGGGGCGTCTTCGTCTCCGCGCCCGAGGACCGGATGCGCGCCAGCCACACCCTGCTGGGGTTCGACTGGGAGCACGCCACGCTGGGCGACTGCCTGGAGCTGCGCGACGCGCTCGAGCCGCTGATCTCGTCGAAGGCGGCGGAGGCCCGCACGGCGCGCGACGTCGAGGAGCTCACGGCGCGGCTGGACGAGATGATCGCCGCCGGCGACGACGTGGAGCGCTACCTCCACGCCAACTGGGCCTTTCACCGCAAGATCGGCTCGATCTGCCGCAACACCCCGCTGCGCAGCGTCTACCTCACGATCATCGACTTCATGGACTCCGGGCTCGAGGACCTGCCGTTCGCGGGCGCGACCGAGGAGGACATCGCGGTCCATCGGGGGCTGCTGGAGGCCATCGCGGCCGGGTCGCCGGAGGCGGCGGTCGAGGCCGCGCGCCGTCACAAGGACCGCTCCCCGCTCTGGCGGGGCCTCTGACCGGGCAGGAGCGGGAGGCGCCCGCGGGCGCCTAGACCGTGTGCCGCTGGCCCGGCTCGAGGACCACGCAGCGCGCCGACGTCTTCGTCTCCACGTCGGCGCGGAACGCCTGCGCGTCGGTCCGCACCGGCGGGAACGTGTCGTAGTGGCACGGGATCACGGTCGTCGGGCGGATCAGGTCCACGGCGTCGACCGCGTCGAAGCGGTCCATCGTGAAGTGACCGCCGATGCACACGAGCGCGACGTCGATCGGCGTGCGCCGCCCGACGAGCTGGAGGTCGTAGAACAGGCACGTGTCGCCGAGGTGGTAGACGATCGTGCCCTTGAAGTCGATGAGGAGTCCGGCCGGGGCGTGGACGGTGCCCTTCGGGGAGACCGCGGTGTGCCACGCGGGCACCAGCTTGGCCGACCCCCACTCGAAGCGCACCGTCCCGCCCAGGTTGAAGCCGATCGCCTCCACGCCCTCGCCGCCGATCTCCTGGGCGAGCTCGTGGATCGCCGCGACCGGCGCCCCGGTGCGGCGAGCGATCGCGACGGAGTCGCCGTAGTGGTCGCGGTGGCCGTGGGTCAGCAGGATGGTCGTCGCGTCGACGTCATCGGCGTCGAGCGTCGCCAGCGGGTTGCCGGTCAGGAACGGATCGACGATCACGTGATCGTCGCCGTCCGTGAGCTGGAAGCCGGAATGGCCCAGGAAGCGGATGTCCATCGAGATCCTCCGTGTCGACCGTGCGCATGGGGCGGCTCGGGCCGCGGCCGGTCACCAGGGGACGGCGGGAAGCGTCGGGGCCGCCAGGCCGTCGCGGCGCAGCGCGTCGAGCATGCGCTCGGCCGCCTCCTCGGACACGCGCGCGCCCGGCGCGCGGACGTCCGTGACGCCGGGGACGCGCCGCAGCGCCGGCCCGATCGTGCCCAGGAGCGTCACCGGGCGGAACGGGCACCCCTGGCACATGCCCGTGAAGCGGATGTCCACGACGCCGTCGTCCCCGACGGCCTCGACCTCGATCCCGCCGGCATGGGTGTGCATGAGGCGCCGGACGGCGTCGACCTGGTCGGTCAGCGCCTCACGGTCGACGGCGGGCCGGCCGCTCATGCGGCCCCCGCGAGCTCGCGCCGCTTGGCCTCGATGTCGACGCCCATCATCTCCGCGAAGTTGCGGCCGAGGATGCGCTCCTTGTCCTCGCGCGTGATCTGCGGGTAGCCGTAGCCGCGGCGCAGGTCCTCGGGGATCTCGAGGTCCATGAACGCCTTGAGGTACGGCGCCGGGCCGCCGGCGAGCGCGGCCTCCGAGCCCCACAGCAGCTTGTGGACGCCGACCTGCTGGAGCAGGATGCCCATCTGCTCCTGGACCAGGCGGGGCGCGAGGAACAGCATGTTCAGGTTGCCCGACAGCGCGAGGTGGATGTTCGGGTGCCGGGCGGCGATCGACACGACCTCGCGGAAGTACGGGGCGGCGAGGTGGTGGATGATGAAGCGCATCTGCGGGAAGTCGATCGCCGCCTGCTCGAGGTCCAGCGGCGACAGGGGCTCGAGCGGCTGGGTGCCGAACGGCGTGCCCTTGTGGAACTGGATGACGTCGATGCCCAGGTCGAGCGCCTTCTGGTACAGCGGGTAGGCGAGCTTCTCGTCGTCGCACCGCCACGACCCGGACACGTGGCCGTTGTAGAACTTGAACGACCGCGCCCCCAGCTCGCGGGCCTGGTACTCGAGCTGGTCGAGCGCCCCCTCCACGCCCTGGTGGACCGGGTCGGCGCCGCCGCAGAACAGGACGCGATCCGGATAGGCGGCGGCCATCGCGTACTGCGCGGCCACCGGCGCGAAGAAGTCGCGATACCACTCGAAGATCGGGACGACCTGCGCCATCGCCATGTCGGTCGGCGACTGGGCGAACACCAGCTCGTACATCTCCTCGGTGGCCCACGCCTTGTCCCACCGGTCGACGCCGAGCTCGGCGGCCGGATGGCGACCGGGGGCCGTCTGCCGCAGCATCGCGCTGCGGCCCGCGTGCCCCGCGCCCGCGAGCGTGTTCTCGTCCGACATGTCGTAGACGTGGATGACGTTGTCGAAGACGAAGATGTCGTCGATCATGGCGTTACCTCGAGGTCGGGGATGGCCGATGCAGGTCGGTCGTCGCGCTCGCCAGGCCCAGCAGCTCTCGCGCCGCGCCGGCGATGCGCTCGACGGTGGGGACGATCGCGTCGAGGAGGTGGGGGGCGAACGGCGGATGCGCGTCCGCGGTGCACAGGAGGCGCGCCCGGACGCCGGTGCCGCGCTCGAGCAGGCCTGCCGCGAGATGGCTGGCCGGGCTCCCGGCGGCGCGCGACTCGTCGACGAACAGCACGCTCGCGTGGCCGGCGATCGCGTCGAGCGTCGCGTCGACGGGCATCGGGCTGAGGCACGGGACGCCGACCACCGTGGCCGAGACGCCGTCGGCCTCGAGCGCGGTCGCCGCCTCCAGCGCGTGCTGGAGCATGAGCGAGTAGGAGACGATCGCGAGGTCCCCCCGGCCGGAGCGCACCACGTTTGGCTCGCCCAGGCGCATCGGCGCGTCGGGCACCGGCCCCTCGGCGTCGGCGAGCAGCAGATGGTCGACGATCAGGGTGGGATCGCCGCCGGTCAGCGCCTCGTGGAAGGCCGCATCGACCTCCGCCGGCGTCCCGGGGGCGAGGATCCGCAGGCCGGGGACGTTCTGCAGCATGGCGTGCGGCGTGTGCTCGTGCTGCGCGCCGCCGCCGCGACGGTGGCCGGCGTGGACGTGGAACACGACCGGGGCGCTGGCGCGGCCGGCCGACAGGTAGCGGACGTTGCTGGCCTCCTGCACGATCGCCGGCCAGCCGTAGAACATGAAGCTCGACGTCGAGATCGGCACGAGCGTGCGCAGGCCCGCCATCGAGGCGCCCGTCGCGATGCCCATCGCGGCGAACTCGGCGATCGGGGGCCACAGGATCCGGTCGGCGTAGCGCTCGTCCAGGCCCATGTCGGGGTTGAACGGCCCGCTCACCGCGGAGCCCAGCAGCAGGATGTCGGGGTTGGCGTCGAGCTCGCGGAAGAGCGCCCGCGCCCGGGCCGCGTGGTAGCGCATCGCGGTCGTCGCGCTCATGCGCTCGCTCGCACGTTCTCGAAGGCGACGCTCGCCGGGGCCGGGGGCGCGTCCAGGGCCGCCCGGAGGGCGTCCTCGACCTCGGCGGCGACGCGCGCGTCGAGCGCCCGCAGCGCCTCCGGGTCGGCGCCGTCCCGGCGCAGCGCGCGGACCTCGTTGAGGATCGGGTCGTGGGCGTCCCACTCGTGATCCGGGCGCTCGGCGCGCGAGAGCTCCACCCGACCGAGCGGATTGGTGGGGAGGAACGTCGCGTTGCCCGGCCACGGCGCCGTCTGCGCCAGCACGAACCGCGGACCTCCGCCGCCGCGGATCGCCGCGACCGCGGTGCGGACGGCGTCGTCGATGGCGGACGGGTCCGTCGCGTCGGCGCGGGACGCGGGCACGCGATGCGCCTGCGGCAGGTCGGTCAACGCGCCGGCCGACTGCGACGCGGTCGCCTGGCCGGCCGCCGGGGCGGAGTTGCTCTCGCAGACGAACAGGACGGGCAGGTCCCAGAGGCGGGCGATGTTGAAGCACTCGTGGAGCACGCCCTCGCCGAGCGCGCCGTCGCCGAAGCAGCAGATCGCGATGCCCGGCTCGCCGCGACGCCGCTTGGCGAGCGCGACGCCCAGCCCGACCGGGACGCCGCCGCCGACCATCGAGCTCGTGTACGGCACCCCGCGGTCGGCGTCGCACAGGTGCAGCGTCCCGCCGCGCCCCCGCAGGGGACCCAGGTCGCGCCCGAGGATCTCGGCGAACATCGGCGCCAGGTCGGTGCCGTTGGCGGCGAGGTGCTGGTGGCTGCGGTGGTTGAGCATGAGGACGTCGTCGGGCTCGCGCACCGCGGCGATGGCGGCTGCGGTCGCCTCCTGGCCGATGCCGACGTGGAACACGCCGGTGACGCGCTCGCGCACGTCGATCAGCCGCTCGTCGAAGCGCCGGCCGCGCAGCATCCGCTCCAGGCGCGGCCACGTGGACGCGGTCATCCGGCCATCACCGCCTCGACGGCGGCCACGACGTCGTCGGCCGTCAGCATGTAGGCGTCCTCGAGCGTCGCGGCCGCGGGCACCGGGGTGGCGGGCGACGTGAGCCGGCGGATCGGCGCGTCCAGCAGCCAGAACCCGCGCTCGTAGACGGCGGACTCCACCAGCGCCGACAGGGCTCCGCAGGCGGCCTCGTCGTGGACGAGCACGAGGCGGGACGTGCGCTCGAGGGACGCGAGGATGGGCTCGACGTCCAGGGGCGCGATGCGCTGGAGGTCGATGACCTCGACCGACGGCCGCGCCTGCTCCGCCGCCTCGAGCGCCAGGTGCACGAGACGGCCGGTCGCCACGACCGTGACGTCGTCGCCGTGGCGCACCGTGCGGGGCGCCCACGGGTCGCCGTCGTCGCCGGGCAGCGCGACCCGGTCGTAGAGGAGCGCTCGGTCGACGAGCACCACCACCGGGTCGGGATCCTCCAGCGCGGCGGTCACCGACGCGTAGGCCATGCGGGGCGTCGTGGGCGAGAGCACCTTCAGGCCCGCCACCTGCGCGAACCAGCCGTCGAGATGCTGGGAGTGGTGCGCGCCCCAGCGCGTGCCCGCGCCGGCGATCGTCCAGACCGTGAGGGGCACGGAGTACCGCCCGCCCCCCATGAAGTGCAGCTTGGCGGCGTTGTTGAACAGCTGGTCGGAGGCCGCCGTCATGAAGTCGTTGAACATGATGTCCACGAACGGCCGGGCGCCCGCGAGCGCGAGGCCGACGCCGGCGCCGATGAACGCGCCCTCGCAGATCGGCGTGTTGCGCACCCGCGCGACGCCGTGGCGGTCGGCCAGGCCCTTGGTGAGCGCGAACGGGCCTCCGCTCACGACGTCCTCGCCGAGCACGTGGACCGCGGGGTCGCGCCGCATCGCGTCGTCGAGCGCGGCGCGCGCGGCCTGCACCAGGTTGTCGTTGCGGCTCATCGCGGCGACCTCGCGAAGACGAGGTCCCGGTCGTGGCGCGGGTCGGCCGCCGGCTCGTCCGCCAGGACGGAGGCCAGGAGCGCGCGGGCCTCGTGGACGTCGGCCTGCCGGCGCTCGGCGAGCGCCTCGGCCGCGACGCCCCGGGCGACGAGCGCCTGCTCGACCGCGACCAGCGGGTCGCCCTCGGCGCGGTGCTCGCGCCAGTCGCCCTCGTAGTGGGGGCGCAGGCGCGCGATGTGGCACTCCAGGAGCGCCGGCCCCGCGCCGTCGCGCACGGGCGCCAGGAGCTCGGCGGCGGCCTCGGCGACCGCCGCGACGTCGGCGCCGTCGACCTCGGCCGCGGGGATCCCGTAGAGGTCGCCGTAGCGGACGACGCCGCCGACCGTGGTGTGCTCCTCGCGCGACGAGAACTCGGCCCAGCCGTTGTTCTCGCAGACGAACAGCACCGGGACCTTCCACAGGGCGGCGAGGTTGAGGGACTCGTGGAAGATGCCGGTCTGCACGGCGCCGTCGCCGAAGATCGCGACGACGACGGCCCCGGGCGGCTGGCGCAGCGCGTGCCCGACGGCGATCGGCAGCGTCCCGCCCACGATGCCGGTCGCCATGACGACCGGCTCGGACATCAGGTGCATGGTGCCGCCCCGGCCGCGGCACAGGCCGGTCTCCCGGCCCGCCAGCTCGGCCATGACGGCGCGCGGGTCGACGCCCGCGGCGAGGAAGTGCCCGTGCGGGCGGTGGGAGCTGTAGACGCGGTCGCGCTCGAGGTCCAGGACCGACATGAGGCCGACGGCCACCGCCTCGGCGCCCATCGAGAGGTGCAGCAGCCCCGGGAGCGAGCCGTCGCGATGACCCTCGGCGACCGCCTCCTCGAACGCGCGCACCCGCGACATCTGCGCATGCGCCGCGTCGAGGTCGAGCCGGCCGCCGGCCGTCGTGACGTCCGGCGCCGTCATCGCCCCATCACCCCTCCTCGTGATCCCACACAATCATCATACCGAAATCGTGCGCATCGGCAACGCGCGCGCACGGTGCGGGTCACCGGTAGGCCGCGCGAATCCGGTCCGCGTAGGTCGTCAGATCGAGCCCGAGCAGCTCGAGGCGACCGAGGTTGTGCAGGAGGAAGTGGTTGGCCCCCATCTTCGAGAGACGGCCGACGTCGCCCGCCAGGAGCGCCTCGATCTGCTCGTCGGTCAGCGGCGGGCGGATCGCGCGCAGGGTCTCCTCGGGGGCCCGGGTGAGCGCCTCGCGCAGATCCGGCTCGTACATGAGCCGGTAGCAGAGCTTGTCCACCGCGTAGACGCCCATCTCGTCCTCCCTGGCGTCCTGGCGCCAGACGCCGTACGCGTGGCCCAGCTCCATCTGGGCCTCGAGGAACACCGCCGGGGCCGGATCGAGCATGCCGAGCATCGCGATCCAGTCGAGCACCTCGCCGCCGGCGCTGCCGGCCTCCGCGAGCTGCTGCGGCGTCGCCCGGCGCACCAGCTCCGCGACGTCACCCGCGCGCATCAGCCGCAGGATCTCGTCGACCCACGCCGGCGCCGGCACGCCCACGTGCGACGAGGCGCTCATCCGCGGTCCGCCGATGTCCAGCGAGAAGCTCCCGGTGCCCATCGCGACCACGCGCTCGTCGCCCGGCGCCCGCTCGACGGCCTCGCGCACCGCCCGGCCGAGCGCGTAGCAGCGCTCGGCCGACGGCAGCGGCGGGATCAGCGCGCTCACGAAGATCGGCACGATCGGGACGTCGACCTGCGGGCGCATGAAGTGCCACGGGACCGTGATCGCGTGGTCGACCTCGAACTCATGGGTCTTGCCGACGTCGAAGCCGGCGCGCACGACGTGCTCCTGGATCCGGTCGGCCAGCGCGCCGTCGATCCGGAGGTCGTACTGCTCGAGGGCGGGATGGTCGCGCGGTCCGCGGGTCGACTCCGCGACCCCGATGCTGAAGATGGGGACGCTCTCGAAGAACAGGTTGTAGTGGTCGGTCGTGAAGTACACGACGACGTCGGGCGCCATCTCGTCGAGGTGGCGCGCGAGCTCCCCGTACAGCCGATCGAGGTCCGCGGCGATCGGCGCTCCCTGGGCGTGCCACACCGGGAACTGCGGGGTGTGGGGGACGCCGATGCCTCCGACGATCCGCATCGCTCTCAGCCTTCGCTGTGCGTCGGGCGGGCCATCGGCGCCGTGGTCAGATCCGGAACCGCTCGCGGACCTGCGGGACGAACAGCTCCTCGGGCTCCAGCCGGCGCGGCGTCAGGCCCTGGTCGTGCGCGTAGCCGAGGAACGTCCGCAGCGTCGGCAGGTTGGGATCGATGCCGTAGGGCCAGAAGTCCTCGCCGAACGCCGCGACGGCCGCCTCCGCGTTGGCCGGCGCCCACGGCACGGGGAACCGCGGCGCGTTGACGTCGAGCGCCCGGCCCATGCTGCGGCGCTTGGCCTCCTCGAACGCGGTCATCAGGTTCATCGCGACCCACGGCTGGCGCTCGTGCACGTCCGCGCGCATCGCCACGACGTGCATGATCGGGAAGACGCCGGTGCGCCGGTAGTAGTCGGCCTCGACGTTGCGGTGGTCGCTGAACAGCCGCACGATCCGCCCGCTGCCGTCCGTGAAGTGGGTCGGCGGATGCGCGCAGACGATGGCGTCCAGCTCACCCGCCACGAGCATCTCGTTCAGCGTGCGCTCGGGCTCGGGCCGGATCGTGATCTGCTCCGGCGGGCTCACCGGGATGCCCTCGCGGCGGCCCGGCTCGTTCGTCCCCGCCTGCACCCACTCGATCCCGGCGAGGTCGATGCCGTACTCGTCGCGCAGCAGGCCGCGCGCCCAGACGGTCGCGGTCTGGGTCCACTCCGGGATCCCGATCCGGCCGCCGGCCAGCGCCGACGGGTCGTCGACCGGCCCGTCGGGGCGGACGAACAGCGCGGAGTGCCGGAACGACCGCGACGTGAACACCGGGATCGCCGCGAGCGAGTCGTCGCCGCCGCCGCGCATCGTGACGTACTTCGCGAGCGACAGCTCCGAGACGTGCCACTCCCGGTGGCGGGGGAAGCGGAAGAAGATCTCCTCGACCGAGAAGCGCAGCGGCGTCAGCCGGACGCCCTCGACGGGGACCTCCCCGCTGAGGAGGTCCCGCACGTGGTCGTAGTCGTGGACGCCGAGCGTGAGCGCCACGCGGTCGACGGGGGGATCGGCGCCAAGCATGGGCCGGAAACATATAATCATTGTTGCGGAAGCGCAACGTTTCCCCATGCGCGTCCCGCGAGCGGCCGGGATTGGAACCGCATGTAATGATTACGAGGAGGAGGAGGGATCATGGAGCAGACGCTGTACGACTACTCGCCGATCGCATCTCGGCCGCGAGTCACCTGGCCCGGCGACGCCTCGGTGGCGTTCTACATCGGGCTGAACATCGAGCACTACAAGCTCGACGTCCCGTCCACGAGCATCGCTCCGGTCACCGCCGGCATGGTGCCCGACCCGATGAACTACTCGTGGCGCGACTTCGGGCCGCGCGTCGGCGTGTGGCGCCTGATGGAGCTGCTCGACGACGTGGACATGCGCGCGAGCGTGCTGCTGAACTCCGAGGTCTGCGAGCGGTACCCGCAGATCATCGAGGCGGGCAACGAGCGGGGCTGGCGCTGGCTCGGCCACGGGCAGAACAACTCGATCCTCCACACGGGCATGGAGATCGAGGAGGAGCGCGCGTACCTCCGCGAGATGACCGACGTGATCGAGTCGGCCACCGGCCAGCGTCCCACCGGCTGGCTCGGACCGGCGCTCACCGAGACGCTGAACACGCCGCAGGTGCTGCGTGAGCTCGGCTACACGTACGTGCTCGACTGGTGCAACGACGAGCAGCCCTACCCGCTCAACGTGGACGGGATGATCTCGGTGCCCTACACGGTGGAGCTCAACGACGTCACGCTCTTCGTGGGACGCAACCTCTCGGGCGACGACTACGTGCGCATGGTGGAGGACACGCTGGAGCAGCTGCTGGCCGACGGCACCCGCAACGGCCGCGTGATGGCGCTCGCGCTCCACCCGTTCATCATCAACCAGCCCCACCGCCACAAGTACCTCGCCAAGGCGCTCGAGCGGATCCGCGCCACCGAGGGGGTGTGGGTGACGACGTCCGACGAGATCGCCGAGCACTACCTCGCCCACCACGCCGGCGCCGGCGCGTCGGAGGTGGCCAAGTGAGCGAGCTCGAGCGTCTCGTCGACGAGCACTACGCGGAGCTGCGCGAGCGGCTCATCGCGCGCGGGATGGGCGGCCGGGTCGGCTTCGGCGACCGTCCCGCCGTCCTGGTCGTCGACTTCATCAAGGGCTTCACGGACGAGCGCAGCCCGCTGGCCGCGGACTACTCCGCCCAGCTGGCCAACACCCGCGCCATCCTCGACGCCGCGCGCGAGGCCGGCGTGCCGCGGATCCTGTCCACCTCCGCCTACGACGCGGCGCTCGAGGAGGCCGGCATCTGGGCGCACAAGATCCCGTCCAACAGCTGGCTGGGCGACGGCAGCGAGTGGGTCGAGATGGACGACCGCCTCGGGCGCGACGACGGCGACATGATCCTCGTGAAGAAGTACGCGTCGTGCTTCCACGGGACCGACCTGGCCAGCCGGCTGGTGAGCCGCGGCGTCGACACCCTGATCATCGCCGGGTGCACGACGAGCGGATGCGTGCGCGCCAGCGCGGTCGACGCGTGCTCGCTGGGGCTGCGGGCGATCGTGCCCGGCGACGCCGTCGGGGATCGCGCGCCCATCTCCCACCGCGCCTCGCTGTTCGACATCGACGTCAAGTACGGCGACGTGGTCGAGACGGCCGAGGTGGTGGAGCGGCTGCGGGCGCTGCGCTCGCGCCCGGCCGCCGGCGCGGAGGCCTGACCGAGGCGCCGCGGGCCCGGACGGCGGACGACGGCGCATGGGGGTGGAGGCCCGGGTCCCGACGCGGTCGATGACGATCGGCGGCGAGCCGCGTCAGGCCGCGACGGGCGAGACGATCGAGGCGCGCAACCCGGCGACCGGCGACCTGGTCGCGCGGTTCCCGCGCGGCCGGGCGCAGGACGTCGACGACGCCGTGCGCGCGGCGGCGGTGGCCTTCGAGACCTGGCGTCACGTGCCGCCGGTCGAGCGCGGCGCGCTCGTCGGCCGTCTCGCCGGCCTGATCGCCGAGCACGGCCGCGAGCTGGCCATGCTCGACGTCGTCGACAACGGCAGCCCGATCCGCGAGATGCGCGGCGACGTGGACAAGGCGGTCGCGCAGCTGCGCTACTTCGCCGGGCTGCCGCTGCAGGTCCGCGGGGAGACCATTCCCGGCGACGCCGGGCGGTTGAACTACACGCTGCTGCAGCCGTTCGGCGTGGTCGGGCGGATCATCCCGTTCAACCACCCGCTCCTGTTCGCGGCGGCGAAGGCGGCGGCGCCGCTCGTCGCCGGCAACACGCTCGTGCTCAAGCCGTCCGAGCACACCTCGCTGTCGACCCTGCGCCTCGCCGAGCTGGCGGCCGAGGTCCTGCCGCCCGGCGTGCTGAACGTCGTCACCGGCTACGGCGAGGAGGCCGGCGACGCGCTCGCGGCGCACCCGGACGTGCGCCGCCTGGCGTTCACGGGCGCGGCCGAGGTCGGCCTGCGCATCCAGCGGCGCGCGGCGACGCACGTGATCAAGACCGTGACCCTCGAGCTCGGCGGCAAGAACCCGATCGTCGTCTTCCCGGACGCTGACGTCGAGCAGGCGATCGACGGCGCGCTCGCGGGGATGGCGTTCACGTGGCAGGGGCAGTCGTGCGGATCCACGTCGCGGCTGCTCGTCCACCGGTCGCTGCACGAGCGCTTCGTCCGGCGCCTCGCCGAGCGGATGGACGCGCTGGTGGTCGGGCCGCCGGCCGACGAGGGGACCGACACGGGCGCGATCGTCCATCGGCGCCAGTACGAGAAGGTCCTGCGCTACATCGCGCTCGGCGTCGAGGAGGGCGCGGATCTCGTGGCCGGCGGCGCGCCGGCGCCGCAGGACGCTCCGAGCGACGGCGGGATGTTCGTGCGCCCCACGCTCTTCGACAACGTCCGGCCCGGGTCGCGGCTGGCCCAGGAGGAGATCTTCGGCCCCGTGCTCGCGGCGATGCCGTTCGACGACTACGACGAGGCCATCGCGATCGCCAACGGGGTGTCGCTCGGCCTGACCGCGAGCGTGTACACGCGCGACCTGTCGATCGCCCATCGGTGGGCGCGCGACGTGGAGGCGGGCTACGTGTGGGTCAACGACACGCAGAAGCACTTCCTGGGCACGCCGTACGGCGGGGTCAAGGACTCCGGCGTCGGGCGCGAGGAGTCGCTGGACGAGGTCCTCTCCTACTGTCAGGTCAAGAACGTCAACGTGCGCCACGGATGACGGACGGGCGCCCGGCCGACGTGCGGCCCGCGCCGCCGCCCCCGCCCGCGATGGCGTGGGGCAGCGATCCGATCGCGGCGATGCTGCGCGCGCAGGGCCTCGAGTTCGTCGCGCTGAACCCGGGGGCGAGCTACCGCGGGCTGCACGACAGCCTCGTGAACCTGCTCGGCGACGAGCGCCCGCGGATGGTGGTGTGCCTGCACGAGGAGCACGCGGTCGCCGTCGCGCACGGCTACGCGAAGGTGACCGGGCGGCCCATGGCCGTGGCCCTGCACAGCAACGTCGGCCTGATGCACGCCAGCATGGCCATCTTCAACGCCTACTGCGACCGCGTGCCGATGCTGCTGCTCGGGGCCACGGGCCCGGTCGACGCGTCCGCGCGCCGGCCGTGGATCGACTGGATCCACACGGCCGCGGACCAGGGCGCGCTGATCCGCGGCTACTGCAAGTGGGACGACCAGCCGGCGTCCGTGACGGCCGCCCTCGAGTCGCTCCTGCGCGCGGACCTGCTGACGCGGACCTACCCGTGCGCGCCCACCTACGTGTGCCTCGACGCGGCGCTGCAGGAGGCGCCGCTCGAGGCGCCGGTCGACCTCCCCGACCCGTCCCGCCACCGTCCGGCGCCGCCGCCCGAGCCGCCGGCCGGATCGGTCGCGCGCTCGGCGCGCGCGCTCCAGGCCGCCGAGCGCCCGCTGATCCTCGTCGGACGCACCGGCCGCGACGAGCGCAGCTGGGCGGAGCGCGTCGCGCTCGCCGAGCGCCTGGGCGCGTGCGTCCTCACCGACCTGAAGGTGGCGGCGGCGTTCCCGTCGCGCCACCGGCTCAACCCGGTGCCGCCCGCGACGCTGCCGTCGGCCGGCGCGCTCCGGCTCGTCCGCGAGGCCGACGTGATCCTCGGCCTCGACTGGGTCGACCTGGGCGGCACGCTGCGCCAGGCGTTCGGCGCCGAACGGGTCGGCGCCCACGTCATCTCGTGCACCGCCGATGCCGTCCTGCACAACGGCTGGAGCAAGGACCACTTCGCCCTCCCGCCCGTCGACGAGGCGATCGCGGCGCATCCCGACGCGCTCGTGCGCGCGCTGCTGGCCCGCGTGGGCCCCGCGCCGCCGCGTCCCGGCTGGCCCCCGCCGGCGATCGCCGCGGCCGACGATCCCGGCGACGTCGTCGACGGGATCCCGATCCGGCGCCTCGCGGAGGGGCTGCGGCGGGCCGTGGACGGGCGCCGGATCTCCCTGGTGAAGCTGCCGCTGGGCTGGTCGGGCGCCGACCTCGACGTCCGGCACCCGCTCGACTACCTGGGCCAGGAGGGCGGCGGCGGGATCGGCGCCGGGCCCGGGTTGGCCGTCGGCGCCGCGCTGGCGCTGCGCGGCAGCGGGCGCCTGCCCGTGGCCGTGCTCGGCGACGGCGATCTGCTGATGGGCGCCTCGGCGCTCTGGACCGCGGCCCACCACCGCCTGCCGTTGCTCGTCGTCGTGGCGAACAACCGCTCGTACTTCAACGACGAGCTCCACCAGGAGCGCATCGCGCGGCAGCGCGGCCGTCCGGTGCAGAACCGCTGGGTCGGCCAGCACATCCGCGACCCGGCGCCCGACCTGGCGCGCCTGGCGGGCTCGCTGGGCGTCGAGGGCCACGGACCGGTCGTCGACCCCGATCGGCTCGACGCGACGCTGGCGCGCGCGGTCGCGGCCGCAGCGGAGGGGGCTCCGGTGCTCGTCGACGTGCACGTCGGCGTGCCGCCGGCCGGCCGCTGACCCCTCCGGGCCCGACGCCGCGCGGGGGCGGTCCCCCGCGCGGGAGGCGCTGCTACTTGGCCTCCACCACCATGGTCTTGACCGCGGCGGTGGCGCCCTCGGCGATCTCCACGTCGACCATGTAGGTGCCGACGTGCTTGATCGGCTCCGCGAGGTTGATCTTGCGCTTGTCGACCTTCAGGCCGCGCGCCTCGCGGATGGCGTCCGCGATGTCCTGGCTCGTGACCGAGCCGAAGAGCCGGCCGTCGTCGCCCGCCTGCTGGGCGATCGTCAGCACCGTGCGCGACAGCGTCGCGGCGTTCTCCTTGGCGCGCTCGATCGCCTCGGCCTTGGCCTTCTCGAGCTGCGCCATGCGCACCCGGGCCTGCTCGACCGCGCCCTTGGTCGCCGGCTGGGCGAGCTTGCGGGGGATGAGGTAGTTGCGCAGGTAGCCCTTCGACACCTCGACGATCGTGCCGCGCTCGCCGACGCCCTCGACGTCCTTCAGGAGGATGGCCTCGGGCATGGCTCAGCGATCCTCTCGGCGGCCGCGCCCGCGCCCGCCCTCTTCCTCACGCCCACCCGACGGGTCGACGTACGGCAGGAGCGCCAGCTCGCGCGCGTTCTTCACCGCGGTCGAGATCTGGTTCTGGTGGCGCCGGCAGGCGCCCGTGATGCGCCGCGAGCGGATCTTGCCCTTCTCGGACACGAACTTGCGCAGCGTCGGGATGTCCTTGTAGTCCACCTGGTCCTGCTTGTCGCGGCAGAACGGGCAGGGCTTGCGGCGCCCGCTGCCGGGACCGCCCTTCTTGTCACGCCGCCGGGTCGGCTTCCCGCGGCCTCGCGCCTTCGCCAAAGTGTCGTGATCCTTCTTCGAGTAGGAAAGCTGTCAGCGGCCGCGCAGCACGACGAGCGGCGCGCAGCCCCGGCCACCCATTGTGACACAAGGCGCGCGCATAGCACGGGCGACGGCGGAATCGGGCGCCCAGCGGGGCGTCGCGGCGGGCCGCTCGGGGCGCCGCGGCCACCCCCGTGCGCCGGTGATCAGAACGGGATGTCGTCGTCGACGGCGCTGCTGCTGGAGGCGCCGCCGACCGGTGCGGGCGCGAAGTCGTCGGTGGAGACGGGGACGTCGCTGCGCGGGGTGAAGCTCCCGCCGCCGTTGCCGCCGCCGTCGCCGGGCCCGCCGAGGAACTGGACGTTGTCGGCGATGATGTCCACGGACTGGCGCTTGTTGCCCTGCTGGTCCTGCCACTCGCGCCACTCGAGCCGCCCGTCGATGGCCACCCCACGCCCCTTGGAGAGGTACTGGGCCGCGTTCTCGCCCTGGCGCCCGAAGATGGTCACGTCGAAGTAGTTCGGCTTGTCGACCCACTCGCCCGACGCGCTGTCCTTGCGCCGCGTGTTGCACGCGATGCGCAGGCCGCAGACCGCCATCCCGCTCTGCGTCGAGCGCAGCTCCGGGTCGCGGGTGAGGTTGCCGGTGATGATCACCCGGTTGATGTTCGTGGCCGCCATGTCAGGCGCCTCCTTTCGGCTCTGAACGATCTTGCGGCGAGCCTAGCGCGGGGCACGGCGGCAACCGCGGAAGTCCGCGGAAACTGCGGTGAGATGTTGCGAAGGCGGCGCAGCGGCGCGCCGCCGCGCTACAGCGCGGGCTCGTAGTCGGCGTCGACCGCGGCGGTGACGCCGGGATCGGGCGGCTCGGGCGTGCCGGGGGCCAGCTTGATGATGCGATGGCGCAGGAGCCCGTCCGCGATCGACAGCGTGCGATGGAGCTCTTCGAGCATCGACGTGTCGTTGGCGTGGAACTGGAACAGCCGGTAGTCGGCCGTGTCCTGGTGCGCGATCTCATAGGCCAGCTCGCGGACGCCCCAGTCGTACGTGCCGATGATCTCGCCGCCGGAGCTGATGATCCGCTCGGCGTCGGCGACCACCTTGTCGCGCAGCTCCTCCTCGGACTCGAGGTCGAGCAGGAGCATGAGGTCGTATGTCGGCTGAGGCTTGGCCATGCGGCCGATGAAGATAGCACCAGCCGGGGGGCGGGTCCGGGCCGTCGCCCGCCTAGGACGGGCATGGAGCCGCTCGTGCGCCGCATCCGCTGGGGCAACGTGATCGCCGCGACCGCCGTGGTCGTGCTCGTCGCGGCGCTCGTGGTGTGGCCGCGGCTGGCGCCCGGGGACCCGCCGCTGCCGCCCGCGCGGGCCCGGCCCGTGGCGCCGGCGCCGGTCCCGCCGATCCCCACGACGCCCGCGCGGGAGGCCGCGCCCGAGCCGGCCGCTCAGCCGCGCCCGCGCCCCGAGCCGCGCCCGCGCCCCGGGCCGAAGCGACGTCGCCGGCAGGCCTCCAAGCGCCGCACGCAGGAGCGTGTCCGTTCGACCCGGCGCGCAGCGCCGCGGCGAAGCGCGCCGCCCGCGCCCGCGCCGGCGGCCCCGCCGGCCCGCAACCCGGCGCCGGTCGCGCCGCCCTCGCCGCGCGGCCCCTCCGAGTTCGTCTTCGGCTGACGCCGCCGCGCGCGGCTCAGGCCGCCCGCGCGCCCCCGCGCTTGCGCGCGATGTCCTCGAGCTGCTCGTCGATCCAGTCGCCCGGGTCGCGCGCGGTGATGATCTTGCGCAGCCCCTCCGCGCGCCGCCGGCGCTCGTCGGGCCCCATCGTGAGCGCCGCGTGGATCGAGTCGGCCAGCTCCTGGATGTCGAAGGGGTTGACGCTGAGCGCGAACTCGCCGAGCTCCTCGTGGGCGCCCGTGTTCTCGCTCAGGATCGACACGCCGTCGCGCGAGTTGACGACCGGCCCCTCCTTCGCCACGAGGTTCATCCCGTCGAACATCGCGTTCACGAGCAGCACGTCGTAGTGCTTGTAGGCCGCGACCGCCTCCTCGAGGTCGTCGCGCAGCTTGAGCTGGATCGGCATCCAGTCCGGCGTCCCGTGGCGGTGGTTGACGACCGCCACCAGCGCCTCGATGCGCTCCAGGTACTCGGCGTACTCGGGCACGTCGGTCCGCGACGGCATGAGCTGGGCCACGAACGTCACCCGCTCGCGGAACTCGGGGTGCTGCTCGAGGAACAGGTCGTAGCCGGTGAACCCGCGCAGCACGTTCTTGGACAGGTCGGCGCGGTCGACGCGCAGGATCATGTGGTCGCGCCGCCGCCGCAGCACCTCCTGCTCGAACGACCTGGTGCGCTCCGACTCCGCCACCCGCCGCGTGGCGGCGGCGTCGATCGGCAGCGGGTAGGCCCGCACCCACACCTCGTGGCCGCCGTCGTTGATGACCAGGCCGGCGTCGAAGTCGACCTCCAGGCCCATCAGGTCGCGGCAGCACTGCAGGAAGTTGCGCTTGTAGGCCTGCGTGTGGAAGCCGATGATGTCGTTGGCCAGCAGCCCCTCGTAGATCTCGCGCCGGATCCGCGACGGCAGCACCCGCCACGCGTCGGGCTGCGTCCACGGGATGTGCACGAAGTGGTGCAGGAACACGTCCGGCCGCGCGCGCCGCACGAGCCCCGGGAGCGTGTACAGGTGGTAGTCGTGGACCATCACGACGGGGTCGTCCATGCCGTCGATCTGGTCGATGACCGCCAGCGCGAGGTCCTCGTTGACGACGTTGTAGCCGTACTCGAACGCCTCGACCTCGTTGCGGCGGATGTCCGGCGCGTTGCTGAGGTCCCACAGGTAGTGCTGGATGAACCACAGCATCGGGTTGGCGAAGACGCTGTAGAAGCGGTCGAACGCCTCCGGGTCGCTCTCGACGAACCGCACGAGGTAGTGGCCGCCGTTGGGCGTCTCGACCTCGAACGGCTTGCCGTCGTGGTGGCGCGCCCGCTCCGCGTCGCCCTGCGTCATCGACGACGCGATCCACACCGCCTCGCGGTGCGACGCCAGCCCCGTCAGCGCGGTGACGAGTCCGCCGCCGCCGCGCTTCATCTCGCCCTCGTCCGAGAAGGTGACGGGGCCGCGGTTGGAGACGAGGATGAGCGGGGCCCGGTCGGTCACGACGAGGACATCATCTCCCCGAAGACCTTCAGGTAGTCCCGCAGGTAGCGCGGGGTCAGGAACCGCTGGCGCACGTGCTCCTTGCCGCGCCGGCCGAGCGCCTTGCCGAGCGCCGGGTCGCGCAGGATGTCGATGCAGCGCGCCGCGCACGTGTCGACGTCGGAGACCAGGTAGCCGGAGAGGCCGTTCTGCACCTGCAGCGGGATCCCGCCGACGTCGCCGCCGACGAACGGGCGCGCCTTCCACAGCGCCTCGCTGACGGTCAGCCCGAACCCCTCGCGGATCGACTTCTGGAGCACGACGTCGGCGTGCGACTGGAACGCGTTGACCTCGATCGCGCCGACGTTGTTGAAGTTGTTGAGGATGTGGATGTCCTCGTCGCCGTCGGCATGAGCGACCGTCGCGTTGAAGAAGTCCCAGCCCTCGGGGTCGTCGGACGCCATCGAGCCGACGAGCGCGAGCTGCACGCCGGGGATCTCCTCCTTGACCTTGCGGTAGGCGTCGATCACGCCCAGCGGATCCTTCCACGGGTCGAAGCGCGACACCTGGCACATCAGCGGCCGGTCGACGTCGATGCCGAACTGGCGGCACACGTACGAGGCGTCCTCGGGCGACAGCGCCATGTTCTTGGGCGCCAGGGGGTCGATCGCCGGCGGCACGATCCGCACGTCGCCGCGCATGCCCTCGGGCACGTACTGGTCCATGTGGAAGAACGAGACCGGGTAGTCGCGGATGACCGGCAGCAGCCGCTCGATCGTCGCCGGGTTCGGCGTCGACAGGTCGATGTGGCAGCGCCACAGCCAGTGCTTGGCCTTCTCGGGCACGAGCTGGAACAGCGCCGCCGGCTGCGGGTCGTGGACGAGGCAGACGTCCCAGCCCGGGGCCAGCTCGCGCGCGTTCATCTCGTTGTACTGCTCCCACGTGGCCCACTGCTCGGGGGTCAGGTCCTGCGGGTTGCCCTGCAGCGCGTTGTGCATGAGCTTGGTGGCGTTGAAGAACTCCTCACGCCCGTAGATGACCTGCCACTCGACGTCGATCCCGGCGTCCTTCATCAGCGGAACGAGCGTGTAGAGGATCTCCGACACGCCCCCGCCGAACGACGTCGCCGACAGGTGCACGACCCGCAGCCCGCGCAGCGGCTCGGCGAGCGCCCGCACCTCCTCGGCCAGCGCCGGGCCGACGAGATGGGTGTAGTCGGCCAGGTTCTTGGTTCCGACGTTGACCGTTTGCAGCACGCGGGGGAAGCTACCCGGTGGGCGGACGGGCAGGCAGCTCGAACGAGAACGTCGTGCGTCCCGGCTGCGACTCGACGGTCAGGCGGCCGTTCATCCGCTCGGCCAGCTCGTGGGCGATCGCGAGCCCCAGGCCGGACCCCTGCGCGTCGCCGGACGTGTAGAACGGCTCGAAGATCCGGGCCACGTCGGCGTGGCGGATGCCGGGCCCGCTGTCGCGCACGGCCAGCGCCACGCGGCCGTCGCTGCGCGACGCCCCGACGACGACGTCCGTGCCCGGCGGCGTGTGCACGAGCGCGTTGTCGATGAGGATCCGCAGCACCTGCGCGACCCGCTCGGGGTCGCACACCGCCTCGACCGTCGTCGGCGGCAGCCGCAGCTCCAGGTGCGAGCCGTGGGTGGAGAGCGCCGGCAGGAACTCGCTCGCGACCGCGCGCGCGATCATGCCCACGTCGGTCGGCTCCGGCCGCAGCTCCAGCGACCCGGCCTCCAGGCGCGACAGGTCCAGCAGCTCGGTCGTGAGCGTGCGCAGCCGGGCGACCTGGTCGCGCACCTGCACGAGGAACGTGCGGCGCGTGTCCTCGTCGAGGTCCTCGTCGAGCAGCAGCTCCACGAAGCCCGACAGCGAGAAGATCGGGGTGCGCAGCTCGTGCGACGCGGTCGCGATGAAGCGCTTGCGCGCCTGGTCGAGCTGCGCGAGTTGGCGCTGCATCTCGTCGAGCGTGCGCGCGAGCTGGCCGAGCTCGTCGCGCGAGCCGACCGGGAAGCGGGCGGAGAAGTCGCCGGCGGTGACCTGCCGCGCGCCGCGCTCCAGGCGGCGGATGCGCAGCGACAGCGGCCGCGACACGAGCAGGCCGACGAGCAGCGCCACCACGACCGCCAGGCCGCCGGCGACGAGGATCCGCTGGCGGATCAGGTCGACGGTCTCGTTGACGTCGTTCAGCGGCGACGAGAACACGACGACCCGCGCGACGCGGCGGTTGTAGCGCAGCGGCCGCGCCGCCTGCCCGAGCCGGCCCTCGTCGCTGGCCTCGGTGCCGGTCACGACGCGCCCCGCCTTGGCGGCCTCGAGCGCGACGGCCAGCGACAGGTCGGAGATGTCGACCTCCTCGGCCGAGTCGGAGATCACGTACGTCGTCAGGCCCTCGGTCCCGCGCGTGACGCCCAGCAGCGTCACGCGCGCGTTCGCCCGGTCGGCCGCCGCGCGCACCGCGCTGTCGATCGCCTTCTCGTCGAGGTTGGAGCCGATCGCCTCGCGCAGGGGCCGCGAGTACGTGCGCGCCGCCGTCTTCAGCGACTCGAGCTTCTGCTCCTGCAGGCGCTCCTGGAGCGACGGCAGCACGTACAGCGTGATCACGCCGACCGCCACCAGGGCGACGACGAGGAAGCCCAGGGCCAGCCGCGCGCTGATCGACCGGAGGATCACCCGCGCCCGCCGGCGCGCTCCTTGTCGCGGAAGCGATAGCCGACGCCCCGCACGGTGAAGAGGTACTCAGGGTCCTTGGCGTCGCGCTCGAGCTTCTCGCGCAGGTGGCGGATGTGGACGTCGATCGTGCGCGGGTCGCGGAACGCGGAGTCGCCCCAGACGCGCGTCAGGAGCATGTCGCGGGTGAACACCCGGCCCGGGTTGCGCGCCAGCGCGGCGAGGATCTCGAACTCGACGTACGTGAGCTCGACCGGCTCGCCGCGGACCGTCACCGCGCGCTTGGCGAAGTCGATCTCGAGGTCGTGGACGGCGAGCGGGGCGTCGTCCTCGATCTCCTGCGTGCGCGACATCGCGCCGCGGCGCAGCGCCGCCCGCACGCGGGAGCGGAACTCGCGCATCGAGAACGGCTTGGTGATGTAGTCGTCGGCGCCGAGCTCGAGCCCGATCACCTTGTCGACCTCCTCGGCCTTGGCCGTCAGCATGATGATCGGGACCGTCGAGCGGGCGCGCAAGCGGCGGCACACCTCCAGCCCGTCGAGCTGGGGCATCATCACGTCGAGCACGACGAGGTCGAACGGCCCCTCGTCGAAGCGCGCGAGCGCCTCGCGGCCGTCGGCGGCCCGGACGACCTCGTAGCCCTCCTTCTGCAGCGGATACGACAGGAGGGTCTGGATCGCCTGCTCGTCGTCGACCAACAGGATGCGGGGTGCGCGGTCCATGGCCTCTGTCCTCCAATATGCCAGGGGAATGCTCGACCTGCGCATCTATCGGGCCGCGTTCGTGCCCGCGGTGCTGGCGCTCGTCGTGGCCGCGTTCTCCCTGCAGACGCGGCCCCGGCCGATCACCACGGCGCTGCCGCCCGACGCCTTCGACGCGCCCCGGGCGATGCAGCTCCTCGACGGCCTGGCCGAGCGCTTCCCGGACCGCCGGCCCGGGTCGGAGGGCGACATGGCGCTGGCGGGCGCGGTCCAGCGCACGTTCGCGGCCACCGACTTCGAGGTGACGACGAGCGACGCGACCGGCGAGACGATCGACGGCGAGCGCACGCTGCGCACGGTCGTCGCCCAGCGCCAGGGGCGCCTCAGCCGCGCGATCGTGCTGCTCGCCCACCGCGACGCGGCCTCCGCGCCGGCGCGGGCGGAGCTGTCGGGCACCGCGACGCTGATGGAGATCGCCCGGCTGCTGTCGGGCCGCACGACGCGCCGCTCGATCGTGCTGGTGTCGACGAGCGGCGGCAGCGGCGGCGGGGCCGGCGCCGCGCACTGGGCCGAGACGGTGAAGGGGCCCATCGACGCCGTCCTCGTGCTGGGCGACATGGCGGGCACCCGCCAGCGCCGGCCGCAGGTGGTGCCGTGGTCGAACGCGCTCGGCGTCGCGCCGCAGCGCCTGCAGCGCACGGTCGAGCAGGCGCTGCGCACCGAGTCCGGGCCGCCGGGCTCGACGCAGGCGCTCATGCAGGCGCTGCGCCTGGCCTTCCCGCTGACGGTCTCCGAGCAGGGCCCGATCCTCGAGGCGGGGCTGCCCGCGGTGCTCGTCAGCGCGTCGGGCGAGCTCGGTCCGGGGCCGAACGATCCCGTCGGCGTCGGCCGCCTCGAGGCGATGGGGCGGACCGTCCTGCGCACGCTCACCGCGCTGGACGAGGGGCCCGACGTGCGCCCGTCCGAGCCGCAGGCCGTCGTGCTCGTGCGCAACCAGATGCTGCCCGAGTGGGCCGTGCGCGTCCTCGTCGCCGCGCTGCTGCTGCCGCCCCTCGTGGCCGGGATCGACGGCCTCGCGCGCGTGCGCCGCCGGCGCGAGCGGATCCTGCCGTGGATCGGCTGGACCGCGGCGCTCGGCTCCCCGCTGCTGGCCGCGGGCCTCGTCGTGCTCCTGCTCGCGCTGCTGGGGGCCCTCAACGCGCCCGCCGCGCCCGCGCCGCCCGGCGCGATCCCCGTGGCGGCCGGCGCGCTCGTCGCGGCCGTGGCCGCCGTGGCGCTGGGCTTCCTGGCGGTGTGGCCGCTCCTGCGCGCGCTCGCGCCCGCGTCGGGCGACGGCGGCGCCGGGATCGCGGTCGCGCTGCTCGCCCAGGCGCTCGCCTGGGTCGTGTGGGCCGTCAACCCGTACGCGGCGCTGTTCCTCGTCCCCGCCGTGCACCTGTGGCTGCTGGCCGCCGCGCCCGAGGTGCGCCTGCGCCCCGGCGGCCGCGTGCTGGCCGTGCTCGCCGCCCTGCTGCCGTTCGCGCTGGCCGCGCTCGCCTACGGCGTCGCGCTCGACGCCGATCCGCTCCAGCTCGGCTGGATGGGCGTGCTGGCGATCGCCGGCGGCCACGTGTCGATCCCATCGCTGGTGCTGTGGAGCGCGATCGCCGGCTGCGGCGTCGCCGCGCTCGTCATCGCCGCGCACACGGCGCCGGCGCGCCCGGCCGGGCCGGCGCTGGGCCAGGTACGCTCGCGCGGACCGCTGACGTACGCGGGCCCGGGTTCGCTGGGCGGAACCGAATCGGCGCGGCGGCGATGACCCCATGAGGCGCCTGCTGCGATCCCTGTCGACCGTGCTGATCGTCGCCGGCGTGCTCCTGATCGCCGACGCGGCGGCGACCGTCGTCTGGCAGGAGCCGCTGTCGGCGATCATGGCGGCGCGCAGCCAGGCCGAGCTGTCCGACCAGCTCGACGAGCTGCAGGAGCGCACGCTCGCGCCCGCCGACCGGCGCGCGATCGAGGCGCTGCCCTCGACGGAGCGCCGGATCGCGTTCGCCGCGCGCCGCCTGCGCGAGCGGACCGCGGAGGGCGACGCGCTGGGGCGGATCGTGCTGCCGACGCTCGACAAGGACTTCGTCGTCGTGGCCGGCGACGACCCCGCGTCCCTGCGCAAGGGGCCCGGCGTGTACCCCGAGACGCCGCTGCCGGGCCAGGGCGGGACGACCGCGGTCGCCGGCCACCGCACGACGTACCTGGCGCCGTTCCGCGACCTCGACGACCTGCGCCGGGGCGACCACGTCCGCATGGAGATGCCGTACGGCACGTTCACCTACGCCGTCCAGGGGACCGAGATCGTCAAGCCCGACGACGTGTCGGTGATCGACCCGGTCGGCTACGAGCGCCTCGTGCTCACCGCCTGCCACCCGCTCTACAGCGCGGCGGAGCGCATCGTCGTGTCGGCGCGCCTGGTGAAGGTCGAGCCCGCGCCGGATCTGCGCAGATAGCGGCGCTCGACGGATCTCCGATCGTGCGTCGCGCCCCGGGTGCCGATGCGCTTCGCGGGCATGGGTTTCGGCGGCCAGCAAGGGACGGGCAGCACCGTGAGCGGCACGCACAGCGTGGTGGGAGGCGCCTACCGGGTCGACGCCGCCGCGGTGGCGGAGGCGATGCTCCGCCACCCGGGCGTCCGCCGGCTGCTGGGCGCGCCGCCGCTCAGCCCCGCCGGTGCTCGAAGCCTCGCAGCCCCTCCGCCGGCGTTCCGTCGCGCGTGAACGCCGCGCCCGGCGGGCCCTCCTCCACGCGTCCGACCCAGCGCACGACGCCGGCCGCCTCGGCCGCCTCGCGCGCCTCGGGCGGGACGCAGGCCAGCAGCTCGTAGTCCTCGCCGCCGGTGGCGGCGAGCGCGTACGGGTCGGCGCCGATCTCGCCGGCGACCGCCTCGAGCCCCTCGGGCAGCGGCAGCGCGTCGAGCGCGACGGCCAGCCGGCAGCCCGACATCCGCCCGACGTGCCCGGCGTCGGACGCGATCCCGTCGGACAGGTCGATCAGCGCGTGCGCGCCCGCCCGGGCCAGCGCGATGCCGGCGTCGAAGCGCGGCATCGGGCGCAGGTAGGCCTCGACCAGGCGCTCGCCGCCCTCCGGCGATCGCGCCCGGCCGTCGAGGACGGCCAGGCCCGCCGCGGAGGCGCCGAGCGGACCGGTGACGCCGACGAGGTCGCCGGGCCGGGCGCCGTCGCGCCCGACCACGTCGGCCGGGTCGTCGGCCCAGCCGACCACGGTGAGCGCGAGCGTCAGCGCCGGGCCCGAGGTGATGTCCCCGCCGACGATCGACGTGCCCGTGCGGCGGGCGACCGAGGCCATCCCGGCCGCGATCTCCAGGACCGTGATGTCGCCGATCGTGGCCGGCAGCACCAGCGACACGTAGGCCTCGCCGGGCGCGACGCCCATCGCCGCCAGGTCCGACAGGGCGCCGGCCAGCGCCCGGTGGCCGATGTCGCGCGGGCCCGCCTGGCCCAGGCGGAAGTGCACGCCGTCGACCATCGTGTCGACCGACGTCACCGCGACGCCGCCGGCGCGCACGACCGCGGCGTCGTCGCCGGATCCGCGCAGCACGCGGCCCCCGGGAGGACCCAGGCGCTCCTTGATCGCGTCGATGAGCGCGAACTCGCCCCGGGACGCCGGGCCTGGCATCCCCGGCGGCGCGCCGCCCTCCATCGCCGCGCTACCGGTGGCGGTAGACGATACGGGCGCGGTCGAGGTCGTAGGGCGACAGCTCGACGCGGACGCGGTCGCCCGGCAGGATGCGGATGCGGAAGCGGCGCATCTTCCCCGCGACGTGTCCGAGCACGGTGTGGCCGTTGTCGAGCTGCACGCGGAACATCGCGTTCGGCAGCGCCTCGACGACCTCGCCCTCGAATTCGACCTTCTCTTCCTTGGCCATGCGCCTATGGAGACTAGCCGCTACGGCGTGACCGCGCCGGGGGCGGCGCCGCCCCCGGGCGCGTTGGGATCGGCGGGCGGGGGCGCCGGCGGCTCCGGCGTGGGCTGCGGCGGCGTGGTCGTGGCCGGCGGCTCCTGCGGCGGGGACTCGTAGCTGTCGGGGTCGAAGCCTCCGCCGCCTCCGCCGCCTCCGCCGCCGCCACCGCGGTTCCCGCGGCCGCCGCGGCCCTCGTCGGGCGCGGTCGAGCCGCCGGTCTCGAGGTCCTGGGCGTCGCTGTCGTCGGTGCTCTCGACCTCGTCGCCCGGGGCGCCGGTGGTCGCGTACTTGCCGAAGAACGGGGTCGGCTCGAACGGCTCCTTGGGCTCGGGGAAGTCGCTGCAGAACGAGCCCTTGGCCTCCTTCATGTACGCGCCCCAGATCTGCGCCGGGAACGTGCCGCCCGCGACCGCGATCCCGTGGACGTTGTACATCTCGATCCCGCGGTCCGGATAGCCGACCCACACCGCGGTCGACAGCTTCGGGGTGAAGCCGACGAACCAGGCATCCTTGAAGTCGTCCGTCGTGCCCGTCTTGCCGGCGGCGGGGCAGCCGATGTTGGCGGCGGTGCCGGTGCCCGACTGGATGTTCATCTCGAGGATGCGGGTCGCCTCGGCGGTCACGCCGTCGCTGAAGACCTTCTTGCGCTTGCGGGTGCCGAACTTCTCGGTGCGCCCGTCGGGGAACGTCACCTTCGTGATCGCGGTCGGGCGGTTGCGGTAGCCGCCGGAGGCGATCGTCGCGTAGGCGTTGGCCATCTCCAGCGGCGAGACGCCGTTCTCGAGGCCGCCGAGGCCCTCCGCCGGGTAGCTGTTGAGCTTCGACGTGATGCCCATCTTGCGGGCCGCCTCGGTGACCGACTCGGGGCCGAGGTCGAGGTCGAGCTGCGTGTAGATCGAGTTGTCCGACGAGAGCGTCGCGCGCGTGAGGCTGGCCGAGCCGATGTAGGAGTTCGAGTACGTCTGGACGTCGATCGGGCCCCACGTCGGGTCCTCGAACTTCAGCGGCTTGGACACGTAGTACGTCGAGTCCGGGTCCACGCCGCGGTCCAGCGCCGCCATCAGCACCATCGTCTTGAACGTCGAGCCGGGCTGGCGATGGCCCTGGGCCGCGAGGTTGAACTTCGACTTGCCGTAGTTGGCCGACGACGCCATCGCGAGGATGTGGCCGTTGGACGGGTCGATCGTGACGACCGCCGAGGCCGGGTCGCCGGGCTGGTTGAGGACCGAGCTCATCGCCTCGCGCGCCTTGCGCTGCAGGTCGAGATCGATCGTCGTGTGGATCGTCAGGCCGCCCTTGCGGACCTCGTCCACGCCGTAGCGCTCGATCAGCTCGGAGCGCACGAAGTCGAAGAAGTAGTTCTCGCGGCGCTGGGTGTAGTAGCGCGACTTCTCGACGCCGAGCTTGCGCGCCTTCGCCTCGGCCGCCTCCTGCGGGGTGATCATCCCCTGCTCGGCCATCGCGTCGAGGACCTCGTTGCGGCGGTCGCGCGCGCCCTTCTCGTTGAGGAACGGGTTGTAGGCGGTCGGCGCCTGCGGCAGCCCGGCCAGCAGCGCCGCCTCGTGCAGCTTCAGCTTCTTGGCGGGCTTGTCGAAGAACACGCGCGCGGCCGCCTGCACGCCGAGCGCCTCCTGCCCGCCGACCGTGCCGTAGGGCACGTTGTTGAGGTAGCGGTCGAGGATCCACTTCTTGGAGTGGAGGTTCTCGAGCTCCTCGGCGAGCTTGGCCTCGCGGATCTTGCGCTTGTAGCCCTCGATGCCGTCGCGCTGGGTGTCGCCCGTGTACATGTTGCGCACCAGCTGCATCGTCAGCGTGGAGCCGCCCTGGATGGTCTCGCCGCGGCTCGTGAGGTTCTTCACGCCGGCGCGCACGATGCCCTCGAAGTCGACGCCCTCGTGGTCGAAGAAGCGCTTGTCCTCGATCGCCACGGTGGCGTCCTTCATGACCTGCGGGATGTCCTCGGAGGGGATCGGCGTGCGCAGGATGTCGGCCTGGATGAAGCCCAGCCGCGTGCCGTCCGCCGCGTAGACCGCCGACGACTGGCCCGGGTTCATCGGCTTGAGCTCCTCGATGGTGGGGCCCGAGCTGGCGACGCTCACGACCCAGCCGACCGCGGCCAGGCCGCCGAGCGCGACGGCGCACGCGATCACCCCGAGGCCGAGGAGGAGGATGTGAGCGCCGCCGTGACGGTGTCCGCGGCGACGCCGCTTGCGATCGCGGCGGGACATGACTCGTGAGCTGAGGACGCGCGCGCCGCTCCCGAGGCGCGCAGGACAGGATTCTAGGGAAGCCCTCGTTCCCCTCCGCCTGCCACCATCGGCGCGATGGGAGCCGAGCGCACGCGATCCGGCCTCGCGCTGGGCGAGGCGTGGACCGCGCTGTGGACCTCCCGGCTGCTCGTGTGGATCGCCGGCGTGGGCGCGGTCTGGGTGTGGGGGCTGAGCGACCGCGCGCCGGGCTTCGACCCCGCCGGGGTGACGGGCGGGCCGCTGTTCGCGCCCGCCGCCCGCTGGGACGCGGTCTGGTACCTCGTGATCGCGCGCCACGGGTACGTCGACGACCCGAGCGCCGCGTTCTTCCCGCTCTACCCGCTCCTGCTGAAGGGGCTCGGCGGCTCGGTCGTCGCGGGGATCCTGCTGTCCTGCGCGTGCCTGCTGGCCGCGCTCGTCGCCCTGCGCGAGCTGACCGCGCTCGAGCTCGGCGGCGAGGCGGCGCGCTGGACGGTGCTGATGCTCGCGTTCTCGCCGATGGCGTTCTTCCTGTCGGCCGTCTACAGCGAGTCGCTGTTCCTGGCGCTCACCGTCGGCGCCGTCCTGGCCGTGCGGCGCGAGCGGTGGGCGTGGGCGGGCGTGCTGGGGATGCTCGCGGCGGCGACCCGCGCGACCGGCGTGCTCGTCCTGGTCGCGCTCGTGATGCTGGCGTTCGCGGGCGGCGCGCGCCCGCGCGCACGGGACCTCGCCTGGCTCGCGCTCGTGCCGATCGGGTTCGCGGCGTTCCCGGTCGGCCTGGCGCTGGCCGGGCTGGACTGGCGCGCGCCGTTCGACGCGCAGGACGTCTGGTACCGGGAGTGGGCCGGGCCGCTGGGCGGCGTGTGGGACGGCCTGGTGGCGGCGTGGGCGGGCGTGCGCCAGCTCGTCGCCGGGGCCGGCGGGCGCATCTACTTCCCGCAGGCGGCGGGCGACCCGCTGGCGATCGCCCGCATCAACGTCGTCCTCGCGCTGTGGCTGCCGCTCGTGGCGATCGCGCTCGCCGGCGTGCTGCGGCGCCTGCCGCTCGCCTACGGCGCGTACGTCATCGCCTCGCTCGCCGTCCCGCTGTCGTATCCGGTCGTGCCGCAGCCGCTGATGTCGCTGCCGCGGTTCGTCCTCGTCTGCTTCCCGCTGTGGATGTGGCTGGGGTGGCTGCTGGCCCGCCATCCGCGCGCCCGCGCGCCCGCGCTCGCGGCGAGTGCGATCCTCCTGGCCGTGAGCACCGCCCAGTTCGCGACCTGGCACTTCGTGGCGTGAGCGCCCCGCCGCGGCCGGCGGTCCTGCTCGACGCGCTCGGCACCCTCGTCACGTTCCCGCCGCCCGCGCCGCGGCTGCGCGCGCTGCTGGCCGAGCGCCACGGCGTGGACGTCGACCTCGCCGAGGCGCAGGCGGCGATGCGCGCCGAGATCGCCCACTACCGCCGCCACCACGGCCGCGCCGCCGACACGGCCGCGCTGGCCGAGCTGCGCCGCGAGTGCGCGGCGGTGCTGCGCGACGCGCTGCCGCCCGCCGCGCGCGACGCGGTCGGCGTCGACGAGCTGGTGCCCACGCTGCTGGACGCGATCGCGTTCGAGGCCTACCCGGAGGCGCCCGAGGTCCTCGACGCGCTGCGCGCCCGGGGGCACCCGCTCGCGGTCGTGTCCAACTGGGACGTGTCGCTGCACGACGTGCTGCGCGCCACCGGGCTGGCCGGCCGCGTCGACGCGGTGGTGACGTCGGCCGAGCTGGGCGCCGCCAAGCCCGACCCGGCGCCGCTGCTGGAGGCGCTGCGGCTGCTCGGCGCGACCACGCCCGGGGCCCGGCACGTCGGCGACACCCCGTCCGAGGACGTCGAGGCCGCGCGCGCGGCGGGCGTCGAGCCCGTGCTCGTCGTCCGCGACGGCGCGCCGGCGCCGCCCGGGGTGCGCGCGATCCCCGATCTGCGCGGGCTTCTCGATCCCTAGGCTGAGCGGACCGTGACCCGCACCGACGACCCGATCGGCCGCCCGCCGCCCGCCCTGCCCGAGCGCCCCGAGGCCCTCGGCCCGCCGCCCGAGCCGCCGCCGAGCCGCGACCCGGGCGGACCCGGCTGGCCGCTGTGGACGGCGTTCGTCGCGCTGATCACCGCGTTCGTGCTGGGCAACGTGCTCGGCGGGATCGTGTACGGCATCGCCGACGCCAGCGGCTACGACGTCGACGACCCGCCCGCCGGCTACCTGATGGCGGCCAACCTCGTCTTCCAGGGCTCGCTGCTGGCCTCCGCGCTGATGTTCGCGCGCTTCTACGGCGGCGTGAGCGCGGCGAAGCTGGGCCTGCGCCCGGTCCGCTTCCTCACCGGCCTGACGTGGGCGGCCGCCGCGCTCATCGCCTACTACGTGTTCCAGGCGGTCTGGATCAGCGCGCTGGGGCTCGAGAACGAGAGCGACGAGATCACCGACCGGCTCGAGGCCGACCCCTCGACGGCGACCGTCGTCGGCATCGCGATCTTCGCGGTCGTGATCGCGCCGATCGTCGAGGAGGTCTTCTTCCGCGGGTTCGTGTTCGGCGCGCTGCGCTCGTCGATGCCCCCGGTCGCCGCGGCGGCGGGCACCGGCCTGCTGTTCGGCGGCGTCCACGCGTTCGGGTCCCCGATCGGCTTCCTCGTGCCGCTGGCGATGCTCGGCTTCCTGCTCAGCCTCCTGTACTGGAAGACCGGATCCCTGCTGCCGTGCATCGCGCTGCACGTGGTCAACAACAGCGTCGCGCTGTCCGTCGCGCTGGGCTGGGGCTGGCAGATCCCGGTGCTGACGGCGGCCGCGCTGGCGGCGGTCGCCGGCATCCTGCTGCCGGTCGTGCGCTCGAACGGACGCCGAGCCGCTCCCGCGTGACCGGCGCACGCCGTAGGATGGCCGCTCGATGCGCCCCGTTCGCCTTGCCCTGATCACGCTCCTGCTCGTGCCCGCGACGGCCGCGGCGCAGGACCCGGCGCCCACCACGCCCGAGCCTCCTCCGGCGCCCGCGCCCGCCCCGACGCCGACGCCCGAGCCGACCCCGCCGGAGCCGACCCCGGTCCAGCCCGCCGCCGGCCGGCTCTCGCTGAAGGTCGCCGACGACGAGGTGCTCGCCGGCTCGCGCATCCGCGTCGAGGGCCGGCTCACGCCCGCCGTGCGGGGCGAGACGGTCAAGGTGCGCTTCGTGCGCGGCGGGAAGACGCTGCGCGAGGTCACCGCGCGCGCGGGCGACGGCACGTTCGTGGTCGGCTACCGGCCGCGCACCGGCGGCCGCGTGACGGTGCGCGCCGTGCACGAGGCGTCGGCGGCGGTCGGCGCGGCGCGGGCCACCCCGCGCCACGTCACGGTCATCAAGCCGTCCGCGCGCCCGGGCGAGCGCAGCGCCTCGGTGCGCTGGCTGCAGCGCAAGCTCGCCCTCAAGCACTACGCGGTCTCGCGCAGCGGCGTGTTCGACGCCGCCACCGGCCGCGCGGTGATGGCGTTCCGCAAGGTCACCGGCATGGCTCGCACCGAGCAGGCCACCGAGGACGTCTTCCGCCGCCTCGACCGCGGCATGGGCGACTTCAAGGTCCGCTACCCGCAGCACGGGCGCCACGTCGAGGGCGACATCACCCGCGGCGTGCTGGCGCTCATCAACCCGGGCGGCAAGGTGCATCGCATCTACACGACGTCGCCGGGCGCGCCCGCGACGCCGACGATCACCGGCAGCTTCCGCGTGTACCTGAAGACCCCGGGCACCAACGCCAAGGGCATGGTGCACTCCAGCTACTTCATCCGCGGCTACGCGGTGCACGGCTACGCGAGCGTGCCGCCGTACCCTGCCAGCCACGGCTGCTTCCGCATCCCGATCCCCAACGCCGCGTACGTCTACGACTGGATGAAGATGGGCACGCGGGTCGACGCCTACCGATGAGCGGCGACGATCCCCGGGCCCGGCTCGTCGCCGAGCTGCGCGAGCACGCGCTCGTCATCGGCGAGGTCGTCCTCACCAGCGGCGCGACCGCCCAGTACTACATCGACGCCAAGCGCGCGATCCTGCGCCCGCCCGGCTTCCGCGCGCTGGGCGAGCTCGTCGCGGCGCGGGCGCGCGAATGGGGCGCGACCGCGGTCGGCGGCATGACGATGGGGGCCGACCCGGTCGCCTGCGCGGCGCTCGCCGGCGGGGCCGACGTGAAGGCGTTCTTCGTGCGCAAGGAGGCCAAGCACCACGGCCTGCAGCGGCGCGTCGAGGGCCCGCTGCTGGACGACGCCGACCGCTGCCTCGTCGTCGAGGACGTCGTCACGACCGGCGGGTCGACGCTGGCGGCGATCGCCGCCCTCCAGGACGAGGGGCGCACGATCGTGGGCGTCGTGTCGGTGCTCGACCGGCTGGCCGGCGGCGGCCCGCGCATCGAGGAGGCCGCGGGCGCGCCGTACGTGGCGCTGACGACGATCGACGACGTCTATCCGGAACGTCCCGATCGGGCCTGAATCGGGCACTACAGTTCGGGCCACGCCCTCGTAGCTCAGTGGATAGAGCACCGCTCTCCTAAAGCGGGTGCGCAGGTTCGACTCCTGCCGGGGGCGCTGGACGAACGTCCGCCCCGACGACCCGGTGCATGAGCGGACGGTCGGACGGGCATACCTCCGCCGGAATGCCCGACATGGCCGTGCGGCCCCTCCCGGTACCCCCCGCCGACGGTCAGGTGCTCGGCGCGCTGCAGCGCATCACCGACGCGTCGCTCGCCTACCTGCCGCACGACCGCCTGCTCGAGGAGCTCATCGCGCGCGTCTGCGAGATCCTCGCGGCCGACACCGCCGCGCTGCTGCTGCTCGACGAGTCGCGCCCGCTCCTGCGGGCCCGCGCCGCGCGCGGGATCGAGGAGGAGGTCGAGCGCGGCGTCGTCGTGCCGCTCGGCGCGGGGTTCGCCGGCCGGGTGGCGGCCGAGCGCCGGACGATCGCCATCGAGGATCTCGACCAGGCCGAGCTCGTCAACCCGCTGCTGCGCGAGCGGGGCATCCGCTCGCTGCTGGGCGTGCCGCTGCTCGTCGAGGGCCGGCTTCTCGGCGTCATGCACGTCGGCAGCCTCACGCCGCGGCGCTTCACGCCCGCCGAGCGCGACCTGCTGCAGCTCGTCGCCGACCGCGCCGCGCTCGCGATCGAGCACGCCGCGCTGGTGGAGCAGCAGCGGCTCGCCGAGGCGCTCCAGCGCCACCTGCTGCCCCAGGACCTGCACGCGGTCCCCGGCCTCGAGGTCGCCACCCGCTACCTGCCCGCCAGCCGCGACCGCGTCGGCGGCGACTGGTACGACGCGTTCGAGGTCACGCCCGGCGAGATCGTCGTCGCGGTCGGCGACGTCGTCGGCCACGGCCTGGCGGCGGCCGCGGTGATGGCCCAGCTGCGCACCGCGCTGCGCGCCTACGCCGTCGAGGGGCACCCGGAGGCGGAGGTCGTCGAGCGCGTCAACCGGCTCATGTGCGAGCTCGGCCCCGACGCCACCACCACGCTCGTCTACACGGTCATCGAGCCCCAGGCCCAGCGCCTGCGGGTCGTCAACGCCGGCCATCCGCCGCCGCTGATCGTCGACCCCGACGGTCGCGCGGAGCTGCTGCCGGTGCAGGGCGGCATCCCGCTGGGCGCGTCTCCGCTGGCCTTCTACCGCAGCGACGTGCATCCGTTCCCGACCGGCTCGACGGTCCTGCTCTACACCGACGGCCTCGTGGAGACGCGCACCGAGCCGCTCGACCACGGGCTGGAGCGGCTGCGCGCGACCGCGCCCGGCGCCGGCGGCATCGAGACGATGTGCACGCGGATCGTGCGCCGGCTGGCGGGGGAGGACCGGGCCGACGACGTCGCCCTCATCGCCGCCCGGGTGCCGCCGCTGGCCAACCCGCTCACGACGCGCTGGCCCACCGACAGCCACGTGCTCGCCGACGTGCGCCAGATGCTGCGGCGGTGGCTGCGCGAGCGCGGCGTCGGCGAGGCGGACGCCTACGACATCGTCGTGGCCTGCGGCGAGGCGTGCGCGAACGCGATCGAGCACGCGTACCGCCCGGGCCGCCACAGCTTCGAGGTCCACGCCGTCGAGCAGGACGGGCGAGTCCGCGTGGAGGTGCGCGACCGCGGCCGCTGGCGCGAGGCGCGCGGCGTCAACCGCGGCCGCGGGCTGCCGATGATGCGCGCGCTCATGCACTCCGTGGTCGTCGAGGACGCCGAGGACGGCACGCGCGTCGTCCTCGAGCGCGACCTGTCCCGCCCGGCGCCCGTCGGGCCGGGATGAGCGAGCTCGCGCGGGTCCTCGAGGACCGCCGCGGAGAGGTGCTGGTGGCCGCGCTCGACGGCGAGGTCGACGCCTCCAACGCCGCGGAGGTCGGCGAGCGCCTGCGGCGGGCGCTGGGCAACGCGAGCACCGCGCTCGTGCTGGACCTGTCGCCGACGAGCTACCTCGACAGCGCCGGCATCAGCCTCGTCTTCCGCCTGGCCGAGGAGCTCGGCGCGCGCCAGCAGCGGCTCGTGGTCGTCGTCCCCCCGGGGGCGCCGATCGCGCGCACGCTGCAGATCACCGGCCTCGGCGGCGCGGTCGCGATCCACCCCGACGTCGACGCCGCGGTCGCCGGCGTCGCGTAGCTACGCCTGGGCCGCGGGCGTCCCGTCGGCCCCGGGCGCCTGCTCGTCGCCGCCCTCGCCGGCCGGCACGTAGTCGGGCTTGACCTGGCCCGCGGTCTGCGGGCTGGCGTCGGAGATCGACGACGCCGCGATCTCCTCGGGCGTCACGTTGAGCGGGTGGTGGCAGGCGGCCAGGTGGCCGTTCGCGTACTCGGTCAGCGGCGGCACGACCGTGCGGCACACCTCCGTCGCGCGCGGGCAGCGCGTGTGGAACACGCAGCCCGGCGGCGGCTGGATCGGGTTGGGCGGCTCGCCCGACACGACGATGCGCCGGCGCGAGCGGTTCTCGCGCGGGTCGGGGATCGGGATCGCCGACAGCAGCGCCTGCGTGTACGGGTGGATCGGCTTGTCGTAGAGGTTCGCCGCGGGCGACAGCTCCATGATCTTGCCGAGGTACATGACCGCGATCCGGTCCGACACGTGGCGGACGACCGACAGGTCGTGGGCCACGAACAGGTACGTCAGCCCGAGGCTGTCCTGCAGCTCCTCGAGCAGGTTGATGATCTGCGCCTGGATCGAGACGTCCAGGGCGGACACCGGCTCGTCGAGCACGACGAGCTTCGGGTTCATCGCCAGCGCGCGGGCGATGCCGATCCGCTGCCGCTGGCCGCCCGAGAACTCGTGCGGGTAGCGGTTGATGTGCTCGCGGCGCAGCCCGACGCGGTCCAGCAGGTCGCGTGCCTCGCGGTCGACGTCGCCGCCGCTCACGCCGCGCTGGCGCAGCGGGGCGCCGAGGATCTGGGCGACGCGCTTGCGCGGGTTCAGCGACGCGAACGGGTCCTGGAAGACCATCTGCATCTCGCGCCGGTAGGGCCGCATCGCGCGGCGGTTGGCGCGCGTGATGTCGGCGCCGCGGAAGCGGATGCGCCCGGAGGTGCTGTCGAGCAGCCGCAGCACGGTGCGCGAGAGCGTCGTCTTGCCGCAGCCCGACTCGCCGACGAGGCCGAGCGTCTCGCCCTCGCGCAGCGAGAACGTGACGTCGTCGACGGCGTGGACGTTGGCGACCGTGCGGTCGATCAGCACCCCGGACTTGACGGGGAAGTACTGCTTGACGTGCTCGACCTCGAGCAGCGGCGCACCGTTTCCACTCATCGATGCTCCCCGACGCGGCGAGAAGGAGCCTCAGGCGAGTTCTCGCAATGGAGCCCGAGCCCCCTGGGCGAGGGCTCCACCAGGCCGATCTCGCCGTCCACGAGGCGCCGGGCGCGCTTCTCCTCGAGCGTCAGCCAGCAGCGGTCCGGGTGCCCGGCGCCGCGGTCCTCCAGCGGCGGCACCTCGGAGCAGCGCGCGAACTCGTGCGGGCAGCGGGCGCGGAAGTGGCAGCCCTTCGGCGGGTCCAGCAGCGACGGCGGCAGGCCCGCGATCGACGGCAGCCGCTCGGCGCGGTCGCGGTCGATGCGGGTGATCGACCCCAGCAGGCCCCACGTGTACGGGTGCTGGGGGTCGTAGAAGATCTCGTCGGTCGTGCCCTGCTCGACGATGCGCCCGCCGTACATGACCGCGATCCGGTCGGCGATGTCGGCGACGACGCCGAGGTCGTGGGTGACGAGGATGATCGCCGTGCCGGTCTCGTCCTTGAGCTCCTTGAGGCGCTCGAGGATCTGGGCCTGGATCGTCACGTCCAGCGCGGTCGTGGGCTCGTCGGCGATCAGCACGCTCGGCGAGCACGACAGCGCCAGGGCGATCATCACGCGCTGGCGCATGCCGCCCGAGAACTCGTGCGGATAGGCGCGGGCGCGCTCGGCGGCCCGCGGGATCCCGACGCGCTCCATCAGCTCGACGACGCGGTCGCGCACCTGCGCCTTCGTCAGCTTCTCGTGGGCGAGGATCTGCTCGGCGATCTGGTCCCCGATGCGCTGGACCGGGTTCAGCGACGTCATCGGGTCCTGGAAGATCATCGCCATCTCGGCGCCGCGGATCGCGCGCAGCTCGTCCTCGGAGGCGGTCAGCAGCTCCTGGCCGCGGTAGCGCGCGCTGCCGCGGAACGTCGCGTTCGGCGAGCGGTTGAGGCCCAGCAGCGACATCGCGGTGACGGTCTTCCCGGAGCCCGACTCGCCGACGACGGCCAGCACCTCGCCGGCGGCGAGCGTCAGCGACACGTCGTCGACGGCGTGCACGACGCCCTCGTCGGTGCGGAAGTCGACCTGCAGGTGGTCGATCTCGAGGATCGGCTCGGCCATGTCGGTCACCCCAGTCGGATCCGCGGGTCGAGGACGGCGTAGACGATGTCGACGACCGTGTTCAGCACGACGATGAACACGGCCCCCAGCAGCGTGACGGCCATGACCGGCGGCACGTCGAGCCGGCCGATCGCCTCGGCGAAGTACTGGCCGACGCCCTGCAGGTCGAACACCGACTCGGTGAGGACGGCGCCGCCGGCGATGACGAGGCCGAAGTCCAGGCCCCACAGCGTCACGATCGGGATCAGCGAGTTGCGCAGCACGTGGCGCGTCATCACCCGCCGCTCGGAGATGCCCTTCGCGCGCGCGGTGCGCACGTAGTCGTCGTTGATCGTGTCGAGGATGTTGGAGCGCAGGATGCGCGAGTAGACGCCGATGAACAGGATCGCCAGCGCCGTCCACGGCAGGATCAGGTGGTACAGCCACTCGCCGAGGCCGCCCTGGGCGATCTCCACGTAGCCGCCGTTGGGGAACCACTCGAGCTTGTAGCCGAGGTAGTAGTTCATGAGCGCGCCGACCCAGAAGACCGGCATCGAGATGCCGATCAGGGCCAGCACGGTCAGCACCCGGTCCGAGAAGCGGCCCGCCCGCACCGCGCTGTAGAGGCCCAAGAGGATGCCGAGCGTCATCCACAGGATCGCCGCGCCGATCCCCAGCGCGAACGTCCGCGGCAGCCCCATCCGGATCTGCTCCCAGACGTTGGTCTGGTCGGCGTAGGAGACGAGCTTGCCCGTGAAGATCTGCTTCATCATGAACGCGTACTGCTGGGGCAGGCTCTGGTCGAAGTGCCACTCCTTGCGGATCTGCTCGATCTGGGCCGGGGTGGAGTTCTTGCCGGCCATGCGCACGGCGGGGTCGCCGTTGGGGATGACGTTGAAGATCAGGAACGTCAGGACGGAGACGGCGAACAGCACGAGCACCATCCCGACGAGCCGTCGGACGATGAACCGAGCCACGGCCTAGTGCTCCAGGCGGATCTTGGCCCGCGGGTCGAGCGCGTCGCGCACGCCCTCGCCGAAGATGTTCAGCGCCAGGACGGTGAGCACGAGCATGATGCCCGGGGCGATGGTCAGGTGCGGGGCCGACGTGAGGAACTCGATCCCCTCGGAGATCATGAGGCCCCATGACGGCTCGGGCGGCTGGACGCCGGCGCCGAGGAACGACAGCGCGGCCTCCAGCAGGATCGCGTTGGCCACGATCAGCGGGAAGAAGACCAGCAGCGTCGAGGCCAGGTTCGGCAGCAGCTCGGTGAGCATGATCCGCCACGGCCCCATGCCCTGGGCGCGCGCGGCCTCGACGAACTCCTTCTCGCGCAGGGCGAGCACCTGGCCGCGGATCGGCCGTGCCAGGTACACGACGTAGGCGATCCCGATGATCACGGTCGGGATCCACAGGGACCCCGATTTCAGCGACAGCGGCCCGATCGTGATGCCGCTGATGTTCAGCGAGACGCCGAGCGCGACCCCGAGCAGGATCACCGGGAACGCCCACATCACGTCGAAGCAGCGGGAGATGATCCAGTCCAGCCAGCCCCCGAAGAAGCCGGAGAGCAGGCCGAGCAGGGTCGCGAAGACCATCGTGATGATCGAGGCGCCGATCCCGATGAGCAGCGAGTTGCGCCCGCCGTAGAGCAGGCGGACCATCACGTCGCGGCCGTTGCGGTCCGCGCCGAGGAAGTACTCGCCGTGCCAGGTCGGGCCGATCGGCACGCCGTCGAAGGCGACGATGTTGCGCTCCTCGCCGTCGATCGTGATCGTGTCGGCGATCCGGTTCTGGTAGGGCGTCGTGTGCGCGACCTCGTTGGCCCAGATGGGCGCGGCGAGCGAGACCGCGACGAGCAGCAGGAACAGCACGCCGAACGCGAGCGCGACCTTGTTGCGGCGCAGCCGGCGCAGGGCGATGCGCCACGGGCCGGTGCCGGCGGGCGCGTGACGCTCCTCGGCGGCGATCGCGGCCGGGAGGTCGTCGGAGAAGTCGGTGGCGGCGGAGTCGGTGCTGGCCATGGAAGCGTGGGGAACGGGGTGGCGGGGCGGGGGCGCCCGCGTGGGGCGCCCCCGGCCGTCGCCGTCGCTACTTCAGCTGGAGCAGCGAGAAGTCGACCTCGTACACGGGATGCGCGACGACGCTGTCCCAGGCGACGCGGTCGGACACCAGCTTCGTCAGCTGGCGGTTGCCGTAGGGCGCGATGTAGGCGCGCTCGACGGCGAGACGGTCTGCCTCCGCGTAGTCGGCGGCCGCGGCATCCAGATCGGTGTTCTTGTCGGCGCCGTCGATCAGGTCGTTGATCTCCGGGTCGTCGACGTTGCCGAAGTTCTGGTTGTTCGTCTCCTGGATGGACGCCCCGTTGATCAGGAACATGAAGTTCGCCGGGTGCGGGAAGTCCTGGAACCAGTTGGCGAAGCCAGCCTGGGCCTTGGTCTTCTGGTTGCCGATGGTCTGGAAGTAGACCGACGCCTCCACGATGCGAGGCTTCGCGTTGAGGCCGATCTGGTTCATGACGTCGGCCACGTACTCGGTGACCGGCTTGGACGGATCCTCGTCGTTGCCCCAGACGGTGACCTCGGCGCCCTCGGCGCCGGCCTCCTGGATCAGCTGACGCGCCTTCTCGAGGTCCGGCTCCTGCGTCGGATCCCCGTACGGGCACGGCTCGATCTTCTGGTAGCCCTTCATGCCGGGCGGCAGGAAGTTGCAGCTCGGGGCCAGCAGGCCGCCGAAGATCCGCTGCATCGCGCGCTTGTCGATCGCGAAGTTGACCGCCTGGCGCACGCGCTCGTCGTCGAACGGCTTCTCGCGCGTGTTCATGAACACGTAGTACGTCGAGTTGGTGACGTACGGCTCGAAGCGGCCCTCCGCCTTGTCCTGCACCTCACGCAGGCGGTCGGCCGGGGGCGGGTCGATCAGGTAGTCGACCTTGTTGTTGATGACGTCGTCGGTCTGGCGCTGCTGGTTCTTGACGATCGTGATGTCGATCTTGTCGACGTTGCCCGTCGGGACGTCCTGGATGCCGTAGTCGGCGAACTCCGGGACCTTCTCCAGCGTGAACCCGCGGTTGGGCACGGACCGCGTGATCTTGTACGGGCCCACGCCGGGCGGCGGGTTGCGCGTCATGTTGCGGAACGGCGTGTCGCCGGGCACGATGCCGGCGAAGTTCATCGCCAGGACGTAGTCGAACGAGCCGATGCGCTCGGACAGGTGGATCGTGATCTCGCCCGTCTCGTCGTTCGTCTCGATGCCCTCGATGTCGGCGTTCGGCTTGCCGGCCTTCAGGTAGTCCTCGGCGCCGACGATCGGCAGGTAGAAGGCGCTGCCGCCCGACTCGAGGTTGAGCACGCGCTTGATCGTGTGCTCGAAGTCGGAGGCCTTGACGGGCGTGCCGTCGGAGAACTTCAGGCCGTCGCGCAGCTTCAGCTTGTAGGTGAGGCCGTCCTCGGAGATCTCCGGCAGGTCCTCGGCCAGACCGGGGATCAGCTCGGCGCCCTCGGCGCCCTCGGTGTGGCGATAGGTGAGCAGCGGCGTGTAGACGACCCACTGCGCGTTCCAGCCCTCCACCGTGTAGGTCAGCGCCGGATCCATGTAGTCCGGGCTCGACGTGTAGTAGCCGGTGAGGGTGCCGCCGGCCTGACCGCCTTCGGTCGCGGCGTCGGTCGCGGCACCGGTGCTGCCCCCGCCCGTCGTGGAGCCGCCGTTGTCGTCGTCGCCGCAGGCCGCGACGAGGAACGCCGAGGCGGCGACGAGCATGAGGGCGAGCAGAGCCCTGCGAATCGTGCTCAAGTGAGTAAACCTCCTCCAGGGGGTTTATGCCCGCACCGGTTCCTCCCGGCGTGCGGGTGGAGAGAGCCTCCCAAGTGGGAAAACACGCTACTCCCTTCGATTCTCGGCAGCGCTGTACCCCGGGTCCAAAGATGAACGCTGCGGTTCACCGCGAGAGCGAACCGCGCCCACGCCCGCAGGTTGCCCCGGGAGGGCCGCTCCTACTCGGCGTCGTCGTCGTACAGCGACTCGCGCGCCAGCTCCTCGCCGGCGGCGTTGAAGAGCTTCACGTCGAGGTAGTCGCCCCGGTAGGCGTCGGGGGCCAGCAGCGTGAAGCGCCCGTCGGTGGTCAGCGGGCACTGGTCGACGCAGAGGTCGGCGAGCTCGGCGGTGGCGATCGTCCCGCCGGGGACCAGCGGCACGCCCCACACGAGCGTCATCGTGGCGACCTCGCCGTTCTCGCCGCGCCACCCGCCGATGACCTCGTCGCACAGGTCGAGGGTCCAGTCGGGGTTCTGGTCGGCGGTGTCGTCGGTCACGTCGGCGACCGCGCGCAGGCCCTCGGGCTCGGCGGCGCGGTCCTCGCCGGCGCGGTAGGAGACGACCCCGAACACCTCGTCCCCGTCGGCGGTGCGCGCGGTGGCGGGCACGTAGGTGCGCCCGTGCCAGGTGCGGTCCGGGAACCAGGCGATCTCGCCGAACTCGACGTCGATCGCGCCGCGCAGCTCGCGGGCGAGGACGTCGGCCCAGCGGCCGTAGGGCGCGACCTCCTGGGGAGGCTCGGCGGCGAAGCGGGGGACGACGCGGGGTTCAGGTGCCATGACGGCGGGGACCCTAGATGACCTCGAGCAGGATCGTGACCGGCCCGTCGTTGACGAGCTCGACCTCCATGTGCGCGCCGAACACGCCGCGCTGGGCGCCGAGCGCGTCGCACACGCGCTCGTAGAGGCGGTTGGCCTGCTCGGGCGGGGCGGCGTCGACGAAGCTCGGCCGGTTCCCGCGGCGCGTGTCGGCCATCAGCGTGAACTGGCTGACGCACAGCACCTCGCGGTCGCCGAGCGCCTCGTTCATGCGCCCGTCGGCGTCGTCGAAGATCCGCAGCGCGCGCAGCTTGGCCGCCATCCGGTCGGCGATCGCCTCGTCGTCGTCGTGGCCGACGCCCAGCAGGACGAGCAGCCCGGGACCGATCGCGCCGGTGACCGCCCCGTCGACGCGCACCTCGGCGCGGCTGACGCGCTGGACGAGGGCCTTCACAGCAGGGGGGAGAGGGCGACGGCGACCACGAGGACGATCATGGTCGACCACGCGACGGCGGAAGCGGCGATCCGCTGGTCCAGGCCGTACAGGTGGGCGATCAGGACCGAGTTGACGCCGCACGGCATCGCCGCCTGCAGCAGGTAGGCGTCGGGCACGTCGATGATCGCCGCCGACAGGCCGAGCAGCAGCAGCGGCGCCACCACGAGCCGCAGCCCGAGCACGCCGGCCACCGGCGCGGTCAGCGCCGGCGGGAACGTGAGCGCGCCCTCCTCGGACTCGGCGCCCAGCGACAGCCCGACGACGAAGAACGCCAGCGGGACCATCGCGTAGACGAGGACCTGCGCGACGTCGACCAGCAGGTCCGGGGCCAGCGCGTCGGGCGCGAGCAGGCCGAGGACGACGGCGATGAGCAGCGGGTTGCGCAGCAGCGCGATCACCAGGTCGCGGCGGGACGCCGCGACCTCGCTGCCCATCACCGCCCCGATCGACATCGCGACGACGACGAACAGCGGCGCGTTCACCGCCGAGTCGTAGGCGATCGCGTAGCCGAGCTGCCCGGACCCCAGCGCCGCGCCGGTGAGCGGCAGCCCGACGTAGCCGGTGTTCGCGACGAGGACGGAGACGACGAACGCGCCGGTCGCCGGGCGGCTGAGCCGCAGCCAGCGCGTCGCCACGATCCACGCGAGCGCGGTCACGATCCCCAGCGCGACGTAGGCGAGCACGATCCCCAGCCCGACGCCCGCCGTCAGCTCCAGGCGCGCGACGACGAAGAAGTAGATGAACGGCGCCACGACCCACAGGAGGGCCCGCGTGAGCCGCCGGGAGATGCCGCGTCCGCCATCCGCCAGCCGCGGCTCGGCGACGATGCCGGCGGCGATCGAGGCGGCGATGACCGCGGCGACTCCGACGACGCCGATCAAGCGTCGCGCAGCTCGGCGGCCGCGCGCTCGGGCGCGACGACGTTCAGGTTCACCCCGGTGCCGAGCTCGAGGCCGGCGAGGACCGTGAGGCGCGGCAGCACGTCGATGCGCCAGCAGAAGTGGTCGGCGCCCTGCGGCGCGGTGCGCACCCACAGGTTCAGCGGCGGGCTGGCGTCCAGGAGCCGCGCGAGCCGGTTGAGCACGTCGTGGAGCAGCCCGGCGCCGAGCGGGCCGTCGTCCTCGAAGCGCGGCGTGGGCCGGCGCGGGGCGATCAGCAGCTGGTAGGGCACGCGCGACGCGTACGGCGCCAGGCACACCGCCTCGTCGTCGATCGCCACGATCCGCTCTCGCCGGCGGACCTCGTCCTGCACGAGGTCGCCGAGGAGGTTGCCGCCCATCGTCCGCGTGGCGTACGCGCCGAAGCGCTCGCGCTCGCGCGCGATCGCGGCGGGCACGAAGTCCAGCGCGTAGAGCTGCGCGTGCGTGTGCGGCAGCGACGCCCCCGCCTCGCGGCGCTCGTTGACGAGGACGTGGACGCACGCGGCGCCGGCGGCGACGTGGTGGCGCATGCGCTCGCGCCACACGCCCATCGCCTCGGCGACCTGCGCGGGCGCCAGCTCGGCCAGCGTGGTCGCGGCCTGGGGCGCGTTGACGATCACCTCGTGGGCGCCGCGCGCCGCCATCGCGGTGAACAGGTCCGGCTGGGCGTCGCGCTCCGGCTGCGGGCTGTCGGGATCCAGGGCCGGGTACAGGTTCGGCACGACCCGCACGGTCCAGCCGGGGCCGTTCGCCGGGCCGCCGTTCGGGCGGCGCGCGAAGACCTCGGGCGGCGTGCGGTCCTCGTGGCCCTCGAGGAACGGGTCGCCCGCGGGGTCCAGCGGCGGCGCGGGCTGCGCGGCCGGCCCGCCGCCGGGCCGGGTGGCGCGCTCGGCGGCGACGATCGTCCGCAGGCCGGTGAGGGGGTCGACGCGGACCTCAGGCATCGGCGCCGATCGCGTAGCGCTGGATGTCGGCGTCGAGCTGCTCCTGGCTGGCGTAGCCGCCCTGGTGCAGGTACTGGAGCTCGCCCTCCGCGTCGTAGAACGCCGTGAACGGCAGGCCGCGGACGGCCCCGAGGTCGGTGCCGCTGGGGATGCGCGGGATCGTGTAGCTCGGGTACGTCACCGGGAAGCGCTCCAGGAAGCCGGCCGCGTCGCCGTCGTTGTCCTCGGTGTCCAGGCCCAGGAACGCCACCTGCTTGCCGAGGTCGACAGACGCCTTCTGCAGGAACGGGAACTCGGCCCGGCACGGCCCGCACCACGACGCCCACCCGTTCACGACGACCGGATGGCCGCGCAGCTCCTCCAGGCGCGCCTCGAACGCGTCCATCCCGCCGGGCAGCAGCTCGTTGGCCTGCTCGTGCAGCGCGGCGAGCGCCGGCGGGGCGCCGGCCAGGCGCTCCTGCGCCTCGGTCGTGGAGATGGTCCGGGCCGGCGGCGCGTCGCCGCCCCGGCTCTGCGTCAGGCCGATCGCGACGATCGCGACGAGGCCCAGACCGATCACGGCGAAGACGAGGCGGCTCACGACCCCCGAGGCTAACGGGAGGGCCCCGCGTGCCGTCCGGGCATGCGGTATCCTTGGGCCACCCGACGCGGAGGCCGACTGGGAGGTCGCCTTCGCCGCATGTTCCGGGTGGGTCCCGGCACCTCGGGTCGCGAGCCGTTCGCAGTCCGCGACCTCCATTTCTCCATTCCCCCCGAGCCTTCATGGCTGATTCAACGCCAGCGGCGGTCGTCGCGGCCGCACCTCTTCCGTCGCCAACGGAGATCGCTCAGGCTGAGCGGTTCACCCGTGAGCGCTTCGTCCACGAGGGCGAGGACCCGCAGGTCGCGCTCGCCCCCGGGAGCGCGCGCCGCCGTGCGCTCGACGCGGCGCTGGCCGAGATCGCCGAGGGGCTGACCGCGCCCTCGCGCGCGTGGCGGCGGGCCTACTCGCTGCTGCTCGGGCTCGAGCGGCTGCTGAGCGAGGACGAGCCGCACCTGGCCGACGGGACGCTGCTCAACCCCCACCAGGTCGACGCGCTGTCGGGCACGCTCACCGCGCTGCTCGCCGCCGCCCAGAACGGGCACGCGGTCGCCACGTCCAACGGCGCGGGCCCGCGCAGCGACGACCCGCGCGCCGGCTCCCCGGCGGTGCCCGGCGAGGAGGACGTCGACGAGGAGCTCCCCGACGACGAGGAGCCCCAGGACTGGGAGGAGGCGGCCGCCGCGGGCGAGGACGACGAGACCCAGCTCGCCGAGCAGCCCGAGGACCCCAACGCCCACAAGCGCTTCTGGTTCGAGCACGCGACCGGCGCCGGCAAGACCGTCGCCGCGCTCGGCTTCGTCGAGGCGTCGCGCACCGGCGGCGTGCTGATCCTCACCCACCGCCGCAACCTCGTCGACCAGTTCCTCGGCGAGCTGCGCGACCGCGGGTACCGCGACCGCATCCGCGCCCCGCTCATGCAGGGCGACCCCGAGCCGGCCGACGGCCCGGTCACGGTCGAGACCTACCAGTGGTTCGTCCGCAACGCCGGGCGGATCTCGTCGGCCTACACGGTCGTGATCTGCGACGAGGCGCACACCGCGCTGGGCGAGAAGACCTCCGCGGCGATCCGCGCCTGGACCGGCCCGATCTTCGTCGGCATGACCGCGACGGGCGCGCTCATCGCCCGCCACGTCACCGACCTCTTCCCGACGCAGACGTCGCGCTTCGACCTCGCGCAGGCCGCCCGCCGCGGCGTCATCGCGCCGCTGCGCTGCATCCGCATCCCGCCGGGCGCGGGCGTGCGCTCGATCGCGAAGGTGCCGCTGCGCCGCGGCGACGTCGACGTCGAGTTCGACCAGGAGCTGCTGGCCGAGCTGCTCGACCAGATCCCCTTCAACATGGCGGTCGCCAACCTCTACAAGACCCGCTTCAACGGCCTGCCCGGCGTGGTCTACGCGGCCGGCGTGCGCCACGCCTACAACGTCGCCGAGGCGTTCCGCAACGAGGGCCTCAAGGCGATGGCGGTGTCCGGCGAGACGCCCAAGCGCGAGCTGGCCGACATCCTCGCCCGCTACGAGCGCGGCGACATCGACGTCCTCGTCAACGCGCAGCTGCTGGCCGAGGGCTGGAACTCCCCGCGCGCGACCGTGTGCATGCACCTGGCGCCCACCGCGTCCAAGCGCATCTACCAGCAGCGCGTCGGCCGCGTCACGCGCCGCCACCCGGGCAAGGAGGCCGGCATCGTCGTCGACTTCGTGCACCCGGCGACCAAGCACGACGACCCGGTCGTCACGCTGCACTCGCTGCTGGACCGCGACGTGTACCGCGGCGGCGCGATCGTCGTCGGCCCGGTGCGCCGCGGCCGCGGCCGGCGCGTGCGCGTCGAGCGGCGCGTGCTGCCGGTCACGGCCGATCCGGACCGGCGCGCGCAGGTCTTCGAGCGCGAGCTGTGGCGGATCGCCGTCGAGCACCTCGACTGGGGCGAGCAGCACGTGTGGGCGGCGCTGGCCGGCGCGCGGGTGCAGCCCAGCGGCTGGCGGCGGGCGCGGGCGATGCTGCATTTCGACAAGTCCGGCGAGCTGAAGCGCCGCTTCCTGCTCACCGCGGTCCAGCGCAACAAGAGCTCGCAGCTGCGCATCCGCGCGCTGCAGGAGATCGCGCAGGCCAAGGACGCCGAGGCGTTCGACCTCGCCATCGACGAGATCGGCGGCTGGTCGCGCGACGAGCGCCGCGAGGCGGTGAAGGTCGGGCTGCAGGCGCTGGCCGAGAAGCGCATCGGCCGCCGCGACCAGGCCAACGCCTGGATCTGGCGGATGGCCGAGTACACGCGCGAGGTCCACGAGGAGTACGCCGTCCAGCGCTGGCCCGAGACCAAGCGCCTGCTCGGCCTGCTCGTGAACTCGTCGGGCGGCGCGCACGCGCGCAACGCCCGCCGGCTCGTGCAGGCCACCCGCAAGCAGGACCGCCGGCTGAGCGCGGCGCTGCTGGCGGCGGCGCTCGCCCACACGCCCGAGGCCGAGGAGGTGCTGCGCGGCGCGCGCACGCGGATGGCGCGCAAGCCCAACTCGCTGGCCCGCGACCTGCTGCGCAACTTCCCCAAGAAGCGCTCGCGCGGGAACCGCCGCAAGAAGAAGGCGGGCGAGGAGGCTGCGGTCGAGGGCGTGGAGGTGCTCGAGACCACCGAGCTGGAGACCACCGAGGGCGGGCCGGCCGGCGAGGGCGAGGAGGCCACGGTGGAGGCCGCCGCGGAGGCGGGCGGCGAGCAGGCCGACGAGCAGGACGCGGTCGAGGCGATCGGCGCCGCGGCGGCGCTGCTGCCCGGCCGCGAGGCGCCCGATCAGCCGCCGCTCGTCGACGCCGACGGCGAGGTCTTCGACGACGCCGAGCCGGCCGAGGCGGCCGCGGAGCCCGACCCCGAGCCGGAGGAGAAGCCGAAGCCGAAGCGGCGGCGCACCACGCGCAAGAAGGCCGCGGAGCCGGCGCCCGAGGAGCCCCGGCCCGAGGAGGCGCAGGCCGAGACGTCCGAGTCCGAGGCCGAGGCGGAGGCGGAGGAGAAGCCCAAGCCGAAGCGCCGCACCACCCGCCGCAAGAAGGCCGAGGAGCCCGCGCCCGAGGCGGAGGCCGACGCCGAGGCGGCGCCCGCGGAGCCGCAGGCCGAGGAGGCGCCCAAGCCGAAGCGGCGGCGCACGACCCGCAAGAAGGCCGAGCCGGTCGAGGCCGAGGCGATCGCCACCGTCGAGGCGGTGGCGGCCGAGCCCGACGCGGAGGCCGAGGAGAAGCCCAAGCCGAAGCGGCGGCGCACCACGCGCAAGAAGGCCGAGGAGGCCGACCCGCCGGCCGAGGCCGCCTAGCTACTTCCCCCGGATAAACGGCGGTGGCGCCGGGCCGGAAACGTGAACGGCCGCGCTCGGGTGAGGGGCGCGGCCGTTCGGCGTTTCGGGTGGTGCCGGGCGGGTGGCGCCCGACATTGGTGATGCTGTC
>Ga0180221_1000078_pt1 | contig 173838 bp, 160 predicted proteins | sample eDN5th37CKraftMG_FD_151339 | JGI IMG/M metagenome (GOLD analysis project Ga0180221, IMG submission 151339) | Enriched Miracle-Growth compost microbial communities from Emeryville, California, USA - eDNA 5th pass 37_C Kraft MG (version 2) (version 2) ... | reverse complement strand
GACCTGTCGCTCTCACCTTCGGGAACAACGGCCCGATCACCGCCCACACCTCATCTGAGATCACATCACGCGACACGACTCCCAGCCTCACCCGCGAGCTACAAACACGGGTTTAGCAACACGCCCTGGGACGTACTCTTCATCGTTCTCCATGGTCCTGAACACCCCCGCAAGCTACACACCCGCAGCGAATGCTCGAGCGTTCTTTGGGAATCGAACGGCCGGCAGAACTGGCGAGCAGTAAAGCCCTATCGGACCAGGCCGTCTCACCAACTCGACGGGCGGCTCGACGGCGGTCTCGACTTACTCCTTGTCTTTCGCGCCGTCACCTCAGCCCAACCAGTCAGTCCGCCAGAACTTGCTTGATCAGGGCTGCGATGTCGTCGCGCTGCACCTGATCGCGGAACGTGACCACGATGCCTTCCGAACTCATCGACTCGAAAAATCGGCGTGCTGCCTTCAGCCTGAGCTTCTCGCTTTCTCGCAGGTCGGAGCGCTTCTTGACATCCTTGGTTTCGATGATGAAGTTGAGCGACAGCCCGCCGTCATCGCGTTTCAGCACGTACATGAAGTCCGGGCTCGTGGTTCCGCCGAAGTACAGGGGCACCTTGATAGACCGACGAGGGATCTTCCCGAACACGACGACCTCCTCGAGCTTGGAGTCGCGGATCGTGTCACGCTCCTTCGGCGAGTCGTACACGAACGCGTCGTAAAGAAACTTGTCCGGCACGATGGCATTCTCGTCGCGGAAGACGCCGATGTTGCCTTGGGTGATGCTCTCGAGGGGAGCACCGGCGGCATCTGTAAGTTCGGTCCCGAGAACGAGCCCGTCAATCTTTGAGTACGTGAATCGCTCGAGGTAGTTGCATTCCATCCACTCTGTAAACCCGGCGACGAACTGATGCAGCGTTGCCTTGTTGAAGAAGTCCGCCGGGAGGGCCTCCTTCGAGTGAAGACGGACGAGTCCCGCGTGGATGCGATCTATCGGCAGCGCGGTCTGTGCTCGGGCGCGCTTCAGCCAGTCACCGTACGGAATCGTCTCGGTCGCGTCGAAGCGGTCCATGGTCTCGGTTCGGACTTTCATCGACGAGTTCTCCTCGTCGTTAACGATGACATCCTGCCTGAACCGGCCGAACTCCTGCCGGTAGATTCCTGCGCCCAGCACCTCGTCGATGCACTCATCTACCTCGTCCGGCGAGAGTTCGTCGAGGCGGAGATAGAACTTCGCGTTCAGCGTCTCCCAGAGTTCTTTGAGCTCGGCGTACCGCTTGGAGCGGATGCCGACTTTGACCTTCTGATTGCCCCGCACGACCTTGTCGGGCTTCAGACCTGCCTTGTTGAACGCGGGGTAAGCGGCGAACAAGTCTCCCTCGCGTCCTGGCACAACGTTCTTGTCCGAATCGACAAGGCCCTGCTGCAGGAGCTCGATGAACAGGTCCGTTTCCGACTTCCCAAGCTCGTCAGCGACCTTGGGAAGCAGTTCCCTTACCTTCGCTTGACCCACGGCGACATCGGCGTTAATTTCGTCAACGAGAGATTCGGCGAACTCCTGCTCGGTGTAATCGATGAGATAAGTGAGGTAGAACTGCTCACCCGCGAGTCGGGTGCCCTTCGCGTCGACGGGCAAGCGGAGGCCACGACCCACCTCCTGGAGCTTCGAGATCTCCGACCCTGATGACCGGAGCTTGACGATCTGGAACACGTTCGGGTTGTCCCAGCCCTCGCGCAGCGTCCACTTCGAGAAGAGGAAGCGGCGAGTGTTCGGGGCACCGCTCGATGTCATGAAGGAGAGCATTGCTTCCTTGTTGCGAAGGATGTCGTCGACCTCTCGCTGGATAGCCTCGTCGCTGGTGGAGTTGTCCGCAGAAAAGTAACCACCGTTCGTAGCCTCGACGTCAGCGAGCGACGCCCGCAGGTAGGCGACGTACTCCTTCGCGACGGGCGAGGAGTCGCCCTCGCGCTTCTCGATCTCCTCAGTGAGCCGCGCGGTGAGCAGTTCCTCGAAGCGCTGCCTGAGGTGTCCCTTCGAGCCGTCGCTGCCGCGATACGACTCGATCGAGTCGATGAAGAACAGGGTTAGCGTCTTGACCCGAGAAGTGCGGCGGAAATTCTCCCACTCGGTCTCGAAGTGGTTGTCGAGTGCCTGCCGCATCATCAGGCTCTGATAGGTGTCCGAATAGACCTTGGCCGAGAGGATGTCCCCCGTCGCCAGCACCTGACCATTGGAAAGCGTGACGCCGGACTTGATCAACGGGTTTTCGGTCTTACCAATCCCCTCGACTGTAATGCCAGCGAATGCGCCGTCCGCAAGGCCGAGCGACTCACCAATATCAACGGTGAGCGGCTTCCCCGTACCAACGTTCTGGAACGTCGCCTGCTTCGGCTTGCGTGTGGAGAGGCGCGTGAGCTTCAAACGTGTTGTCTCGCTGCTGCTGTCCTGCGGGTACTGCACCTTGACACCCTTGACCAGCTGCTCGTTGAACGCCTCAACGGCCCCAAGGTTGAACACAAGGTTGTTGTAGTCGGTCTTTCCCGTTTTGCCTAGCGCCGGGAAAGTCGCGCCAAAGCGGAAGAGCACTATAGGCTGAATCTCGTCGATGAGCGTCTGATAAGCCTTGTTGTCGCGTCGGAAGCGATGCGGCTCATCCATGATGACGATGGGACGAGTCTCACGAAGCGCCTCGTAGGGGACACTGCTCGTACCCAGCACTGTCTGGTCGTAGTTGAACGCCATCGTTGTCTTCGACTGCAACATGCCGTCGGTCATCAGGAGCGCAGAGATGCGACCAGGCGATAGACGGGAGCCGTGCGCGAAGTTGACAACGGAACTCGGCATCATCTTCCGCGCCTTCGACCTCTTCTGCGGGTCGAGGATGTCGAGGCGCAGCTCCATCTGCGAACCGTACGTATCGGCGAAGTACTTGCGCGCGTAGTCCGATTGAATGAACGCCTTCACGCCCTCCTTGATCGGTGTCGAGGGCACGAGAAGGATGAATTTCGTAAAGCCATAGAGCCGGTTCAACTCGTACATGAGCTGCGTATAGACCAGCGTCTTGCCGGTGCCGGTCTCCATCTTGGCGTCGACCCCGAGAACGCCGTCATCCACGTGGCTACGCCAGGGAGTAGGGATCGCAGCGATCCCATCTACGACACCAGACTGGATCGCAGCGATGTTTTCGCGAATCAGCGGATCGGCCGGATCGAACACAATGTTCGCCTCGGGCCGCGTGCTGGCGTCGAGCTCCACACCCGTGAAGACACGAGTAAGCGCATGCAGCGCACGCTGCTGGTGCTCCAATGTCTGCAGTCGGATCTGCATGGATCAGTACCGCTCAATCACGGAAACCGATTGGCCCGAACGGAGAGACTTAAGGTTCTGTCTCAGCTCATGCATGACCGAGAACGTCACCGAGTACCCGAAGATGACGAGTCGCTTCAGATCAAGCTCACCCGTCTCGAGCTTGGTTACGAGCGCCATCACGTCGTCGCTATCAAGTCCCGGATCAATGACGTAACCCGAGTCCTTACAGACCTTGAGCTCGTAGTCATCGAGCACCACATCGCTCACCTCGGGCGTCAGGCCGAAACCGTCCTGGACGAGCCAAGTAGATAGCGCGACCTGATCTCCGGGCGTTCCGTTTGAAGCGAACTTGGACAGGAAATCTCCAGCAATCATCACTCCGTCTTCATTCGGATCGAAGGTCTGAAGCTGATCGAGCGTCCTCTCACTCGGCTTCTCGAGACGGAAGAGACGGAAGCCGTAGTCGATTGCCGCGTTCGACTGAGCCCGCACCTGTTTCGCCGAGGCCTGGATCCGCATCCGGCCAAGCTGATCGATGGTATCGAATCCGGCCTCCGAGGCTTTCGTCCCGCGAGCTACCTTCTCCGGCCACTGGACCGCAATGTGACGACGCGTCCCCCCGTCCTCGGCATTCAACTGCATCACCGCATGAGCGGTCGTAGCTGACCCCGAGAAGAAGTCGAGTACCAGCGCGTCGTCGGGCGCGAACGAAACCAAGTACTTGATTAGTGGTACAGGCTTCGGATAAGGGAAAGGGCAACCCATCTCAGAAAGCGCATTTCCCGCAGTCTCGACCGTCCCCATATTCATGAGCACGGTCAAGATGTGCTGCTGGTCCGCACGCCGGATCTTGACGTTGTCGATGGCTCCCGTGTTCGTGATTTCGAATATCGTTTCCTGACCTTTGGAGTCAACAACCGGAGCATACTCGCCAGCGATGAAGCTCCGCAGTAGAGCACCGTTGGCCCAACCAGTTCGTGCCGTCACTCGGTTGGTGAGCTTCCCTCCCGCAATAACCAAGTCCACGTCGTAGTTGGGGAACTTATCGGATCTCGCCGGGATAACCCCCTCTTCGAAGCCCGCGGGAAATCCGGGTTCCAGAACGATTTCGGAGACGGGGTTCTTAGGGCCATTCTTAACGACCGAGTTGCGGATCTCGCCGTTGAAGAGCTTGCTCTCGTCGGACAGGTTCGGATCCTTTACCCCGGCGACAAACATGTCCGGCGCACTCTTCGCATACATGTGCACATACTCGTGATTGATCTTGATCGTCGCCTGGTTGTCAAGATTCCCGTCCGTCCGCCAGACAAAACTAGCGACGAAATTCTGTTCACCGAACACCTCATCGCACAGCGCCTTGAGGTTCGCCTGCTCGTTGTCATCGATGCTGATGAAGATGATGCCGTCGTCAGCGAGCAATTCCTTCGCAAGCTCGAGTCGCGGGTACATGAAGGTAAGCCACGCCGAGTGCGACGACTTGCCTTGAAGGGTCATCACCCTTTCGGCCTCGTCCTCGTCGAGACCCACCTTCTCGACTAGGTCCTTCGCCGTGAAGCCGAAGTCGTCGACATATACGAACCCATCCGAACCCGTGTTGTAGGGCGGATCGATGTAGATGCAATTGACCTGGCGCGCGTATGACCCCAGCAGGTGCTTGAGCGCATCGAGATTATCCCCGACGAGGTAGAGATTCTCCGACTGAGCGTTCGCCGCCTCGGCATTGTGTTTGAGGTCAGGCACCACGACCGTCTCGGTCCTCGTCGAGGTTAGGTACTTGGCGTATGACTTCCCCAAGAATCTGAGCTCGTAGCCTTCACGGGTCATCGACACGTCAACCGACCGGAGCGCCTCCTGAAGGCGGTCGAGCCTGAAATTGCCTTCCCTGTCGAAGTACTCAGGCACGGCCGCGCGGAGCCGCGCGAGCTCGAAGCCAGCGGGCTTGACCGTTGCGTTGGACTCGTGAGCGTCTCTGATCATGGTCGTCTTTCGTTCAGGTCTCGCGCGGACTCAATTCAGTGGTCCGTGGGCAACGTCTGCGAGTTCACTTCTTGCTCCCGGAGGTTAGTCCGGTACGGAACTCCACCATGCGCTCATCGAACTTTTCCGTCAGCCTTCGCACGAAGTCCGCCCAGGAGCGAACGCCTCCAAGGCTCAGCGCTCCCGGCGTTGAACCCCGATGAACGATCTCGCCACGCACTTGAACAAGGGTGGAGATATCCTTCCGCACCGCCGAGTTAGCCTTCTTCTGCCAGCGGATCTCCCTTAGGGGGCTGTACCCCAGAATCTGCATGTAGAGGCCTTCGACGCCCGGAACGCTTGCCGTGTTGAATCCAAAGCGACCTTGCTCGTCGCCTTCGAGGCGGGAACGGACGAGGTCAAGAACGGCCGACCTCCATGAATCGCCTACGAACGCCCAAGGGTCGCCGCTCTGCTGCGACACCCACTCGCGCAGGGCCTCGGGCAGTTCATTGGGCGGCATACTCTCCAGCAGCCAGGTAACCGTCTCGATCAACGCTTCCTCGACATACACCTCCCATGCCGTGTAGCAGAGGGCCGTGCCCGCGCGAAGCAACGGAGCATAGCCCGGCCCGGCCGGTTTACCCGGCCTTGGGTCCTTCTGGGCTGGGTGGTGATCGAGCAGCGAGTCCACGTCCCTAAGGAGACTCGCAGCAGCCTCGAGTGCGGACAGCTCGCTCATTTCTTCCCGCCAGAGGTTAGTCCGCTACGGAACTCCACGACGTCGCCGTCCTGCATGACGTAGTCCTTGCCCTCGATGCGCGCCTTGCCGCGAGCGCGAGCCTCGGCGAGCGAGCCGGCCGCGACGAGATCCTCGAACGACACGACCTCGGCCTTGATGAAGCCGCGCTCGAAGTCCGTGTGGATGACGCCCGCCGCCTGGGGGGCCTTCCAGCCCTTGCGGATCGTCCAGGCGCGCGACTCCTTCGGCCCGGCCGTGAGATACGTCTGGAGACCGAGGGTGTCGAACCCGATGCGCGCGAGCTGATCGAGACCCGACTCGTCCTGCCCCGTCGAGGCGAGCAGCTCGGCAGCGTCTTCGGGGTCGAGGTCAATGAGCTCCGACTCGACCTTGGCGTCGAGGAAGACCGCCTGCGCGGGGGCGACCAGGGCTGCGAGCTCGGCCTTGCGTGCCGAGTCCGTGAGCACCGCCTCGTCGACGTTGAAGACGTAGATGATCGGCTTCGCGGTCATGAGTCCGAGCTCCTTGAGGAGGCCGAGGTCGATGCCCGGCGCGCGCGAGAGCGGCGTGCCATCGTCGAGCGCGGCCTTCGCCGCGAGCGCGGCATCCAGCACCGCGGGGTCGGCCTTCTTGCCCTTGACCTCCTTCTCGAGGCGGGTGATCGCCTTCTCGAGGGTCTGCAGGTCGGCGAGCGCGAGCTCCGTCGTGATGACCTCGAGGTCGTCCTTCGGATTCACGGCTCCCGCGACGTGCACGACATCCGAGTCGTCGAATCCGCGCACGACCTGCGCGATCGCATCCGCCTCCCGGATGTTGGCGAGGAACTGATTGCCGAGGCCCTCGCCCTCGGAGGCGCCCTTCACGATGCCGGCGATATCGACGAAGCTCACGGTCGCGGGCACGATGCGCTCGCTTCCGAAGAGCTGCGCGAGGATGCCGAGGCGCTCGTCGGGCAGGTTCACGACGCCCACATTGGGTTCGATCGTCGCGAAGGGGTAGTTCGCCGCGAGCACCGTGTTCTTGGTGAGGGCGTTGAAGAGGGTCGACTTGCCCACGTTGGGGAGCCCGACGATGCCGATGGTGAGAGCCACGGGGGTCAAGCCTACCGGCGGGGTCGTGCGGCGGATGCGGCACGGGCGCGTCCCGCGAAGTCCCGGATGCGTCCCGCATCCGTCCCGAATCAAGCGCGACACGCCCGAGATGCTTGCGTCGCGGCGGCGAGGCCCGATAGCGTGGCAACCCGCGCCGAACACGACGCACCCTCTACGACCGAAAGGAGCCGGCGATGTTCGCACCGTTCATCTGCCGCGAGCGCATGCTCGCAACCCGCGCCGGCTTCGTCGGCGTCCTCTCCGTCCGGGAAGGCTAGGCGTCTCTGCGCCGCTGTCCTCGACGGCGGCGACGCTCACGAAGCCCGATCTCCGGATGCTGTTCCGCATCCGCGATCACGCCCCGTCCACGACCCCGCCGAGTGTCGGCGGTGGTCGGTACCGTGCCGCTACGAGCGGCCCCTCCGGAGCGCCGCATGGTGCTCCGCCGTCCACCACACCTCTCAGGACACCGATCATGAACACCACGCTGACGCACACGACGCGTCACGACCACCCTCCCCACGAGAGCACGGCGGTGCCCGTGCGCACGCTGCCCGCGCCGCGGCGACTGAGCCTTCTCGACCGCGCGGCGCTGCACCTGGGCATGGCCCTCATCCGCTGGGGCCGGCGCCCCGGGCGCGAGCTCGCGCGGCATGAGCGGCTCGCGAACGCGTTCGAGCTCGGCCTGCTGCACCGCGAGCGCGAGGCCCTGCGCCTCCAGCTCGAGCGCGATCAGGCGAGCGGGCTCTCCAACCTTCTCGCGCGCGTCCGCTGATGTGCGCCTCAGCTCACGGAACCACCATCGGGGCCGTCGTCGGATCGCCGGCGACGGCCCCGCCGTATATCGGGCGACGCGCTGCCGGCTGCGGCGCTGCGGACTGCGGCGCTGCCGATCGTTGCACGACCGGATGCCGCGCTCGGCGGCGCGCCCCGCATCCGCTGTCGGTGCCCCGTGCGAGAGTCGGAACGTGCCACTGGATTTCACCGCGATCGACTTCGAGACCGCGAACGGATCCAGTGCGAGCGCGTGCTCTGTCGGGCTCGTGAAGGTGCGCGACGGGCAGATCGTCGACCGCATCGGGTGGCTCATCCAGCCCCCGCCGGGGCACGATCACTTCGTCGAGTGGAACACGCGCATCCACGGCATCCGCGCGGCCGATGTCGTCGATGCGCCCAGCTGGGTCGAGCAGCTGCCCGATCTCGTGGAGTTCGCCGAGGCCGACATCCTCGTGGCCCACAACGCCGGGTTCGACATGGGCGTCATCAAGTCGGCGTGCGTGGCGACGGGCCTGCCGATCCCTGCCTACGACTACATGTGCAGCCTGCAGCTCGCGCGCAAGACCTACCACCTCGAGTCCTACCGGCTGCCGATGGTCGCTCTCGCGGCCGGCTTCGAGGACTTCCCTCACCACGACGCCGTCGCAGATGCCGAGGCGTGCGCCGCGATCATGATCCACGCGGCCGATCGCCATGGCGCGATCGACCTGCCCGAGGTCGCTCAGCTCGCCGGCATCCGCATCGCCTCGACGGTGCCGCCGGCGGTCGCCGCCGCATCCTGAGGCGCCGCCGAACGCGCTCCCGTGGCGACGGACGGCGAGCGACGCCTCCCGCGGCGTTCCCTCACTTTCGGTAGCGCACGCGTAGGCTGACGCCGAAACGGAGGAGTCATGGCCGACACGATCCTCGGGCGCCTCGTCGGCGGCCCGCTCGACACGCGCATCATCCCCCTCGAGGCGGCGACGCTCGACGACGTCGATGAAGAGCTCGTGCTGCCGTGGGAGCAGGGCCAGCTCATCTACCGGCGGGCGGGCGAGGCCGAGAACACCGGACCGCACGACGGCCCGACGACCGTGCCGTACCGCTTCGACTCCGCGATCTGAGCACCGCCGAGCCGCCCTAGACATGTCTGTCGCGCGCTGGACACCGGCGCGCGACAGACATGTCTAGGAACACCCGCCGCAGGTCAGCCGTTGCGCGGAAAGCCCAGGTTGATGCCTCCGTGCGAGGGGTCGAGCCAGCGGGACGTGATGGCCTTCTCGCGCGTGAAGAAGTGGATCGCGTCGGGGCCGTAGGCCTTCGTGTCGCCGAAGAGCGAGTCCTTCCAGCCACCGAAGGAGAAGTAGCCGACGGGCACGGGGATCGGCACGTTGATGCCGACCATGCCGACCTGCACCTCGCGCTGGAATCGCCGCGCGGCACCGCCGTCGTTCGTGAAGATCGCCGTGCCGTTCCCGTACCGCCCCGCGTTGATGAGCGCGAGCCCCTCGTCGTACGAGGCGACGCGCACGATCGACAGCACGGGCCCGAAGATCTCGTCGCGGTACACGGCGGATGTCGTGGGCACCTTGTCGACGAGCGTCGGCCCGAGCCAGAACCCGTCGGCGTCGCCGTCCGGCTCGACCCCGCGCCCGTCGACGACGAGCGAGGCACCGTCCGCGACCGCGACGTCGAGATAGCCCGCGACCTTGTCGCGGTGCTCGCGCGTGATGAGCGGGCCCATGTCGCAGCCGCGCGTGCCGTCTCCGACGCGCAGGCTCGACATCCGCTCGGCGATCTTCGCGATGAGCTCGTCGGCGACGGGCTCGACCGCCACGAGCACCGAGATCGCCATGCACCGCTCCCCCGCCGAGCCGAAGCCCGCGTTGACGGCCGAGTCGGCCACGAGGTCGAGGTCGGCATCCGGCAGCACGAGCATGTGGTTCTTCGCCCCGCCGAGGGCCTGCACGCGCTTGCCGGCCGCCGTGCCGCGCTCGTAGACGTACTTCGCGATGGGCGTCGAGCCCACGAACGACACGGATGCGACATCCGGGTGGTCGAGGATCGCGTCCACCGATTCCTTGTCGCCGTTGACGACGTTGAGCACGCCGTCGGGGAGGCCCGCCTCCTGAAGGGCGCGCGCCATCCAGATCGCGGCTGTCGGGTCCTTCTCGGAGGGCTTCAGCACAACCGTGTTGCCCGCCGCGATCGCGATCGGGAAGAACCACAGCGGCACCATCGCCGGGAAGTTGAAGGGGCTGATGATCCCGACGACGCCGAGCGGCTGCCGCACCGAGTACACGTCGACTCCCGTCGAGACGTTCTCGCTGTACTCGCCCTTCGCGAGGTGCGGGATGCCGCACGCGAACTCGACGACCTCGAGGCCGCGCGCGATCTCGCCGAGCGCATCCGCCGTCACCTTGCCGTGCTCAGCGGTGAGGATCGCCGCGAGCTCCTCGCGTCGCGAGTGCAGGATCTCGCGGAACGCGAAGAGCACGGCCTGTCGTTTAGCCCAGCTCGCGCCGCCCCACTCGGGGAACGCCTCCTTCGCGGCCTGCACCGCACGATCGACGTCGGCAGCGGATGCGAGACGCACCTCTTTCTGCACGACGCCCTTGGCGGGGTTGTACACGGGAGCGGTGCGCGCGGATTCGCCCGTGAAGACGGCACCGCCCACCCAGTGATCGAGGATGTCTGCAGCCATGCTGAGGAGGCTACTCGGAGACATTTCGTTAACATTTTCGGGCGTTGACGCGGGGCTTTCCCGGTCTGCCGGGCCGTCGTGTGCCTCCGCCGAGCGCGAGCAGGAAGCGGACGCCGCGGCCCGTCGTGCGGCGGATGTCGGGGGCCGCTGAGACACTGGCGGCATGGATGCTCTGCTTCCCCTTCTGATCGGACTCGTCGTCGGCCTCGCGGTGGGTGCGGCCGCGGCCGCCCTCGTCGTGCGCGCCCGCGGGGGATCGGGAGGCGCAGATGCGGCGGTGCTCGAGGCCCGCCACGCCGCCGTCGTCGCCGAGGTGCGCGCGAGCGAAGCGGCCGCCCGCGCAGAGGTCGAGCGCACGCTCGCGGCCGCGGAGGCATCCCTCGCCGGTCTCCGCGAGCAGCTCGCGAGCGCCCAACAGCAGTATCGGGAGGCGATCGAGCGCCATGAGCTCGAGGCCAAGCAGCGCCAGGCCGAGGCAGCGGCCGAGCACAAGATCCTGCAAGAGCTCGCCCCCGTGAAAGACACCCTCACGACCATGCAACGCAAGGTCATCGAGCTCGAGGCCCAGCGCGCCCAACAGCACGGCGAGATCACGCAGCAGCTCAAGACCGCAGCCGAGTCCGAGGCGCGACTCAGCCAGACCGCCGAGAAGCTCGCGAGCGCGCTCAGCAACAACGCGACGCGCGGAGTGTGGGGCGAGACCCAGTTGCGCTCGCTCGTCGAGTCGGCCGGGCTCATCAACCGCGTCGACTTCGCCCTGCAGTCCACGATCACGGCGGAATCCGGCTCGCGCCGCCCCGACCTCGTCGTCCACCTTCCGGGCGGCAAGTCGATCGCGGTCGACGCCAAGGTGCCCTACAACGACTACATCGAGGCGAGCGCCATCCCCGCGACGGCCACGGGCGAGCAAGAGGTACGGCGCAGCGCGCTTCTCGCGGCTCACGCGAAGAAGGTCAAGGGCCACGTCGACGCGCTCGCCGGCAAGAGCTACTGGACGGGACTCGAGGCGAGTCCCGAGTTCACGATCGCGTTCATCCCGAACGAGCCGCTGCTCGCCGCCGCCCTCGAGCAGGACCCGACACTGCTCGAGTACGCCTTCGCCAAGCGCATCGCGCTCGCCTCGCCCGTGAGCTTCTGGGCCGTGCTCAAGACAGTCGCCTTCACATGGCAGCAAGACGTGCTCACGGAAGACGCGAAGCGCCTGTTCGACCTCGGCAAGGAGCTCTACGGCCGCCTCGCGACGCTCTCCGAGCATGCCGACAAGCTGCGCCGCTCGATCGAGTCGACCGTCACGAGCTACAACGCCTTCGCGAGCTCCCTCGAGCAGCGCGTGCTCGTGACGGCGCGCAAGCTCGACGCGCTCGACGAGTCGAAGGTCATCGGCGAGCCGCGCACGATCGAGGAGTCGCCCAAGCACCTCACGCAGAACGAGTTCGCGGTGCTCGACGAGCTCGGCGTCGGGCGCCCCGAGCTCGAGCTGCCCGAGGTCGGGCGCGGCACCGACGACGACGTGCAGCGCACGGCCTGACTCAGCATCGTGCGGCGGGAGCAACCGCGGGCGCGGGCGGATAAGCGAACAGGTGGCGGGAGTCGTTACTCCCGCCACCTGACAGTTTCGCCGCCCGGAGCCGGACGGTGCGCAGCACCGCGGGCGGCGCTACTCCGCGTTCTCGGGCGCGCCCTCCTCGGCGAGAGCCTCCTGCACGATCGCGCCCGTCGTGGGCGGCGGACCGGCAAGCGCGCCCGCCATAGCCGGCACGGCATCCGCCTCGCCGTCGTCGATCGGCGCGGCGAACTGCGCCTCATATAGCCGCGCATAGGCGCCCTTCGCGGCGAGCAGCTCGTCGTGCGTGCCCTGCTCGACGATCGCGCCGTTCTCCATCACGAGGATGAGGTCGGCGTCGCGGATCGTCGAGAGCCGGTGCGCGATGACGAACGACGTGCGGTCCTTGCGGAGCGCGCTCATCGCGCGCTGCACGAGCAGCTCGGTGCGCGTGTCGACCGAGGAGGTGGCCTCGTCGAGGATGAGCACCGAGGGCTTCGCGAGGAACGCCCGCGCGATCGTGATGAGTTGCTTCTCACCCGCCGAGACGTTGCCGCCCTCGTCGTCGAGCACCGTGTCGTAGCCCTCGGGCAGCGAGTGCACGAAGCGGTCGACGTACGCGGCCGTCGCGGCGTCCATGATCTCCTGCTCGGTGGCATCCGGGCGTCCGTAGGCGATGTTGTCGCGGATCGTGCCTCCGAAGAGCCACGTGTCCTGCAGCACCATGCCCGTGCGGCCGCGCAAGTCGTCGCGCGTCATGCGACGCGTGTCGATGCCGTCGAGAGTGATGCGCCCGGCATCCGGGTCGTAGAACCGCATGATGAGGTTCACGAGCGTCGTCTTGCCGGCTCCCGTCGGCCCCACGATCGCGATCGTGTGGCCGGGCTCCGCCACGAGCGAGAGCTCGTGGATGAGCGGCTTCTCCGGGTCGTAGGAGAACGAGACGTTCTCGAACGCGAGGCGGCCCGTCGCATCCGCGGGCGACTCGGCGGGAGCCGGGTCGGGCGTCTGCTCGTCGGCGTCGAGCAGCTCGAAGACGCGCTCGGCGGATGCGACCCCCGACTGCAGGAGGTTGGCCATCGACCCGAGCTGCGAGAGCGGCTGCGTGAACTGCCGCGAGTACTGGATGAAGGCCTGCACGTCGCCGAGGCGCATCGAGCCGTTCGCGACGAAGAGACCGCCGACGACCGCGATCGCGACGTAGACGAGGTTCCCGACGAACATCGTCGCGGGCATGATGATGCCGCTGATGAACTGCGCGCCGAAGCTCGCCTGGAAGAGCTCCTCGTTCTTCTCGTCGAAGCGCGCCTGCACCTCGCGGTGACGCCCGAACACCTTGATGAGCGAGTGACCCGTGTAGCCCTCCTCGATCTGGGCGTTGAGCGCGCCCGTGTGCGTCCACTGCGCCACGAAGAGCTTCTGGGCGCGCTTCGCCACGACGATCGTGATGCCGAGCGTGATCGGGATCGCCACGAGCGCGACGAGCGCGAGCACGGGCGAGATGACGAACATCATGATGACGACGCCGATGACGGTCAGAAGCGAGGTCAGCAATTGCGAGAGCGTCTGCTGCAGGCTCTGCGACACGTTGTCGATGTCGTTCGTGACGCGGCTCAAGAGCTCACCGCGCGGCATCCGGTCGAAGTACGACAGGGGCAGGCGGTGGATCTTCTCCTCGACGTCCCGGCGCAGGCGCAGCACCGTGCGCTGCGTGATGCCGTTGAGCACGTAGCCCTGCAGCCACATGAACACCGACGAGGCCACGTAGAGCAGGAGCACGATGCCGAGCACGAGCGCGAGCGCGGAGAAGTCGATACCCTCGCCGGGGCGCAGGTCCATGTTGCGCAGCAGGTCGGCCTGCGTCGTCTCGCCCTGGGCCTCAAGACCGGCGATGACCTGCTCCTTGGTGGCGCCGGCAGGCAACTGCGACGAGATGACGCCCTCGAAGATGAGGTTCGTCGCCTGGCCGAGCACCTTGGGGCCGATGACACTCAGGATGACGCCGATCGTTCCGAGCACGATGACGAAGATGACGCCGATGCGCTCGGGGCGCAGCCGCCCGATGAGGCGCTTGGCCGACGGGCCGAACGACATCGCCTTCTCGACGGGCATCGCGCCGCCGAACGGCCCGCCTCCGCCTCCGCCGGGCCCGCGACGTGGGGCCGCGGCCGGGCGACCGGGCTTCTGGGTCTCGTTCTCGCTCACGCCGCCTCCTCCGCGCTCAGCTGGCTCTCGACGATCTCGCGGTACTCCGCCGAGGTCTCGAGCAGCTCCTGGTGGGTGCCGAGGCCGACGACCGCGCCGTCCTCGAGCACGATGATCTGGTCCGCCTGCAGGATCGTCGACACGCGCTGGGCGACGACGATCATGGTCGCGCCGCCCACCTCGCGCGCGAGTGCCTGGCGCAGCCGGGCATCCGTCGCGGTATCGAGAGCCGAGAACGAGTCGTCGAAGACGTAGATCTCGGGCCGCTTGACGAGTGCCCGCGCGATCGCGAGACGCTGCCGCTGGCCGCCCGAGACGTTCGTCCCGCCCTGCGCGATGGGCGCGTCGAGCTGCTCGGGCATCGCCTCCACGAAGTCGCGTGCCTGCGCGATCTCGAGCGCCGCCCAGAGCTCCTCGTCCGTCGCGTCGGGGTTGCCGTAGCGGAGGTTCGAGGCGACCGTTCCCGAGAAGAGGTACGGCTTCTGGGGCACGAGCCCGATGCGGCTCCACAGCAGCTCGGGGTCGAGCTCGCGCACGTCGACGCCGTCGATGAGCACGGCGCCGCCCGTGACGTCGAAGAGTCGCGGCAGGAGGTTGACGAGCGTCGTCTTGCCTGCGCCCGTCGAGCCGATGATGGCCGTCATGCGCCCGGGACGTGCCGTGAACGAGACCTCGCGCAGCACGGGCGCCTCGGCACCCGGGTACGAGAAGGTCGCGCCCCGCAGCTCGACCTCGCCGCCCGGGGCGAGTTCCATGACGGGCGCGATGGGCGCGATCACCGAGGGCTCGGTCTCGAGCACCTCGCCGATACGGTCGGCCGAGACGGTCGCGCGCGGAAGCAGCACGGCCATGAAGGTCGCCATCATGACGGCCATGAGGATCTGGATGAGGTAGCTGAGGAAGGCGATGAGCGAGCCAACCTGCATGCCGCCGTCTTCGATCCGGAAAGCGCCGAACCACAGCACCGCGACGCTCGAGACGTTGAGTACGAGCATCACGACGGGGAACATGAGGGCGAAGAGCCGCCCGGCCCGCAGGGCCGTGTCGGTCAGCTCGTCGTTCGCGACGGCGAAGCGCTCGCGCTCGCGCTCCTCGCGCACGAAGGCGCGGATGACGCGGATGCCCGTGAGCTGCTCGCGCAGCACCCGGTTGACGTTGTCGATGCGCTCTTGCATCTTGCGGAACTGCGGCACCATCCGCACGATGATGAGCCCGACGGCGAGCAGGAGCACGGGCACCGCGACGACCATGATCCACGAGAGCGTGAGGTCCTCGCGGAGCGCCATGATGACGCCGCCGATCGAGAGGATGGGCGCCGACACGAGGATCGTGCACGTCATGAGCACGAGCATCTGCACCTGCTGCACGTCGTTCGTCGACCGCGTGATGAGCGAGGGCGCCCCGAAGCGCGCGACCTCGCGCTCCGAGAACTCGCCGACGCGGCGGAACACGGATGCGCGCAGGTCGCGCCCGAGCGCCATCGACGCCTTCGCGCCGAAGTACACCGCGAGGATCGACGCCGCGATCTGCCCGAGCGTGATGAGCAGCATGACGCCGCCCGTGCGCAGGATGTAGCCGGTGTCGCCCTTGGCGACGCCGTCGTCGATGATGTCGGCGTTGAGCGCCGGCAGATAGAGCGAGGCGATCGACTGCGCGAGTTGGAACACGACGACGCCGATGAGGAGCGGCCAGTAGGGCCGCAGATATCTCACGAGGAGTTTGCCGAGCACGAGTGCTTCTTTCGGTGTGGGGTGGGTGGGGTGGGGTGGGGTGTGAGGAGCGGATCAGGCGGCGCGGTGACCGCGCGCGCCCGCCGCGGACGAGGCGGGGGGCCGGGAAGCGGGCGGAGGCGGACCACCCGGCACGGCGACACCGTGCACGACGATGCCCGCGAGCTCGCTCGAGTCGAACGTGCGGAAGTGGTTGAAGGGCTCGATCGATGCGCCGAACGCGACGAGCCGCAAGTACCACGCGACGGTGTCGATCGGCACGCCGAGGCGCGCGGCATCCGGAGCGAGCAGCTCGCGGATGATCTCGAGCCAGTCCTCGCCCGCCGACTCCCGCCGCGGGGGCGGCCCCTCGCGCTGGAAGAGGGTCATGATGCGGAAGACCTCGCCGAACCGGCCGCGAAGCGCCTCGATGACGCACGTGATCTTGTCTTCGAACGCGAGGTCGTGCGGGATGCGGCGCAGCTCGTCACGGAACGGCTGCGGATCGAGCAGCTTGAGAAGCCCCGCCTCGAGCAGGCTCTCCTTGTCGCCGAAGGCCCGGAAGATCGTGCCTTCCGCGACGCCCGAGGCATCCGCGAGCTCGCGGCTCGTGACGTCGCGCCCCTTCTCCCGCAGGAGCGGGAGGACGGCGACGAGGATCGCCTCGCGCCGCTCGTCGGGTGCGAGCGGACGCGCCCGCTCACGGACGACGACGAATTCGCTCGGCAATGCCACCGGGCGAGCATAAATGAGTGAGCGCTCACTCCGCAACTCGGCGAAGCCGAGAACGCCGACGGCCCCGCTCCTCGAGGAGGAGCGGGGCCGCGACGGTCGTCAGGACGTCAGTACGTCAGGACGAGCGAGTTGGATGCCGAGATGAGCGCCACCACGGCGGCGTTGAGCACGCCCGCGACATACGGGTTGCCGGTCGCGCGGTAGAGCTTCCGCGAGATGACGGCCGCGATCGCGAGGATCGGGATCACCGGGAACAGCCAGATGCTGAAGATTCCGCCGAAGCCCGGCACGAGCTCCCCGCTCGCCGCGAACGTCACGTACTGCACCACGACGAGCACGATGGGCGCGAGCGAGTTGAACAGCGCGAGGACCGCCGTGTTGACCCACTCACGACCCGCGAGCTTGAAGCGGTTGAACGCGTTGAGCGCGATCGAGTTCGCGATGAAGTAGATCAGGAACAGCGGCAGCACGATGAGCGCGTAGCCGATCTTGTCGGGCGAGAACCACTTCACGGCGAGCACCCACAAGCGGAAGTCCGTCTTGAAGAAGTAGTCGACCACGAAGACGAGACCGTACGCCGCGACGGTGGTCGCGAGCGCGAGCAGCACTCCGACGCCGAGGTTCCGCCATCCGGGAAGCACGCCGGTCGCACGCAGGTCGTGGCCGTTCTTGCGACCGAACGCGAAGTACGACACCGACATGATGATGAGCCCCGCGACGCCGTTGACGGCCGCCCAGAACGCGATGAAGAACACCGCACCCTCGGGGATGCCGGGCGCGCCGCTGTACGCGATCGCCTGCATCCACGGCGCCTGGCTGAGCCAGATGTAGCTCGCACCGGAGACGAGGGCCGAGACGACGAGACCGCCCCAGAACCACACGCGGCCGACCCGGCCCGGGTCTACGAGCGCCGGCGCCTCCGCGACGCTCAGCCGCGAGAAGGGACGCACGACGAGGAGGGCGCGGGCGAAGGCCACGAGGAAGATCCCGAAGCCGATGAGGCCGACGGTCGTGAACGCCTCCTTGACCTGCCAGACCTGAGCGTGAGGGTCGATCGCGGTGGGAGCCCCGAACACCTCGTCGAAGAACGACAGCTGGTCGGCCACGGTTCCCGAGGAGATCGTGCCCCACGGGTGGGTCTGCGGCGGCGTGAAGAGCACGCGCACGGCGTCGACGCCGTCGACATCCTGCGTGTAGAACTCGCCGGGCTCACGCACGTCGAGTCCCTCGGGGTCGGCCCCGAAGTGCAGGAAGGACTGGGCGTTGGGAGTCGTCGCGAACTCCCGCGGGGCCGTGATGGGGCCCTGCTCGCCGTAGCTGCGGAAGAAGAACTCGTCGTACTGGTCGGCGACGAGGCCCACGTCACGCGTGCCGTAGTTGTTCGTGTAGGCGCCGTCGTCGTCGGTGTAGAAGGCCTCGTTGTCGACGAGGAACACCGCATCGATGAGGGGCGTGTCGGCCGCGTTGTCGATCGTCACGGCGAAGTTCGCCGCGCGAGCGCCGTTCGAGTGGCCCGAGACGCCGATGCGGTCGCCGTCGACGTAGGGCAGGTCGGCGATGAGCTTGACGGCGTCGTACATGCCCGTGCCGCCCACCTCGATCTCATCCGACGGAAGGGGGTCGGAGTTGCCGTGGCCGTACATGTCGATCGACAGCACGACGTAGCCGCGGCGAGCGAGCTCGACGTAGTTGGCGTCCTGCATCTCGCGGTTGTTCCACCAACCGTGGCTCACGACGACCGCGGGTGCGGGGTCGTCGGCCGTGGCCGTGGCCGGCTTGAAGAGCAGCGCGCTCATCGCGCGCCCCGACGACGTCTCCCACTTGAGGTCCTTGATCGTCACGGATCCCCCGGCGGTCTGCACGAGCGACGCGCCGACCGCGGAGATCAGGATCAGAACGAGCGACAGCACGAGCCAGAACCCGTTCCGCCGCAGCAGCGATTGCTTCATGTGTGTGGATAACTCCTTCGTTATGCGATTGCTCGCTGAGTGCTGCACCGGAGCCTAGGACCGCTCGCGGTGCGGGATGGTGCTCGTTCGCCGAAGTTGCACGAACGTGCAGGGGGTCAGCCGACGGCCTCGCGGAGGCCGCGCACGCCGTGGTCCTCCTCGAGGATGCGGACGCACGTCGCGAGCTCGTCGTCACGGCGGTCGGCGCTCCAGCCCGCGGCCTCCGCGAGGGCATCCGCGAGCTCCTCGAGGAGGGGGGCGCCGAGGCGGCCAGTGAACGCGAGGTCGGTGCGCCGCAGCACGAGGTCATCGAGGTGCACGAGGTGCTCGTGATCGAGCATCCACCGCAGTTCACCCGTGGACAGCGCACCGTCGCCGAGGATCCGGTCATCCGCCTGGGCGATCGTCTCGGCGACCTGCTGGGCGCGCGTACCGTACCGCGCGAAGAGCACCTCGCGTCGAGCCGGCGCGACGTCGACGAGGCGCGCGCGCATCCAGCTCGTCTGCGCCCGCTCGCCGCGCGGGTATCCGTCCGAGCCGCCGATGACGCGCCCGTTCGTCGACATGACGCGCGAGCGCCCGAGGGCGGCGAGCACGGCATCCGCGACCGTCTCGCCGATCGAGCGGAAGGTCGTCCACTTGCCGCCCACGAGGCTCACGACGGGCACAGGGCCCGAATCGTCGACCTCGACGCGATAGTCGCGCGAGACGAAGCCCGGCTGCGTGTCCTCGTGCCGCGGAAGCGGTCGGATGCCGGAGAAGCGGTAGACGATCTGCTCGCGGTCGACCTCGATCGCGGGGAAGACGTGGCGGATGAGGCCGAAGAAGTAGTCGACCTCCTCCTCCGTGCACCGCACGGGCTGCGAAGGATCGGCGTCGATGTCGGTCGTGCCGACCATGACGCGCCCCTTGAGGGGGTAGATGAGCACGATGCGGCCGTCGGAGTGCTCGAAGAAGATCTCGCGACCGCGCGTCGCCGCGAGCAGCTCGGGGTGGTCGAGCACGATGTGCGAGCCCTTCGTGCCGCCCATGTAGCGCGTCGGCCGCCCGAGCGCCGCGTTCGTGAGGTCGGTCCATGGCCCCGAGGCGTTCACGACGGCATCCGCCCGCACGGCGAACTCACGGCCGGACTCGCGATCGCGCAAGAGCACGGCGTCCCCCTCGATGCCGATCGCCTCGACGTAGTTGAGGGCCGTGGCACCCGACGACGCCTCGCCGTCGATGAGCACGTCGAGCGCAAGACGCTCGGGGTCGTGCATCGCGGCATCGTAGTAGGTCGCCGTGTAGCGCACCGCGGGGTCGAGGGCGGGGAGGTCGGCGTGCGCCGCGCGCCGCCCGCGGAAGCGGTGGCGGGGCACGGCTCCCCCGTCTCGCGAGAACGTGTCGTAGATCGTGAGCCCGAGCTTGATGAGGAGAGCACCGCGCTCGGTCGGCCGACCGCGGTGGCGGTGCGTGAGGAACCGCAGGGGCGCCGCGACGATGCCCGAGAACGTCGAGTAGATCGGGATGGTCGTCTCGAGAGGCACCACGCGGTGGGGCGCGATCCGCAGAAGCGCATTGCGCTCGTGCACCGACTCGCGCACGAGCGCGAACTCGCCGTTCTCGAGGTAGCGGATGCCGCCGTGGATCATGTGGCTCGATGCCGACGACGCGGCCGAGGCGAAGTCGCCGCGCTCGACGAGCACGACATCGAGCCCCTGCAGCGCGAGGTCCCGGAAGGTCGCGATGCCGTTGACGCCTCCGCCGATCACGAGCACCTGGGTGCGGCCCCGTTCGGCGAGGCGGCTCACGGCAGGACGTTCGGACATGCGGCGGCGCGGGCTCATGACGGGGGCCTCGTTTCCCGCCCGCACGATGCGGGCGCTCAGAAAGGTGATACGTCGACTATCGTGAGGAGGTCCCGAACGGATTCGCAACTCGCATGAACGGATGTGCAGGACGACGCGATGACACCCGATCCCGCAAGCGACCCCAAGCTCATGACCGCGCTCAAGGCCGCCCAGCTCTACTATCTGCAAGACCTCACGATGGATGCCATCGCGCGCGAGCTGCGCACCTCGCGGTCGTCGGTTTCGCGCCTTCTCAGCCACGCGCGCGAGACGGGCCTTGTGGAGATCCAGATCCGCTCACCGCTCGACCGCGGCGCGCAGCTCGAGCGTGAGATCGGCGCACGGTTCAAGATCTCGGCCCACGTCGTGCCGATCCCCGGCAGCATCCCGGATGTCGAACGCCTCGAGCGCGTCGCCATGACCGCCGCACGCCTTCTTCCGCGGTACATCGAGTCGAACAGCGTCATCGGGATCGCGTGGGGATCGACGATCGGCGCCGTGAGCCGGCACCTCACCCCCAAGGAGACGCACGACTCCGTCATCGTGCAGATGAACGGCGCGGGCAACTTGGAGACGACGGGCATCGAGTACGCGAGCGAGATCCTCGAGCGCTTCGGCCGCGCGTACTCCGCGCGAACGCAGCAGTTCCCCGTGCCGGCGTTCTTCGACAGCCCTGCCACCAAGGAGGCGCTGTGGCGCGAACGCTCGACGCGGCGCGTGCTCGATCTCGTGAGGCGCATGGACGTCGCGGTCTTCGGCCTCGGTTCGCCCTTCGCCGAGGTTCCGAGCCGCGTCTATATCGGCGGCTACCTCGAGAGCGCGGACTACAAGAGCCTGAGCGCCGATCGCGCCGTGGGCGACGTGGCGACCGTCTTCTACCGGGCCGACGGCAGCTGGCGCGACATCGCGCTCAACGCGCGTGCGACGGGCCCCGGCTTCGACGGGCTCGTCAAGGTCGCGCGGCGCATCTGCATCGCATCCGGGTCGCAGAAGCTCGCGAGCCTGCGCGGTGCGCTCGCGGCGGGGCTCATCACCGATCTCGTGCTCGACGAGGGGCTCGCCCGGCGCCTCGTCGAGAGCGTCGCGTGACGCGCGTTGCACATCCGTTCAGCGAGCCGCCGCATCCGTGCCGCGCTCGCTACGGTGGAGCCGATCGAAGGAGATAGCCGCATGCCCGCATCCGCGTCCGCCCCGCGTCACGTCGTCGCCATCGACCAGGGCACGACGAGCACTCGCGCGATCGTGTTCGACGACCGGGGCCGCATCGTGAGCTCGGGGCAGCAGGAGCACCGGCAGCACTTCCCGAGGCCGGGCTGGGTCGAGCACGATGCCGTCGAGATCTGGAACAACACGCGCCACGTCATCGGCGAGGCGCTCGCGGATGCCGGCATCACGCGCCACGACGTCGCCGCGATCGGCATCACGAACCAGCGAGAGACCGTCATCGTGTGGGATCGCGCGACGGGCGAGCCGGTGCACCGCGCGATCGTGTGGCAGGACACGCGCACGCAGGATGCCGTGGACGCGCTCGCAGCAGACGGCGGCATCCGGCGCTTCGCCGACCGCACGGGCCTGCCGCTCGCGACCTACTTCTCGGCGACCAAGATCGCGTGGATCCTCGACAACGTCGAGGGGGCGCGCGAACGCGCCGAGCGCGGCGAGCTGCTCTTCGGCACGCCCGACAGCTGGGTGCTGTGGAATCTCACGGGCGGACCCGAGGGGGGCGTGCACGCGACCGACGTCACGAACGCGAGCCGCACGCTCCTCATGGATCTCGCGACGCTCGACTGGGACGACGAGCTGTGCGCGGCCTTCCGCGTGCCGCGTGCCATGCTGCCCGCCATCCGCTCCTCCTCCGAGGTGTACGGCTACGCTGCGTCGTCGAGCCTCCTGCGCGAGACGCCCATCGCGGGCATCCTCGGCGACCAGCAGGCGGCGACCTTCGGCCAGGCGGCGTTCGACGCCGGCACCTCGAAGAACACTTACGGCACGGGCAACTTCCTCATCGTCAACACGGGAACCGAGCGCGTCGCGAGCGAGAACGGCCTCATCACGACCGTCGCCTATCGCCTCGGCGACGAGGCGCCGCGCTTCGCGCTCGAGGGGTCCGTCGCGGTGAGCGGATCGCTCATCCAGTGGCTGCGCGACAACCTCGGCATCATCGGCACCGCGCCCGAGGTCGAGGAGCTCGCGCGCAGCGTCGACGACAACGGCGACGTGTACATCGTGCCGGCGTTCGCGGGGCTCTTCGCCCCGTACTGGCGCCCGGATGCGCGTGGCGCGATCGTCGGCCTCACGCGCTTCGCGACGAAGGCGCACCTCGCGCGTGCCGCGCTCGAGTCGGTCGCGTACCAGACCCTCGACGTCTTCCAGGCCGCGAACTCGCAGCTCGAAGTGCCCATCACCGAGCTGCGGGTCGACGGCGGCATGGTCGCCAACGAGCTGCTGCTGCAGTTCCAGGCGGATGTGCTCGGCATCCCCGTCGTGCGGCCCGCGGTCACCGAGACCACGGCCCTCGGCGCCGCCTACGCCGCGGGGCTCGCGGTCGGCCTGTGGTCGAGTACCGACGAGTTGCGCGAGCTGTGGTCCGAGGACCGCCGCTGGGAGCCGACGATCGACGCCGCGACGCGCGAGCGCGGCATCGCCCGCTGGCACAAGGCCGTCGAGCGCACCTTCGACTGGGTGGACTGAGCCGAGGCTCTAGACTCGGGGGCGACCCACGCCATCCCCCAGGAGGACACCCCCATGCCCGTCGCCACCCCGGATCAGTACGCCGAGATGCTCGACACGGCGAAGAAGAACGCCTTCGCCTTCCCCGCGATCAACGTCTCGAGCTCCTCGACGATCAACGCCGTGCTGCAGGGCCTCACCGAGGCGGGGTCCGACGGAATCATCCAGGTGACGACGGGTGGCGCCGACTACTTCGCCGGCCAGAGCGTCAAGGCGCGGGCATCCGGGGCGCTCGCCTTCGCGGCCTTCGCGACCGAGGTCGCCAAGAACTACCCCATCACGGTCGCGCTGCACACCGACCACTGCCCCAAGGACGCGCTCCCCGGCTTCGTGCTCCCGCTCCTCGAGGCGTCGGAGGCCGAGGTCAAGGCAGGCCGCAACCCGATCTTCCAGTCGCACATGTGGGACGGCTCGGCCGTGCCGCTCACGGAGAACCTCGAGACAGCGAAGGAGCTGCTGCCGCGGATGAAGAACATCCGCGCGATCCTCGAGGTCGAGATCGGCGTCGTCGGCGGCGAGGAGGACGGCGTCAGCCACGACATCAACGAGCACCTCTACACGACGCTCGAGGACGCCATCCAGACGGTCGAGGCGCTCGGCCTCGGCGAGCAGGGCCGCTACATGGCCGCCCTCACCTTCGGCAACGTGCACGGCGTCTACAAGCCGGGCAACGTCGTGCTGCGCCCCGCGCTCCTCAAGGAGATCCAGGACGGCATCCAGGCCAAGTACGACACGGGCCCGAAGCCCCTCGACCTCGTCTTCCACGGCGGATCGGGATCGACGGATGCCGAGATCGCCGAGGCGGTCGCGAACGGCGTCGTCAAGATGAACATCGACACCGACACGCAGTACGCCTACAGCCGCTCGATCGCCGACACGGTCTTCCGCAACTACGACGGCTTCCTCAAGGTCGACGGCGAGGTCGGCAACAAGAAGGTCTACGACCCGCGCGCATGGGGCAAGACCGCCGAGTCCGCGATGGCGAGGCGCGTCGTCGAGGCGACGCAGCAGCTCGGCTCGGCCGGTCACGCCATCAGCCGCTGAGCCGTCAGCGCTCCTCGCGCGGCACGCGGAACGAGAGTCCCGCGCGGCCGAGGTGCACGTCGGTCATCGCCCCGCGCAGGTTGAAGAAGTAGGGCGCGAGGTGGCGCACGCGGCGCCCCTCGGGCAGCTCCGTGTCGAGCGTGATGGCGACGGCCGTCGAGCCGTCGTCGTGCGCTCGTAGCTCCATGAAGATCGTCGTGGCATCCGTCGCGGGGTCGTCGAGCACGGCGCGCACGAGGTCGCGGATGGCGGCGCGCTGCCCCGCGCGCATCGACTGCGCGCGGCGCTCGGGATCGACGACGACGACGCGCGTATCGCCGGCTCGCAGACCGAGCCACGCGAGATCGCTGCGCGAGACGAGATCGTCGCGCAGGTAGCGCGCGAGCTCGCCCGCGAGCGCCCGATCACCGTCGGTCACCGTGCCGCGCTCGGCGAGCATCCTGAGGAAGGGAACCGCGCGCGCGGTGTACCGCGCGAGAAGGGCCCGCTCGGCCTCCTCATCCTCCGGGTCCGGCGCGAAGACCTCGGAGACGATCTCGCTCGAGCGGTTGTCGACGATGGGGAGCATTTGCGTCACGACGCTGTACGAGAACGCCGTGGCCGCCGCCGTGCTCACCGCGGCGGGCGTCGCGACGAGCAGGAAGACCGTCACCGAGCCCCAATCGACCACGCGTTCGTCGACGATGACGAACGCTGCGGGCACGACGGTCACGAGCGAGAGCACACCCCAGAAGAGCAAGCGCCACGTCGACAGATAGGGGGCGAGCGAAGCGAGCGCGATCGCGAAGCAGAACGGGGCCCACCACAACTCGATCGCGAAGACCGATTGCCAGTAGCCGAGCGCCGAGACGATGAGCCCCGCCCCGCCGACGCCGACGACGACCGCCCCGAGCTGCCACTCGAAGCGGTTGCGCCGCGAGGTGAGCAGCTGCACGAGGAGGCACGCGATCGTGCAGAGCGCGACGCCCGCGAGCTGCATGGCCGGCTGCGCGCTGTCTCGCCAGGTGACGATCGACATGACGCCGCCGTACAGGCCCACGAAGGCGGCGAAGACGAGCGGCACGTACGGACCCGTGAACCAGCTCATGGGATCGACGTCGCGCGCCGACACGCGCAGGGCGCTGATGGGCCTACTCGACATGGTCGGCCTCCTGATGCCGCGACGGCTCGCCCGGGTCGCGCACCTCGGCCACGGGAACACCGAGCAGCACGGTCGTCCCGGCACCGGGCGACGACCAGATGCGAGCCGAACCGCCCGCGGCCTCCATGCGCCCGATGATCGAATCGCGGATGCCGAGTCGGCTCGGGTCGACCTGGGCCATGTCGAAGCCGACCCCCTCATCCGACACCATGAACGTCACGGTCGTGTCGCTGTAGATGATCTCGACGTTCGCCGTCGTCGAGCCGGAGTGACGCAGCACGTTCTCGAACGTCGCGCGGAGCGCCCCGAGGAGCGCCTGACCGGCCACGGGCTCGTAGATGTAGACGCCGCTCGTGACGCCCGTGACGTTGACCGTGAGGCCGCGCCAGCGGAACTCGCTCGCCATGCGCGCGAGCTCGTTGCGGATCGCGGCTTGCGCCTGGTCGGGCACGGCGACCTGGCTCGTGGTCGCCATCCACTCGCCGCTCTCGAGGGTGTCGAGATCGGCGCGGAGACGCTCACGCACGCGCGCGTCGAGCACGTCGGGCGCGTTCATGATGACCGTCAGATCGTTGAGCACGGTGTCGTGCACGATCGCCGTCGTCCGTCGAGCGAGATCGGCTGTCGCGGCGCGACGCCGCGTCGCCTCCTCGAGCTCCTCGAAGCGCGGCAGCTTGCGCCGCTGCCTCGCTTGGATCGTGAAGAGCGTGAGGTAGAGCACGACCGCGAGCATGAGCACCATGGTCGGGCCGAGTCCGGGGCGAGCCTCCGTGCCCGTGAGGAACGCCGAGCTGAGGCTCGCGATGGTCGCCGCCGCGTAGCCGAGAAGGCACCACGCGATGCCGCCGAGCGCCGAGGATGCCGCGACGCCGATCGTCACGAGCGCGAGCGTCGGACGGTTCACGAGGTAGAGCTCGTGCTCGAGCAGCTGCGGCGATGCCTCGATGAGGCTCACCTCGTAGACGACCGCGGCCACGGTTCCGAGCACGAGGTAGCCGATGACGACGGCGGGAGTCATCCGCCACATCGCGACCGCGATCGCCGCGAGCATCGTGACGAGCATCGTGAGGGGCGCCGTGATGATCTCCGTGAGCCCCTGCCGCATGAGCGTCTCGATGAGCACGGGGATCGCGAGCACGAGGATCGTCGCGCCCGACGTCCACGCGAGCGTCGCGATCGCGCCCGTGATGACGCGGGCGGCGGCCTCGCGCGGCAGAAGCGTCACGCGCATCCGTGCCTCCTCGCTCTCGCTGCGATTCTCGCGGATACCGGGGCGGCAGGGCGTCAAGCGCGGGCGTCAGGCGCGGGCGCGTCCTCCGAGGGCTCGCGCGTCGGCGTTGCCGGATGCGTCGCGCCGCAGCTCCTTCGGGAGCGAGAACATGAGGTCCTCCTCGGCGGTACGCACCTCCTCGACATCGCGGTAGCCGGCATCCGCGAGATCGGCGAGCACCTCCTGCACGAGCACCTCGGGCACCGAGGCCCCGCTCGTGACGCCGATCGTCGCGACGCCGTCGAGCCACTCCTGGCGGATCTCGCTCGCGTAGTCGATGCGATGCGCGGCCTTGGCCCCGTGCTCGAGCGCGACCTCGACGAGACGCACGCTGTTGGAGGAGTTGGCCGAGCCGACGACGATCACGAGGTCGGCCTGCGGCGCGACCTTCTTGATGGCGACCTGGCGGTTCTGCGTCGCGTAGCAGATGTCGTCGGAGGGCGGATCCTGCAGCTTCGGGAAGCGCTCGCGCAGCCGCCGCACGGTCTCCATCGTCTCGTCGACGCTCAGGGTGGTCTGCGAGATCCAGACGAGGTTGTCGGGGTCGTCGACGTCGATGCGGTCGACGTCCTCGGGCGAGTTCACGAGGATCGTGCGCTCTGGCGCGTGACCCATCGTGCCCTCGACCTCCTCGTGACCCGCGTGACCGATGAGCAGGATCTGCAGATCCTGCTTCGCGAATCGCGTCGCCTCGCGGTGCACCTTCGTGACGAGGGGGCACGTCGCGTCGATCGCGAGCAGCTCGCGCTCGGATGCCGCCCGCACGACCGCGGGCGAGACGCCGTGAGCGCTGAAGACGAGGTGCGAACCCGCGGGCACCTCATCGACCTCGTCGACGAAGATCGCACCGCGGCGCTCGAGCTCGGAGACGACGTGCACGTTGTGCACGATCTGCTTGCGCACGTAGACGGGCGCACCGAAGTTCTCGAGGGCTTTCTCGACCGCGACGACGGCTCGGTCGACGCCCGCGCAGTAGCCGCGGGGAGCGGCGAGCAGAACGCGCTTCGGGCCAGCCACGGGCTCGTCGCGCAGGCGCCCGCGCTGAGCGGGCATGCGCGGAACCTCGAGGGCCGTGCCCAGTGCTCCGTTCGTGATGCCGCTCACAGCGTCGAGTCTACGGTCGGCGCCTGCACAGCCGCCGGGACGGACGTCCCGCCGTCGTCCGCATCCCGTAACCTGAGCGGCGTGACCGAGAAGCCCACCGCCGAGACGCCCTGGCCCGTCGCGCGGCTCTCCTCGGAGCTCAAGGGCTACATCGACCGGCTCGGCTCGGTGTGGGTCGAGGGCGAGCTCACGCAATGGAACCTCGCGCGCGGCGTCGTGTACGCGAAGCTCAAAGACCTCGAGAACGACGTCACCGTCTCCCTCACGGTGTGGGGCTCGACGCTTCAACGTCTCACCGAGCAGTTCGCGCAGGGCGACCGCGTCGTCGCGCTCGTCAAGCCCGATTTCTGGATGCGCGGCGGCACGCTCTCGATGGTGGCGTCCGAGCTGCGGCACGCGGGTCTCGGCGACCTGCTCGCGCAGCTCGAACGGCTCAAGCGCACCCTGCGCGAGGAGGGCCTCTTCGATGCCGAGCGCAAGAAGCCGCTGCCCTTCCTTCCGCAGTGCATCGGCCTCGTGACGGGCAAGGACTCGGATGCCGAGAAAGACGTGCTGCGCAACGCCCAGCTGCGCTGGCCGCAGGTCGCCTTCCGTGTGCGCCATGCCGCGGTGCAGGGCTCGCAAGCGCCGCGCGAGGTGGCGGCCGCCATCCGCGAGCTCGACGCCGACCCCGAGGTCGACGTCATCATCGTCGCGCGCGGCGGCGGCGACTTCCAGAACCTCCTCGTGTTCAGTGACGAGCAGCTCGTGCGCACCGCGGCCGCGTGCGAGACGCCCCTCGTCTCGGCGATCGGACACGAGGCCGACAGCCCCCTGCTCGATCTCGTCGCCGATCTGCGCGCCTCGACCCCCACGGATGCCGCGAAGCGCGTCGTGCCCGACGTCGCGGAAGAGGCGGCGCGCGTGCAGCAGGCGCGTGCCCGGATGGCGCTGCGCATGACAGCGCTCGTGAACGGCGAGGCCGACCGCATCGCGACCCTGCGCTCGCGACCCGTGCTCGCCGACCCGAGCGCCCTCGTGCGCACCCACGAGGAAGACCTCATCCGCCTCGTCGACCGCGGCAGCCACCTCGTGCACCTGTGCGTCGAGCGCGCCGAGACGACCGTGCACCGGCTCACCTCCGAGCTGCGCGCGCTCTCGCCGCAGCGCACGCTCGACCGCGGCTACGCGGTCGTGCACGCTGCGGATGCCGTGGTGCGCGATCCTGCACAGGTCACGGCGGGCACGCCCCTCCGCATCCGGGTCGCACGCGGCGAGCTCGCGGCGAGGGCCGAGTAGGCTGGGAGCCATGACCGACGCCACCCCCGCCGACGTCGCCGCGCTCAGCTACGAAGAGGCGCGCGACGAGCTCGTGCAGGTGGTGGCCCGTCTCGAGCAGGGTGCCGCGACCCTCGAGGAGTCGCTCGCCCTGTGGGAGCGCGGCGAGGCACTCGCCCGTCGCTGCGAGGAATGGCTCGTCGGCGCCAAGGCGCGCCTCGACGCGGCGCGGGCCGCCGCCGAGCAATCGTGAGCCCCCGCGCGAGCGGGGTAGACGAGTCGGGCCGGCCGATCGTCGCCGAGCTCGGTCGCGCCGAGACGCCGCAGGAGACAGCCGACCGCAAGGCCGCTGCGAGCGCCAAGCGGCGGGCCAACCAGACGATCCTCAATCTCGCGATCGCGACCGTGGCATCCGCTCTCGTCGCGGTCGGCATCGTGTGGACGGTCGGACTCGTCGACACGGGATCGCGCATCGATCCCGTCGATTACGTCGCGGTCGGCGAGGCGGCGCAAGGCACGGTCGACGAGCAGCTCGTCGTGCCGCAGCTCCCGGACGGCTGGCAGGCGAATCGCGCGGAGCTCGTGCGCGGATCCGACGGCGTGACCTCGTGGCAGATCGGGTTCGTGACGCCCGAGAACAAGTACATCGCCGTCGTCCAGGGCATCGAGGCGAATCCGAGCTGGCTCGCCGATCAGGTCCGCGACGCGAAGGCGGGCGAGCAGCTCACGACCGACGGCGTCGCGTGGACGAGCTACGACCGCAGAACGACCTCCGACCCGGGCAACGTCGCCTACGCGCTCGTCACCACCGCGGGCGACTCGACGATCGTGCTCGCCGGAACCGCCGGCGACACCGAGTTCGAGCAGCTCGCCACCGCCATCGCGAAGGATCTCACATGACCGACACCACCACGACCCGCCGCACGCCTGCCGAGACCTGGCGCGAGATGGTGCGCGGCAACGAGCGCTTCGTCGCGGGCACGCCGCGGCATCCGCGTCAAGACGTGGAGCGTCGTCAAGAGCTCGCGACGGCCCAGGCCCCGCATGTCGCGCTCTTCGGGTGCAGCGACTCGCGCCTCGCCGCCGAGATCATCTTCGACAAGGGACTCGGCGACCTCTTCGTCGTGCGCAACGCGGGCCAGGTCATCACCGACTCCGTCATCGCCTCGCTCGAGTATCCCGTCGCGCTGCTCGACGTGCCGCTCATCGTCGTGCTCGCGCACGACGCGTGCGGTGCCGTGCGTGCCGCGATCAACCTCGACGCGCCCGATGCCGCGCCGCTCCCGCCGCACATCGCGGGCCTCGTGGCCGGCATCCGTCCCGCGGTGCGCGCCGCCGCGTCGCGCAGCCCCGAGGATGTCGGGCTCGCCCACCTGCAGCGCACCGTGAGCGACCTCGTGGCCCGCTCCGAGCTCATCTCGGACGCGGTCGCCGAGGGGCGGCTCGCCGTCGTGGGCGCCAACTACAAGCTCCTCGAGGGCGTCGTCGTCCCCTCCGTGGTGGTCGGCGACATCGGCCTCGACGACTGACCGAACGTCACGCAACACCGAAAGGCACAGCCATGGGCACCGACGCCGAGTACCGCATCGAGCACGACACGATGGGAGAGGTGCGGGTGCCCGCGTCCGCGCTCTACCGCGCGCAGACCCAGCGCGCCGTCGAGAACTTCCCCATCTCGGGCACGGGCCTCGAGGCGGCGCAGATCGTCGCGCTCGCGCGCATCAAGCGCTCGGCCGCGATCGTCAACAAGGACCTCGGCGTGCTCGACGGCGCGATCGCGGACGCGATCGTCGCGGCCGCCGACGAGATCATCGCGGGTCGCCACCACGAGCACTTCCCGGTCGACACCTACCAGACCGGCTCGGGCACGAGCTCGAACATGAACATGAACGAGGTGCTCGCGACGCTCGCCACCGAGAAGCTCGGCGCGCCCGTGCACCCCAACGACCACGTCAACGCCTCGCAGTCCTCGAACGATGTGTTCCCGACGTCCGTGCACGTCGCCGTGACGGGCGCGCTCATCGGCGATCTCGTGCCCGCCCTCGACCACCTCGCGACGGCGCTCGAGGCCAAGGCCGCGCTGTGGGCGGATGCCGTCAAGCCCGGTCGCACACACCTCATGGATGCCACTCCCGTGACGCTCGGCCAGGAGTTCGGCGGCTATGCGCGCCAGGTGCGCCTCGGCATCGAGCGCATCGAGGCGGCGCTCCCCCGCGTCGCGGAGGTGCCGCTCGGCGGCACGGCGGTCGGCACCGGCATCAACACGCCGCAGGGTTTCCCGCAGAAGGTCATCGCGGAGCTCGCTGCGGCATCCGGGCTCCCCATCACCGAGGCGAAGGACCACTTCGAGGCACAGGGCGCACGCGACGGCCTCGTGGAGGCATCCGGGGCCCTGCGCACGATCGCGGTGTCGCTCACGAAGATCTGCAACGACTTGCGCTGGATGGGTTCGGGCCCCAACACGGGGCTCGGCGAGCTGCACATCCCCGACCTTCAGCCGGGCTCGTCGATCATGCCGGGCAAGGTGAACCCCGTGATCCCCGAGGCCGTCATCATGGTGGGCGCCCGCGTCATCGGCAACGACGCGACGGTCGCGTGGGCGGGCGCCACGGGCAACTTCGAGCTCAACGTCGCCATCCCCGTCATGGGCACGGCACTGCTCGAGTCGATCCGCCTGCTCGCGAACGGCTCGCGCGTGCTCGCCGACAAGACGATCGACGGCCTTGAGGCCAACCTCGAGCGCGCGGCGGCGCTCGCCGGCATGTCACCCTCGATCGTGACGCCCCTCAACAAGTTCATCGGCTACGAGAACGCCGCGAAGATCGCGAAGCACGCCGTCGCCAAGGGCATCACGGTGCGCGAGGCGACGATCGACCTCGGCTTCGTCGAGCGCGGCGAGCTCACGCTCGAGCAGCTCGACGGCGCGCTCGACGTGCTCTCGATGACGCACCCGGGCTGACCCGCCGCCGGTCCCCCACCCCGCCCCTCCCGTGTCATCCGGGTCAAACGCTGTAGCGTCTGCCGATGGGCGCCCGTGATGACTGGCGCCCGTCGTCAAACGGTGTAGCTCGCGGGCGGCCGGGTGCCGAACCACCCCCGGCGCGGCCCGCATCCGCCGACGCCCCGGTCGCATCCGCGAAGTGACGCAAACGCTGTAGCGCTTGGTCTCGGGCGGCATGAATACCTGTCGCCGCCCGGCAAGCGCTACAGCGTTTGCGGAACACGCACGAGGTTAGGCGAGCTCGTTCGACTCGAGCAGCTCCGTCACGAGGGCGGCGATCGCCGAGCGCTCCGAGCGCGTGAGCGTGATGTGCCCGAAGAGCGCGTTGCCCTTGAGCGTCTCGATCACGGATGCCACGCCGTCGTGCCGCCCGACGCGCAGGTTGTCGCGCTGAGCGACGTCGTGGGTCAACACGACGCGGGAGTTCTGCCCGATGCGCGAGAGCACCGTGAGCAGTACATTGCGCTCGAGCGACTGCGCCTCGTCGACGATCACGAAAGCGTCGTGCAAAGAGCGCCCGCGGATGTGGGTGAGCGGCAGCACCTCGAGGATGCCGCGTTCGACGACCTCGTCGAGCACGTTGTCGGAGACGAGCGCGCCGAGCGTGTCGAAGACCGCCTGCCCCCACGGGTTCATCTTCTCGGCCTGGTCGCCGGGGAGGTAGCCGAGCTCCTGGCCGCCGACCGCGTAGAGCGGGCGGAACACCATGATCTTGCGGTGCTGCTGCTTCTCGAGCACCGCCTCGAGCCCCGCGCACAGGGCGAGCGCAGACTTGCCGGTGCCGGCCCGTCCGCCGAGCGACACGATGCCGACCTCGGGGTCGAGCAGCAGGTCGATCGCGAGGCGCTGTTCGGCGCTCCGGCCGTGCACACCGAAGACGTCGCGATCGCCGCGCACGAGCTTGAACTCGCCCCGGCCCGTCACGCGGCCGAGCGCCGAACCGCGCTCCGAGTGGATGACGAGGCTCGTGTTGATCGGCATGTCCTGCACTTGACGCGACACGAGCGTCTCGCTGTCGTAGAGCTCGGCCATCTGCTCCGCCGAGATCTCGAGCTCGGCGACACCCGTCCATCCGGAGTCGACGGCGAGCTCGGCGCGGTACTCCTCGGCCGCGAGGCCGATCGAGGCCGCCTTGACGCGCAGCGGCAGGTCCTTCGAGACGACCACGACATCCAGCCCGTCGTTCGCGAGGTTCATCGCGACCGCGAGGATGCGCGAGTCGTTGTCGCCGAGCTGCAGGCCCGACGGCAGCACCGAGAGGTTCGAGTGGTTGAGCTCCACGCGCAAGGTGCCCCCGGCATCCCCGACCGCGATCGGGAAGTCGAGCCGCTCGTGCTCGACGCGCAGATCGTCGAGCAGCCGCAGCGCCTGGCGGGCGAAGTAGCCGATCTCGGGATCGTTGCGTTTGGCCTCGAGCTCTGTCACGACGACCACGGGGAGCACGACCGAGTGCTCGGCGAAGCGGTAGATGGAGCGCGGATCGCTCAGCAGCACGGAGGTGTCGAGCACGTAGGTGCGCTCCCCCTGCTTCCGCTTCTGAACTGCGCCGGTCGTGGACTTCTGCTGGGGCTTGTCGAGCGCGGGCACTCCCACTCCATCCCCGGGTGGGATGCCACCCGGATCCTGTAGCGGATCGGCCAGGGGCTCAAACGGTGCGAACTTGCGTGGCCGCTCCGACCAGGCACGGTGCCTGATGACCCGACGCTAAGCCCCCGCACCGACTTCCGGCCGCCGCGACACGCTGCGGCACATGACGACCCGGTGAACGGCGAGGGCCGAGCGGCTCAGCGGGCGCCGGATGCCGTGGCGAAGGAGAGGAGCGCCGAGCGGAGGAGCTCGATCGTCTCGAGGTCGGTCGAGACATGCGGCGCGACGCGCACCGTGCCGCCGCGCACCGTGACGCTCACGCCGTGGTTGTGGAGAGCCGCGGCGAGCACCGTGAGCTGCTCGGGCGTGGGCTCGAGCACGACGATGCCCGCGCGCTCGGGCTCGGCGCGCGGCGAGACGACCGGGATCGCGAACTCGTCGGCGACGTCGAGCACCGCGCTCACCTTCTCGGCGAGGCGCGCGTTCACGGCGGCGACCCCGACATCCGCGAGCTCCTCGAGCGCCGCCGCGAAGCGCGCCATCGCGATGGGGTCGCCGTTCGACACGGTGTAGGCCCGCGCGTCGCTCGCGGGCGGCAGCACCTCGTCGAGCGGGAGCCCTTCGTGCTCGGAGGCCGTGAACCCCGACCACACGGGGGTGAGGTGCTCGAGCGCGCGATCCGAGAGCGCGAGGAAACCGGTGCCCCACCCCGAGCGCACCCACTTCTGCCCGCCCGTGGCGACGACGTCAGCGACGCCGTACGGCGCATCCACGACCCCGAAGCCCTGGATCGCGTCGACGATGAGCAGGCGGTCGCCGATGACCTGTCGGATGCCCTCGAGGTCGACGAGATGGCCCGTGCGGAAGTCGACGAGGCTCACGGCGACCGCGACGGTCGAGGAGTCGAGCTGATCCCGGATGTTGCCGGGCGTCACGCGTCCGTGGTCGGTCTCGAGCCACTGCGGCGCGACGACGCCGAGGGCCTGCTGCGCACGCACCGTCGCGAACGTGAGCGAGGGGAACTCGGCCGGTGAGAGCGCGACTCCGCCCGTGATGCCGAAGAGCGTGTGCATGAGGCCCTGGCTCGTGTTCGGCTGGAACGCGATCTGGTCGGTGCGGAAGCCCGTGAGGGCCGAGACGGCCGCGCGCACACGCGCGTTCTGCTCGAAGAAGGGCGCGAGCGAGCCGAAGCGCCCGCCCGCGAGAAGTGTCAGGAACGCCTCGGCCTCCGCGCGCACGGTGTCGCCGATGGGCCCGGCCGCGGCGAAGTCGAGATACCCCGGCTCCTCGTGGAAACGGGCGGCGTAGTCGTCGATGTCGAGCGTCACGTGAACCTCACTGACCGTAGCGGCGATGCCGCGTCGCGTAGGCGCGCAACGCGCGCAGGAAGTCGACCTCGCGCAGATCCGGCCCGAGCGCCTCGACGAAGTAGAACTCGCTGTGCGCCGACTGCCACAGCATGAAATCCGACAGGCGCTGCTCGCCCGAGGTGCGGATGATGAGGTCGGGGTCCGGTTGACCCTGCGTGTAGAGGTGCTCGCCGATGAGCTCGGGCGTGAGGATCTCGGCGAGCTCCTCGATGCTGCCGCCCTTGTCACCGTGGGCGCGCACGATGCTGCGCATGGCATCCGCGATCTCACGCCGCCCGCCGTAGCCGACGGCGAGATTGACGTGCAGGCCGACGTTGCCGGCCGTGCGGTCTTCGGCCGCGCGCAGCACCGCGACGAGCTGCTCGGGCAGTCCCTCGGTCGTGCCGACGTGCTGGATGCGCCAGTCCGCGGCACGCGAGAGGTCGTCGGCGAGATCGGCGATGATCTCGAAGAGCTGGTCGAGCTCCTCGTGGGAACGGCCCGAGAGGTTGTCGGTCGAGAGCAGGTAGATCGTGACGACGCGAATGCCGAGATCGTCGCACCAGCCGAGGAACTCGCGCATCTTCTCGGCCCCCGCGCGGTGCCCGTGCGCCGTCGTCTCGAGCGCTCGTTCGCGCGCCCAGCGCCGGTTGCCGTCGATGATCATGGCGACGTGGTGGGGAAGCGTCGCCCCCTGGAGCTGCCGACGGAGTCGTGCCTGGTACAGGCCGTAGAGCGGCCCTCTGCCGTCCGGCGTGTCCCGTCTGCTCACGGAGCTACGGTAGCCGACCCTCACGCACGGCGGCGATCCAGTGCGCTCTCAGGATGCGCCGACGGCACCGCGCTAGGGTCGGCCCATGACTGCCGCCCCGGCCCCCACCGAGAATCCCTCCGACGCGCCGGGCGCCGCATCCGATGGTCCGACCGGCGCCGAGGCGGAGGCCGAGCGCGAACCGGGTGCGGGCCTCCCGCGGTTGCCTCTGCTCGAAGACGAGCTCGATCACCACCCGGCTGTCGAGACGAAGCCGCTGTGGCGCGGATGGATCCACGCGGGCACCTTCCCGCTCGCGATCGCCGCCGGCATCGTGCTCATCTGCCTCGCCGACGGCGCGGCCGCGAAGTGGGCGTCGGCGGTGTTCATGGTGAGCTCGCTCCTGCTCTTCGGCATCTCGGCGACCTACCACCGCTTCAACTGGTCGCCCAAGGTCAAGGCCGTCTTCCGGAGGCTCGACCACTCGAACATCTTCCTGCTCATCGCCGGCACCTACACGCCGCTCGCGGTGTGCGCCCTCCCGCCCGACAAGGCCGTGGTGCTGCTCTCGATCGTGTGGGGTGGCGCGCTGCTCGGCATCGGCTTCCGCATCTTCTGGCTCAAGGCGCCGCGGTGGCTCTACGTGCCCCTCTACGTCGCGCTCGGCTGGGCGGCGATGATGTACATCGTCGACCTCGTGCAGGCGAACGTCGCCATGATGGTGCTCGTGCTCGTCGGAGGCGTCGCCTACACGACGGGCGCGGTGTTCTACGCGCTCAAGCGACCCAACCCCGTGCCGGGCGTCTTCGGGTTCCACGAGCTCTTCCACGCGTGCACGGTCATCGCCTTCCTGTGCCACTGGACGGCGATCCTGCTCATCGTGCTGCATCCGGCGTACGGGTAACCCACGCCCGCGGATCAGGGAGCACGGGGGCGGGTTTCGACACGCGCCCTCCGGGCGCTACTCAACCCGCGGCAGGCGCGCCACCACCGCTGATTGAGTAGCGGCGCAGCCGCGTGTCGAAATCAGCACCAGGATCGACGAACACGGGGCGGGTTTCGACACGCGCCCTCCGGGCGCTACTCAACCCGCGGCAGGGCGAGGTGCTCAGTCGGGACGGCCGTCGTCGCCCGCCGCCTCCTCCGCGTCGAGACGCTCGGCGATCTCGGCACGGTAGGTCACCCGGCGCACGCGGCGGTTCATGCTCACGAGCAGCACGATGGTCGCGACGATGAGCGCGAGCGTCACGACGAACCCGACGACGCCCGGTGTCACGGAGTTCGGGTCGAACGACGGCGAGGGAGACGGCGTCGGGGTCGCCGCCCAGAGAGAGTGCTGCACGTTGGCCCTTTCCGAAGCGAATAGCCTGGAACCAGCGTAATCGCCGACCGCCGCGGCCCGCGCAGCGGCCCGGCCCCTATCCCCTGGAGCGACCGTGACGCGAACCGACCTCGATGCGAGGTACGGCCGCACACCCGCGCGCGCGGCCCGCATGCGGCTTGCCGCGATCGCCGCGGCCGCCGGCGTCGCCGTCGTCGTCGTCGCGTGGGTCGTCTGGGTGGGGCTCCTCGGGCCGGCCGCGTCGCTCGAGGCGAAGGATGTCGGCTTCGACCGCATCTCCGACACCTCGATCGAGGTGCGCTGGCAGCTCACGGCGCCCGCGGCATCCGAGGTGTCGTGCGCCATCCAGGCCGTGAGCGAGAAGCACGCCGTGGTCGGCTGGCGCATCGTCGAGGTCGAGCCCGCGGACATGACGACGCGCACCCTCACGGCGACACTGCGCACGAGCGAGCCCTCGGTCGGCGGCTCCGTCTACCGCTGCTGGCTGAGCGGCGACGATGCCGCCGCGGATGCGGTTCGCGCGGAACTGTCCTAAGCTTTCCGGAACGCATCACCCTGCAGAGACCGGCCGAGTGCCGGTCTCGATTGTTTGTGAGGAGCATCATGCCCGAGACCACGACGTGGCTCACCCAGGAGTCGTACGACCGCCTGAAGGCGGAGCTCGCCGAGCTGGAGGGCCCCGCGCGCGTCGACATCGCCAAGAAGATCGAGGCGGCGCGCGAGGAGGGCGACCTCAAGGAGAACGGCGGCTATCACGCCGCGAAAGACGAGCAGGGCAAGATCGAGGCGCGCATCCGCCAGCTCACCGAGCTGCTGCGCACGGCGACCGTCGGCGAGGCCCCGGAGTCGGATGGCACGGTCGCCCCCGGCACGCTCGTGACAGCGATCATCGCGGGCGACGAGACGGTGTTCCTGCTCGGCAACCGTGAGATCGCCGCCGACGCCGAGGACCTCGACGTCTACCCGGAGTCGAGCCCCATCGGCCAGGCCATCATCGGGCACGCGGTCGGCGACAAGCTCGCCTACACGGCGCCCAACGGGCGCGAGATCCCCGTCGAGATCGTCAAGGTCGAGACCTACCGCGGCTGACGGCCTGCTCGCATCGCGTTGAGCCCGACGCGACGCGAGCGGGAGCACGAATGGTCAGCCCGCCGCGCGGGCGTCTCCTTCCTCCGCGCGCCGCTCGCGCTTGCCGCGCGCGACCTCGGTCGCAAGAGCGTCGAGCGGGTTGGCGAGGCCCGCGAGCGGATCGGCGACGAGCGCGGCGAGCCACTCCTGCGCAGCCTCCACGGCATCCGGGTCGAGCGCGTAGAGGCGTCGCGTGCCCTCGGCGCGCACGGTCAGCACGCCGGCGTCGCGCAGCACGCGCAAGTGCTGCGAGACCGAGGGCTGCGAGATGGCGTGCACCCGCTGCACGCCCTCGACGAGAGCCCCCGCGGGCTGCTCCCCCGCGGCCGCGAGCCGCACGAGCAGGCGCCTCACGGGGTCGCCGAGGGCCTCGAAGACGGGCTCGGCCGGGAGCGCGCTCACGCGTCCTCGGGCAGGGTCGTGTAGAAGGCGTATGCGCCGTCGCCCGCGGCGCGCATGGCGTCCGCGTCCTCGCCCGCAGCGATCGCGGCATCCGTCCAGCCGTCGGCGGCGGCGCGATAGAACGCACGGCCCTCCTCGGTGAAGGGCAGCGTCTCGGCTTCCTCGCCCGTGACGGTGCCGCCCGTCGCGAGATGCAGCCCGAGACCCATGAGGGCGCCGTCCCAGCCGATGCCGACCGCGCCGGGGCCGTAGACACCCCAGAACTCCTCGGGCACGTGCGCCTCGTGCACGAGCTCGAGCTCGGTGCCGCGTTCGGTCGGCGTGAGGTTCACGGTGAGCCACGAGGGCTGGCCCATCATCTCCCACGTGACGGCGAAGCTGCGGGGCGCGTCGCAGCTCTCGACGACACCGGATGCGTTGCCCTCGAGGGCGTAGCGGCCGCCGACCCGGAGGTCGCCCGTGACGGGGAGGAACCAGCGTGGGATGCGCTCGGCGTCGGTGAGGGCGTTCCAGAGGTCGGCGGCATCCGTGGGGTATTCGCGGCGCGCGACGGCGATGCGCGTGGGGGCGCCGTCACGCTCGCCCGTGCGCAGTTCGCGCGTGACGAGGCGGGCGGTGCCGATGGGGTCGTCGAGCATGGTCATGGCGGGCTCCTTTTATAGGTTTTCGCCTATATTGCCGATCGCGTGCGGCGAGGGGAAGAGCGAACCGCCTCACGCGTCGACTCGCGGGCGGTAGCCGGCCTCGCGGAGGCGCGTGAGCACGAGCTCGGCGTGCTCGGCACCGCGCGTCTCCATGTGGATCTCGATCTCGACCTCGCTGATCTGCAGGCCGAACCCGTGCCGCGTGTGCAGCACCTCCACGACGTTCGCGTTGGCCTCGGCGATGAGCTCGGCGATGCGTGCGAGCTGCCCCGGGCGGTCGGGAAGCGGGATGTTGACCTTGAGGTAGCGGTGGGATGCCGCGAGGCCGCGACTGATGACACGCTCCATGACCATCGGGTCGATATTGCCGCCGGAGATGAGGATGACCGTCGGCCCGTCGACCTCGATCTTCTCGGCGATCACCGCGGCGACGCCCACGGCGCCCGCCGGCTCGACGACGAGCTTCGCGCGCTCGAGCAGCACGACGAGGGCGCGCGCCGTGTCGTCGTCGGCGACCGTCACGACGGTGTCGACGGCCTCGCGGATGATCGCGAAGTTGAGCTCGCCGGGCCGCCCCACGGCGATGCCGTCGGCGATCGTGGGCGCGGTCGGGATCGCGACGGGTCGCCCGGCCTCGAGGGACGGCGGATACGCGGCGGCCGCCTCCGATTGCACGCCGATGACGCGTACGCGGCGCCCGAGCTCGGGCTCGAGCTGTGCGAAGGCCGAGGCGATGCCCGCGATGAGGCCGCCCCCGCCGATCGGCACGATGACGTTGGCGACGTCGGGCACCTGCTCGAGGATCTCGAGCGCGAGCCCACCCTGACCGGCCACGACATCCGGGTGGTCGAACGGAGGGATCACGACGGCGCCCGTGCGCTCGGCGAACTCAGCGGCCGCCTGCAGCGTCTCGTCGACGACGTGACCGTGCAGCACGACGTCGGCCCCGTAGTTGCGCGTCGCCTGCAGCTTGGGCAGCGCGACGCCGATGGGCATGAAGATCGTCGCGCGGATGCCGAGCTCGCGCGCCGCGAGCGCCACCCCCTGCGCGTGGTTGCCGGCCGAGGCCGCGACGACCCCCCGCGCGCGCTCCTCGTCGCTCAACTGCGAGAGCCGGTTGTAGGCCCCGCGGATCTTGTACGAGCCCGTGCGCTGCAAGCTCTCGGCTTTAAGGTAGACGGGCACACCGAGCAGCTGACCGAGGAACCGCGACGACTCCATGGGGGTCACGACGGCGACCTCGCCCGCACGTTCACGCGCGGCGCGGATCTCGGCGAGCGATGGTCCGGGCAGCTCAGTCACGGATGGCACGGCCTCTCGTGGGCGGGACGACATCCGCGACCGACGGATGCGGGTGGGTGCGCCAGTCGCCCCGCGCGATGTAGACGACGATGGCGTTGAGCGTCGCGACGAGGGGCACGGCGAAGAGGGCGCCCGGGATGCCCGCGAGGAACCCGCCGGCGGCGACGACGATGACGACCGCGAGGGGGTGCACCTTGACGGCGTTGCCGACGAGGAACGGTTGCAGCACGTGCCCCTCGAACTGCTGCACGCCGATGACGATGAGGAGCATCACGAACGCCTGCCACGGCCCCATGAAGACGAGCGCGATGAACACGGCGAGCGCACCCGAGACGACGGCGCCCACGACGGGGATGAACGATCCGAGGAAGACGAGGATCGCGATCGGCACGACGAGCGGGAAGCCGTCGTAGAAGAGGCCCAGGATGAACGCGCCGAGACCGATGCCGACGGCGTCGATGAAGGCCACGAGCACCTGCACGCGCACGAAGGTCGAGAGGGTGATCCAGCCGGCCTCACCGCCGCCGATGAGGGCAGCACGCGCCTTGCGGGGGAAGATCCGCACGATCCAATGCCAGATGCCGCGACCGTCGATGAGGATGAAGAGCGTCGCGAAGAGCACGAGCAGGAAGCCCGCGAGGAAGTGGCCGAGGCCCGAGCCGACCGAGAGGGCGCCCGACCATAGTGTGCTCGAGTCCTCCTGGAGGCTCGCGATGAGCTGATCGGCCCAGCTCTGGATGTCGGCTTCCGAGAGGTGCAGGGGCGACTCGAGGAGCCACTGCTTGAGGTCCTCCCAGCGCAGGAGCGTCTGGTCGACGAGCGCCGGATAGCCGCTGATGACCGTGCGAACCGTCAGCCAGATGAGCCCCGCGATGATCGCGAGCACGCCCACCTCGCTCACGGCGATCGCGAGCCACTTGGGCCAGCGGTGCTTCTGCAGCCAGTTCGAGAACGGCACGAGCAGAGCCGCGAGCAGCATCGCGACCATGAGCGGCACGACGATGTAGCGCAACTCGATGACGAGGAAGATGACGAGCGCGACGACGCCCGCGATCACGAGGAGCCGCCACGACCATGCCGCCGCGATGCGCATCCCGACCGGCACGGCATCCGTCACGCGAACGTCGGCGGCGCGGCGCGCCTCCTCGTCACGAGCTCGTTCGCTGCGGAATCCGAAGGCCACCTCACAAGTGTAGGCGCGAGGTCATTCCGCGCGAGGTGTCAGCAGCCGGTCACCCGCACAGCACGGGCCGTTCACCCGAGACGCGCGCGCCGGACACCCGGGCTGCATACCGTCGCGCCTGTCGCGCCACCCCTGCGACCGGGCGCCCGCCCGACTCCACCGAGAGGACAGCATCCATGACAACCCTTCTCCGCACCCGCCACCGCGTCGGCGGTGTCGCGATCATCGCTGCTGCAGCGATCGCGCTCGCCGGTTGCGCAGGCGACGCCGACGCCGCGGGTGGCGACAGCACCGCCGCGACTGCGACGAGCGTCGCCGATTTCGGCTCTTTCGCCGATCTCGAAGCGGCCGCCAAGGCCGAGGGCGCCCTCAACGTCATCGCGCTCCCGCGCGACTGGGCCAACTACGGCGAGATCCTCGACGCCTTCACGGCCAAGTACCCCGAGATCACCGTCAACGAGGCGTCGCCCGACGTCTCGAGCGCCGAGGAGATCCAGGCGGCCAAGACGAACGAGGGGCTCGACACGGCACCCGATGTCTTCGACCTCGGCCTCACCGTCGCGCTCCAGAACACCGACGTCTTCGCGCCGTACAAGGTGCAGACCTGGGACGACATCCCCGACGCCCTCAAGGAGCCGAGCGGGCTCTTCGTGGGCGACTACGGCGGCTACATGTCGATCGGGTACGACTCGTCGAAGTACCCGGAGCCCGAGTCGCTCGACGACCTCCTGAGCGCGAACTACAAGGCCGCCGTCGCGATCAACGGCGACCCGACCCAGGCGGGCGCGGCGTTCGCCGCCGTCGGCATGGCTACCGTGCAGTCAGGCGGCGATCTCGACGACTTCCAGCCCGGCATCGACTTCTTCGGCGAGCTCGCGAAGGCGGGCAACATGCTCAAGCTCGACGTCACGAGCGCGACGATCGCGAGCGGCGAGACCCCCGTCGTCTTCGACTGGGACTACCTCAACGCGACCCACGTCGCCGACAACCCGGCGTGGAAGGTGCGCATCTTCCCCGGCACGGGGTACGCGGGCTACTACAACCAGGCCATCAACAAGGACGCACCCCACCCCGCGGCTGCGCGTCTGTGGCAGGAGTTCCTCTACAGCGACGAAGCGCAGAATCTCTGGCTCAAGGGCGGCGCCCGGCCCGCACGCATGGAGGCGATGATCGCCGCCGGCACGATCGACGCGGATGCCGCTGCCGCCCTCCCGGAGGCACCCGAGACGGTCGTCGTGCCCACGGAGGCGCAGTCGACCGCCGCGGGCACGCTCCTCGGCGAGAAGTGGGCGGCCGCGGTCCAGTGACGACCCTGACGACGGAGGGCGAGCTTTCTCGAGAGCGCCCCTCAGCCCCCGACGGGACGGAGCACCCTGCTCCGCCCCGTCGGGGTGCGTCGCGTGTCGCCGCATGGCTCGGGCTCGCGCCGTTCGCCGCATACATCGTCGCTTTCCTGGCTCTCCCCACGGGCCTCGCACTCGCCTCCGGGTTCGTCGACTCGGCGGGGGCGCTAACCTTCGACAACCTCGCCGCACTCGGCGACCCCGTCATCCTGGCGACCTTCGGCAACTCCGCGTGGCTCTCGCTCCTGACCGCCGTGCTCGGCGCCGTCACCGGCGCGCTCGTCTGCTACGCCCTGCTGGGTGTGCCCGAGACCGGTACCGTGCGCACGGCCGTGGACGCCGCGGCGGGCGTCTTCGCGCAGTTCGGCGGCGTCATGCTGGCTTTCGCCTTCATCGCCACGATCGGGCTCAAGGGCGTCGTCACGCAGCTGCTGCTCGCCGCGGGGATCGACATCTTCGCCGGCGGCCCGTGGATCTACGAGCTGCCCGGGCTCATCCTCCCCTACGTGTTCTTCCAGATCCCCCTCATGGTCATCACCTTCATGCCCGCGCTCTCCGGCCTCAAGCCGCAATGGGCGGAAGCCAACCTCACGCTCGGTGGCACGCGCGCGTCGTTCTGGCTCCGGATCGGCATCCCGGTGCTCGCACCGTCTTTTCTCGCCTGCACGCTGCTGCTCTTCGCGAACGCGTTCTCGTCGTACGCGACCGCCGCCGCGCTCGCGAGCCAGGGATCGCAGATCGTGCCCCTGCAGATCCGCACGGCGCTCACGAGCGAGACCGTGCTGGGTCGCGAGAACCTCGCGGGGGCGCTCGCCCTCGGCATGATCGTTGTCGTCGGGGTCGTCATGTGGCTCTACACCCTCATCCAGCGCCAAGCCGCGCGGTGGCAGCGATGAACCGCCTGGCTCCCTCGCGCGCGGTCAGGTGGATCATCGCGATCGTCGTCGGCGCATTCTTCGCGATCCCGATGCTGTCGACCCTCCTCTACACCTTCCGTGACGGCGACGGGTTCTCCCTCGTGCACTGGGCCGCGCTCCTCGACCCCGCGAAGACCGCGGCCTACGCGCCGATCTGGGCGGGACTCGGCAACTCCCTCGTGCTCGCGGCGGTCACGGTCGTGCTCGTGCTCGTGCTGCTCGCCCCGACGATGATCCTCGTGCACCTGCGCTTCCCGCGCATGCGCTCGGCGTTCGAGTCCCTCGTGCTCCTCCCCATCTCGATTCCCGCGATCGTGCTCGTCGTGGGGCTCGCCCCCATCTACCAGCAGATCGGCCGGGCGCTGGGCACGGGTGCGTGGACCCTCGCCTTCGCCTACGGCATCACGGTGCTGCCGTTCGCATACCGCGCGATCCAAGCGTCGATCGACGCCGTCGACATCCGCACGCTCAGCGAGGCTGCGCGCTCGCTCGGCGCCGGATGGGGCACGGTCGTGCTACGCGTCATCGCGCCCAACCTGCGTAGCGGCCTCCTCGCCGCATCGCTCATCTCCGTCGCCGTCGTACTCGGCGAGTTCACGATCGCCTCGCTGCTCAACCGGCAGGTCTTCCAGACGGCGCTCGTGGTCGTGAAGAACAGCGATGCATACGCCGCATCCGTGTTCACCCTGCTCGCGCTCGCCTTCGCCTTCGCGCTTCTCATCGTCATCGGGCTTGCGGGCCGCGCCCGCACCGGAAAGGACCGATCATGACCACCGCCCCGCTCACAGCCCGGGCGCTGCCGCGCACCGCCGAGAACTCGCTGCTCGCCGACGCGGGAACCGGCACGCGCGTCGAGTTCCGCGGCATCGTCAAGGACTACGGCGCGACGCGCGTGCTGCACGGGCTCGACCTCGACATCGCGCCCGGGGAGTTCGTGTCGCTCCTCGGCCCCTCGGGATGCGGCAAGACGACGGCCTTGCGCGTGCTCGCGGGGCTCGAGCACGCGCACGCGGGAGCCGTGCTGCTCGGAGGCACCGATGTCTCCGCGGTGCCGACGAACCGACGCGACATCGGCATGGTGTTCCAGTCGTACTCGCTCTTCCCGCATCTGCGGGTCGTCGACAACACCGCGTTCGGGTTGCTGCGCCGGAAGGTCGCGCGTGCCGAGGCGAGGCGGCGCGCTCTCGACGCCCTCGCCCTCGTCGGCCTCGACCACCTCGCCGACCGCTTCCCGCATCAGCTCTCGGGCGGTCAGCAACAGCGCGTCGCCCTCGCGCGCGCCCTCGTCACCGAGCCGCGGGTGCTGCTGCTCGACGAGCCGCTCTCGGCACTCGACGCGAAGGTACGCGTGCAGTTGCGCGACGAGATCCGTCGCATCCAGCTGCGACTCGGCATCACCACTGTGTTCGTGACGCACGACCAGGAGGAGGCGCTCGCCGTCTCCGACCGCATCGCGGTCATGCAGGCGGGACGCATCGAGCAGATCGGCACCCCCGAGGAGCTCTATCGCTCGCCCGCGACGCCTGGCGTCGCAGCGTTCGTCGGCCTCTCGAGCCTCGTGCCGGGAGTCGCCGATGGCGCGACGGTCACAGTCTGGGGTCAGTCGCTGCCGATCGGGGGCGATGCCGTGACGGGTGACGTAGAGGTGTTCATCCGTCCCGAGAACGTGCGCCTCGTGTCGGCCGGCGGGGTCGAAGCGATCGTGCAGGAGAGCACCTTCCTCGGCAGCTTCCGCCGGACGCTCGTGCGCACGCTCGACGGCGCGATGGTGCGCGTGCAGCATGCGGCATCCGAACGCGTCGAGTACGACGACCGCGTGCGCATCGCGATCGATCCCGTCCCCGTCTCGGTGCGCCCTCGAGCGTGAGGCCGGCGCACCGCGTCGGGGGCTGCGGCTAGGGTGCTCGGGTGGCCGACACCGTCTCCCCTGCCGCCGCCCGCCGCATCGCCCTCGCCGCCCAGGGGTTCGGTCGTGCGCGCCCGGATGCCGTGGGCACCCGCCAGCTGAACCTCGCGATCCAGCGGCTCGGTCTGCTTCAGCTCGACTCGGTCAACGTGCTCGAGCGCAGCCACTACCTGCCCGTTTTCGCGCGCCTCGGGGCCTACGACAAGACGCTCCTCGACAAGCTGACGTTCGCGAGGCGCGGGCCCTATCGCGAGTACTGGGCGCACGAGGCCGCCCTCATCCCGCTCGACGACTGGCCGCTCTTCCGCTTCCGCATGCAGGATTTCCGGGACTACTTCGCGCGGGCGGGCGATCCATGGCTCGCGGCGCACGCCGACACCCTCGCGTGGCTGCGGGCGGAGCTCGCCGAGAAGGGTCCGCTCCCGGCATCGAAGATCGAGCGCGACGCGGCGGCCCCGCGGCGCGGCAGTTGGTGGGAGTGGGACGAGGTCAAGCGCGGGCTCGAGCGCATGTTCCGGGTGGGCGAGGTCGTGTCGGCCGGGCGCGCAGGGTTCGAGCGTACCTACGCGCTGCCCGAGCAGGTCATGCCCGTCGAGGTGCTCGAGCGCGAGGTGCCGCGCGAGGATGCCGTCCACGCGCTCATGGAACGGTCGGCCCGATCCCACGGCATCGGCACGCTCTCGGACCTCGCCGACTACTACCGCCTCAAGACCGCCGACGCGAAGCCCGCGCTCGCGCGGCTCGTCGACGAGGGCACCGTGCGCGAGGTCACGGTCCCCGGATGGCGCAAAGCCGCGTACCTGCATCGCGACGCGCGCATCCCGCGCCGCATCGAGGCGACGGCCCTGCTCTCGCCCTTCGACCCCGTCGTGTGGGAGCGCGAGCGTGCGCTGCGCATGTTCGGCTTCCACTACCGCATCGAGATCTACACGCCTGCGCCGAAGCGGGTCTACGGGTACTACACGCTCCCCGTGCTCGTCGACGACGCGCTCGTCGGTCGGATCGACCTCAAGAACGACCGCCAGCGCGGCGTGCTGCGCGTGCAGTCGGCGTGGCGCGAAGAGGGCGTCGCGGATGCCGTGGCCGAGCGGATCGTGCCGGCCCTGTGGGAGCTCGCCGCGTGGCAGCGGCTCGGCGAGCTCGAGGTCGTGGATCGCGGCGACCTCGCGCGCGCGGTCGCGGCGGAGGCGGGGGTCGGGGTCGTCGAGCCCGGGTGACGGTGGTTTCGAGACGCGTCGCGCTCCGCGCGGCGCTCCTCAACCACCTGGCATGAGGTCACGGTGGTTTCGAGACGCGTCGCGCTACGCGCGGCGCTCCTCAACCACCCGGCGAGCCGCTAGAACCGCCCCGCGTTCGCCCGCAGCCGCGCGATGCGGTCGTCGAGCGGCGGATGCGTCGCGAACAGGCGCTGCAGGAAGCCGGGCTTGTTGGGGTCCGAGATCCACAAGTGCGACATCGAGCTGTTGGTGCGCGCGACCGGTCGTCCGTAGTACTTGAGCTTCTCGAGCGCCCGCGCGAGCGCCTCGGGATGCCGCGTCGTCAAGGCGCCCGTCGCATCCGCGAGGTATTCGCGCTGGCGCGAGACCGCGGCCTGCACGACGGCGCCGATGAGGGGCGCGACGATCGCGGCGACGAGCCCGATGACGATGAGCACGATCGCCGCGGGGCCGCCGTTGTTGTTCGAGCGCCCGCGACCGCCGAAGAAGGTCATGCGCAGCGCGATGTCGGCGATGAGGCCGATGGCCACGACGAGCCCGAAGACGATGAGCGAGACGCGGATGTCGTAGTTCTTGACGTGCCCGAGCTCGTGCGCCATGACGCCCTCGAGCTCGGCGTCATCCATGATCTCGAGGATGCCCGTCGTCGCCGCGACGACGGCATGCTCCGGATCGCGGCCCGTCGCGAACGCGTTGGGGGCGGGATCGTTGATGACGTACACCTTGGGCATCGGGAGCCCTTCGGTGATCGCGAGGTTCTCGACGATGCGGTAGAGGCGCGGATTGTCGAGCCGCGAGACCTCGACGGCGCCCGTGAGGGCGAGCGTCTCGCTCGTCGCGGCGTAGTACTGGAAGATCGCGTACACGATCGCGATGCCGAGCGTGACGCCGGCGATCCACCAGTTACCGGCGATCCAGGCTGTGAGGGCACCGAGGGCGCCGATGATCACGATGAAGAGCGCGATGATGAGGATCGTGTTGCGCTTGTTTCGAGCGATCGCGGAGTACATGGGACCTCAGATCTCGACACGCTCCGCGCTTCGCGCGGGGCTACTCGATCTTGATCGAAGCGGATTCCGGAAGATATCCGCTTCGATCAAAACTGCACGCGCGGCGGCTCTGCGATCGCGGCGGCATCCGCGACCTCGAAGAACTCGCGCTCGGTGAAGCCGAGGCCGCGCACGAAGAGCGTGTTGGGGAAGACCTTGATCTTCGTGTTGAGCTCGCGCACGCCGCCGTTGTAGAAGCGACGGGCGGCCTGGATCTTGTCTTCCGTGTCGACGAGCTCGCCCTGCAGCTGCAGGAAGTTCTGGTTGGCCTGCAGCTGCGGATACGCCTCGGCGACCGCGAAGATCGACTTCATCGCGGCCTGGAACTGGTTCTCGGCGACGGCGGCCTCGGCGGGGGTCGAGGCGCTCACGGTCGCCGCGCGCGCCTCGGTCACCTGCTCGAAGACGCCCTTCTCGTGGGCGGCGTAGCCCTTGACCGTCTCGATGAGGTTCGGGATGAGGTCGGCACGGCGCTTGAGCTGCACCGTGATGTCGCTCCACGCCTCGTCGACGCGCACGTTGAGCTTGACGAGACTGTTGTAGGTCGACCACAGGTAGATCCCCACGATCGCGACGAGCAGCACGACGATGATGAGGATGACGAGCGCGATGGGGTCCATGATCCGCATCTTACGGGCAGCGACCATCGCATCCGCCGTGCGTTCGCTCTGGGCGCGCACGGAACGCTCCCCTATCGTGGCACCGTGAGCGAGGCGGTGATGCCGCGGCGGGGCCGACGGCGCAAGGACGCGGGCGACGCGCGTTCGGCGATCCTCGCGGCCGCGTCGGCGGAGTTCCTCGCGCACGGCTACGACGGCACCTCGCTCCGCGCGATCGCGCGGCGCGCGGGTGTCGACCCCGCGCTCGTGCACCACTACTTCGAGGACAAGGCGGCGCTCTTCGCCGAGGCTCTCGAGACGCCCGTGCGTCCGCAGGACATCGTGCGCCTCGCCCTCGCGGCGCCGCGCGAGCACGTCGGCGAGACGATCGTGCGCACCGTGCTCGAGTCGCTCGACTCCCCCGCGAGTCGCAATCGCATGCGACAGCTGCTGCGCACGGCGCTCGGCCACGACTTCGCGGCACGGATGCTGCGGCAGTTCCTCGTGCGCGAGGTGCTCGGGCGCATCGCCGCCGAGCTCGACGCGCCGGATGCCGAGCTGCGCGCGACGCTCGCGGCATCCCAGATCGTGGGGCTCATGGTCGTGCGCGCCGGCATCGAAGCCGAACCGCTCGCCTCGGCGCCGATCGACGACGTCGTCGCCCGTGTGGGGCCCGTCGTGCAGTGGCACCTCGTGGGCTACGGAACCGTTGACAGCCCCGGGGGTGCGGGCGAATAATTCATCGCGTGATGAATTATTCGGATGCCGTCGTCGCGCGGCAGCTCGTCGTGCGCCGCGGGCGCAGCGAGATCCTGCACGGGGTCGACGTGCACGTTCCCGCGGGACAAGTCGTCGGACTGCTCGGCCCGAGCGGCGCGGGCAAGACGACGCTCATGCGCGCGATCGTCGGCGCGCAGCGCACGTCATCCGGCACGATCGAGGTCTTCGGGCGACCGGCGGGCCACCGCAGCCTGCGCCGCGAACTCGGATACATGGCGCAGTCGACCGCGATCTACGACGACCTCACGGTCGAGCAGAACCTCGACTACTTCCGCCGCGTGCTGGGCGCACCCACGTCGGATGTCGACCGTGTCGTCGCGGAGGTCGGTCTCGGCTCGGTGCGCCGCAATCTCGGCGCGCGCCTCTCGGGCGGCCAGCGCAGTCGCGTCTCGCTCGGCATCGCGCTGCTCGGCGCGCCGCGGCTGCTCGTGCTCGACGAGCCGACCGTGGGTCTCGACCCCGTGCTGCGCGAGGAGCTGTGGACGCTCTTCGCGCGCCTCGCGGCATCCGGCACGACCCTGCTCGTGTCGAGCCACGTCATGGACGAGGCCCGCCGCTGCGACCGGCTGCGGCTCATGCGCGACGGGCGCATCATCGCCGACGACACGCCCGACGGCCTGCTCGCGGCGACCGCGGCATCCGATCACGACGAGGCGTTCCTGCGGCTCGTCGAGCGCGACGACGCCATGCGTCGAGAGGAGGGCGCGGCATGAACCCTCGCGTGGATCTTCGACGACACGCCCGTCTTCGACCAGATCGGACCCGCGATGCTCGGGCTCTTCCCCTTCATCGTCATGTTCCTCGTGACGAGCATCACGACCCTGCGCGAGCGCCGCAGCGGCACGCTCGAGCGGCTGCTCGTGCTGCCGCTCGGCAAGGGCGACTTCATCGGCGGCTACGCGATCGCCTTCGGCCTGCTCGCGGCTCTCCAGGCCGTCGCGGCCGTCGCGTGGGCCGTGTGGGTGTGCGGGCTCGAGATCGACGGATCGGTGTGGCTGCTCGTGCTCGTCGCGGTCGTTAACGGGCTGCTCGGCACGATGCTCGGGCTGCTCGCGAGCGCCTTCGCGACGACCGAGTTCCAGGTAGGTCGTGCAGTTCATGCCCGTCTTCGTCGCGCCGCAAGTGCTGCTCGGCGGGGTGTTCCTCGCGCGCGACGACATGCCCGAGGTGCTGCGCGTGATCTCGGATTGGCTGCCGCTCTCGTACTCGATCGACGCGCTCGGGCTCGTGACGACGGGCGACGATACGAGCGAGGTGCTGCTCGACGTGCTCATCGTCGCGGCGTATGCGATCGGGGCGCTCGTGCTCGCGGCGCTCACGCTGCGGCGGCGGACGGCGTAGGGGGACGCTGGTTTCGAGACGCGTCCGCTGCGCGGGCGCTCCTCAACCAGCTGCCTGTCGAGGTGGTTGAGGAGCGCCGGGCACAGCCCGACGCGTCTCGAAACCACCGCCCGGTCTACGCCCCGAGCACGCGGTCGAGGTACGCGTTGCGGAACACACGCCCCGGATCGAGCCGGTCGCGCACCGCGAGGAAGTCGCCGAACCGCGGGTAGCGCTCCGCGAAGACGGACGCGTCGAGGTAGTGCATCTTGCCCCAGTGCGGCCGCCCGCCGTGCGCGAGGAAGATCTGCTCCGCGGCGCGGAAGTACGCCTCGGGGTCGTCCTTGACGTAGCGGTGCACCGCGATGTAGCCCGACTCGCGCCCGTGGGCCGTCGAGAGCCAGTTCTCGTCGGGCGCGGCGGCGCGCACCTCGACGGGGAACGAGATGCGCCATCCGGATGCGTCGATCATCGCGCGCAGTTCGTGCAACGCCGCGGGCACCTCGTCGAGCGGCAGGGCGTACTCCATCTCGCGGAAGCGCACGCGCCGCGGAGCGGTGAAGACCTCGAAGGAATGGTCGGTGTACTCGCGGTCGCCGTACACGCGCGTGGCGAGGCGGTTGATCGAGGGCGTGATCGCGGGCGCGAGGTGCCCGAGGTTGCACATGAGCGCGAGCGCGCCGTTCGACATGACCTCCTCTTCGATCCAATTCGAGAAGGCGCCGACGGGCTTGCGCCCCACGTCGAGCGGCAGGCGCGTGTTGGTCTTCGTCATGACGCGGTCGGTGTGCGGCCACCAGTAGAGCTCGAAGTGGTCGGCCGCCTCGACGCGCGCGCGGAACTCGTCGATGACCTCGAAGGGCTCCGGATGCTCGACAGCGCGCAGCAGGAACGCCGGCACGAGCTGCAGCTCGAGCTCGACGAGGATGCCGAGGGCGCCGAGCCCGACGCGCACGGCCGGAAGGAGTTCAGCGTTCTCGGTCTCGGAGACCGTGAGGAGCGATCCGTCGCCCGTCACGAGCACCGCCGAGGTGATCATCGTCGCGAGGCCGCCGAAGCCGAGGCCCGTTCCATGCGTGCCGGTCGAGGTCGCGCCCGCGATCGACTGGCGGTCGATGTCGCCCATATTGGGCAGCGCGAGCCCGTAGGGTGCGAGCAGCTCGGGCAGGCGGTAGAGGCGCGTGCCTGCGGCGAGGCGCACGCGACCGGTCGCGGCATCCGCCGAGATGACGCCCTGCAGGCCGTCGAGGTCGACGAGCACGCCGTCGGTCGCGGCGATCGCCGTGAAGCTGTGCCCGGCGCCGACGGTCTTGACGGGGAGCCCGCGCTCGCGCGCGGCGCGGACGACGGCTTGCACCTCGGGGACGCTCGAGGGCGACGCGCGGAACACCGGGCGTGAGCCTTCCGACCTGCCCCAGTTGCGCCAGGCCCCGGATGCGCGCAGAAGCGCCTCGGCCGTGTGTTCGGGCGCCGTCGCCGTCACAGGAACACCTTCCCCTCACCGCGATACGTCGGGATCCGGCCCTGGATGCGGCCGTCCTCCACGAGCACGAACTCGTCGAGGTGCTCGGACACCTCGCCCGCCTTGACGTGGCGGAAGAACACCCGATCGCCTACGCGCAGCTCGCGCGCGGCGTCGCCTCGCACGGGCGTCTGCACTTCGCCCGCTTCCTCGCGCGCCAGGTAGCCGAGCCCCTCGGGCCACACGGGGCGCGGCAAGCGGTCCTGTCCGGGCGGGCCGGATGCGATCCATCCGCCGCCGAGCACGGTCGCGATGTCGGGGGTCGGGCGCCGCACGACGCTCAGCACGAAGGAGGCCGCGGGCGCGGGCCGGAAGTGCTCGTAGCCGTCGAAGAGGAGGGGCCCGAAGAGGCCCGAGCCCGCTGCGATCTCGGTCACGGCGGGATCGGCGTGCGTCGACTCGAGCGAGCCCGTGCCGCCGCCGTTCACGAACTCGAGCTCGGCGACGCGCCGCACGGCCGCGACCGCCGCCCCGCGGCGCTCGCGCAGCTCGGCCGCGGACGCCTTCTGCATCGCCCGGATCGCGAGCTTGCCGACGCCCTTGTTGCCGACGCCCGCGATCTGCGCCTCGTACGCCATCATGCCGACGAGCGCGAAGCCCGGCCGACGCACGATCTCGGCGGCGAGCGCCTCGGCATCCGCCGCCTCGTGGACGGGCGAGCGCCGCACACCCACGTGGCCGAGCACGGGGGCGCGATACGAGGCGTCGAGCTCGAGGCACACGCGGATCGTCGCGCGCTTCGCGGGCGCGACGACGGCGTCGATGTAGTCGAGGTGCTCGAGCGAGTCGACCATGAGCGTCACGCGCGAGGCGAGAACCTCGTCGGCGCCGAGTCGCGCGATCGCCGCCCGATCGGCCGTCGGGTAGCCGACGACGACGTCGTCATGCGTCTCGGCGAGCCAGAGCGCCTCGGGCAGGGTGTAGGCGAGAATGCCGTGGAACCCGGGCAGCGCGAGCACGGCATCCAGCACCCCCCGCACGCGCACCGACTTGCTCGCGACGCGGATGGGCGTGCCCTGCGCGCGTTCGAGCATGTCGAAGGCGTTCGCCGCGAGCGCCTCGACGGCGAGCACGCCGTAGGGGGGCTCGACACCGTCCGTGGCGGAGGCCAGGCGCGGCCACCACTCCGCGGGCGTCCGCCACGGACGGTCGTTCTGGGGGGTGAGGGCGAGCATCCGGCTGCGCCTACTTCACGTCGCGCACGAGCGAGACGACGAGCGCACCCAGGATCGCCGCGAGCGCCGAGAGCATGAAGAGGCCGCCGAAGCTGCCGCCGAGGCCCGCGACGACCCACGCGCCGAGCAGCGGAGCGAGAGCCTGCGGTACCTGGAACGCGATGTTCATGATGCCGAGGTCCTTGCCGCGATCGTGCGGGTCAGGCAGCACTTGCGTCGCGAGCGCCTGGTCGACGGCGAGGAAGGCGCCGTAGCCGAGGCCGAGCAGCGCACCCGCGACGAACGTCGCCTCGTAACTCGTCACGAAGACGAGCACGAACGCCGCGACAGCCTGCAGGAGCGACCCCCAGATCACGAAGACCTTGCGCCGCGCGAGGCGGTCGGAGAGGTAGCCGACCACGAGCGCCGAGATGACGACGCCCACGAGGTACACGACGATGAGCGCGAGGAGCGCGTCGTCCGCGGCGTCCATGCCGATGTGCAAGCCGAACGCGAGGTAGTAGAGCAGCAGGCCCGTGCCGAGTGCGTTGCCCGTGTTGACGAGCACGCGGCTCGTGAGCGTCCAGGCGAAATCGGGGTGCTTGCGCGGCGAGATCCACATGCCGCGGATGAGAGCCTCGAGCGTGAACGCGGGACGCTGGTCGCGCGTGATCGGGACCTCCTTCGTGAAGAGCAGGATCGGCACGACGAGCACGAGGAGCGAGATCGCGAGCGAGAGGTAGCCGAAGAACCAGACCGTGAAGACCTCGGTCACGAGCACGACGCCGAGGATGATGCCGAGGGCCTGCGGCGCCGACATCCATCCCGAGACGAAGCCGCGCTGCCGCACGGGCACGAGGTCGGAGATGAGCGCGGTGAGGGCCGAGGTGAGCACGCAGAAGCCCACGATCGTGAGCGACCACAGCACGGCGATGAGCACGATGTTCTCGACGAGGCCCAGCAGGATGAGTGACACCGCGAAAAGGGCCGCCCCGCCCACGACCCAGGGACGCCGGCGGCCGAAGCGCGAGGTCGTGCGGTCGGAGAGGTACCCCGTGAGCGGGAAGGCGATGATCGCGCACAGCCCCGCGATGCCCGAGATCGTGCCGAAGGCGAGCACGGCGGGCACCCAGCCGTCGACGGTCGTGTCGTCGGAGCCCGTCGCAGCGGCGACCTGGAGGGGCACGAGCACCTGGAAGGGGCCGAGCTGGGCCATCCAGACGCCGAGCCACGCGGCGGCGAAGGCGGCGATCCAGACGCCCGTGACGGCGCGCTGCGGTTCGGCGAACGCGGCCGGCGCGCCGGTGGCGGTGTACTGCGGTGCGGACATGGGGTCTCCTGAGTGTCGAGTGTGGTGGGTCAGGCGGGGGCCGCGAACGGCGTGAGGGCGACCGTCGCGAGGTCGATCGTGCGTTCGGCCGCCGCATCGTCGCGGTCGGCAAGCCACGCGAGGGTGACGCCGTCGGTGATCGTCACGACGAGGCGTGCGAGCTCGGCGACGGGGACCGCCCAGCGGATGCCGAGGTGCGTCTCGGCGGCCGTCAGCACGTGCGCGGCGAGCGCGTGGTAGCGCGCGTACTGCTCCGCCGGAAGATCGGCGAGCTCGGGCGAGCGCAACGCGTACTGGGTGAGCTCGAACATCGCCTGCTCGCGACCCGGATCGGCGCGCACGTGGTCGAGGTAGGCCGTGAGGGTGCGGCGGATGGCGTCGCCCGGGTCGACGGCCTCGGCGAGGAGGCCCGCGAGCGCGGCATCCCCCTCCCCCTCGACGACGAGCTCGACGACGTCGCGCAGCAGCTCGTCGCGCGAGGGGACGGCGTAGTGGAAGCTCCCGAGGGGCATCTGCGCCTCGGCGACGATCGCGCGCGTCGTCGCGGCGTGCACCCCGTCGCGATCGACGACCGTGAGGGCCGCGCGCGCGAGGGCGGCGCGGCGCTCGGCTGCCGACATCCGTGCCACGTCGCCTCCTCTCGTCGCAGAGTCGCAGAGTTGGTCAAGTGTCCCAGACGCATGACCTGGACGCCACTCCCCCCGATGGGGGACGCGCGGCGCGCATCCGCCACGTCGGAGCGACCGAGTTGACGCCATTCAGCGCGACCGGTAGTGATAAGCCATCAGCTCTTCACGAGCGAAGGGGGAATCGGATGCTGCGCCACGAGATCGGTCACGCCCGACGGCCACGGTCGGTGCTCATCGCGGCGGCGGCGCTCACGCTCGCGACGGTACTCGGGCCGTCGGCTGCCGTGTGGGCCTACGCCGAGGTCGGGGGCAGCGTCTGGATCGGGACGCGCGAGGGCTACGCGGGAACGGGCGCCTTCCCGATCTTCTCGGAGGCACCCGCCGATCCGTCGAACCCCGGGACGCCCGACTTCTGGGCGTATTGCATCGAGCACAACATGGTTCCCGAAATGCGGACCATGGGCCACGTCGGGGAGCTCTCGAGCTACCTCGGCGCGAACTACTTCATCGACCCGGCCGTGCAGGGCAAAGTGCTGTGGGTTCTCGCTCACAGTTATCCCGCCGTGAGCCTCGAGGATTTCGGTGCGGCCGCAGGCGTACCCGGCATCGCGCGAAGCGATGCCCTCGAGGCAGCGCAGTACGCGATCTGGCGGTACACCGAGCTCACCTCCGACTCGTCCTGGCAATGGGAGACTCCCGACTCCGAGGCGGCCTACTGGTATCTCATCAACGGCGCGAACGCCGCCCCCGGCATGACGCCCGCCGACTTCCTCACCACCGTCTCGATCACCCCTCCCGCGGACGCCCAGAAGACCGGCTCGCTCGTCGGTCCGTTCGTCGTGCACACCAACCGGCCGACGGCGCACGTGACCGTCTCGCCCGCGATCGCTCTCGTCGACGCGAACGGCACGCCGGTCGATGCGGATGCCGTGGTCGACGGTCAGGAGCTCTACCTCGACGTGCGCGAGTCCACGAGCGGCGGCACCGCGACCCTCACGGCGTCGGTCATGGGCTCGAGCGCGATGGGTCGCGTGATCTCGGTGCCGACGACGGCAGGAGGCACGCCCACGGTCGACGACCACGCGCAGAGCATCATCCTCGTCGCGCCCGACACGGCGCAGACGACGGCGACGGCGAGCGCCCAGTGGGCTGCGGCGCAGCCCGAGCTCGCGGCGACCGGCGTCGATGCGCGCCTGGCTTGGCTCGCGCTCGCGCTGCTCACGCTCGGCGGTGCCGTCGCGATCGCCACGCGACGGCGCACGACGAACTGACGGGCGATTCCGCATGGCGCGAACCAGCACAATAGGGGTCACGCCCTCGTAGCCCAACCGGCAGAGGCAGGCGACTTAAAATCGTCTCAGTCCGGGTTCGAATCCCGGCGAGGGCACACACGCCGCGCCCCACGCCGACGACGCGCGTGGCCGCGTCCTGCCGACCCGCGCCTCGGCGCGAGAACCCGCCGCGACTACGCCTTGGGGCGCGACGCGAAGGTCTCGAAGGCGTCGCGCGGGATGTCGCGCGCGGGGATGCCGACGATGTCGCGGCGCAGCAGGAAGTTCATGATCCAGTTGCCGAAGACGCGGATCTTGCGCTCCCACATCGGGATCGCGAGACCGTGGTAGCCGCGGTGCATGATCCACGCGACGAAGCCCTTGATCGCGAGCTTGCGGTACTGGTAGACGCCCGTGTAGAGGCCGAGGCCCGCGACGGCGCCGAGGCTCTTGTGGAAGTAGTCGCGAGGTGCCTCGCCGCGGATGTCGGCCACGAGGTTCTTCGCGAGGAGCTTGCCCTGACGCACGGCGTGCTGCGCGTTCGGCACGCAGAAGCCGCCGACTCCCCCGCCCGTGAGGTCGGGAACCGCAGCGACATCGCCCGCCGTCCAGGCATCCGGGACGACCTCGCCGTTCTCGTCGACGATGCGCAGATCGGCCTTGGCGCGCAGACGCCCGCGCTCCTCGACCGGGAGATCGGTGCCGCGCACGACGGGGTTCGCCATGACGCCCGCCGTCCAGATGATGAGGTCGGACTCGAAGGTCTCGCCCGTCGAGAGCTCGATCTTGCCGTCGACGGCGGATGCCAGTTGCGTGTCGAGGTGCACGGTCGCGCCGCGCTGGTCGAGGCTCTTGAGCACCCAGTGGCTCGTCGGGAGCGACACCTCGGGCATGATGCGGCCCATGGCCTCGATGAGGTGGAAGTGCGTGTCGTCGAACGAGATCGTGTCGAAGGCGCCGACGAGCGAGCTCGCGAAGCTGCGGAGCTCGCCGAACACCTCGATGCCGGCGAAGCCGCCGCCCACGACGACGACCGTCAGGAGGCGGTCGCGCTCGGGGCCAGGGGGCAGGCTCGCGGCCTTCACGAAGTTCTCGGTGAGGCGGTCGCGGATCGACATGGCCTCTTCGATGTTCTTGAGGCCGATCGCCTGATCGGCGACCCCCGGGATCGGGAAGGTGCGCGACACGGCGCCGGCCGTCATGACGACCGTGTCGTACTCGACCGTCCACGGCTCACCGACGGCGGGCGTGATCTCAGCCGTCTTCGTGGCGTGGTCGACCTTCGTGACCTTCGCCGTGACGACCTTCGTCTTCTTGAGGTGACGTCGGTGCGCGACGACCGCGTGACGCGGCTCGATCGACCCCGCGGCGACCTCGGGAAGGAACGGCTGGTAGGTCATGTACGGCAGCGGGTCGACCATCGTGACCTCGGCTTCGCCGCGACGCAGGTGCTTCTCGAGCTTCTTGGCGGTGTAGAAACCGGCGTAGCCGCCGCCGACGATCAGGATCTTGCGCACGCTGGGGGTTCTCCTCGCTGGGGAAAAAGTCGCGTCCAATCTACCGCTTACGGCGGGTGCCTCCGTACGCGCGCACTCCACCGACCACGAAGCCGCCGATCACGAACGCGACGACGAGCACGCCGAGTAGGGGCGCACCCACCTGTCCGAGCAGCAGCGGTGTCGGCAGGAGCACGCCGATGGGGTCGAAGCGCGGCTCGGGAGCGGTCTGCGCAACGGGCGCGGGCGCGGCGTCCACCGACTCTCCCGGCGCCTCCCGGCGGCGGTTCACCCGGATCCACTCCGCGAGGTCGCCCATCGGATTCGCCTCGACGTGCGGCACCTCGGCGGTGACGGCGGCATCCGCGTCGAGCAGCCCGAAGCCGTAGGTGACATCCGCTCCCGGTGCGCCCGCGTCGCGCGCGGTCGCCGTGATGCGGTTGATGACGTCGGCGGCGTCGAGTTCCGGATGCGCGGCCCGCACGAGCGCGACGACGCCCGCGACGATAGGGGTCGCGCCGCTCGTGCCGTTCCAACGCACGTAGCTGCCGTCGGGCATGACGCCCACGAGGCGCTCGCTGGGGGCCGAGACGCCGATCGTGACGCCCTGGGCCGAGGCCGACTGGCTCGTCGCACCCGAGCGGTCGACGCCCGCGACCGTCAGCACGCCCGGCATCGTCGCGGGGGCGCCGACCTCCTCGGTACCCGACCCGCGATTGCCGGCCGCAGCGACGATCACGACGTCGTGCTCCATGGCGTACGAGAAGGCGTCGTCCCAGCTCTCGGGCCAGTCGAGCGTGTTGCGCGTGAGCGACATGTTGATGACGTCGGCGCCGTGGTCGACCGCCCAGCGCACGGCATTCGCGATCTGGTCGTCGGAGTCGCCGCCCGTGAAGCCGATCGAGATCGCGAGCAGGGATGCCTCCGGGGCGCTGCCGATGATGCCCGAGTCGGGTCCCGTGCCCCGCCCGGCGGCGAGGGAGGCGACGAGCGTGCCGTGCTCGCTCTCCGCGCCGACGGGCGTGCGCCCGTCGGCGCTGCCCTCACCCGAGAAATCGGTGCCGCCCGCGACCGCACCCTCGAGCTCGCGCGGCGAGCCCACGCCCGTATCGATGACGGCGATCGTGACGCCGGCCCCGCGCGTGACGCGCCACGCGTCGCGGATGCCGTAGTCGTCGAGCCAGTACTCGGCGTCGCGGATCGCATCCGCGCGGGCGGCATCGGCTGCGGGTGCCGAGAGGGGCACCATCGTGCTCGCGACGACGATCGTCGCCGCGGCGACTGCGGCTCCGGCGCGCGAGCGCATCTCAGGCTCCGAGCGCGGCGCCCGGCTCGACGCACGTGCACCGCTCGGGCGACCAGCTCGCGCGCGCGAGGGCGGCATCCCCGATGGGGTTGACGCCGGGCCCCGCCGCGAGCGCATGGGCCGCGAGGGCGTGCAGGCACTTGACGCGCTCGGGCATGCCGCCCGCCGAGAAGCCCGCGATCTCGGGCACCGCCTCGATGCTCTCTCGGTCGGCGAGGTAGGCCTCATGGGCGGCGCGGTAGGCATCCGCGACCTCGTCGTCGGCGAGCGTCGCCGCGAGCTCGGTCATGACGCCCGTGGCCTCGAGCGTGGACATCGCGGCCGTCGCTCCCGGATGCGAGAGGTAGTACAGCGTCGGGAACGGGGTGCCGTCGGGCAGCCGCGGGCTCGTCGCGACGACCGTCGGGTTGCCGCAGGCGCACCGTGCGGCGATGCCGATGACGCCACGCGCGGGGCGTCCGAGCTGACGCGAGACGACCGCGACGTCGGCATCCGTGGGCGGGGCGAACGGCGGTCGCGTCATCCGGCGCTCCCCTCCGAGCCCTGGGCCGGGCTCTCGAGCTGGTCGGGCGTCGCCGTCGTCGAGCCCGCGGTGTACACGGATGCGAGGAACGCCGTCAGCCAGTCGACGCGCGTCGTCTGGATCGTGTCACTGATGGGCTGCTCGTCGTCGACGACGGGCGTGTCGTCGTCGTCGAGGACGAGGTAAGCGACGTCGCCGGGATAGACGTAGTAGAGGCGATCGCGCGCCTGCGCCTCGACGTAGGCGGGGTCGCTCCAGCGGGCGACCTCGGCGTCGAGCTCGTCGAGGTCGTCGTGCGCGTCGCGCACTTGCTCTTCGAGCTGCGCGATCTGCTGCCGCTGCTCGACGAGGGTCTTCAGTTGCGGAGCGAGCACGACGAGGGCCGCGACGATGAGTCCGAGCACGGTGATGGCGAACCCCGAAAGCCGGAAGTTGCGCAGCCATGCCGCCGCGCGCGAGGGCTCGGCCATCGCGATGGGCACGCGCTCGGTGCGGGTTCTCTGGCTCACCACCCCAGGCTATGCGACGCCCCTCACGAGGTGGCTGAGGAGCGCCCGCGAAGCGGACCACCCAGGTGGCTGAGGAGCGGCCGCGTCTCGAAGCCACGGCCCCCGCGGGCGATCCGCGCGGCGGTGGTTTCGAGACGCGTACCGCCTACGGCGGTGCGCTCCTCAACCACCCGACGAGCGAAGGTTTCGAGACGCGTACCGCCCACGGCGGTGCGCTCCTCAACCACCCGACGAGCGAAGGTTTCGAGACGCGTACCGCCCACGGCGGTGCGCTCCTCAACCACCCGACGAGCGAAGGTTTCGAGACGCGTACCGCCTACGGCGGTGCGCTCCTCAACCACCTGAGGGGTCGCGGGGGCTACGCGCGGAAGGCGGAGCGGCCCGCGTAGACGGCGGCGTCGCCCAGCTCCTCCTCGATGCGCAGCAGCTGGTTGTACTTCGCGACGCGCTCCGAGCGGGCGGGGGCGCCCGTCTTGATCTGGCCGGCATCCGTCGCGACCGCGAGGTCGGCGATCGTCGTGTCCTCCGTCTCACCCGAGCGGTGGGAGAGGATCGCCGTGTAGCCGTGACGCTGGGCCTTCGCGACCGCGTCGAGGGTCTCGGTGAGGGTGCCGATCTGGTTGACCTTCACGAGGATCGAGTTGGCCGCTCCGCGGTCGAGACCCGTCTGGAGGCGTGCGGGGTTGGTGACGAAGAGGTCGTCGCCGACGAGCTGCACCTTGCTGCCGAGCTGCGACGTGAGGGCGACCCAGGCGTCCCAGTCGTCTTCGGCGAGCGGGTCCTCGATCGTGAGGATCGGGTAGTCCGCGATGAGCTTGGCGTAGTAGTCGATCATCTGCTCGGCCGTGAGCTCGGCGCCCTCGTAGCGGTAGACGCCATCCGCGAAGAACTCGGTCGAGGCGACGTCCATGCCGAGGGCGATGTCGGTGCCGATCGCGTAGCCCGCCTTCTCGACGGCGCCGATGATGAAGTCGAGCGCCTCGCGTGCCGTGGCGATGTCGGGCGCGAAGCCGCCCTCGTCGCCGAGACCGGTCGCGTAGCCCTTGGCGTGCAGCTCCGACTTGAGAGCGTGGTAGACCTCGGCGCCCCAGCGGAGGGCCTCACGGAAGCTCTCGGCGCCGACGGGGAGCATCATGATCTCCTGCGCGTCGAGACCGTTGTCGGCGTGCGCGCCGCCGTTGATGATGTTCATGAGCGGCACGGGGAGGGTGTGCGCGTTGGGGCCGCCCACGTAGCGGAAGAGGGGGAGATCGGCCGAGTCCGCAGCGGCCTTCGCGACGGCGAGCGAGACGCCGAGGATGGCGTTGGCACCGAGCTTGGACTTGTTGTCGGTGCCGTCGGCCGCGATGAGCTCGGCGTCGACGAGGCGCTGATCGGAGGCCTCGAAGCCCTCGATGGCCGGGCCGAGCACGTCGAGCACGGAGTCGACAGCCTTCTGCACGCCCTTGCCGAGGTAGCGGCCCTTGTCGCCGTCACGCAGCTCGTAGGCCTCGAACGCGCCCGTCGAGGCGCCGGACGGGACGGCGGCACGTGCGACGGTGCCGTCTTCGAGGAGGACCTCGACCTCGACGGTCGGGTTGCCTCGGGAGTCGAGGATCTCGCGGGCGCCGACGGCCTCGATTGCAGACACGGGGAACTCCTTAGGGGGATGTGTGGTGAGCGGGCGACTGCGCCCGAGGGCATCCTATCGGCGCTGGTTTCGAGACGCGTCGCGCTCGCGCGCGGCGCTCCTCAACCAGCGGGCTGAACGCTCGCGCGCGGCGCTCCTCAACCAGCGGGCTGAACGCTCGCGCGCGGCGCTCCTCAACCAGCTTGGCTGGATCAGGCCGTCAGTCGAGGGGGCGCAGGTCGAGGGCGTCGAGCTCAGCCGGAGCGTCGGCGCCGAGGAACGCGAACGAGGTGAACCCCTGCTCGGCGAGGTTCTCGAGCTGCAGCTTCGTGTTCTTCGCCCGCCGCACGAGACGGGCTCGGTCGCCACGCGCCACGAGGGCCGTCTGGAGCGACAGGAGCGCGGCGAGCGGAGCATCCGCGTCGTGCACGAGCGCGACGGCCGCTCCCCCGGTGGGCGCCGGCGGCTCGACGAGCTCGACGAGCCGCTCGAACCCGAGCGAGAAGCCCGTCGCGGGTACCTCGCTGCCGAGGAAGCGCCCGATCATGCCGTCGTAGCGCCCGCCGCCTCCGAGCGAGTACGGCACGCTCGGGTGCGCGAGCTCGAAGATGGGTCCCGTGTAGTACCCCATGCCGCGCACGAGGAACGGGTCGAACACGAGCGGCGCGAACTCCTCGCCGCGTGCCGCCGCGACGGCCTCGCCGATCGCGACGAGATCGGCGACGACCGCGTCGTCGGCCCCCTCGGGCAGCGCCTTGCGGATGGCGCGCTCGCCGAACGGCAGGAACTCCCGCGTCTGCGGGCGCAGCAGGAACGCGCGGAAGGCGGCCACGGCATCCGCGTCGGCCCCGCGCTCCTCGAGCTCGGCGACGACGCCGTCGGGACCGAGCTTGTCGAGCTTGTCGATCGTGATGAGCACGCCGTCGTGCTCGTCGGGAGCGAAGCCGAAGCCGGCGAGCATGCCGATGAGCAGGCGCCTGTCGTTCACGCGGATGCTGGCGTCCGTGAGCCCGAGGGCGTCGACGGTCGCGAGCGAGGCGACGAGGAGCTCGGCCTCGGCCTGGATGCCGGGCTCGCCGATGATGTCGATGTCGCATTGCACGAACTGCCGGTAGCGGCCCTTCTGCGGACGCTCGGCTCGCCACACAGGCGCGACCTGGATGCTGCGGAAGACGTTCGGCAGCTCGGCGCGGTGGGTCGCGTAGAAGCGCGCGAGGGGCACCGTGAGATCGAAGCGGAGGCCGAGGTCGACGACGTCGAGCACGCTCTCGGCGGAGCGCAGCTCGTCGAGTTCGAGGCCGCGCTTGAGCACACCGAAGGCGAGCTTCTCGTTGTCGCCGCCCAGTCCCGCATGGAGGCGGTCGGAGTCCTCCATGACGGGCGTCTCGATCTCGTCGAAGCCGTGCGCGCGGTACGACTCCGTGATGACCTGGAGGATGCGCTCGCGGCGCGCCTTCTCGGCGGGGAGGAAGTCCCGCATCCCACGGGGAGGGTTCACCTGCGTTGCCACCCGTCGATTCTGTCAGCGCGGCCGGGGTGCGGCGAACGACGGATGCTCGACATCATCCGCGCGACGGACGCGAGCGCCCGCGCAAGCGCGCGCCGCATCCGGACTCCCATGCAGATTCCAGGCGCGAGGTGTGGGCTGGATGCGATCCGACGAACGTCGGTGGGCCGCCCGGGACGTCGGCACCGCCCCTCGCCTTCGGGCTGAAGAGAAGGGCATACTCATGGCTGTCTACGATGTCGCGGACCGGTCCGCGATCGTCACGGGCGGGGGCTCCGGCATCGGCCGCGCCGTCGCCCTCCTGCTCGCCGCGAACGGCGCGAAGGTCGTCGTCGCGGACCTCAAGAAGGAGTCCGCGGATGCCGTGGTCGCCGAGATCGAGGGTGCTGGCGGCACCGCGATCGCCCACGTGGGCGACGTCTCCGACCCGGACGACGCGACGGCCGCCGTCGAGGCGGCGCAGCGGCTCGGGCCCCTCAAGATCGCGGTCAACAACGCGGGCATCGGCGGACCGGCGGCGCGCACGGGCGAGTATCCGCTCGACGGCTGGCAGAAGGTCATCGACATCAACCTCTCGGCCGTCGTCTACGGCATGCGCGCGCAGCTGCCGGTCATGGCCGAGAACGGCGGCGGGTCGATCGTCAACATCGCGTCGATCCTCGGCTCGGTCGGCTTCGCGAACTCGGTGGCGTACGTCGCAGCGAAGCACGGCGTCGTCGGCGCCACGAAGAACGCGGCCCTCGAATACGCGGGGCAGGGCGTGCGCGTCAACTCGGTGGGACCAGGGTTCATCAAGACACCCCTCGTCGAGGCGAGCATGGATGCCGACGCGCTGCGGTTCCTCGAGAGCAAGCACGCGCTCGGTCGCCTCGGCGAGGCGGACGAAGTGGCCGCGCTCGTCGTATTCCTCGCATCCGACGCCGCCTCGTTCATCACGGGCAGCTACCACCTCGTCGACGGCGGCTACACGGCGCAGTAGCTCACGAGACGGCGGGACGACGCCGCGCCGCGATGCGGCCATCGCAGCCGCCGTCGATGGAGGAGCGGGCGCAGCCTGCGTGTCGAAATCGGCTCTACATGCTCGTCAGGCTGATGTCGACACGCGCCTGCGGCGCTACTCAATCAGCGGGGCGGGACGGCGTCGCCTCCGCACGGCGGATGCCGTCCTGCAGCCGGCGGAGCGCGTCGCGCAAGGCGCGCTCAGCGTCGAGCCCCGCTGCACGCGCCGCGACGACGGTCGCGAGCAGCTCGTCGCCGAGCTCCCGCTCAGATGCCGGCACGGCATCCGCGGCCGTGAGCTCGAGCCCGACCTTCTCGGCTCGCCCCACGAGCTTCGCGGCGAGCGCGAGGGCCGGCATCGCTTGCGGGATGCCGTCGAGCACGCTCTCGCGCGCGGGCTTCTCAACCCGCTTGAGCTCGTCCCAGCGCGCCATGACGGCATCCGGGGTGTCGGCGACCGCGTCGCCGAAGACGTGCGGATGCCGCCCGACCATCTTCGCGGTCATGTGCGCCGCGACGTCCTCAAGGGTGAACCGCCCCTCCTCCTCGGCGATGTCGGAGTGGAAGATCACCTGGTAGAGCACGTCGCCGAGCTCTTCGACGAGCTCGGCGTCGTCGCCCGCCTCGATCGCGTCGACGAGCTCATACGTCTCCTCGACGAGGTACTGCACGAGCGAGGCGTGCGTCTGCTCGCGGTCCCACGCGCATCCGCCGGGCGCGCGCAGGTACGCGAGCACGGCGACGAGCTCCTCGAGCTTCGGATGCGGCCGGATCGGCACGACGGGATCGGATGCGGCGGGCGCCTCGCTCATGCGCCCAGACTGCCAGAATCATCTGCGTGCGTCGTGTGTCGTGGGTGGGCATCCTCGTCGCGGTCGTGCTCATCGCCCTCGGCGTCTATGCCGCGATCGATCTCGCGCGCAGCGGCGCCCTCGTGGACGGCTCGTCGCGCCCCGCGTCGAGCGGCGGTCAGGCACCTGAGCCTCCCGCGGCCTCGAGCGCCGGCGGGTCCGACCACGACGCGGGGGACGCATCCGACGACCCCACCGTGCCTGCCGACGCCGACGACGCCTGGATCGACTATGTGCACGACGGCGACACGCTCTTCCTGACCGACGGACGCAAGGTGCGCCTGCTCGGGGTCGATACGCCCGAGGTCGGCGAGCATGCCGAGTGCTACGGCGACGTCGCCCGCGAGCACCTTCGCGAGTTGCTGCCGGAGGGCACGCACGTGCGCACGGTCGCCGACGAGCGACCGCTCGACCCCTACGGCCGCTCGCTCCTGTTCCTCTTCACCGACGATGGTGCCCTCGTGAACCTCGAGCTCGTGCGGGACGGCTACGCCGAAGCCGTCGTGCTCGAGCCCAACGTGCTGTGGGCCGACGAGCTCGAAGCCGCCGAAGACGAAGCCCAGACCGCTTCGCGCGGCATCTGGGGCGCCTGCTGACCGTCAGGCGGTGGGCGCTGGGTCGGGCGCGGGCGGTACGGATGACGGATCCGGCGCGCGCACGGCGCGCGGCATCGCGAGGGTCGCGGCGAGCAGGAGCGCCGCGACGACCGCGGCGCCGATGAAGACGGCCGTCGATGCCGCGATGATCGTGCCCGGATCGGTCTCGTCGCCTCCGCGGCTCGCGATGACGCCATTCGCGATCGCACCGAGCACGGCCGCGCCGACCGCCTGCCCGATCGATCGCGCGAACATGTTGGCGCCCGTCACGACGCCGCGCTCCTGCCATCCGACGCTCGACTGCGCGGCGACGAGCGTCGGCACGGCCGCGAATCCGAACCCGAGGCCGATCACGAACGACACGGCGCCGACGGTCCAGATCGAGGGGAAGGGGCCGAGCACGGCGAGCGCGGCCGTGCCGAGCACGACGAGCACCGACCCGATGATGGAGGTCGCCCGGAAGCCGATGCGCAAGTAGAGGCGGCCCGAGAGCGACGCCGCGACGGGCCATCCGATCGTGAGGGTCGCGAGCGCGAGACCCGCGACGAGCGGGCTCGCGTGTGTGCCGACGACGAGGTAGGTCGGAACGAAGGCCGTGAGCCCGATGAGGGCGGCGCCCACGCCGAGCCCCACGACGTTCGTCGCGCGCAGGAGCGGGCGACCGAGCACCCACAACGGCAAAACGGGCTCCGCGGCACGACGCTCGACGAGCGCGAAGGCGATGAGCAGCACGAGACCCGCACCGAAGATCGCGAAGGACACGGGCGAGACCCACTCCCACGCGTTGCCGCCCTCGAGCACCCCGAGCAAGAGGAGCGTGAGGGAGGCCGTGAGCAGCGCGGCACCCGCGTAGTCGATGCGGTGCCGAGTGCGCGTGAGGCTCTCACGGTAGTCGCGTGCGAGCAGCCAGAACGCGAGCGCGCACAGCGGGATGTTGATGAGGAAGATGCCGCGCCAGAAGTCCCACATCGCGAAGACGCCGCCGAGCGCGGGGCCGGCGACGGCCGCGACGGCCCACACGCTCGCGATGTAGCCCTGCGTGCGCGCGCGCTCCTCGAGCGTGTAGATGTCGCCCACGATCGTGATGGTGATCGGCAGGATCGCGCCCGCGCCGATGCCCTGCAGGGCGCGGAAGACGATGAGGCTCGGCATGTCCCACGCGATCGCGCACAAGATCGAGCCGAGCAGGAAGACGGCGATCCCGAAGAGGATGACGCGCTTGCGGCCGATCGTGTCGGCGAGCTTCGAGTACACGGGAACGGTGACCGACTGCGTGAGCAGGTACACCGAGAACAGCCACGGGAACTGCGTGAACCCGCCGATGTCGCCGACGATCGACGGTACGGCCGTCGAGATGATCGTCGCGTCGATCGCGACGACACCCGTCGCGACCATGACCGCCAGCAGAATGGGCCCTCGCTCGGACCGCAGCCCGACATCGCTCTTCGTCATCGCCATGATTCAAGCCGCATCCGCCGCCCGGCATTCCCGACCGGCAGAATGAGGCGGTGAACCTGCAGCTCCTCGCCCTCCTGCTGGTCGTCGTCGCGCTCCTCGCGTGGCGCGCGGCCACCCGCGAGCGTCGCGAGTACGCGCAGTTCAAGCGGATGCGCGCCACGGCATCCCGGCAGAAGGTCATGCGCCGCTGGCTCATCGAGTCGGTGCTCGTGTTCTCGGGGCTCTCGGCGGCGATCCTGCTCGCCACCTGGAACGAGGTGCCGGCGGTGTTGCGCGACGCACAGCTGTGGGAGCCCATCGCGGTGTCGCGAGCGTTCCTCCTCGACACGCCGCTCGGTCGAGTGATCGCGATCGGGGCGACGATAGCCGTGCTGCTGGCCCTCGTGCTCCCCGTGCTCCTGCTGCGCAAAGTCGACCCCGACGACGTGCCGAAGCTCGGTGACATCGGCGCCCTCCTGCCGCGCACGCGCGGCGAGCTGCCGTATGGCGCGGGGCTCGCCGTCTCGGCGGGGGTCCTCGAGGAGCTCATGTTCCGGCTCGCCCTGCCGGCGCTGTTGTACGGCATCTGGCCCGATGGACCGCTCGCGTTCGGGCTCGCGGCGCTGCTGTTCGGCGCGCTGCACCTCTATCAGAAGTGGGTCGGCATGCTCGCCGCGACGGTGCTCGGGCTCGTGTTCGCCTACCTCTACGTCGTGACGGGCAGCATCCTCGCGCCCATCGTGCTGCACTTGCTCATCGACCTGCGCTCGCTCGTGCTGCTGCCACTCGTGGTCGGCAAGCTCGCGAGCCCTCGTCCGTAGCTCGAGGGCCGCGTGCGCGTCAGCTCGCCGCGTCGTCGTCCGATGCGGGAGCAGCGGATGCCGGGGCGGGCGGCCCCGAGGTCGACGCCGGTTGCGCAGGCGCCGGGATGATCGCGAGCACCTCGCGCGGCACGACGAGCGGCGAGGAGGCCGCCTCCCCCGCCTGAGCCGCGGCCGCGCGCGCGGCGACGGCCTTCTGCGCGGCGCGCCGAGCGGCCTCGAGCGCCGCGGCGGCCTCAGCCTCCGCGAGTGCTGCGGCGGCCTCCGCGGCGGCCATCGCGGCACGTTCCGCGGCATCCGCGGCCTTGGCCTTGGCTTCAGCGAGGTTGCCCGCGATCGCGTCGAGCGGGTCGACGACGCGCGCCCCCGTGATCGGCACGCGCGCGAGCATGCCCCGGCGCCGGGTGCCCGTGAAGACGCTGGGCCCCTGCAGCACGATCTCGAAGGTGTGCCGCGTCATGCCGCGCGCGGAACGGGCGCTCACATGCTCGAAACGCAGCGTCTCGCCGTCGAGCTCGACGTGCGCGACCGCACCACCCTCATCCGGATCGCTGTCGGTCACAGCGAGCCCGCGGTCGTTCTCGAAGAAGGTCAGGCGCGCGATGGGACCCGGCTCGCTCCTGTCGAAGAGCGAGACCTCCCAGTCGCCGATGATGTCGTGAGCCATGCCGGTAGCCCTTCTCGTGGGTCGCGTCGACGAATCGCTGGCTCACACTCAAGCGGCGCCATGTCACGGGCCTGTTACGGCCGCGTCACCATCGCACGACACGGCGCCCCAGTCCGGGGGTCAGACCGGGCGGTCGTCGGCGTGGCGCGCGAGGTGGCGTGCGTACCGCTCGGTGAGCTGCACCATGAGATCCGGCGTCGAGCGGTCGAGCCCGAAGACGAAGCCGGGAAAATCGAGGCCCTGCTGGATCGCCCAGATCTCGTCGTGCCGGTCGGGGCTCAGGATGCTCGGCGGGTCGCCGACCGCGACCCACGCGATGGGCACGACCGAGCCCTCGGGGAGCACCGTGCGCACGTGCACGACGGCGTTGATGCGCACCTCGCTGCGCGCGCCGATGCGGGCCCCGTTGAAGACGCGCGCGCCCGTCGCGAGGAAGACCTCGTCGCCGATCGTCGCGCCCGACACGGACGCCATGGGGCCCACGAGCACATGGTCGCCGACGTGCAGCGGGTCGGTCGCGCTCGCCCGGAGGAGGGCGTTCTCCATGACGATCGTCGAGGTGCCGATCGTGACGGGGCCGCCCTCGGCGCTGATGACGGCGCCGTGCAGGATCTGGCATCCGGGCCCGATCGTGACGTCGCCCGAGACGACGGCGCTCGGTGCGACGACAGCCGTGGGGTCGACGCGCGGGCTGTGGCCGAGGTGCTCGTACAGCATGTGGGTCAGGGTAGACCGTGGTGACGCTGGTTTCGAGACGCGTCGCGCTTCGCGCGGCGCTCCTCAACCAGCTCTGCCGCCGCCGGTGCCGCTGATTGAGTAGCCGCGAAGCGGCGTGTCGAAATCAGCCCCCTACGACGTCGCCGCCGTCAGCAGCTGGCCGACCCACGCGATGAGCTCGGCATCCGACGCGCCCTCCGGCATCGGCACGTTGACCGCGTGCTGGGCGGCGAAGAACCTGACGCCCGGGTACATGCGCGTGAGGCGCACCTGGATCGAGTCGGGCGGGTCGAGAGGCGCGAGCCGCATGCGCCCGCCCATCGCGACGACCTCGCCGAGACCCGCCTTCTGCGCCGTGCGCCGCAGTCGCGAGACGGCCACGAGCTGCTGCACGGCATCCGGGAGCTCGCCGTAGCGATCGGCGAGCTCCTCGACGACGCGGTCGAGGGCGTCGTCGGGCGAGAGCGGTGCCGCGGCGGTCGAGAGCTTCTGGTAAGCCTCGAGGCGCAAGCGCTCCGACTCGATGTACTCCTCGGGGATGCGCGCGTCGACCGGCAGCTCGAGGCGCAGCTCAGTCTGCCCCTCCGCGACATCACCGCGGAACGCCGACACGGCCTCGCCGATCATGCGCAGGTAGAGGTCGAAGCCGACGCCCGCGATGTGGCCCGACTGCTCGCCGCCGAGCAGATTGCCCGCACCGCGGATCTCGAGGTCTTTGAGCGCGATCTGCATGCCGCCGCCGAGCTCGTTGTTGGCCGCGATCGTCTCGAGGCGATCTTGCGCCGTCTCGGTGAGCGGCTTCTCGGCGTCGTAGAGGAAGTAGGCGTACGCGCGCTCGCGGCCGCGGCCCACGCGCCCGCGGATCTGATGCAGCTGCGAGAGGCCGTACTTGTCGGCCTGGTCGATGATGAGGGTGTTCGCGTTCGCGATGTCGATGCCCGTCTCGATGATCGTCGTCGTGACGAGCACGTCGAAGCGCCGCTCCCAGAAGTCCACGATGACCTGCTCGAGTTGGTGCTCCGTGAGCTTGCCGTGCGCGACGGCGATGCGCGCCTCGGGCACGAGCTCCGCGAGCTCGGATGCCACGCGGTTGATGCTCGAGACGCGATTGTGCACGAAGAACACCTGTCCCTCGCGCAGCAGCTCGCGCCGGATCGCGGCGGCGATCTGCTTGTCGGAACGCGGCCCGACGTAGGTGAGGATCGGATGCCGGTCCTCCGGTGGGGTCGCGAGCGTCGACATCTCGCGGATGCCGGTGACCGCCATCTCGAGCGTGCGCGGGATGGGCGTCGCGCTCATCGCGAGGATGTCGACGTTTGTCTTGAGCTTCTTGAGCGCGTCCTTGTGCTCGACGCCGAAACGCTGCTCCTCGTCGATGATGACGAGCCCGAGGTCCTTGAAGCGCACCGACTCGGAGAGGATGCGGTGGGTTCCGATGACGACATCGACCTCGCCGCGTTCGAGCCCCTCGATCGTCTCCTTCGACTCCTTGTCGGTCTGGAACCGGCTGAGTGCTCGCAAATGCACAGGGAAGCCCGCGAAGCGCTCGGCGAAGGTCTCCATGTGCTGCTTGACGAGAAGCGTCGTGGGTACAAGCACGGCGACCTGCTTGCCGTCCTGCACAGCCTTGAACGCCGCGCGCACGGCGATCTCGGTCTTGCCGTAGCCGACGTCGCCCGAGATCAGGCGGTCCATGGGGATCGGCCGCTCCATGTCGGCCTTGACCTCGTCGATCGTCTGCAGCTGGTCGGGCGTCTCGGCGAACGGGAACGCCTCCTCGAGCTCCCGCTGCCACGGGGTGTCGGGGCTGAACGCGAAACCGGGGCTCGCCATCCGCGCGCTGTAGAGCTTGACGAGCTCGACCGCGATGTCGCGCACGGCCTTGCGCGCCTTGCCCTTGGCAGCGGCCCAGTCCGAGCCGCCCATCTTCGAGAGCGCGGGGTTCTCGCCGCCCACGTAGCGCGTGAGCTGGTCGAGCTGGTCTGTCGGCACGTAGAGGCGGTCGCCCGGCTGCCCGCGCTTCGACGGCGCGTACTCGAGCACGAGGTACTCGCGCGTGACCTTCTCGTGCTGCGTGCCGAGCGGTCCGCGCGACACACGCCCGCCGCCCGCGACCTCGCGCGTCACGAGCTCGACGAAGCGCCCGATGCCATGCGTCTCGTGCACGACGTAGTCGCCCGCCTTGAGCTGCAGGGGGTCGACGACATTGCGACGCCTGCTCGCGAGTCGCTTGGGCTGCCGCGAGTCGATGCCCGCCGCGCGTCCGTAGAACTCGGCCTCCGAGAGCAGGGCGAAGCGCGCGTCGTCCTGCTCGAAGCCGGCCTCGACCGACTCCCGCACGAGATACGCGACACCCGGCTCGGGATCCGCGGGCACCGCGTCGACGATGCGCGCGGCGACCTCGTGTTCGGCGAGCACCTGCGCGGCGCGGTCGACGAGGCCCGCTCCGGCCGCCGCGATCGCGACGGACCATCCGCCCTTCGTGAGTGCGACGACGTGCGATGCCGCGCCATCGACCTGCCCCGCGAAGCTCGGGATGGCGCGGCCCTCGACGCGCGTCGTGTCCTCGTCGTCGGTGTCGAAGGGGCTTACCGTCCACCACGTACGCGGGCGGGCCTGGGACCGCAGGGCCGAGACCGTGAGGAAGTCGCCCGTGTCGAGGCTCGCCTGCAGGTCGATGGGAGCGGAGGCGCCAGCCGTCGCTGCGCTCCACGCGGCCTCGAGGAACTCGCGGTTGGTCTCGGCGAGGCTCAGCGCGCGCGTCGCGACGCGCTCGGGCGAGAGCACGGCGACCGCGGCATCCTCGGGAAGGTAGTCGGTGAGCGGCACGAGGCGTCCGACGAGCGCGGGCGTGAGCGACTCCATGCCCTCGACGGGGATGCCCTCGGCGATCTTCGCGAGCATGGGCGCGATGGCCTCGTACTCGTGCTCGAGCTCGCGCGCGCGAGCCTTCACGCCATCCGTTACGAGGAGCTCGCGCGCGGGGCCCAGCTCGACGGGCCCCACATCGTGCGGGAGGGAGCGCTGATCCGCGACCGAGAAGGCGCGCAACTGCTCGAGCTCGTCGCCGAAGAAGTCGGCGCGCACGGGGTGCTCGGCATCCGGGGGGAAGACGTCGAGGATGCCGCCGCGCACGGCGAACTCGCCACGTCTCGTCACGAGGTCGACGCGCGAGTACGCGAGCTCGGCGAGTCGCGTCGCGAGGGCGTCAAGCGCGTAGCCGCGGCGACCCGCGGCGAGCACGATGGGCTCGAGGGCGTCGAGCCCCGGGGCGAGCGGCTGCAGGGCCGCACGCACCGACGCGACGAGCACGAGGGGGCGATCGCGCGGGCCCTCCTGCCACCGGCGGAGCTCGCGGAGGCTGCGCAAGCGGCGGCCCACGGTCTCGGCCGACGGGCTCAGACGTTCGTGCGGCAGGGTCTCCCACGCGGGGAACGGCAGCACGAGCGCATCCGGCGCCCAGCTCGTGAACGACGCCGCCACAGCCTCGGACTCGCGGCTCGTCGCCGTGATCGCGAGGAGCGCCTGCCCCGTGCCCGCCGCGGCGCCCCGACGCTCGAGGAGCCCCGCGAGAAGCGGCACGCGCAGCCCCTCGACGGCCGAGAAGTCGGCGTCGGAACGTGACTCGGCGAGCGCCGTCTGGAAGGTATGGGCGCGCGCCAAGACAGGAATCAACGACGCGAGGCCCATTGCATCGAGCTTACGCGCCGACGGCGACACGGGCGATGCGCTCGATCGCTGCCGCGGCATCCGGGAGGTTCATGACGTCGAGCACGAGCAGGGTCACACCACTCGCCGCGTACGCCGCGATGCGATCGCGCAACTCACCCGGGTCGATGCCGCCCAGCGCATCGCCGCCGCCCTGTGGCTCGAGACGGATGCGCATCGAGAGCTCGACGAACGGGGTCCAGCGTCCCGCGGCCCGCATGCCGTCGCGGATGCGGGCGATGCGTCGCGCGGTCTCGACCGGGTCGAGGTCGGCTCCGAGCCAGCCGTCGCCGAGCTCGACGACGCGCACGAGCGCGGCATCCGAATTGCCGCCCACGAGCACGGGCGGCCCGCCCGAGCGAGCCGGCTGCGCCGGGAGACCCATGTTGTCGACGGTCCAGAACCGGCCGGCGAAGCGCACGGGATCGGGCGATCGCCAGAGCTCCCGCATGAGCCGGATGGCTTCGTCGGTCCGCGCGCCACGCTCCCCTCGCGGGACTCCGAGGGCGGCGAACTCCTCCGCCATCCACCCGATGCCCGCGCCGAGCAGGATGCGGCCATCGCTCAGGGCGTCGAGCGTCGCGAGCTCTTGCGCGAGCACGACGGGATGCCGGTAGGGCACGACGAGCACGTTCGTGCCGATGCGCACACGTTCGGTCACACCTGCCACGAGGCCCATGGTGGCCACGGGCTCGAGCCACGCCCGACCCGTCCGGAACGCGATCGCGCCGCGGTCCTCGGAATAGGGGTACCCGCCGGGCGGCGCGCCGGGCTGCAGGATGCGATCCGTGGTCCAGATGCTGTCTGCACCCGAGCCCTCGGCCGCTCGAGCCGCGTCGAGCACGGCGGATCGCGTCGCGATCGTCCCCTCGACGGGCAGCACGAATCCGAGCTTCATGCCCTCCCCCTGTCGCTCAGGCCGAGCACGGCCACGAGGCCGCTCACGAGTCCCGTGATCACGAAGCCCGCGGCGAGGAGCCCCCAGCCCCCGGCATCGAAGACGAGCCCGAAGGCCCAGCCGAGGACGCCCGCACCGAGGTAGTAGCCGATCGTGTAGAGCGCCGACGGCACGGCGCTCCCCCGCCCGAGTTCGGCGACCCACCCCGCCGCGACGGCGTGCAGCGCGAAGAAGCCCGCCGTGATGACGACGAGGCCGACGACGATCGTCGGCACGGCATCCGGAATCGTCATGAGCGCCCCGAGCACCTGGGCTGCGAGAGCGCCTCCGACGACGCGATGCCGCCCGAGCCGGGTGACGAAGCTGCCCGATCGCGTGGCCGTGAACGAGCCCACGAGATAGACGACGAACACGGCCGTGACGGTGAGTTCGGGCAGCTCGAAGGGAGCGCGCAGGAGGCGGAAGCCGATGAAGTTGTAGACCGCCACGAACGCACCCATCTGCAGGAGTGCGAGCACGCAGAGGGCCCAGATGCGGCGGTCGGCGAGAGCGCTCCGCGCCGCCCCCGGCACATCGGGCCGCTCCTCGACGCGCGGGGTGAGCGCGAGGAACGCGGCCGCCGCGAGCGCCGAGAGGAGCGAGACGGCGACGAGCGCGAGACGCCAGTCGCCGAGCGCCCCGACGGCGCCCGCGACGAGTCGTCCGCTCAGGCCGCCGATCGCCGTGCCGCCGACGTACCACCCGGCCGCCGCGGATGCGCGCGTGCGATCGAGGAGATCTCCCAAGTGCGTCACGGCGAGAGCGGGGATGCCGGCGAGCACGGCGCCCTGCGTGAAGCGCACGGCGAGCAGGGGTACGAGTCCGTCGGTCGCCGCGACGAGGGGGCTCAAGAGGATCGTCGCGACGACCGCGATGCGCAAGAGGGTGCCGCGACGCACGCGGCGAGCCGCGAGCGACCACGGCACGACCGCGAACGCGAGACCGAGCGCGCCGGCGGACTGCACGAGCGCCGCCGAGGACGGCGTGAGCGCGAGCTCGCGCCCGATCGCGGGGAGGAGCGCCTGCACACCGTAGAGCTCGGCGAACGCGACGAGCCCCGCGGCGCCGAAGGCCACGACGGTCGGCGCGAAGCCCGCCGACGCACGGGACTCCGACTGTGCCGCGTTCACCGCTCGAGCCACCGCGCGATCTCCGTGTGGTCGGCGCCGGGCGGTAGGTTCTCGAGCGCTGTCGCCCACGCATCGAGGGTCGCTCGGGCGACGGCGCTCTCGACGCCCTGCGCGTCCAGGAGGGAGCTCGCGATGCGGGCGTCCTTGACCATGAGGGCCATCGCGAAACCGGAGTCGAAGGTGCCCGGGAGGATGTGGCGCGGCCACTTGAGCTCCGAGGAGCCACTGCGGCCGCTCGAGCCGTTGACGACGTCGAGCATCGTCGCGGGATCGACGCCGAAGCGCCGCGCGGCGATCACAGCCTCGCTCGTGAGCAGCAAGTGCGAGGCCGAGAGCAGGTTGTTGAGCGCCTTCACGGCGTGTCCGGCTCCGACGGGGCCGACGCGCACGACGCGACCGAAGACGGCGAGCACGGGCGCGACCCGGTCGAGTGCGCCATCCGGTCCCGCGGCCATGACGGTGAGCGTCCCCTCGCGCGCGCCTGTGACGCCGCCCGAGACGGGCGCATCGACGAGCACGATCCCTGCTGCCTCGAGCTCGACCGCGAGCTCACGCGTGCGAGCGGGGTCGGAGGAGCCCGCATCGACGACGACCGTGCCGGTGGCGAGTGCCGCGCGCGTCTCGGGGTCGCGGAGCACGGACTCGACGGCGTCGGAGTCGGGCAACAGCAGGACGACGGCATCCGCGTCGCACACGGCTTCCGACGCATCGGCGCTCGCCGCGGCCCCGAGCGCCACGAGCCGATCTCGAGCCTCGGCCGAAGGGTCGGCCCCGTGCACGTCGAACCCCGCAGCGATGAGCCGCTCGGCGAGCGCGCCCCCCATCCGGCCGAGGCCAATGACCGCGACGCGCCTCACTTGAACGCGAGCGCGTTCGCCGGCGAGCCGGTGCCTCCGCGCTTGTTGAGGGGTGCGGATGCCAGAAGGCCCTCATAGACGCCGTCGCGCGCGCAATCCGCCGCGAGCGCGCGCAGATCCCACATCTCGCCGAGGCCGATGCCGAGCAGCGCGGCGAGGCGGTAGTGGAGGAACCCGTCGGAGTCGTCGCGCTGCATCGGCATCGCCTCGACGGCCGGACAGTCCGCGGCGACGGCGACGACGCCCGAGTCCCACAGGAACTCCGCCATCTCCTCGGCGCGGTCGAGCCCGGGGGCGGGGAAGAAGTGCTCGAGGTCGTGCTCGGTCGTCGAGAAATCGGCGCCTTGAGCGAGCCGCAGCTTCGTGGCTTCGTCGCTCGCGAGGTACCAGTCGATCCAGCCGACATGCAGGAGGAGGAACGTCCCCGGCGTGAGCTCGACGTCCTGCGCAATGAGCATCTCCCGCAGCTCGTCGACCGTGATGGCGCGACTCGAGCCCGCATCGAGCACCTCTCCGCGATCCGCGAGACGGCGCGCGGCATCCACGAGCACGAAGCGACCCGCGAGGCCCTTGCGGGCCCACGCGTCGATGCCGAAGCGCGGTTCGCGCGCCGTGAGGTCCGCCGTGCGCCATCCGTTGTACGAGCCGTAGCGGGGATGCCGCACATGCGCGAGCGCGTCCCACTGGCTCGAGGCCTGCGGGTAGAAGGAGTCGTAGCGGTCGTCGGGGCCGGAGGGCCCGTCGATGATCGTGTGCCGGAGCCGACCGCGACCGAGGATGGGCGGGTTGGGCTCGTCGAGCTCCCAGTTGAGCGAGAAGACCGCGCCGCGTCGCACGAGGGCCGTCGCGGCGAGCGTGCGTTCCGGGGTCAGCAGGTTCATCGCACCGATCTCGTCGTCGTCGCCCCACACTCCCCACGCGGAGCGGGGCGGATGCTGGGGTGCGATCGGGAGGTCGCGGTATCGCGGCAGCGTCGTCATGCGGTGTCTCCTTCCGCGGCCAGCACGCTCGGCCGGCCGGTACGGGGGTCGACGGGGGCGGGAGACCCGTCGTCGAGCACGATGGGCCCGGGACGCGCCGACACGAGCTCGAGGCGCGTGCCGCTCCACGACTCGGCCGCGGTGAAGAACAGCAGCCGGCGGCCGGCGGCATCCGTGTTCTGCGCCTCGATGCGCGCGCCCGCGGCGGCGACGCGGTCGTGCTCGGCGTCGAGATCGGCGATGCCCGTGAAGGCGAGGTGGTGCACGCCCGCGAAGCGGGCCGCGTGGCTGCCCTCCCCGGTGGCCTCGAGGAGCTCGAGGCGGGGTCCGGGCCCGCGTGTCACGACGAAGCGCGCGTCATGGCGATGCGGGTACTGGGCCGAGGCGTCCTCATAGCGATCGGTGCGGTACCGCCCCACGACGCTGAATTCCACCCCGAGCAGGCGGCGATAGCGCTCGATCGCCTCCTCGAGATCGAGCACGAGGATGCCGATGTGATCAACGGGCGGCAGCGGCATCCGCTACTCCCGGCTGAGCCGGCGCCCGATGCTGCTGAAGGCGACGGCGGCGATGAGCAAGATGCCCTGGAACAGGAACTGCACGAACGACGGCACCCCGACGAGGGCGAGGCCGTTGAACCCGACGGCGACGGTCACGACGCCCACGAGGGTGCCGAGGATGTGGAACTGGCCTTCGCGCAGCACGGTCGAGCCGAGGAACGCGGCCGCGAATGATGACATCGTGTAGTTGTCGCCGCCCGTCGGCTGCCCACTGCCGATCGACGAGGCGAGCAGCACACCCGTGATCGCCGCGAAGAGCGCCGCGACGACGAACGCCGTCGTCGTGACGCGCCCGGTGCGCACACCCGCGAGGCGCGCGGCCTCGGAGTTGCCGCCCGTCGCGCGGAGGTTGCGGCCGAAGTCGGTCTTGTTGAGCACGATCCAGAGGATGAGCATCGCGCCGGCCATGTAGAACACGGGCTTCGGTATCCCGAGCCAGCTGCCGATCGCGATCTGCAAGAACTCGGGGAATTGCGTCGAGACAGGCTGCGGCGTGCCGCCCGAGATGAAGTAGTTGACGCCGATGAGGGCGCTTCCCGTTCCGAGCGTGCCCACGAGCGCGTTCACGCGCAGCACCGTCACGAGAAAGCCGTTGACGATGCCGACGACGACGCCCGCGAGGAGTGCGATGAGGATCGCGACGGGGATCGGCACCCCCTGGAGCATGAGGATCGTGACGATGATGCCCGAGAGGCTCACCATGTAGCCGATCGAGAGGTCGAACTGCCCGCTCGCGAGCACGAGCGTGAGGCCGCCCGCGACGATCGCACTGAGCGCTGACTGGTTGAGCACCTGCAGCAGGTTCGGCAGCGTGAGGAAGTAGGGCGATGCGATCGCGAACACGATCACGAGCGCGCCGAGCGCGATGAGGGCGCCGTAGCGGCCCAGAATCGCGGCCGTGCGCCGGCCGATCCGCGACGCGAGGGTGCGCGTGTGCACCTCGGGGGCGGCCTGGGGGCTCTCGATGAGGGTCACGACGACGTCCTTTCCTGGGTGTAGATGGCCTCGAGCATCTGGGCCTCGGTGACCCCGGGGCCCTCGATTTCCCCGACCGTGCGCCCCTCGACCATGACGACGACGCGATGGCACACCGCGAGCTCCTCGAGCTCGCTGCACACGACGACGACCGACCCGCCCTGTGCGGCGAACTCCTCCGCCGTCGCCCAGATCTGACGCCGCGCGCCGATGTCGACGCCGCGCGTCGGCTCGTCGAGGAGCATGATGCCGACGTCGCGCGAGAGCCAGCGCGCGAAGACGACCTTCTGCTGATTGCCGCCCGAGAGCGTACGCACCGGCGACTGGATGGAGGCGGTCTTGACGCCGAGCCGCTCGACCATCGTGCGCACGGCGGCGCGGGCTCGGCCGTCGGCGACGAAGGGCAGCCACCGCACGCCGCGGGCAGCGCGCCACCCGCCCATCTTCGTGTTGAAGAGCACGCTCTCGTCCATGACGAGGGCCTGCGAACGCCGCTCCTCGGGCACGAGCGCGACGCCGCGCGCGATCGCATCGACGACCGAGCGCGGACGGAAGGGGCTGCCCGCGAGCGTCATCTCGCCCGCGAGCGGGCGATCGGCCCCGAAGAGAAGCCGGAGCGTCTCGGTGCGACCCGCACCCACGACGCCCGCGAGCCCGAGGATCTCGCCCCGCCGCACGTCGAAGGAGACGTCACGCACGCGCGGTTCGCGCGCGAGGCCGCGCACCGAGAGCACGACATCGGCGTCCCGACGCACGGGCGCATCCGGCGTCTCGATCGCGTCCTGGACGCTGCGCGCGCCCGTGATGCCGAGCACGAGCTCGTCGCGCGTGTAGCCCCCGCGCTCGTAGGACGCGACCGTCTGGCCGTCCTTGAAGATCGTGACGGCGTCGCACAGCTCCTCGATCTCGTCGAGGCGGTGACTCACATACGCGATCGCGACGCCCGCGGCCGAGAGCTCGCGCACGATCGCGAAGAGCCGCTCGCACTCGACGTCCGAGAGCGAGGCCGTCGGCTCGTCCATCGAGACGAAGCGCGCGTCGCTCACGAGGGCACGGCCGATCGCCACGAGCCCGCGCTCGGCGATCGAGAGCTCGCGCACGGGCTTGTCGAGCGGGAAGCGCAGATCGAGGCGCTCGGCGACGCCGCGTGCGAGGGCCTTGCGGCGACGCGCATCCCCGAGCCCGAGAGGCGTCGTGGGCCGCACCCCGATCGTCATGTTGTCGATCGCCGAGAACTCGGGCACGAGCGCGAGCTCCTGGTAGATGAACGAGAACCCGAGGTCGGCGGCGCGCCTCGGCGAGCCGATCTCGGCCGGCTCGCCGTCGATGAGGAGCTCGCCGGAATCGGGCGCCACGACGCCGGCGAGCACGTTGAGGAACGTGGACTTGCCAGCGCCGTTGGCGCCGACGAGCCCGTGCACCTGCCCCGGCAGGATGTCGAGGCCGACGCCGCGCAGCGCCCGCACGGCGCCGAAGGACTTCGTGAGCCCCCGTGCGCTGATGAGCGGGATGCGCTGCGCGGCGTCGGTCATCGCTGTCTCCTGTCGAGCCGGATCGCGGTGGATCAGCCGGCGAACTCGGGGTGCTCCGCGAGGAACTCCTCGAGGTTGTCGGGCGTCACGATCGTCGTGTTCGCGTCGACCTCCTGCGGCTCACCGCCGGCGAGGTGGTCCTTGATGAGCTCCACGAGCTGCGCGCCCTCCCCCGCCGAGTCGATCGCGAGCACGGCCGAGAGGTAACCGCTGCGGAGCGGCTCGACGACCTGGTCCGAGAAGTCCCACGTGTAGATGGGGACCTGGCGTCCGGCCTGCTGAAGCGCGGCGTAGGAGCCCATCGCCGGGTCGGAGAAGCACGCCCAGATCACGAGGTCGGCGCCTTCGCTCTCGGGGTTGGCCTGCAGCCATGCGGCCGTCGCGTTCTGCGCGTCGGTCACCTGACCGGGCACGACGACCTCGTGCTTCTCGATCTTGTCGCTGAGGCCCGCGGCCTCGAGCTTCTCGTCGAGGTCGGCCTCCCGCGCGCGGCACGGCGCGCCCGGCTGGAGGGTCATCGCGAGGATCTTGAGGTTCGGCAGGTCTTTGACCTGCTCGATCATGTACTCGTTGACCGGCGCAGCGGCGGTCGTCGAGATGGCGCCCGCGACGCCGTCGGTCAGGGACCCTGCGAGGTAGAAGACGGGGATGCTCGCGGCCGCCGCGCCCGTCATGCACTGCGCCATCTGCGTCGTGTCGAAGACCGAGATGACGATGACGTCGACCTGGCGCGTGACGTACTGCGTGCAGATCGTATTGGCCTGCGCCGCATCCCCCTTCGGGTCTTGCGAGAGCACCTCCCAGCCCTCCGCCTCCATGGCCGTCTTGGCGCCGTCGGTCTCCGACTTCGCCGAGAGCGTCGTCGTGTCGTAGCTCACGATGCCCACGGTGAGCGAGTCGTCGCCGGCCGGGGCACCGGTGCCGCCGCCGTCGCTGGAGCAGCCGGCGAGCAGGGCGCCGGCGAGGGCGAGAACGCCCACGGCGAGGCCCCGACGGCCGCGCGTTCCGAGGTGTGTGATCACGTCTTCCTCCTTGAAGGGTGCCCGGGGCACCGGGATCGGCGGATGGGGCTCCGCACCCGCCCAGCATCCGGGAGGTGCTCGGTGACGCACATGCACGCGCCCGCCACCTAGTTGCCCGCGGATGCCACGCGTTGCTGGGGGCTACTTGATCGCGAGCGCGTTGGCGGGCGATCCGACACCCCCGCGCACGCGCAGCGGTGCCGAGGTGATGAGCCCGTCCCACTGCCCGTCGACGACGCAGTCGGCGGCGAGCGCGTCGAGGTCCCACAGCTCGCCGACCGCCATTCCGAGCATCGGGATGAGTCGGTAGTGCAGCCAGCCGTCGACCGATGCGCGCGAGAAGGGCATCGCCTCGAGTGCCGGGTTGTCGGCCGCGACCGCCGCGACACCGGCGTCCCAGAGCCACGCGGCGACCTCCTCGCGTGCCGCGAGGCCGGGCGCGGGCGGCATGAGCTCGCGATCGCGTGCGATATCGCCGCTCGGCACCATCGCCGCGATGCGCGCGCGCTCGTCGGCAGCTGCCGTACGGAAGCCCGCGAGCCATCCGGTGCGCACGAGCAGCACCGTTCCTGCCGCGAGCTCGACATCTTGCGCGCGAGCCGTCGCCTCGAGGTCGTCGACCCCGATCTCGTCGCGGCGGTCCCACGCGAGCGCCCGTCCCTCCGCCGCGCGGTGACGCGCGACATCGAGCAGCACGAAGCGCGCGGCGATGCCTCGCTCGCCCCAACGGTCGACGCCGAGGCGTCCGCCGGGGCCGAGTGCGTCATCCGGCGTGCCGTTGTAGAAGCCGAGCTCCGGATGCCGCACGTGGGCGAGCGCATCCCACTGGCTCGACGCCTGCGGGTGCACGTCGTCGAGGCGGTCGTCGAGCGAGGTCGGCTCGTGCACGACGGTATGCGAGAAGCGGCGGCGCCCGAAGAGCGGCGGATCGGGCTCGTCGAGCGGCAGCGAGAGCGGGAAGACGACGCCGCGACGTACGAGGCGGGCCGCGTCGGCCACGCGCTCGGGGGTGGCCTCGCGCAAGGTCCCGACGTCGTCATCGGCGCCGTAGACGCCCCATGAGGTGCCCGCGCGGCCGTCCTGGCGCGCGGCGAGCTCGCGATACGACGGCCGCGTCACAACGCGATCCGGATGCGGTCATGGGGTGGACGGCGACGGACGGGCGCCTCGATCGCCTCGACGTACGATCCCACCACGTCTCGCACGTCGAAGAAGGCGTACTCGCCGTCGCCGTCCACCCCATGACCGCCTCCGCTCAGCACCTCGGGGATGCCGAGCGACGCGAAGTGCTCGCGCGCGTCCGCGACCGACGGCACGTAGTAGCCCACGTGGTGCAGGCCCGCACCGCGCTCCTCGAGGAAGGTCGTGTAGATGCTCGGCCCCGTGACCGGCTCGATGATCTCGAGCGCGGGCCCGTAGGAGGGCATCGCGACGAGAGAGCGGTAGTCGGCGTCGCGCCCGAGGTAGCGGCGCACCGGCACGTAGGACGCGTCGTAGTCCCACACGAGCCACTCCTCGACCCCCATCACGCGCGCCATGCGCTCGACGGCGGGCCGGAGCTCGGGCACGACGTAGGCGACCTGATCGGGAGCTCGCCCCAGGAGCGGCAGGCGCGTCGTCGACGCCGTGGTCCCGAAGCCGCTCACGTCACTCGCCGCCCTCGGCGTCGAGCTCGGCGAACACCCCTCGTGCGACGCGGAAGGAGTCGAGCGCCGCGGGCACGCCGCAGTAGATGGCGGTCTGCAGGAGCACTTCACGGATCTCGTCGCGGCTCACGCCGTTCGTGAGGGCGCCCCGCACGTGCGCTGCGAGCTCGTGCGGGCGGTTGAGCGCCGTGAGCATCGCGAGGTTGAGCATGCTGCGGGTCGCGTGCGAGAGGCCGTCACGCGTCCACACCCGCCCCCAGCAGTACTCGGTCACGAGCTCCTGCATGTCGCGCGTGAAGTCGTCCATCGAGGCGAGCGATCGATCGACGTACGCGTCGCCGAGCACCGCACGCCGCACGGCGAGACCCGCGTCGAACTGCTGCTGGGAGGTGACATCGCTCGGCATGCGGCCATGCTCGCGAGCCTCCGGCTCCGTCGCTTGCCCGCACGCGCCACCCTCCTGGATGTGCGGGTCAGCTCGGGTGCAGGAGAGCCGCTGTCGCGAGCAGCACGGGAACGGCGAGCACGGTCGTGAGCAGCACGGTGTCGCGTGCGAGCACGACGCCCCGGTTGAAGCGCGAGGCGTAGGTGTAGATCACCTGTCCCGTGGGAAGCGCCGCGACGACGACCGTCGCGAAGACCGTCTCGGGCGCGAGCCCCAGCACCGGCCCTGCGACGACCCAGGCGATGAGCGGCATGACGATCGCCTTGATGACGGTCGCCGCGACGACCGGCATGCGGTCGCTCCCCGCCTCGAGTACACGACGCCCCCGCAACGAGACGCCGAAGGCGAGCAGCACGATCGGGATGGCGGCATCCGCGAGCAGGTCGAGCGGCACGTCGACGAGCCGCGGCAGCTCGATCCCGAGCATCGTCACGGCGACCCCCGCGGCGGCTGCGACGATGACGGGATTCCGCAGGGGCTGGGTGATGACGCGCGCGAACGAGAGCGGCCGCCCGGACGTGCCGTCGAGCACCGCGAGCAGCACGGGCGTGAAGGCGATCGGCTGCAGCACGAGCACGGCGGCGATCGCCTGCGGGTCGTCGAGCACGAAGGTCGCGACGGGCACCCCCATGTTGTTGCTGTTGAGGAACATCGCGGCCGCCGCGCCGATCGCGGTCTCGCCGGTCGGTCGGCGGAAGAAGACGAGCGCGAGCACGAGGTACAGCGCAGCCGAGCCGACCGCGCTCACGACCGCGACGACCATGAAGTCCGAGAACAGGATGCCGAGGTCGGCATGCGCGAGGATGCGGAACAGGATTGCGGGCGTCGCGACGTAGAACGCCACGCGATTGAGCCCGTTCGCGACATCCGCGCTGAGCGCTCCCGTCGCGGCGCACACGTACCCGATGAGGACGATGACGCCGATGACCGCGACGCCCTCGAGCACGCCGATCACTGGGCGGGCGCACCCCAGAGGCTCGCCTTGCCCGTCACGGGGTCGCGCCACAACGGCGAGCCGTCATCGGCCACGAGCGGCCCCGGCAGGGGCGAGATGAACTCCATGCGGATGCCGTCGAGCACGTTCTTGTCAGTGAACATGAGCAGGATGCGGCCCTCGTCGTCGAACGAGCATCCGTCGATCGCGATCCCCTTCGCGGCGAGCTCCTCGCGCTTTCCCTCGGGGTCGGCGACGTTCTGGATGCCGAGGTGGTGGATGCCGAGCTCGCCGGGACCGTGCGTACCGGTGCCCGTGACCTCCATGAGCTCGATGCGCGGCGGCCCCTCGAGCGAGAACGAGATGCGCGCGTCGTGGAAGTGCGGCTCGGGGTCGCTGTGGTCTGCGTAGCGCTCGGTACGGTACCGCCCGATGGGGCTGAAGGTATAGCCGGTCACCGCCGACCAGCGCTCGATCGCCTCCTCGAGGTCGGGGACGAGGATGCCGATGTGCTCGATGAGCGGTGCCGTCATGGCGTTCTCCTGTACTCGGTGCGCGCGGGCTCGCCCCGCAGGCAGTGACGGATGGTCTCGACGAGCGCGATCCCCGCGGGGCTCGCCCCCGCCATGCGCGGATGCACGTCGGTCGTCCAGGCGACCGCGACCCCGGCATCCGGGTCGGCGAAGGCGAAGGAGCCGCCGGCCGCCTCGTGACCGTACGAGTGCGGGCCGAGGAACGGCAACTGCGGGAAGGGCAGCTGCATGCCGCTCGAGAACGCCGTCTCGACGCCGAGCACGGCATCCGTGCCGCGCGAGCGCTCCTCGCGCAGGCCGCGGCGGGCTCCGACCGAGATGAGTGTGCCGCTGAGCGTCGCGGCGAAGAGCCGGGCGAGGTCGCGCGCGCTCGCGACGCCGCTCGTCGATGGGAATCCCGCGCGCAACAGCTCCGGGTGGTTGTAGAGGTCCATCTCGCGCGCGAGCGCGGCCGTCGTGCCGGCCGGGATGCCGCTTGCCGCGACGAAGGCCGCGCGCGTCGTCGAGATGGCGGGCGGCTGGAACGTGACGGGAGCGACGCGCGGGAGCGCGGCATCCGGCAGCCCGAGCCACACCTCGAGGCCGAGGGGGCCCGCGATGTGCTCGGCGAGATACTCGCCGACGCTCACGCCCAGGCGCCTGCGGAAGACGCCGTCCATGAGGGGCCCGAAGGTGAAGGCGTGATATCCGTGGCGTGTGCCCGGCTCCCAGTACGGCTCCTGTCGCGCGACGGCGTCGTCGGCGGCACCCGCGATGAGCTCCTCGAAGCTCAGGCGGCGATCAAGTGAGGCGATGCCCGAGCGATGCGACAGGACGCTGCGCGCCGTGACGGACGCCGTCGAGGGGCGCCGGAACTCGGCCCACACCTCGCCGAGCGGCTCGTCGAGATCGAGAACGCCGGCTTCGGCGGCGTGCGCGGCCGCGATCGCCGTAATCGCCTTCGAGACGGAGAACACGAGCTGCACGGTGTCCGTGGCGTAGCCGCCGCCCCATAGGTCGACGACGAGCTCGCCGTCGCGCACGATCGCGAGGGCCGCTCCCCCACCGCCTTGCGCTGCGACCGCTCGCGCGAACACCTCGCGCAGCTCCTCGAACGGGGCCGCGACCGTCCCCGCGACGGGGATGAGTTCGGGATCCGGCATGGTCAGCTGTAGATCGGAGCGAGGTGCTCGCGGAAGTACTCGAGACCGCGGCGCAGCTCACCGACGGGGTCGGGCGAGTTGTCGATCTCCTCCGTCGCCCAGCCGCGCCATCCGTGCTCGCGCAAGATGCGCATCCACTCCTCCCAGTCGACGGTGCCCGCGCCCAGGATGCGGAAGTGCGTGAGCATGACCGCGTGCCGTTCTTTCTGATCGCCGCGTAGCACGTGGCCCGAGAGCGGCGTCGCGCAGTCCTTCCAGTGCATCGTCGGGATGCGGTCGATGTGGTCACGCAGCACGGCGACGGCGTCTCCGCCGTCGAGAGTGATGTGGCCCGCGTCGGGGCACAGGGCGATCGACGCGGGATCGGTGAGCGAGAGCACGGTCGCGATGTCCTCGTTGCGAGAGCACACCGAGTACGCGTCGGTGTGGATCGCGATCGTCACGCCGTGCTTCTTCGTGATGGCGCCCAGGCGGTTGAGATGCTCAGCGAAGCGCTCGTGCACCTCGCGATCGACGGGGCGCGCGAAGTCCTCGGCCGTCGCCGTGTCATCCGGACTCTCGTTGCCGAAGCGGCTGCGCATGATGTTGCCCGTGACGATCGTCGAGGCGCCCATCTCGGCGAGGAACGCCGCGTGGCGCTCGAAGGCATCGTCGGCGGCAGGGATGAGAGCGGGGTCGGCCATCGCGTTGCCGATGAGCTGGCGGCCGTGGGCGTAGCTCGAGCTCAACGCGAGGCCTCGCTCGTCGAGAGCGGCACGGAAGCCCTGAACGCTGCCGTAGACGCGCAGCGCGGCCTCCCATCCCGCCGGATCGGGCGCGAGCTCGATGCCCTCGAGCCCCGCATCGCGAGCTCCGTCGAGCATCCCGTCGAAGTAGCGACGCGGGTCGGCCCAGAAGGCCTCGGTCCACCGCGCATGGTTGAGACCCGGTTCGAGGCCCCACCATCCGGATTCGTAGAAGGTGATGATGTTGGTGCCGAAGCGGATGTTGCGCTTCGCACCGCGGTCGGCGCTCACGCGTGCGCCCCCTCGTCGCCGACTTCGACCCAGCTGTCCGATTGGGCCGCGCGGTAGACCGCCGCGACGACCTCCTCGACATGCGCGGCGCGCGCGAAGTCGGGCGCCGTGGGAGTGCCGTCGACGATCGCGCGCACGAAGTGCTGCATCTGGATGGCCGAGACGTCGGGATAGCCGGTGCCGAGCCCGGCGAGCCGCCACCAGCCGTCGGGGTGCTGGTCGTTCGTGTGGATCGTGCGGAAGCCCCGGTGGTCTGCCTCGTCCTCCACATAGGCGACGCGGAACACCTCGCGGTCGTTCCAGTCGAACTGCACCGCGGCCTTGCTCGCGTCGAACTCGAAGTACACGCGGTTCTTGCGCCCCACCCCGTACTGGTTGACGCTGAAGGTGCCGATCGCGCCGTTCGCGAACTCGGCGAGCCACACGGCGGCGTCGTCGATGAGGTCGCCCGTGACGCGCTCGGCATCGGGCCGCCATCCGTTGCCATCGAAGCTGCGAGCGCGGGCCGCGACGCGCACGATGTCGCCGAAGAGGTGCTCCGCGAGGTCGATGATGTGCGAGCCGATGTCGCCGACCGTCCCCGACCCACCGGTCGCCTTGAGCGCGCGCCAGCGGTTCGGGTCGGCCCAGAACCCGACCTCCTGCGTGTAGCTCGCTCGGAACTGGAGGGGCGTGCCGAGTCGGCCCTCGTCGAGCAGCTTCTTCGCGAAGGAGACGGCCGGTGTGTGCCGGTAGTTGTAGCCGACCTGGGTCACGACACCGGCTCGCTCCGCGGCGGCCACGATGGTCCGGGCCTCCGCGGGGTCGTTCGTGATCGGCTTCTCGCAGAACACGTGCTTGCCCGCCTCGATCGCTGCGAGAGCGATCTCGGCGTGAAACTGCGGCGGCGTGCAGATGTCGACGATGTCGATGTCATCGCGCGCGACGACGGCTCGCCAATCCGTCGCCGACTCCGCCCAGCCGAGCTGGGCGGCGGCGGAGGCGGCCACCTCGGGGTTCGCGTCCACGAGCACCTGCTTCACGATCGTCGCACCGAGCTCGCTCGCGATGGGCGCGAGCGCGTACGCGAGGCTGTGCGCGCGTCCCATGAACCCCGCCCCGACGAGCGCGACCTTCAGTTCCTTCACCGGTGTCCTTCCGTGTGCGTTGCCATGACCAGCGTGCGCGCCCGGGCCGCCGCGGTCTTGCGTACGCCCGACGCGGCTTTGCTCGAGACCGCCGTGCCTTACGCGCTCACTCGCAGTGCAGCGCCCTCGCGTGTGCCGAGGGCCGCCTGGCGGTAGGCGCGGGGCGAGGCGCCGAAGGTCGACTTGAAGAGGCGGCTGAAGTGGGCGGCATCCCACAGGCCCCAACGGGCGCCGATCGCGCTCACCGAGACGTCGGCGTGCAGCGGGTCGGCGAGGTCGGTGCGGCAGCGCTCGAGCCGTCGCGCTCGGATCCAGGCGCCGAGCGTCATGCCCTCGCGCTCGAAGAGCCGGTGCAGGGTGCGCGTCGAGATGTTCTGGGATGCTGCGATGCGATCCGGCGTGAGGTCGAGCTCGCCGAGGTGCGCCTCGATGTAGTCGAGGGTGTCGCGCATCATCGACGAGCGCCATCCGGTCTCGTCCTCGCCTGCGTCGAGGCACATGAGACCGATGAGCCCCACGACGTGCTGCGCGAGCCGGGCGGGATGCTCGGTGCGAGCCTCCCCCTGCGCCGCCAGTCCGCGCAGCAGGTGGGCGACGAGGCCCGACGTACCCTGCGCGGTCGCCTGGACGCGCCCCGCTGCGGCGCGCAGCGCCTGCACGTGGGGCCCTGCGACGCCCTCGGGGATGCGCACGACGATGAGCTCCGCGCCTTCGAGGACGTCGACGCACACGCGAGACGCACGCGTCACGACGGCGAGCTCGCCCGGTGCGAGCGCGGGGGGTTCGGCGCCGAGCCGCACGGACCCGGAGAGCAAGTGAACCACGTCGAAGCACGGCTCGCCGCCCGCCCGCTCCTCGAGCAGCCAGCTGCCGGGCGCGAGCGTCATGACCTCGATGCGATCGATGCGGACGGGCGTGGGCGTCGCGGCGACGGCGGGGGCAGCGGGGTTCATCATCGACTCCTTCGGCGATATTTACTCGTGTCCGTTACTCGAGTAAACGAGGTTGTGATGCGCGAGTTTACTCGTGTAACTCGGAACGTCAAGTCCGAGTCGCGATCCGGGAGGACTTCAGGCCGTGTGGCGCTCGATGACGCGCAGAAGCTCGTGCGAGGTCGGCTGGGGCTCGACGTCGTCGAGCAGGGCGAGAGCCGAGGCCACGACGTCGTCCCCCCACAGGTCGACGTCAATCTCGACCGTCGTGAGGTCGAGCCGCGCCGAGGGAATGTTGTCGACGCCGATGACCGCGAGATCGCGTCCCGCCTCGAGCCCGCGCGCGCGCATCGCGCTCACGAGCATGAGGCCGATGTCGTCGTTGTGGGTCGCGACCGCCGTGAGACCCTCGGACGCGAGGAAGACGTCGAGCGCCGCCGTCACCGACTCAGGGTCAGCGGGATCCACCGTGCACACGACCGGCTGAGGGATACCGAGCTGCGCGCACTCCTCCTGGAGCCCTCGCAAGCGCTCGGTCGCGATGAGCTGGAGGCTCGGCTCGCTCGGCAGCACATAGCCGAGCACGCGGTGACCCTTCGTCGTGAGGTGGTCAGCCTGCATCCGTCCGATGCGCGCGTTGGGCATCGTGCCGTGCACACGCAGCACGCGCGTGGCCGTGAGCTCGAGGCCCTCTTGCTCGGAGATCGTGAGTCCGCCCATGACGACGACGAGGCTCGGCGAGACGAGCTGCCACAACTCCTGCACGGACCGCAACGACTCGTCGTAGCGGTGGATGAGCAGCACGAAGCCGCGCTCGGCGAGCGCGACGTCGAGCTTGCGCAGGAGGGCGTTCGAGATGTAGCCGGGCGAGAAGTCGCGCACGAGGGCGAGGACGACGTCGCTGCGACCGAGGCGCAGCATCCGCGCGGGCGCGTAGGGAACGTGGCCGAGCTCGCGCGCCGTGCGCAGCACGAGCTCGCGCGTCGCCTCGGAGATGACGCGACCGGGCACGTCGTTGAGCACATAGCTGACAGTCGCGCGCGACACGCCGCATGCACGCGCGATGTCGGCGTGCGTGACCCGCCTGGGGCGACGCGGGCCGGCTCCGGCCTCCGCGGTCATCGCTCCCCCTTCCGGGCCGTGTGGACGCACGAACATCGACGTCCGCTCGGATACTACCTATCCGTGAGCAAGCGACGTTTGCGCGTGACAGTCACGGCCTCGCACGTGCGCGCCAACCCTCGGCTCTTGCGGGCGTGCGCCAGCCCCTTGCGCCCCGTCGCCATCCTCGTCGGCCGGCGGCGCGCGGCGCCTAGCATGGCGCCATGGCGCTACCGACAACGCTGCCCGACCCCGTGCTCCCCCGTCTCGTCGGCGGTCCCCGCGTGCGCTGGGGCGTGCTCGCGCCGGGCTTCATCGCGGGCGTCTTCGCGGGCACGCTGCATGCCAACACCGACCAGCGGATCGTCGCTGTCGCCTCGCGCGATCGCGCGCGCGGCGAGGCGTTCGCGCGCGAGCACGGCATCGAGCACGTCGCGCACGACTACCGCGCGCTCGTCGACGACCCGGGCGTCGACATCGTCTACATCGCCGCGCCGCACACCCAGCACCTCGCACTCGCGACTCTCGCGCTCGAAGCGGGAAAGCACGTCCTCGTCGAGAAGCCCCTCGCGGCGAGCGCCGCCGAGGCGCGCGAGCTCGCGGCGGTCGCCGATCGCGCGGGGCGCTTCGTGATGGAGGCGATGCACACGCGCTTCCACCCGCGCATGACGGTCGTCGAGCGCCTCCTCGCCGATGGCGCGCTCGGCGAGCTGCGGCTCGTGCAGGCCGAGCTGGGCCTCGGCGGCGTGCCCGTCGATCCCACGAGCCGCCTCTACAACCCGGCGCTCGGCGGCGGAGCCGCGCTCGACCTCGGCGTCTATCCGATGTGGTTCCACGACTTCGTGCTCGGGCCCGCTTCGCGCATCGAGGTGAGCGGCACCTTGGCCGCCACGGGCGTCGACGAACAATGGAACGCGACACTGCACCACGACGGCGGCGCCATGGGCGAGGTCGCGGCCACGATGCGCACGTGGACGCCGAGCCACGCGGCCATCGGGGGAAGCGAGGGCCGCATCCATCTCGACTCGCGGCATCCGCAGCCCGGCGGCTTCACGCTCTACGACGCGGCGAACCGTCCTGTCCTGCGTTTCGATGACGACTCCGGCATCGTCGGCCCGCAGGGGCTCTGTCGTCAAGCGGCATGGGCGGCTCAGCACATCGCCGACGGCCTGCTCGAGTCTCCCCTGCATCCGCTCGACGTCTCGATCCGCGTGCTCGAGGCCGTCGATGTCGTGCGCAGGGACCTCGGGGTCACCCCGATCGCGGGAGCGGCCGCGTGATCGCCGCGCGGTACGCGCGCTATGGCGGCCCGGAGGTCGTCGAACTCGTCGAGGTGCCGGAGCCCGAGCCGGGGCCGGGCGAGTACCTCGTGGCCTTGCGCGCGGCAGGTCTCAATCCCGCCGACGTCAAGGTGCGCCGCGGCGCGACGCCCGTCGCTCCCCTGCCGTCGGGCATCGGACGCGAGTTCGCCGGCATCGTGGTCGCGGCCGGCGAAGGCGCGGAACGCTTCCGCATCGGAGATGAAGTCATCGGCACGGGTGAGTGGGTCATCGGCGAGCGCGTCGTCGCACGCGAGGAGCTGCTCGCGGCCAAGCCCGCGGCCCTGCCGTGGACCTGGGCCGCGAGCATACCCGTCGCCATCCAGACGGCGGCCGTCGCCGTCGCCTCGCAGGATCCGCAGCCGGGCGACACGGTTCTCGTGAGCGCTGCGGCGGGCGGAGTCGGCTTCTTCGCATCCCAGCTCGCCGTGCGCACGGGCGCGCGCGTCATCGGTACGGCGAGTGAGCGCAATCACGAGCTCCTGCGCGAGCTCGGCGTCGAGCCCGTGACCTACGGCCCCGGGCTCGCGGACCGCCTGCGCGCGCTCGCTCCGCACGGCATCGACATCGTTCTCGACCACGAAGGCCCCCAGACGATCGAGGCAGCGCTCGAGCTCGGCGTGCCCCGTGAGCGCATCAACACCATCTCGGGATACGACGCGCGCTACGCCGTGCGCTACGTCGGCCGCAAGGGCATGAACCGCGAGCTCGTCGAGCAGCTCGCCGACGACCTCCTCGCCGGCCGGCTGCGCATGCGCATCGAGGCCGAGTTCCCCCTCGCGTCGATCGTCGAGGCGTACCGCCGCCTCGAGACGGGCCACCTCGCCGGCAAGGTCGTGCTGACGATCCCCTGACCCCGCTCGCTCGAGAAGCAAAAGGAATGGCCGCCCCTCCGAGGAGGGGCGGCCGTCGTGTCGAGGCCGACTACTTCGTGTCGAGCTCCTTCTGCATCGAGGCGAGCATGTCCTTCGGCGTCGCCGAGCCCACGAGGAGCCCTTGGATGCCGTTGACCATGGCCGACTCGATGCGGGCGTTCGGCCACATCTGGTTGAGGAAGTGCACCGCCTGACCCTGCTCGAGCGCATCGACGAGGAACTGCTCGTTCTCGTCGGCGGCGGTGTAGCCCTCGGTGATCGTCGGGATCGTGCCGGGCATGGCCGCCTGGTAGAGCTCGATGTTGTCGGCGAGGAACGCGACGAACTTCTTCGCGGTCTCCTGGCGGGGCGACTTGGCATAGACCGCGGCGCCACCCTGCGTCGAGAGCGTCACGGCGTTCGTGCTGTCGTCGTCATCGCTGTGGAAGCCGTAGATGCGGAAGTCGCCATCGGGCGCGATCGCCTGCAGGGCGGCGATGCGCGTGCCGATGAGGAACTGCCCGAGGGCCTCGCCCGTCGCGACCATGCGGTTCGACTCGTCGTACGGCGTGCCCGTCGCATTCGGCTGGAAGCAGCCCGCGTCGATCATCTCCTGGTACTTCTCGGTCGCCTCGACGTAGCCCTCGTTGTCGGTGAAGGTCGTCGTGCCATCGAGAAGCTCCTGGTCGAACTCCGTGCCGTTTCCGTACACGAGGTCGGCGACGAGCGCGTAGTACGGCGCTTGGCCCGCGTAGAGGTTGTTGCCTGCGAGCGCATAGGCGACCTTCCCGGCATCCGCTGCGGCCTCGCAGAACGGGATGACGTCGCTCCAGGTCTCGGGCGGCGTGAGGCCCGCTGCGTCGAGCGCCGCCTGGTTGTAGACGGGCGTGAAGGCCGTCGCGAGCGGGGCCATGATGTAGGCCTTGTCGTCGATGCTCACGAGGTCGCGGATGAACTCCGGGTAGGTGTCGACCCACGACTCGCCCGACAGGTCCGTCAGGAAGTCGCCGCTGTCGAGCTGGCGGATGGCGGCGGTGTTGCCGTCGCCCGGCCAGACGTAGAAGACGTCCGCGGCCGTGCCGGTTCCGAGCTGGGTGCGGATCGACGCCTGGTACTGCGCGGTGTCGGCGGTCGTCACGACGACCTGCACGTCAGGGTTCGCCTCCTGGAAGGCGGCGACGACGGCGTCGATGCCTGCCTTCTCGTTCGCGAGCCAGTCGATCTTGAGGAAGGTGCCGTCGTCGGCCGCCCCGCCGTCGTCACCGGCGCCGGGCGCCGAGCATCCGGCGAGGAGGAGACCGGCGGTCGCGACGATCGCGCCGCCGATCGTCAGCTTGCGGGTCCACTGCATCGTGGGGTTCCTTTCTTCGAGGTGCTGTGGGCGTGGTGGGGTCGAGGGATCAGCCCTTGATGCCGCTCGCGAAGCCCTGGATGAGGGTCTTCTGGAACACGAAGAACGCGAGCAACACGGGGATGACGCTGATGAGAAGCGCCGCGAACACGAGCGGCCAGACGGTGGTGTTCTCGTTGACGAAGCTGTACACCGCGATGGGCACCGTGCGATTGGGCGAGCCGCTCAGGTAGAGCAGCGGGGTGAGGAAGTCGTTCCACACGAACAGGCCGTTGAGGATCACGACCGTGCCCGTGATCGGGCGCAGAAGCGGGAAGACCACCCGACGGAAGCGGCCGAAGGTGCCGGCACCGTCGAGTGCCGCCGCCTCCTCGTACTCCGCGGGGATCTGCCGCAGGAACGTCGTGTAGAGGAAGAGCGTGAACGGCAACCGCAGTCCGACGTAGATGATGACGAGCGGCACCATCGTTCCGAGCAGGCCGAGCGCCGCGAAGTTGCGGTAGAGCGGCACGAGGCCGAGCTGGAACGGCACGAGCAGCCCGATCATGAACAGATAGAACGCGGGCGCCGACCATCGCGCAGTCGCGCGCGCGAGACCATATGCACACAGCGAGCCGAGCGCGACGAGCAGGAGCACACTCACGACCGTGATGACGGCGCTGTTGACCATGGCCTGACCGAGCCCGGATTGCGTCCACGCGTCGCCGAAGTTGTCGAGCGTCGGCTGCGCCGTCGGCAGAAGCGGCGACGAGAGGTCGCTCTGCTGCCGGATCGACAGGTTGATGAGCACGTAGACGGGGATCATGAAGATCAGGGCGATCACGATCATGACGCCCTCGAGCGTGCCGGTTCGCCACGTGTAGCGGTTCATCGCGCACCTCCCGAGCGCAGCAGGCCGCGGTACTGGATGAAGCCCAGGATCCCGACGATGAGGGCGAGCACGACCGCGATCGCGGTGCCGCGTCCGAGCTCGCCGAACTGGAACGCCGTGCGGTAGACGAGCGTCGAGAGCGAGTGGCTCGTGTCGGCCGGTCCGCCGCCCGTCGTCACCCAGATCTGATCGAAGATCATGAAGCCGCGGATGAGCGAGAGCATGATGTTCACCGTGATCGCGGGCGCGAGCAGCGGGCGCACGACGTACCAGAAGCGCGCGAACGGCCCCGCTCCGTCGATCGCGGCCGCTTCGAGCTGCTCGGGCGGGATGCCCTGCAGCCCCGCGAGGTAGATGACCATCGTGTAGCCCGTGAACTGCCAGATCACGATGATGCTGATCGAGAAGACGACGAGGTTCGGGTCGCCGAGCCAGTTGGGGTTCGCATCCGTGAAGCCGACGGCGTGCAGGAGTTGCGTGATGGCGCCGTTGCCCGACTGGAAGAGGTACTGCCAGAGGTACGCGATGACGACGGAGAGCAGCACGACGGGCATGAAGAAGAGCACGCGGAGCACGTTGCGGCTCTTGATGCGCGAGTGCAGGGCGAGCGCCACGAGCAGACCGAAGACGTTCTCGAAGACGGTCGAGAGGATCGCGTAGAGGAAGGTATTGCCGATCGCCTTGATGCTCACGGCGTCCTCGAAGAGCCGCGTGAAGTTGTCGAAGGCGACGAACGTCCAGTCGCTCGAGAGTCCGTTCCAGTCGGTGAACGAGAAGAACACGCCCTGGAAGCTCGGGATGAGCACGACGAACACATAGAAGAGAGCCGCCGGGAGGATGAAGAGCCACAGGAACCGGCTGCCCGTGCGGCGCGCGTTGCGGCGCGCCGTCGTCGCGCGAGCGGATCGCGGGGTCGCCCGCGCCGGATCGGTCGCGGGGGCGATGGCTGGTGACGTCACCTGCGGCTCCTCCTCGGGTCGTGGTCATGCCACTCTCCCCCGGGCCGCGGGGATCGGCTTGCGTCTGCCGGACACGTTCTAGACACGAGCCGACATGCGAGAGGGCGGGGCCACCGGCATGAGGACTCGTTCACGCGGGCGCCCCCGGGAGCATAGGTCATCCGTTTGCGTGCCCGCTCGGCGGCATGCGGCATCCGGTCATGAGGTCGGCACGGAGACGCAAGCGCGGCGGCTCGCCGGCGCGTATCGATGAAGTGCGGGCCTCACGTCGCGCCCGCGGAGGAGCCGAGATGACGCGTTTGTTCAACGATCCGACGGAGTTCGCCGACGAGCTCGTCGCGGGTTTCGTGGCGGCGAACCGGGGGCGCGTGCGTGCCGTGCCGGGCGGTGTCGTCCGTGCGACGGTGAGCGAGCCCGGTTCCGTCGCGCTCGTCATCGGCGGCGGCTCGGGGCATTACCCGGCGTTCGGCGGCCTCGTCGGCACGGGGCTCGCGCATGGCGCGGCGATGGGGAACGTCTTCGCGTCGCCCTCGACGCAGCAAGTGCTCTCGGTCGCGCGCGCAGCCTCGAACGGAGGCGGTGTGCTGTTGTCGTACGGCAACTACGCGGGCGACGTGCTGAACTTCGATGCCGCCGAGGCCCAGCTGAATGCGGAGGGCATCCGCACGCGCACGGTCGTCGTGACCGACGACATCTTCTCGGCTCCGGCATCCGAGAGGCACCGGCGGCGCGGCATCGCAGGAGACCTCACGGTCTTCAAGGTGGCCGGGGCCGCTGCCGAGGCCGGGGCCCCGCTCGACGAGGTGTGGCGCATCGCCACGAAGGCGAACGAGCGCACGCGCAGCATGGGCGTCGCGTTCACGGGGTGCACCCTGCCGGGCGCCTCGGAGCCGTTGTTCACGGTTCCCGAGGGGCGGATGGCGGTCGGCCTCGGGATCCACGGGGAGCCCGGGATCGACGAGACCGACATCCCGACAGCGGATGGGCTCGCGGCGTTGTTCGTGGAGAAACTGCTCGCGGAGCTCCCGGATGGCGTCGCCTCGCCTGAGGGGGCACGCGTCGTGCCGGTTCTCAACGGGCTCGGGTCGGTCAAGTACGAGGAGCTCTTCGTCGTGTACGGCGGCATCGCGCGCCGTCTGGAAGCAGCCGGGGTGCACATCGTGGATCCGCAGGTGGGCGAGTTCTGCACCTCCTTCGACATGGCGGGAGCCTCGCTGACCCTGTTCTGGCTCGACGAGGAGCTCGAGACCCTGTGGGCGGCGCCCGCGGATGCCCCGGCGTTCCGCGCGGGCGAGGTGTCGACGCGCGCGCTCGTCGCGAACGATGAGCAGCAGCCGCAGACCTCCTCGGGGGCCGTGACGGCGCCGGCCTCCGAGGACTCCGTCGCCGCCGGGCGGCGCGTGGTCGCGGCGATCGACGCGATCGCGGCGGTCATCGACGAGCACGTCGACGAGCTCGGTCGCATCGACGCGATCGCGGGCGACGGCGACCACGGCATCGGCATGCAACGAGGTGCGACCGCGGCCGCGGTCGCCGCCCGCACGGCAGCGGATGCGGGGGCCGGTGCGGGCACCGTGCTCATCCGGGCAGCGGATGCGTGGTCCGATCGTGCGGGAGGCACCTCGGGCGCGCTGTGGGGCGTCATGCTCCGGGCGATCGGCGACCGGCTCGGCGACGAGACCGCTCCCGACGCGGCGATCGTCGCGACGGGCGTCCGGGACGCGGCCGACGGCATCCGCACGGTCGGCAAGGCTCGGCTCGGCGACAAGACGATGGTCGATGCGATCGTGCCGTTCGCCGACACCCTGGCCGAGCGCGTCGCTGCGGGCGAGCCGCTCCCAGCGGCGTGGACGGCCGCCGCGGATGCCTCAACCCGGGCCGCCGCAGGGACCGCCGAGCTGCTGCCGCGCATGGGCCGCGCGCGCACCCACACCGACAAGAGCCTCGGCACCCCGGACGCGGGTGCGCACTCGTTCGCCCTCGCGGTCACGGCTGTGGCGGCGACCCTGACCAGGAAGGACAACTGATGGCCACCCTCGAACCCCTGAAGATCGTGGTCGGCGCGGATGATGCCGGCTACCAGTACAAGGAAGCGCTCAAGGCCGATCTGGAGGCGTCGGATCTCGTCGTGTCGGTCGTGGATGTCGGGGTCGATGCCGACGGGCACACCCCGTACCCGCGGGTCGCGATCGCGGCGGCGGAACTCGTCGCGAAGGGCGAGGCGGACAGGGCGCTGCTGATCTGCGGCACCGGGCTCGGCGTCGCCATCTCCGCCAACAAGGTCCCCGGCATCCGCGCCGTGACCGCGCACGACTCGTTCTCGGTCGAGCGGGCGATCCTGTCCAACGACGCCCAGGTGCTCACGATGGGACAGCGCGTCATCGGGCTCGAGCTCGCCCGTCGCCTCGTGCGCGAGTGGCTCGGCTACCGGTTCGACCCGACGAGCGCGTCTGCCGAGAAGGTCGCCGTCATCGACCAGTACGAGACCACAGGAAGCTGTTGATGCCGCACGCCGTGATCGGCGTGAGCCTGAAGATGTACTTCGGGCATCGCGCGGCGCGATCGTGGCTCGCGGATGTCGCGGACATCGCGGCTACGACCCCCGCGATCGCCGACGGCTCGCTCGAGTTCTTCGTCGCGCCCGGCTACTTGCAGCTGTTGCCCGCCCTCGAGGCGGTCGGCGGAACGCGTGCCGTGGTCGCAGCCCAGGATGCGTCGGAGCACGACACGGGCGCATACACGGGCGAGGTGAGCCCGTCCGAGCTCGCCGAGATCGGCGTCGGCATGGTCGAGCTCGGTCATGCCGAGCGCCGCCGCCTCTACGGCGACACGGATGCCGTGGTCGCTGCGAAGACCTCGGCCGCCCTGCGCAATGGTCTCGTGCCGGTGCTGTGCGTGGGCGAGCCCGAGCACGTCGGCCCCGACACGGCACTCGCCTATGCCGCCGCTCAAGTGCTCTCGGCGTTCACCGGCGCGCCGGCGGGCCGCATCGTCGTCGCCTACGAGCCCGTCTGGGCCATCGGGGCACCCCAACCGGCGCCCACGACGCACATCCGCGTCGTGACCGCAGGGCTTCGTGCCCTTCTCGCCGGGCTCCCCGATCGCGCCGGCTCGGCTGTCATCTACGGCGGCTCCGCGGGCCCCGGCCTCCTCGCCGAGCTCGGGGACGATGTCGACGGGCTCTTCCTCGGTCGCTTCGCCCACGATCCATCCGCTCTCCGCGACGTGCTGCGCGAGGCGACAGAGCTCGTGACCCGCAGAAGGGGAGACACGCCCGCCGCGTAGCGATGAAGGGCGGCCGCTCACCCGACTGAGGGCGCCGCGCTACTCCCGGGGCGAATGCCAGCGCTGCTGTGCCGCGAGCAGCCCCTCGCGCACGAGGTCCTCCGTGGCGTCGGCGGCATCCGCGAGCAGCGACGGGAGCGTCTCTCGCTCGGTCTTGGAGAAGGGCGAGAGCACGAAGTCGGCGGGATCCTGCCGCCCGGGTGGCCGTCCGATGCCGATGCGCACGCGCGCGAAGTCGGCCGTGCCGAGCGCGGCTTGAATGTCGCGCAAGCCGTTGTGCCCGCCGTGGCCGCCGCCGACCTTGAGCTTGACCGTGTCGAACGGGATGTCGAGCTCGTCGTGCAGCACGATGACGCGATCGGCGGCGAGGCCGAAGAACTTGGCGGCCGACGACACGGGGCCGCCCGAGAGGTTCATATAGGAGTTGGGCTTCACGAGCACGAGCTTGGGAAGCCCCGGCCCCAGCCGCCCCTCGGCGAGCTGGGTGTTCGTCTTGTGGCGCGAGAACCGCGCGCCGATGCGCTCGGCGAGTACGTCGAGCGCCATCTGGCCGACGTTGTGGCGATGCGCGGCGTAGCCGGGCCCGGGGTTCCCGAGCCCGGCTACGAGCCACGTGTCGTCGGCCACGAAGGGTCGGGCCTACTCCCCGGCGGCCTCGGCCGGGGCCTCGACGGCGGGCGCCTCGGCGGCCTCCTCGGTGCCCTCGGTCTCGTCCGCCGGGGCGACCGTCGGCAGCACGACGCTCACGACGAGCGTCTCGGAGTCCGCCACGAGAGTCACGCCCTCCGGCAGCACGACCTTGTCGGCGAGCACGTGCGTGACCGCCTCGACGCCCTCGACGCTGATCTCCAGAGAGTCGGGGATCGAGAGCGCGGGCACCTCGACGAGCAGCGTGTGCGCCTCCTGCTCGAGCACCGTGCCGGGGGCGGGCTCGCCCACGACGTGCACGGGCACGTCGACCTGGACCTTCTCGCCCTTCTTCACGACGATGAGGTCGAGGTGCTCGATGATCTGACGCACCGGGTCCTTCTGCACGTCCTTCACGAGCGCGAGCTGGCTCGTGCCCGCGATGTCGAGGTCGAGCACGGCGTTCGCCTTACGGATGATGAGGCTCACCTCGTGACCCGGGAGCGTGATGTGCTGCGGCTCCGTGCCGTGGCCGTAGATGACGGCCGGGATCTTGCCGGCGGCGCGGATCTTGCGGGCCGCGCCCTTGCCGAACTGGTCGCGGATCTCCGCGACGAGCTTGTTGTCGTCGGACATGGTGACTCCTTATGGGGCGGGGCCCCGGGTATGTGTGGCGCCGACCCGCGATGCGGACCGTTCGACCACCGGACTCGTATCAACTCGAACGCGCAACAGCGTGAGGAAAGACTCTGGGCCTGCCCACCGCGTCGATCACGGTCGTCACCCGCGCGCGCGAGCGGCGACCCTCGCCGAAGTTCAGGGGCAGTCTACACGGCCTCGGGCGTGGCAGCCTGGGCCGGCGGCGCCGGCTCGACCGCGGGGGCGAGGGGCGCGGATGCCGGACGCAGCGTCACGCCAAGCGCGAGGCCCAGCACGCTCATCCCGACCGCGAGGATCGTGCCCGTCCAGCCGAGGGTCGGGAGGGTCTGCTGCACGACCGCGGGCAGATCCGCGTAGGCGACGGGGTCGACGACGAGCAGCACCACGCCGATGAGGGAGAGGATGCCGCCCGCGATCCATGCGCCGATCGCGCTGCGACCCGAGGGCGCGAGCACGAGCCCGAACACAAGTGCCGCGACGACCAGCACGACGGCAGTCACGGCATCCCACGCGAGAAGCTGGAAGGTGCGGCGGTAGAAGTCACCCCCCGCCGCGAACGCCCAGACCGCGGGCCCGAGCGCGATGAGGCCGCCGATGGCCGAGAGCACGCGCCACAGCACCCCGGGGCGCGCGCGACGGGCGAGCAGCCCTGCGCCGAGGAGGGCGAAGCCGATGAGCGCTCCCCCGCCGAACGACACGAAGTAGAACGCCCCCGCCGCGAGCGCCTGGTCGACGTCGAAGAGCGCGTTGAGCAGTTGCACCGCGGGCGACTGCACCCCGTCGAGCGGCGAGAACGGCACGAGGATCGCGAGGAGCGAGAAGAGCACGTGCGCCGCGCCCACGACGATGATGCCGACCGGCGACCAGCGCACGCTGAAGGCCGCGGCCGCGAGCAGGAGCACTCCGAGGCCGATGAGCAGTGGATACGCGCCCGCCCCGCCTTCGGCGCCGAAGCGCGAGAGCTGGAACATCGTGTACCCGCCGCCGTACGACAGCAGCACGACGCCGGCGATCGAGCCGACGACGGCGAGGAGAAGGCTGATGACGATGCGCATGGCGACCTCTCAGTAGAACTCTCGAGTGTTCACGACGTTGAGCAGGGGCTCGCCCTCGAGGAAGCGGCGAGCGTTCTCGGCGAAGAGCTCGGCGATGAGCCGCGGCTCGTGCGGGCTGATCGCCGCGGTGTGCGGCGCGAGCACGACGTTCGGCAGCTCCCACAGGGGGCTGTCGTCGGGGAGCGGTTCGACGGCCGTCACGTCGAGCACGGCAAGGCCCACGCGTCCGTCGCGAAGCGCCTCGATGAGCGCGGGCTCGTCGACCGTCGTTCCGCGACCGACGTTGACGACGGTCGCGCCCGGCTTCACCGAGGCGAGCACCTCGGCCGAGAGCATGCCGCGCGTCTGCTCGGTGCCCGGCAGTGCCAGCACGATCGCGTCGGCGCCGGATGCGGCATCCGCGAACTCCTCGACCGGCACGATGCGCTCGACCTCGGCGTCGACCTCGCGCCGATGCACGCCGATGACCCGGCAGCCGAGCGCCGTGAGCTTGCGTGCCGTGAGCCGGCCGATCGCGCCGAGACCCACCACGAGGACCGTCGTCTCGGCGAGCAGCCCGAGCGGTTCGCGGGGACCCCACTGCTTGGCGCGCTGCATGCCGAGCAGCCAGGGCAGGCGCTTGGCTCCCGCGAGCACGCCGAACACGGCGAACTCGGCGAGCGGCTCGGCGTGCACCCCCGCGGATGTCGTGAACACGATGCGCTCGAGGTCCGCTGCGGGAAGGTGCGCGGCCTTGACCTGCTGACCTCCACCCGCCGGGATCGTGTGCACCCATCGCAAGCCCGGGTTCGCGGCGACGGTGCGTGCGAGGGCGCGTCCGGACTGGTCGGGTACGCCGAAGAGCACCTCCGCCGAGTCGAGGAGCTCCTCGTAGCGCGTCTGCTCCTCGGGCGTGCGCTGTTTGGGCCCCGCCATCCAGTCGATCTCGGGATCGGAGAGCAGCGCGGGCTCCCACACGACCTCGAGCCGCTCGTCGCGCGCGATGAGCTCGACGAGCGAGCGCTCGAGAGGGGTCGCGATGACGACGCGCAGACGGTTCACGGGGTCTCCAGCTCTTGTACCGCGGCATCCGCGATGTCGGCGGGCGTCGCGACGATGTCGAAGACGAGCGCGTGCTCGTCGGGGTCGGGGCGTTCGAGCGTCGCGAGCTGCGAATCGAGCAGCTCGGGCGGCATGAAGTGCCCGGGGCGCACCATCCGTTCGGCGAGCAGCTCGCGGGGGCCGTCGAGCAGCACGAAGCGCGCGTGCGGGGCCGCGGCGCGCAAGCGATCGCGATATGCGCGCCGCAGCGCGGAGCACGCCACGACGACGGGCGGATCCGCAAGGCGAGCGCCCACCGCGTCGAGCCACGGCCAGCGATCGGCGTCGTCGAGCGGGATGCCGGCGGCCATCTTCGCGACGTTGGCGGGCGGATGCAGGGCGTCGCCATCCACGAACGGCACCGCGAGGCGCTCGGCGAGCATCGAGCCGATCGTCGACTTGCCCGATCCCGAGACGCCCATCACGACGACCGACAACCGCGAGGACCTCACACACCCACGCTACCGGGGTGGCCCGATCACGGGATCCGGAAGACTCGGCGTGGTTGAGCGCCGACGGAGTCGACCAGGACGTCCCGCGCATCGTCCTCGCGCATCCGATGCTCCGCCACGAGCCGGGCGAGCACGCCCGCGTCGATCCGTCGCGCAGCATCGTGGCGGGCAGGAATCGAGCAGAAGGCACGCGTGTCATCGACGAAGCCGGAGTATCGGCTGAACCCGGTGGTCTCCATCGTCGCCTCACGAAAACGCCGCATCGCGTCCGGTGCGTCGAGGAACCACCAGGGCGCGCCGATGAACACGGTCGGGTAGAAGCCCGCGAGCGGCGCGAGCTCACGCGAGAACGTCGTCTCGTCGACCGTGAAGAGCACGAGCCGGAACGTCTCGTCGACTCCGAAGTCGTTGAGCACGGGACGCAGGCCCTCGACAAAACTCGTAGGACGCGGGATGTCATGCCCTGTGTCCGGGCCGAACCGCGCGCGCGTCGGGGCATGGTGATCCCGCACGATCCCCGGATGGATCGTCATGACGAGGCCGTCCTCGGATGACATGCGGGCCATCTCGTAGAGCAGTCCGGCGGCGTAGGCGAGCTGCTCCCGCGTGTCCGCCGTCCCTGCGAGACACCGTGCGTGAAGACGGGCGCGCTCTGCGGAGTCGAGGCGCACGGCGATCGGCTCGAGAGGGCCATGATCCGTCGACACTGCTCCGCGATCGCGGAAGAAGCGCCTACGAGCGGCGAGAGCGTCGAGAAGAGCGTCGGCATCCGAGGCCGCAGTGCCCGCCCAGGCCGCGAGCCTCTCGATCGACGCAGCCCAATCTGGGCGAACAGGGTCGAGATAGGCATCGGGTCGGAAGGTGGGCGCGACCGTGCCCGACAGCACACCCTGCAGCGCCACGTGCCCCTCGAGATCGTCGAGCGGATCGTCCGTCGTAGCGAGGAACTCGATCGTGAAGCGCGAGAAGAGTGCACGCGGACGCGCCTCGGGCTCCGATAGCCGAGCGGACAGCTCGTCGAAGAGCTCGTCGGCGCTCGCCACGGAAGGCTCGACGCCGATGCCGAACACGCCCGAGAGGGCATCTGCGATCCAGTACCCCGACGGGGTGCCGTCGAACAGACGCCAGCGGGAGCAGAACGCACGCCAGAGCTCGCGCGGCTCCGCTGCATGGATGCGGTCGAGAGGCATGCCGCTCGCGTGCAGCATCCGCGTGACGTAGTGGTCCGGCGCGACGAAGAGCGTCGCCGGATCCGGGAAGTGTTCGTCGGAGAGCAGTATCCGAGGGTCGACGTGGCCGTGGGGCGACACGATGGGCGCACCGTCGACCTCCGAGTACAGGCGACGAGCGATCGCACGCACGGCCGGGTCGGCGGGGAGGAGCCGATCGGGGTGACGCTCGAGGGCGCGCGCATTCACCAGTCGTGCACCGTCCCATCGGCCAGACGATTGAACGGGAGGTAGGCGGTCTGGTACGGGAACCGGCCCGCCTCGTCGAGATCCAGCTCGACGCCCAGTCCGGGAGCGTCGCCCGGATGCAGCAGTCCGTCCTTCCAGGTGAACGACTGGCGGAACACGGCGTTGGTGCGCTCACCATGTCGCATGTACTCCTGGATGCCGAAGTTGTGGATCGCGAGCCCCAAGTGCATGGCGGCGGCCATCCCGACCGGCGAGATGTCGGTGGGACCGTGCATTCCCGACTTGATCTGGTACATCGCGGCGTAGTCCAGCGTCTTCTTGAGCGGAGAGATTCCGCCCATGTGCGTGACCGCGCCCCGGACGTAGTCGATCAGCTGTTCGCGGATGATGTCCTTGAAATCCCAGACGGTGTTGAACACCTCGCCGATCGCAAGCGGCGTCGTGGTGTGCTGACGGACGAGGCGCAGCGCTTCCTGGTTCTCGGCGGGCGTGCAGTCCTCCAGCCAGAACAGGTCGTACGGCTCGAGGTCCTTGCCGAGCTTGGCCGCCTGGATGGGCGTCATGCGGTGGTGCCCATCATGCAGGAGCGGGATCTCGGGCCCGAACTCCGCTCGCACTGCCTCGAAGACGCCGGGCACGTGCCGCAAGTACGAGCGCGTGTCCCAATCCTCTTCGTGCGGGAGGTCGGCGCGCCGGGCCGGCTCGTAGTCGTAGCGGCGGCCGTCGGCGGTCACGCCGTGGTTGGACGCGATGCCGTAGATGGATCGGAGGCCCGGCACGGCCGTCTGCACGCGGATGGCCCGGTAGCCCTCCTCGAGGTGGTGACGGACGGAGTCGAAGAGCTCGGGCAGATCGCGACCGGACGCGTGCCCGTAGGCGAGCAGCCCGACGCGCGATGCTCCGCCCAGGAGCTGGTACAAGGGCATCCCCGCTCGGCGCGCCTTGATGTCCCACAGTGCCATGTCGACGGCGGCGATCGCGGCCATCGTCACGGGCCCGCGGCGCCAGTAGGCGCTGCGGTAGAGGAACTGCCAGGTGTCTTCGATCCGGTTTTCGTCGGTGCCGAGAAGCAGCGGGACAACATGATCGCGGAGGTAGCTGACGACCGCCAGCTCGCGTCCGTTGAGGGTCGCGTCGCCGAGACCGATGATCCCTTCGTCGGTCACGATGCGGAGGGTGACGAAATTCCGGTCGGGACTCGTGACGACGATGTCGGCAGCGGCGATGCTCATGGGTCGACTCCAGCTAAAAAGGATACTTTTTGGCTATTATATCCCCCATAGATATCATTTTATTCATCGGCATTTCGCGATTCGGGGGAGTAAACGTGGCGATATGGTGTGCCCTGTGACGGAGGAACGGCCCCTGGAGACTCTCCACACGCAAGTGCTCGATCGGCTCGGACTGGCGATCGCGAACGGCGAGCTGCGCGAGGGCGAGACCGTCACGATCGACGACCTCGAATCGCGCTACGGCGTCTCGCGCTCGGTGATCCGTGAGACCCTCAAGGTCCTCGAGTCGAAGGGGATGGTCGCCTCCCGCCGCCGCGTCGGCGTGGCCGTCCTGCCTGTGCAGCAGTGGACGCTGTACGACCCCGCGATCATCCGCTGGCGCCTCGCGTCGTCGCATCGGCACGCCCAGTTGCGTTCGCTCGTCGAGCTGAGACTCGCGATCGAGCCGGAGGCGGCCCGCCTCGCGGCCGAGCGCTCGGCAGTCGACGACACGAGCGCCCTCATGAGCGTCGCGGCGCAACTGTGGGCGGCAGGTCGCGGTGGGCGCATGGACGAGTTCATCGAGCTCGACATCGAGTTCCATCGTCTGCTGCTCGCCGCATCCGGCAACGAGATGTTCGCGCACCTCGACTCGCTCATCGGCGAGACCATCAGCGGCCGTGCCGCCCACGGTCTCATGCCACAGACTCACAGCACGAGCGGACTCCAACTGCACGTCGACGTCGCATCGGCCGTGCAAGCGAGCAACGCCGCCCTCGCTCACGACGCGATGCACGAGATCATCGTGCTCGCAATGTCGGAGTTGAGCGAAGCCTGGGAGCACGAGACGCCCTAGAACGCCGCCCACGCCCGCGGGTCGTTCGAGGCGAAGCGCGCCACGGCATCCGAGACGAGACTCCGCCACCGTCCGTCCTCTGCCAAGGCCTCCGGGAACACCTCGCGGATGCTCAGCATTCGCTCCGCAAGCCCGGATTCCGCCCCCGCGGACGCAGCGCGTAGCTGCGCGGCAAGCGGGTCGTCGAGGGGCAACGCGGCACCGTCCACGGTGCGACCACGTGCCACGAAGACCATCCAGGCTGCGGCCGTGAGGGCTGCCGCGACGGGCTGGTCACCGCGTGCGAGCGCCGCCAGTGCCGTCGGGACGATGCGCAAGGGCAGCTTCTGCGACCCGTCCATCGCGACCTGCATGGTCTGGTGACCGAGCGCCCGGTTGCGATACCGCTCCATAACCGAGTGCGTGTAGTCCTCAGCGTCCACCCCGTCGGGGAGCTCGAGCGCAGGGATCGCCTCCGCGGCGAGTCGACGAGCAGCCGCGTCGAACTCGGGCACGTCCACGGCATCCGGAATCGTACGGAATCCCGCAAGCGCACCGAGGTACGCGAGAAGGGAGTGCGTCGAGTTGAGGATGCGCAGCTTGAGCATCTCGAAGGGCTCGACGTCGGCCACCATCGTGGCGCCGACGCGATCCCAAGCGGGCCGCCCCGCGGCGAAGGAGTCCTCGATGACCCATTGCCAGTAGGGCTCGCCGAGCACGGCTCCCTCGTCACGCAATCCGATCATCCGCTCGACCTCCGCGCGCCCGGCCTCGCCCGTGATGGGCACGATGCGGTCGACGACCGTTCCGGCGAAACGCACGCCTGGAATCTCGGGATCATGCCCTGCTGCCCCGAGCATCGATCCGACCACGCGGGCGAGGGTTGCGCCGTTCGACGCCATGTTGTCGCACGGCATCACCGTCACGGGTGCGCCTCCGCGGGCGAGTAGCCCCTGGGCGAGCACGCCGACGGCCGTGCGCATGGGTGAGACCCCGCCCTGGCGAAGCGTCGCGATGTCCTCGCGCACACCGGGTCCGTCGAGATCCAATTCGCGGTCCGAGCCGAGCAGGTACCCCTTCTCGGTGATCGTGAGCGAGACCACGCGAACCGCCGGATCCATGAGGAGGCCGCGGATGCGAGTGTGGTCATCTGCGGCGTGGAGGGCTTGACGAATGCTGCCCACGACGCGCGCGGACGAACCTGCCGGCGACTTCTCCAGCACAGTGAACAGGCCGTCCTGGGGCGCGAGCTGTTCGACCACCGCGCGGGAACGTTGCGAGGTCCCGGCGATTCCCCACGACGGGTCATCCGTCGCGGCCATGGCATCCTCGGTGACCATCGCCTGATGAGCTCGATGGAACGCACCGAGGCCCAGATGCACGATGCCGACCCCGAGTTCGCGCGGGTCGACTGCGGGAAGAGCCGTCGGCGCCGCCAGCCGACTGAGCGTCGCGAGGGAGAGCCGTTCGCTCATCGCAGCCTCGGATCGATCTCGAGGTGATCCCAGGTCTCACGGATCCACGCCGCGTCCGGGTCATCGGAGAACCTCCAAACGCGATCCTCGCCACCACCCGCCATGACGTTCAAGTAGTACACATCGTGCCCCGGCGGCGCGACGACGGGCCCGTGCCAGCCGAACGGCACGAGCACGACATCGCCCGTGTGCACCTCCGCGAGCACGTCGAGCGGGCGCTCGTCCGCGCTGCGGGCGCGCACGTAGCCGAACCCGGGACCGCTCGGGCCGTCGGAGACTTCGAAGTAGTAGACCTCCTCGAGCTGTGTTTCAGTGCTTGAGTCCACGTCGTGCTTGTGAGGCGGATACGACGACCAGTTACCTGCGGGGGTCAGCACCTCCATTGCGATCATGCGATCGGCGGCGATCCCTCTGTCGTTGCAGAACTCGTATGCACGGCGGCTCATGTTCCCGGCGCCCCGCCACGCAACCGGCATATCCTCCGCAGCGAGGAACTGCACCGGCTGACCGTTCGCGGCACGCGACCCTGGAAACGCGATGCGCCCGCCGGTCGGGCTCGCCACTCGCGCGTTGGAACCGGGCGGCAGGTAGAGCACATCGGTCGGCCCCGCGAACACGTGAGGGCGGCCGCGCAAGTGGTGCGCCGTGCCCTCGACCTTGATGTCGAACGCCCCCGAGAGCGGCACGGCGATCCACTCCGAGTCGCCGGTCGAGATCTCGGTCGACGATCCGACGCCGAGTGTCAGCACTCGGAGGGAGCAATACTCCCAACCGGCGGCGTCGGCGTCGATGTCCACCTCGAACTGCTCCGATCGCGCCGTTCCGAGGGGCCGGACGATCTCGGTCATGACACGACCTCTCGCAGCACCGTGGCGACCTGCGCGGCCGCGGCATCCGCGATCGCCCTCGGCGTGAATCCGTACTGCTCCAGCAGCACGTCCGGTGGTGCCGACGCTCCGAATCTGTCGATCCCGTAGACGGCACCGAGGGGCCCGGCAAGTCGCCAGAGCGACAGCGGATGCGACGCCTCCACGATGAGGCGCGGCACGTCGGGCGGGAGCACGGCGTCGCGATAGGCGGCGTCCTGGGCGAGGAACAGCTCGTGAGAGGGAAGCGAGACGACCGCCGCATCGATGCCGCGCTCACGCAGCAGCGAGGCGGCCTCGACCGCGAGACCCACCTCGAGCCCGCTCGCGGCGATGACGACGTCGGGGCCCGCCTCGCCTTCTGCCGGCGAGAGAAGATAGCCACCACGGCTCGCCGACCCGACCTGCCGAGTGTGGTCGAGTTGCGGCACGGCAGTGCGCGCGACGGCGAGCACCGTCGGACCGCGCAGGTTGTCGAGGGCGAGCTGCCACGCGGTCACCGTCTCGGCGAAGTCGGCTGGTCGCAGCACGAGCGTGTTCGGCGTCGCGCGGAGCAGGGCGAGCGTCTCGATCGGCTGATGCGTCGGCCCGTCCTCCCCCACCGTGATCGAGTCGTGGCTGAGCACATGAATAACGGGCAGTTCTTGCAGTGCCGCCATCCGCAGCGCGTTGGCCTCATAGCCGGCGAAGACCATGAACGTGCTCGCGAACGGCCGGAACAGGCCGTGCAGGGCGATCCCGTTGGAGATGGCTCCCATGGCGTGCTCGCGAATGCCGTAGGCGACGTTGCGGGCCCCTCGCTCGTCGGCGCCGTAGGTGCCCCCGTCGGTGATATGCGCGAATGTGGCGTGGGCGAGGTCGGCGGCACCGCCGACCAGATCGTCAGCGGTCGCGGCGATCGCGTTGAGCACCGTGCCGCTCGACATCCGCACGGGCTCGGGCACGGCCGGTCGCTCCGTGATGAGGGCGGCGACGTCGATGGAGGCCGGAGCGCTCGTCCACCGGCGCAGCTGGTCGGCGCCGACGGGGTGCCGCTCACCGTAACGCTCGATCTGACGCTGCCAGGCCGCCCGGGCATCCGCCCCCCGCTCGGCGAACCTCGCCCACGCCGCGCGGACGTCGGCGGGAACTTCGAAGGCCGTCGCGAAGTCCTTCCCGAGACGAGCCTTGATGTGCGCGGCCTCGTCGGCGCTGACCGCGCCGCTGTGGATCACAGGATCGTCTTCGAGGCGCGACCCGAATCCAATCCTCGTGCGCACGCGGATGAGCGAAGGACGAGAGGCGTCCGCGATCGCGAGCTCGGTGGCCTTCTCGAGCGCGTCGAGGTCGTTGCCGTCGATCGGATCCGAGACGTGCCAGCCGTAGGCGGCGAGCGATGCACAGACGCCGTCGGCCGAGTGGGTGACGGATGCCCGCCCGTCGATGACGACGTCGTTGTCGTCGTAGTAGACGATGAGCTTGCCGAGCCCGAGCCGGCCCGCAAGCGCCGTCGCCTCGAGAGCGACTCCCTCCATGAGGTCCCCATCCCCCACGAGGACGAAGGTGCGGTGGTCGATGACCGTCGCGTCGTCGCGGTTGAGCCGTGCCGCGCCCATCGTCTCGGAGATGGCCATGCCCACGGCGTTGGCGATGCCCTGCCCGAGGGGACCTGTCGTGGCGTCGACGCCGGGCGTCAGATGCGACTCGGGGTGACCGGGGGTGATGCTCCCCCACTGGCGGAATGCTCGAAGATCGTCGGTCGACAGCGCGTACCCGGCGAGGTGCAGCGCCGCGTAGAGCAACGCGGAGCCGTGCCCGGCCGAGAGCACGAAACGATCGCGGTTGACCCACGCCGGGTCAGCCGGATCGCTGACGAGGAACTTCGAGAACACCGTGTGCACGATCGGAGCGGCGCCAAGGGGAAGACCGATGTGGCCGATGCCGGCGGCCTGGACCTGGTCGACGGAAAGCGAGCGCAGCGTCGCGATGGATCGCGCATCCTCGGCTCTGCTCCACGGTGTTGTGGTCATGGTCACTCCTCGCAAGACGGGACGCGGGTTCTATTGATCATACTATATTTCTCGCTGAGAGACATATAGATGATCTATAGCCATCCACGGCCACGATACAGATGCTTTCCCTCGCGACCACGTCAAGGGCACGCCAGCACGGGCATCCGGCCACTCCTACCGGCCGAACACCTCGCGAGAGGCGAGTCAGCCCTTGACGCTCCCGGCAGCGATGCCCGTGACGATGAACCTCTGCAGCAGCAGGTAGAGCACGACGGCCGGGAGCGTGTACACGATCGCCACGGCCATGACCTGTTGGGTCGGCGTGGTGAGCTCGCCGATGAAGCCCGCGAGACCGACGGATGTCGTATGAAGCGCGTCCTGCGAGGTGAAGGTGAGCGCGAAGACGTATTCGTTCCAGCCGTGGAAGAAGGCGATCACCGACGTCGCGGCGAGAGACGGCGCGATGATCGGAACGATCATCCCGGTGAGCACGCGCCCGCGCGAGGCACCATCGACCCGAGCTGCCTCGTCGATGTCGATCGGCACCGAGTCGATGGCGCCCTTGAGCACGAGTGCGATGACGGGCATCACGAAGGCCGCGTTGACGAGGATGAGTCCCAAGAGCGAATTGAGCAGCCCCAGGGCGACGAAGATCGAGAACAACGGCACGACGAGCACTGCCTCGGGCAGCATCTGGGTGAGGAAGAGGCTCAGTCCCACCACCCATTTGCCCCGAAAGCCGAACCGCGACATGGCGTACGCCGTCGGTACGGCGAGCACGACCGCGAGCACCATCGTCCCGCCGGCGACGACGAGGCTGTTGCCCAGCCATTGCATGATCGGAGTGTCGGTGAAGGCGTCGGCGAAGTTGCCGAGATCTCCGAGGTTGGGGAACAGCTGAGGGCTGTCGGAGTAGAGGCCGGATGTCGACGTCGTCGCCGTGACGAACATCCAGTAGAAGGGGAAGACGGCGAGGCCGGCGACGACGAGCAGCACGACGATGACAGCGGTGATGCCGATCTTGGATCTCTTCATCGGGTGACCTCCGATCGGGCGGCGCGGTTGGACAGGATGAAGTAGAAGACGGTGATCGTGAGCGAAACGAGCAGACCGACGATGCCGATCGCAGCGCCCTGACCGAGGTCGCGAATGATGAAGCTCTCGCGATACAGGTCGATCACGAGGGTGTTGGTCGAACCCACGGGACCGCCCTGGGTCATGAGCCAGATCAACTCGAAGCGTCGGATCGACCAGATCGTCATGAGGATCGCGACGAGCCCGACGGTGGGTCGAATGGTCGGCCACGTCACGGCGGCGAAGCGCTGACGGTTGTTGGCCCCGTCGATCATGGCGGCCTCGTGCAGCTCGGCGGGCACGGACTGCAGGGCAGCGAGGATGACGACGCTCGTGAAGGGGAACAGCTGCCAGATGGTGACGATGAGGATCGCGGGCAGGGCGAAAGTGGTGCTGTTGAGCCAGTTGCCCCCGTCGGGCGCGAGATCGACTGTACGAAGCGCCCGGTTGACGATGCCGTAGCGTGCGTCGAGCATCCAGATAGCGATGAGTGCGATCGCGACCGGGGGCGCCGCCCAGGGGATGATGACGAGCGAGCGGAGCACTCCCCGCCCGGCGAAATTGTGGTTGAGCAGGAGGGCGACCCCGAGACCCACGAACACCGTCCCCAGTACGCAGCAGACGACGTAGATGGCTGTGATCGACACCGACTGCCAGAACCCGTCGTCCTGGAAGATGCGCACGAAGTTGGTGAAACCGACGAAGTCGAACTCGTTCGGCCGGAAGAGCTTCGCATTGCTCAAGGCGAGTCGGAACTCCTGGATGAGCGGAAGCCCCTGGAACACGATCAGGTAGATCGCAGCAGGCGCGATGAGCAGATACGGCAGCCCGCGGAGGCCGTGGATACGGCGCGGGTCGCGCCGTCGCGCGGATCCGCCCTGAGGCGGGGCGCCGACGGGGGTCGTCATGTCGGGGTTCCTCTCGGAAAGTCAGAGGCGTCGGATGGGAGGGAGAGTCTGGGATGGGCGGATCGCGCCCACCCCAGACTCTCGAGGACTACTGGAGGCCTTCCGCTTCCTTCTGGGCCTCAGCGAGCGCATCCTCGATGCTCACCTGGTCCTGGAACACGCGCAGGAGTTGCTCGACCACGATGTGGCGGAACTGGGGCGTGACGGCTTCCATACCCTCCGGCGCGAACGCGATGGTGTGCGGGGCGACCTCGTCGAACACGGTCACGTACGGCCGGGTTTCGAGCTCTTCCTGGGTGCGAGGCACTTCGGTGGCCGCTTGGGATCCGCCGAGCAGCCCCTGAACCGTCGCTTGCTGTTCGGGCTCGAGGAACCAGCTGAGGAACGCCTTGGCGGCATCGGCCTTGGTCGTGTTGGAGTTGACCGCGAGCACGGCGGAGATCTCGCCGATATTCGGCGTCGGGAACGGCGCCACCGCCGCCGCGATGGGCGTGTCGGGGTTGGTTCCGTTGATCACGGTGGGGACGCCGCCATTGTCGATGATCATCGCGACCTTGCCTTCCGCGAACATCTTGCGGTACTCGGCGGCGGTCGCGCCCTCGGGGATCACGTCGGCGTCGTAGAGCTCCTTCATCGCCGCGAAGCCATCGGCGACCTCGGGCGAGTCGAGCGTGGGCACTCCATCCTTCGCCCACGTGCCACCGAAGCCGTACACGTAGTTGCTGACGTCCGACCACACGCCGGCCTCTTCGGCCTCCGTGTGGCGGAAGGCGAAGCCGAACACGCCATCCTTGGTCTGCGCCTTCGCCTCGGCGACGAGTTCGTCGAAGGTCGTGGGCACATTGGTGACCAGGTCGGGGTTGTAGATGAGGGCGTAGTTGGACACATTGAGCGGGACGCCATGGCGAACCCCGTCGATCTTCTCGTTCGCGGAGCTCGCGAGCAGACGGGACTCGTCGGTGATGCCGTCGATCGAGAGGGTCAGACCCTGATCCATCGCCTGGAAGAAGTCAGCCTCATCCCACGCGATGATGTCGGGTCCCTCGCCGCCGCCGACCTGGGTGAACATCGTCGAACCGAACGAGGAGAACGGCACCGTGACGGGGGTCACGACGACCTCGTCCTGGCTGGCGTTGAAGTCGTCGATCATGGCCGTGAGAAGCGGACCCCGCTGAGTCTCCCCGAGCATCGAGGCCGCGAACGAGATCACCGTGGCGCCGTCGGGATTCATGCCCGAGTTGTTGTCGTCGCCTCCCGGGGTCGACGAGCAGCCGACCATGGCCACCCCGACGATTGCGGCAGTCATCACGCCGGCAAGGGCGCGCGGCCGATGCATCCTCTTCATTGCATTTCTCCTGTCCTCTTTGACTGTGTTGGTGCTTCGGATGCGGCTACTTCGCCCCATCGTCTGCTCTACTTTGAAGAGCAATCCCTATTATGCATCTTTTTCAGAGATACAAAGCCCTATAAAACTGATCTTTCCGGCTCCGCCGCTTGGATCGCGAGCAGAGCAGCGCCGCGGCTCGCGGCCTCCTCGACATCCGCGATGTCGAGGTCGCCGAGCGCGGCGGCTTTGAGTTCGCGCACCGCGCGGCTGGCCAGCCCCCCGCCGGTGGCCACGATGCGGCCGCACGGACCCGCGACGTCGTCAAGACGTCCCTTCAGCACTGCCGCGCGGCGCTGGGCGGACTCCACGACCGCACGCCAGATCACGGCGTGATCCGGCTCGTAGGGGATCCCGTCGAGGCGCGCGCGCTCCGTCCAGAGGTCGTCGACGAACGGTCGGGGCGCGTTCACCGGCACTGCCAAGGCGGCTTCATCGAGTGCGGCCACTTCCTCGGGCGCGATGCGCATGAGCTTGAGGAAGCGCCACATGCCGAGGCCGGAGCGCAAGCTCGCCATCAGTTGCAGGCGGCCCGCGATGACGTCACGCCCCACCGTGATCTCGTTCGCGACGATCTCGGCCACGTCATCGCGCGAGAGCGCGTCGCCGTCAAGACGCCGGATGAGCGCCTCGCCGGTGCCGCAGGAGTCGACGAGGTCATCATGCCGCGTCGCCCCGATACCGACGGCCGCCACGAGGTGGTCGATGCCCGCGACGGTCACTGCCGCGCCCGAAAGTCGCCCGAAGCCCTCGCGCACGCGGCCGATCGAGGTGCCCGGACGCGCGAGCGGAGGGATGAGATCAGCGGGTGCTCCGACGAAGGCGAGGAGCTCGTCCGAGCCGCTCTCAGCGAGCACGTCGAACATGCCGGTGCGGCTCGCGAGTGATCCCTCGGCGGCCTCCACGCCCGTCAGCTCGAAGGCGAGCCATTCGGGCACGCTCAGCCAGCGCGCGGGCTCACCCTCGGCACGGTCGGCGAGCCAGCGATACTTCACCACCGACGGCTTGAGATTGAGCATCAGACCCGTGATCCCGGCGAAACGTCGTTCTCCGAACTCCGTGCGAAGCACGTCGAGAACATCGGCGCCATGCTCGTCGTACCACGGCAGGATGGGGGCCACGGGAGCACCGCGGGCGTCGAGCAGCACGCCGGACTCGGCGAAACCGGTCGTGCCGACGCCCACGATCTCAAGCTCACCGGCTCGCCCCAGCGCTTCATCCACTGCGTCGAGGACCACGGTGCGCAGTTCGGCAGGTTCGGCGAAGCGGCCGTCGGGACCGTCGCGCCACGGTGTCGCGGCTGCCGCGAGCGCGAGCGATGCGCCGTCGACACCGAGCACCTGGACCTTGATCGAGGTGCTTCCGATGTCGACGCCGACGACGGCGCGGGGAGCAGGCGTCATGCGGCGGACCGCGCCTCCTCGTACAGACGCACCCAACGACCGAACTGGTCGGCGATCGCGTTGACCGCGTCATCCCGGGTCATCGAGCCGTCCATGAAACCGCGCAAGGCGTCTTGCCACGTGCTGCGACCGATGGCGAAGCCCGTGAAGGCGCGCACGGGCGCCGCAGCGCGCAGCCAATCCGCGACGACCTCGTCCGGCGCACCGGCACCGAGGATGATGCACTCGACGTGGTCACGTCCGCCGCCACGCGCGACCTCCGCCACCCGGGCGTACTGCGCCGTGGTCTCGAGCCCCTCGACCTTCCAGATGTCGGCATCGATGCCCGCCTCTTGACAGCGGCGAATGGTGTCGATCATGAGCGAAGGCATGAGCTCCGACATGAAGCGAGCGCGCTCACCCCCGACGGATGCCAGCTCCTGCTCGCTCGGGTGCACGAGGAGCTCGATCATGAACTTCTGGCGCCGACCCTTGAGCCAGTCGCTGAGGTCCCGGAGCCGCCGCAGCTGCAAGGCGTCGTCCTCTGGCGCGTATCCCGAGTTGTGGATGAGGAGCACTTTGACCTGATCCGGGTCGAACCGCTCGATGTGGGCGGCGAAGTCGTCGCCGTACTCGAGCTGGAAGATCGGCTCGAGGCTCTTCTCCGCGGGCATCGCCAGCACGATGCCCTCCTCCTTGGCGCGAGCGGCGATCTCCGCGCCGAACTCCTCGTCCACGAGGATGCCGACGTCGGATGGCCGCAAGCCGAGACCGGGCAGGCTCGCGAAGAGCGCGTCGAAGATGATGCCCTTGAGCTCGGCGAAATCCACGACACGGTCGCCCCTCGTACCGCCGTTCGGTCCGAACATCTTGACGAGCGATGCGCGGTGGTCGAAGGCCAGCATGTAAAGCGGGTCGAGCGGATTGGACGTCATGCGGGAGTGCTCCTCAAGGGACGATGCGGTCACGCTTGCTGCGCGACGGTCTTGATGCGGGTATAGAAGGACAGGCCGTCGAGACCGTGCTCCTTGAAGGGGGAACCCGAGGCCTTGAACCCGCCGAACGGCTGGTGCACATCCCAGCCGCTCGGCGGAAGATTGACGACGACCTGCCCCGCCTCAACGCGATCGAGGAACGCGGCGGATGCGGCGAGGTCGTTCGTGAAGATGCCCGCGGCGAGCCCGTACTCGGTGTCGTTCACGAGGTCGATCGCCTCGTCGAGATCGGAGAAGCGGACGAGCGCGACGACCGGTCCGAAGACCTCCTGCCGCCAGATCCCCATCTCCTTCGTGACCCCGGTGAGCACTGTCGGCTGGACGAAGCATCCGCGCGCGTAGGGACCGTCGGACAGTCTCCCGCCCCCGGCGGCGATGACGGCACCCTCCTCGGAAGCGCGCGCGATCATGTCGACCACCTTGGAGGCTTGCCGTTCATTGACGGACGGACCCATCGTCGTCCCGCTCGCGAGTCCCGAGCCCACGACGACCTCGTCCGCGAGCGCTACGAGTCGCTCCCGTACGGTCTCCTCGATGCTCTCGTGCACCACGAGCCGCGAGACGGCCGTGCATCGCTGCCCCGTCTGCCCGAAGACGGAGGGCAGCAGGAGGGCGAGGGCACGGTCGATGTCGGCATCGGGCATGAGCACCGCGGTGTTCTTGCCGCCCATCTCTGTCTGCAGCCGGGTCAAACCGTCTGAGAGCGCGCGCTTGAGGTACATACCGGTGGCAGTCGATCCCGTGAAGGTGACACCCGCGATGCGCGGGTCCCCCACGAGCGCGTCGCCCACGTGTTCGATGTCGCCCGTGACGGTGTTGACGACTCCGGCGGGAATGCCGGCCTCGTGCAGGATCTGCGCGAGGACGATCGAGGTGGCCGGCGTGTCGGGCGAGGGCTTCAAGACGACGGTGTTGCCTGAGATGAGTGCGGGCGCGAGCTTGCGGCACGGCACCATGATCGGGTCGTTCCAGGGTGCGATCGCGAGCACGACCCCGATCGGCTCGTGCCGGGTGTGTGCCCGCACGCCGGGTCGGCGGTCGGGAATGAGGTCGCCGTAGGGCAGCCGACCGACGCCGGCGTAGAACTCGAGCATCTCGGCGCTCCGCTCGACTTCGATGGTCGCTTCGCCTACGGTCTTGCCCATCTCGCGCACGACAAGCGACACGAGCTCCTCCGCGCGGTCGCGCATGATCGCGGCCGCGCGGAACAGGATCTTGCCGCGCTCGACGGATGGCGTGGCCCGCCAACCGGGCAGGGCGGCCGCGGCAGCGCCGATCGCCGCACTCGCATCCTCAGCGCTCATCGCCGGCACGAATGCGACGACGTCATCGAGATCCGCGGGGTTGCGGGACTCGAGCTGCCCCAGCGACCCGGCCACCCACTCTCCTCCGACGAGGTTGTTCAGCGATAGGGCCCCCGCGTGCGCGCTCATCCGTCGATCCTCTCCCACGGCGCCGTGAGATACCGCGACAGCGCCGCCTCGTCGAACCCGAAGCCCAGTCCCGGCGTCTCGTGCAGGACGATCGCACCGTCCCGAACCTCAAGCTGCGTGTCGACCAGTTCGCCGATGTTGTGCACCGCCGTACCCACGAAGTACTCGACGAAGTTGGCGTTCGGAAACGCCCCCACGAGCGGTGCGTGCAAGTCATGGAACCAGTGCGGTGCGAGCGTGACTCCGTACGCGTCCGCGAGATGCGCGATGTGCCGCAGTTCTGTGATGCCACCACACACCGCGGCGTCGGTCTGGAGGATGAGCGCACCGCCGGCGTCGAGGAGCTCCTTGACCCGCCAACGTCCTGCCTCGATCTCGCCCGTGGCCACGGGGATGCGGGTCGATGCCGCCAGCCGACCGTGGTTGACGATGTCGTCAGGACTGAACGGCTCCTCGATGAAGTACGGGTCGTACTGCTCCCAGCGGTCGAGCGCGCGCAGCGCGGTCGGCAGATCCTTCCACGCGTTGTTGGCATCGAGCATGAGGAGCCGATCTGGCCCGATGGCGTCGCGCGCAGCGGCGATACGATCGGCGTCCTCGGCGGCGCTCACGCGGCCGACCTTCATCTTGACGGCCGAGAAGCCCTTCTCGACGTAAGAGGACATCTCGTCGTGGATCCCCGACGGCCCCTTTCCCTCGAGGTAGTAGCCGCCACTCGCGTACGCGGGCACCGTGTCCGAGTGACCGCCGAGGTACTTGTGCAACGGAAGTCCGGCGGCGCGAGCGTTGCGATCCCAGAGGGCGATGTCGACCGCCGAGATCGCGCGCATGACCGAGCCCGTACGCCCGTGCAAGAGCGCTTCCTGGTACATGTCGCGCCACGTGCCCTCGACGAGATGCGCATCCGATCCGAGCACGACCGGCGAGAGCAGTTCGGTCACGGCGAGCGAGGCGAGGGACGCGCCGCGGTGACCGGGGTAGCAGAAGCCGATACCCGTCACTCCGTCATCGCCCGTGACGCGTACGAGGGTGTACTGGCGTTCGGTGACGGTGCGGCTCGAGAAGCCGGTGGGGGCCGGAAGCGGCACGATGGCGGTGGCCACGTCGATCTGGATGATGGTCGTCACGAGGTTCCTCGGTGTCTGGTCCTGCAGCGCTTCGCTGCGCCCGATCAGGCTAGGCAGAGACAGCCGCGTACAGAAAGCCGATAGTGGCTATATCCAATATCAGGAATCTCGATAGTCTGTCGCCATGGAGTTGCGTTGGGTGACCACCTTCCTGGCTGTCGTCGACAACCACGGATTCGCCGCAGCCGCCCAGGCCCTCCATTGCTCCCAGCCGACCGTGAGCGGCCAAGTGAGCGCGCTCGAGATCGCACTCGGGACCCCGCTGTTCGACCGCGATCATCGGCCCGTGCGGCTCACCCCGAACGGAGAGACCTTCCTGCCGCACGCGCGTGCGATCCTCAACGAGGTCGAGGCCGCCCGCGGCAGCGTCGCCGACCTGCTCGGCGCGCGTCGAGGCACCGTGCGACTCGGCACCTACCCGAGCGCGACCGCCGGCTACGTCCCCGAGTTGCTCAAGGGCTTCCACGAGGATCGGCCGCTCGTACGGATCCACTTGTCCGAGCTCGGGGGAGCAGAACTCGGGCCCGCCGCCCTCGCGGGCGATGTCGAGCTGTTCCTGCGCCAGATCTCACCACCGCTGTCGAGCTCCGTGTTCGAGAACCGGATGCTCTGGCGCGAGCGGTTCAAGATGGTGATTCACCCCGACCACCCCTTCGCTCGAGAAAGTGGCCCGGTCCCTGCGGAAGTGCTGCTCGAGCATCCGCTCATCCTCACGGGCCGCTACCAGCCCGACAGCCTGAGCACCCACGGCTTGTGGCACTCGCTCGGCGAGCCGCCGACGATCGCCTACCAGGTCAGCCAGCCGCAATCGCTCATCGAACTCGTGCGCGGCGGGTTGGGCCTCGGGATCACGACGCAGCTCGCCCTCGACGTCTCGCACGCCGAAGGGCTCATCGTGCGCGACATCGACCATCCGGAGGCCGTGCGCGAGGTCTCGCTCTACTGGGTCAAGGGCCGTCGGCTCTCGTCCGCCGCCGCGGCCCTGCGCGACTACATGCTGACCGAGGGGCCGGTGCCTCCCGGCACCGACGACGCCCGCGGCTCAGTGCGGGTCCGCGCGGCCGAAGATACGTGAGGGCGCGCGCTCGGCGATGTGTCGAGCCCTGCGTGCACGGCGGCGCGCATACGGCACCCGATATCCTGAGGGCGTCTCTCGCCCCGTCCCCCTGAGGAGCACACGCGTGTCCGCAACCGAAGCCAAGGCCAACATCGGAGTCGTCGGGCTGGCGGTGATGGGCTCGAATCTCGCACGCAACCTCGCAAGCCGCGAGGGCAACACGGTCGCGATCTTCAACCGCAGCTACGAGAAGACCCAGGCGCTCCTCGACGAGCACCCCGAGGCAGGGTTCCTCCCCGCGAAGGACTACGAGGAGTTCGCCGCGACGCTCTCGAAGCCGCGCACGGCCATCATCATGGTCAAGGCGGGCGCCGGCACCGACGCCGTCATCGACGAGCTCGTGCGCGTGTTCGAGCCCGGCGACATCATCGTCGACGGCGGCAACGCGCTCTTCACCGACACGATCCGCCGCGAGAAGGCGGTGCGCGAGACGGGCATCAACTTCGTCGGCGCGGGCATCTCGGGCGGCGAGGAGGGCGCGCTCAACGGGCCGTCGATCATGCCCGGCGGCTCGGCCGAGGCGTGGGAGACCCTGGGCCCGATCCTGCGCTCGATCGCCGCGGTCGCCGAGGGCGAGCCGTGCGTCACGCACGTGGGCACGGATGGCGCGGGTCACTTCGTCAAGATGATCCACAACGGCATCGAGTACGCCGACATGCAGCTCATCGCCGAGGCCTACGACCTCATCCGCAAGGGCACGGGCAAGAGCCCCGCCGAGATCGCCGACATCTTCGCGGAGTGGAACCGCGGCGAGCTCGAGAGCTACCTCATCGAGATCACGGCCGAGGTGCTGCGGCAGACGGATGCCGCGACGGGCAAGCCGCTCGTCGACGTCATCCTCGACCAGGCGGGTGCCAAGGGAACTGGCGCGTGGACCGTGCAGACCGCGCTCGATCTCGGGGTGCCCGTGTCGGGCATCGCGGAGGCGGTGTTCGCGCGCTCGCTCTCGTCGAAGCCCGCCCAGCGCGCCGCCGCGGCCGAGCTGCCCGGGCCCGACGAGTCGCTCGATGTCTCGGACCCCGACGCCTTCGTCGAGGATGTGCGCCAGGCGCTCTACGCGTCGAAGATCATCGCCTACTCGCAGGGCTTCGACGCGATCGTCGCGGGCGCCGAGCAATACGGCTGGGACATCAAGAAGGGCGACATCGCGGCGATCTGGCGAGGCGGGTGCATCATCCGGGCGCAGTTCCTCAACCGCATCACCGAGGCGTACGCGGCCGACCCGGGTCTCGTCGCGCTCGTCACGGCGCCGTACTTCGCGGATGCCGTAGCCCGCACCCAGCAGGCGTGGCGTCGCGTCGTGGTCGCCGCCGCCGAGGCCGGCATCCCGGCGCCCGCGTTCGCCTCGTCGCTCGCGTACTACGACGGCCTGCGCGCCGATCGCCTTCCCGCGGCGCTCGTGCAGGGGCAGCGCGACTTCTTCGGCGCACACACGTACAAGCGGATCGACCGCGACGGCACGTTCCACACGCTGTGGTCGGGCGACCGCAGCGAGATCTCGGCCGTCGACACGCACTGAGGACTGACGCTGGTTTCGAGACGCCGCTGCGCGGCTCCTCAACCAGCTGACAGGTGCAGGTCGCTGCGCGGCTCCTCAACCAGCTGACAGGCGCAGGCCGCTGCGCGGCTCCTCAACCAGCTGACAGGCGCAGGTGGTTGAGGAGCGCCGCCCCATCGGGGCGACGCGTCTCGAAACCACCGTCCCCCGGCCGACCCCTCACCACGTGGGGTTGTCGGCGCCGAAGGCGCGCGGCGACCGCTCCCACGCGATCCGCACGCCCGGCACCTCGAGAGGCGGCGGCAGCACCCGCACGGGGCCCCATTCGCTCTGCAGCAGCTCTCCGTCATCGGACTCGTCGACGGCGAAGCGCCCGGCGCGCGGCAGACCGCGGGCGTCTTCGAGGAGGGCGGCCGTGCGAGCCAGCGAGAGGCGAGCCTGGCTCCCGGTTCCCCGTGCGAGCCTGTCGCGCAGTCCCGCGAGCACGGCTGCAGCCATGAGGTACCCGGTCGCCTGGTCGAGCGCCTGCACGGGAAGCGGCACGGGCCGCTCCGCGGCGGCGGCCCGCATCCCGGCATCCGCAATACCCGCCGACATCTGCACGAGGCTGTCGAAGCCGCGGCGCCCGGCCCAGGGCCCCGTGAAGCCGTAGGCGTCGAGCGATACATCGACGAGCCCCGGTCGCGTCGTCCGCCGCACGTCGGTGCCGAGACCCAGCCGTTCGAGGGCGTCGGCGCGATAACCGTGCACGACGACATCGGCCTCGCCGAGCAGCCGTCGCAACTGCGCGAGCCCCGCCGGGTCCCGCGCGTCGATACGCGCTGTGCGCTTGCCGAGCGTCATCTCGACCGCGAGCGCGGGCTCGTCCCAGCTCGGCGGATCGATCCGCAGCACGTGCGCGCCGAGCCCCGCGAGCAACCGCGTCGAGACGGGGCCGGCCAGCACGCGCGTGAGGTCGAGCACGCGCAGACCGGCAAGCGGTCGCTCGTGCGTGGGGCGCCATCCGGATGCCGCCCCGTCGGGGTCGGTCGCCTCGCGCGCGACGAGCGCCTCGGCCGCGACCGCCGCGCCCTGCGGATGCCGCCGCCATTCCTCGGGCGTCCGCATCGTCGCGGCGCAGCCGCCCTCGGCGACGACGGCGGCCTCGAGCTCGTCGGCGTTCCACGCCTCGACGGCGCGCGCGACGGCCTCGCGCTCGGCCTCGACGCCGAGCACGCGCAACGCGGCCTGCCGATGATGCGGCGCGTTCGTATGCAGACGGATCCACCCGTCGGATGCCGCGTAGTCGCCCGCGATGGGGTCCCAGGGCGCCGGCGCGACCCATCCGACCGGGCGCACCCCGGCGCGGAACCACGCGTCGGCGAGCTCACGCCGCACCGTCGCGGTCGTGTTCGGGATGCCGCCCGCTGCGAGCAACTCGGTGAGCGCCGCACCCGCCGAGGCGACGGATGCCGCCGCGAGATCCGAGACGGGATACGGGGATTCGAGGGTCGCGGTGCCCGTCACGGTGACGCCCGCGACGTCGACGCCGAGCGCCTCCCCCATCCGCTGCCGCAGTCGCGCATCCGCCGATCCCGCCATGTGCCGACGCTACCGGCCCCGCGGGCGAGGGCAAAGGGGCCGCACGCGCGCACGTGGTTCGCCGCGGCCGGGTGCGGGCGGCCACCCGGTGGGAGACTTGTCGTGTGACGGACGACGACCTCCCGCCCGAGCTCGCGGGCTACGAACCCGGCGAGGTCGGCGCGCTGCGCGGGCCCCGCATGCGTCGCGTCGGCCGCGTCGTCGTCGTGGTCACGATCATCGCGCTCGTGCTGCCGGGCGTGCTCATCGGCGTCTCGATGGCGACTCGCACGGCCGAACTCGCGTGCCGCGTCGTCGGATCGACGGATGCGCCCGGTGCGGTCGCGCTCGAGGCGCGCTTCGAGCTCGGCGGGCATGAGGGCCCCGGATGGTACTGCTACGCCACCGAGTTCGGCGGGCGGGAGATCCAGTTGCGGTTCCTCGGGTTCATCCCCGAGGTGCGGGTCGTCACGCCCGGCCAGCGGGCCGACGCAGCAGCGCACCCACCGCTGATTGAGTAGCAGCGCAGCCGCGTGTCGAAATCAGCCCCGCAAAGCGGACACAGCCGCTGCGCGCCCTGCGCAACCCGCGGAAGCCGAGCGGTTCAGGCGGCGCCGTCGAACATCGAGGTGACCGACCCGTCGTCGAACACCTCGTGGATCGCGCGCGCGATGAGCGGCGCGATCGGGAGCACGGTGAGGCGATCCCAGCGCTTCTCCTCCGGGAGCGGCAGCGTGTCGGTCACGACGACACGATCGATGAAGTCCGACTGCAGGATCTCGGTCGCGGGGTCCGAGAACACCGCGTGCGTCGCGCCGACGACGACGCTCGTCGCACCGTGCGCCTTGAGCGCCTCGGCGGCCTTGACGATCGTGCGACCCGTGTCGATGAGGTCGTCGACGATGAGGCACGTGCGCCCCTCGACCTCGCCCACGATCTCGTGCACGCTCACCTGGTTGGGGACGCGCGGGTCGCGGCGCTTGTGGATGATCGCGAGCGGCGCTCCGAGCTTGTCCGACCAGATGTCGGCGACCCGCACGCGCCCCATGTCGGGGCTCACGACCGTGAGGGTCGACGAGTCGAGGCTGCCCTGGAAGTGCTCGAGCAGCACGGGCATCGCGAAGAGGTGGTCCACGGGGCCGTCGAAGAAGCCCTGGATCTGCGCCGCGTGCAAGTCGACGCTCATGATGCGATCGGCGCCGGCCGCCTTGAACAGGTCGGCCACGAGCCGAGCCGAGATGGGCTCGCGACCGCGGCCCTTCTTGTCTTGACGTGCATAGGGGTAGAACGGCGCGACGACCGTGATGCGCTTCGCGCTCGCGCGCTTCGCGGCATCCACCATGATGAGCTGCTCCATGAGCCACTCGTTGATGGGCGAGGTGTGCGACTGGATGATGAAGACGTCGGTGCCGCGGATCGACTCGCCGAAGCGCGCGTAGATCTCGCCGTTCGCGAAAGTGCGCGCATCCGTCTCGACGAGTTCCGTGCCGAGCTCCTGGGCGATGTCGGTGGCGAGCTGCGGATGCGCCCGCCCCGAGACGATGACGAGTCGCTTCTGACCGCTGATCTTGATGCCGGACACTGTCCCCGCTACCCGCTCTCCCTCGGCGCCCTGTGGATCGAGTCTAGTGGGCGGCACCTCCGTATCATGGGTGGCCGGGGGTGCCTCGCCGCAAGGGAGGATGACATGGCCGAGCGCGTGCGCGTGGCGGTCGTCGACGATCACGAGCTCGTGTCGCTCGCGATGGGCGAGCTCATCGGCTCGCGCGACGAGCTGGAGTTCGCGGGCAGCGCCCCGAGTGTTCGCGAGCTGCTCGCTCGCGGGATCCGTGCGGAGCTCGTCGTGCTCGACCTCAACTTGCGCGACGGGTCGCGCCCCTCCGAGAACGTCGAAGCCCTGCGAGCGCGCGGCGCGGAAGTCGTCGTGCTGACCTCCGCCGAGAACCCGTTCCTCGTGCGCGAGGTGTCGCGCTCGGGCGTCCTCGGCATCGTGCGCAAGTCGGCGCCGCCGCGCGAAGTGCTCGACTGCATCGCGGCGATCGCGCGCGGCGAGCCGGTGCCGACGACCGAGTGGGCGATCGCGGTCGATTCCGATCCAGCGCTGCGCAGCGCGCCGCTCACGGTGCGCGAGCGCGAGGTGCTCGCCCTCTACGCGACGGGGCTCGGCGCCAAGTCGGTCGCGCGGCGGCTCGGCGTGACCGAGAACACGATCGCCGACCACATCCGCCGCATCCGCACGGTGTATGCGCAGCTGTCGCGCCCCGCCAACACGAAGGTCGAGCTGTACCAGCGCGGCCTCGAGGACGGCTTCCTGCCGCCGCCCGTCTCGTGAGCGTGCCGACCACCGATGCGCACGCGTCCGAGTTGCGGGCGTTGCGGTTGCTCACGGCGACCCTCGCGATCACGACGCTCGTCGCGAGCATCGGCGCGACCCTCGCGACGGGCGGTGCGGATGCCGCGGCCGCGACCGCGGGCTACCGTGTCGCCCTCGTCGCGGCGATCACCGCGCCCCTCGTCGCGGGAGCGGTGGCGCGCTGGGCGGGCATCCGGATGCTGCGTCTGCTCAACGCGGCGGCTGTCGTCGCCTTCGCGGCGTTGCTGCTCGCCTTTTTGTTGCTCGAGCTGCCGACGCTCGGACGTCCGGCACCCGTTCCGTGGTTTCTGACGGTGACCGCGGTGCCGGTCACCGCGGCCCTCGTCGCCTGGGGGCGCGCGGGCGCATGGGCGACCCTCGGCGGCATGAGCGCGCTGCTGCAGGCGATCCGGTTCGTCGCGCGAAGCGACGCCCAGGACGCGGTCGCGAACGACGTGTTCACGTTCTTCGCCGCGGCATCGGTCGTCCTGCTCGTCGGCCGATTTCTTCGCGCCAGCCGGGACTTCGACCGCGCGACGCTCGCGGCATCCGAGACCGCCGCACGCCAGGCCGAGGAAGAGGCCCGCTCCGCCGCGTCCGAGCGGCTTCAACTGCTCGTGCACGATGAGCTGCTCTCGACCCTCTCGCTCGCGGCTCGCGTGGGACCGTCGCTGCGTGCCGCCGTCGCCCGACAGGCGACGCGTGCGCGACGCCTCCTTCGCGAGCTGCCCGCAGCGCCCGGGATGCCGAGCACCGTCGACAGCGCCGCGTTCGCCACGCGAGTCGCGGACGCCGTGGCGGAGGAAGCGCCCGACACACGTCTCGAGCTCGACACGGACGCACGGCGAGCTGTGCCGCTCGACGCGGAAGCCGCCGAGGCGTTGCTCGGCGCCGTGCGGCAGGCGCTCGCGAACAGCGCCGCCCACGCGGGCCCCGGCGCGCATCGCACTCTTTCGCTGCGCCACGACGAGACGGGCGTGCGCATCGTCCTCGGCGACGACGGCGTCGGCTTCGCACGCGACGACGTCTCACCCGCGCGGATGGGCATCGCGGCGAGCATCGAGGGTCGCATGCGCACGCTCCCCGGCGGCGACGCCGTGATCGACTCGCTGCCGGGAGCCGGCACGACGGTCACCCTCGCGTGGCGGCCCGCGAGCGCGGGCCTCCGCGTAGAGGATGCCGACACGGCAGGCGCGGTGCTCGCCGGGGACGATGCCATCCCGAGCACCGCGGGCTATCTCGTCGCGGTGGCGCTCATGCTCCTCGCACAGCTGGGCCTCGCCGTGCTCGCCGCCGGTCGTGCGGGTGAGTCATGGCAGGCGGGCCTCGCGCTCTCCGGGATCGTGCTCGGCTTCGTCGCCCTCGGCACTCCAAGACACGGCATCCCGACGCCGCGCCGCACGGTTCTCGTCGCAGGCTGCGTGCTCGCGACGGCCGCCGTGATCGTCCTGCCGGTCGAACGGGACGCCACGCGCTACGGCGACGTCTGGTTCATCGCGGCCCTCGCATTCGTGCTGCTCGTGCTCGCGATGCGCGGACGGCCGCGAGCGGCCATGATCGTCGCAGCCGGCGTCGCGATCGTCGCGGTCGTCTCGATGGCGGCGCAACGTAACGACCCCGCGGATGTCGTGGCCGCCACCACGCGGATGCTTGCGATCGTCGGCATCGGCGCGGGCTTCTCGATCGGCACCGAACGCGTGCGATCGCGCACGCTCGCGCTACGCCACGACGAGCTCGCAGCGGTGCGTGAAGCGAGCTTCACGGCCGCCGAGCGCCGGGAGCTGCGGGGACGCACGGCGGAGCTCGAGAGACTCATCGGCGGCGTGCTCGAACGGCTCGAGGGCGCCGAGCCGCTGTCACTCGCGACCCGCCGGGAGTGCGCGATGCTCGAGGGACGCCTGCGCGATGGCTATCGTGCGGGGCGGCTCGCGCGGCAGCCGCTCGTCGACGCCGCCATGGCTGCGCGTGGACGCGGCGTCGACGTCGCCCTCTTCGACGACCCCGAGGAACGCGCTTTCTCGGAGCCCGAGCTCGACGCGATCGCGACGTGGCTCGCCGATCGCCTCGACGAGATCGCCGAGGGGCGCTTCACGGGGCGCATCCTCCCGGCTGGACGACGTGCCGCGGCGAGCGCGGCGACCGACGACATCGTGGCCGAGTTCCCACTCCCGCACGCCTGACGGTGCTGCGGAACGCCGTGCGCAGGGAGATCCGGTGCGAGGTCGGATGCCGCGGGGTGCTGGTTTCGAGACGCGTCGCTTCGCGGCGCTCCTCACCCAGGGGAGCGCGCGCGGCACTCCTCAACCAGCGGCGGGGTCGGGGTCCGCACCCGCGGCGGCCGCCGCATCCGCCGCCGCCGTGCCGGGACGGTGCTCCGCGACCCAGCCCTCGATATTGCGCTGCGGCGCGACGTTCATGGCGAGCGATCCGGGCGGCACGTCCTTGCGGATGACCGTTCCGGCGCCCGAGTACGCTCCGTCGCCGATCGTGACGGGGGCGACGAAGACGTTGTGCGATCCGGTGCGCACGTGGGAGCCCACCGTCGTGCGGTGCTTGTTCACGCCGTCGTAGTTGGCCGTGATCGTGCCCGCGCCGATGTTGGACCCCTCGCCGACCTCGGTGTCGCCGATGTACGAGAGGTGCGGCACCTTCGAGCCGCGCCCGATCTTCGCGTTCTTGGTCTCGACGAAGGTGCCGATCTTGCCGCCGCCCGCGAGCTCGGTGCCCGGCCGGAGGTAGGCGAACGGGCCCACCTCGGCGTACGCCTTGATCACGGCGAGCGTCGCATCCGTGCGCTTGACGATCGCGCCCTCGCCCACCTCGCAGTCGACGAGCGTCGTGTCGGGCCCGATCGAGGCGTCGCGCTCGATCGTCGTCGCGCCCGCGAGTCGCGTATTGGGCCATAGCACCGTGTCTTCGCCGATCGAGACCGTGAGGTCGATCCACGTGCTCGCGGGATCGTGCACCGTCACGCCGTTCAGCTGGTGCCCGCGCACGATCATCGCGTTGAGGCGCGCCGCCTGCTCGGCGAGCTGCGCACGGTCGTTCACGCCGGCGACGCGCCAGTGCTCGGTGACGGGCACCGCGGCGACGGGCGCGGATGCCTCCCTCAGCAAGGCGACGACATCCGTGAGGTACTTCTCGCCCTGCGCATTCGACGTTCCCACGCGCGGCAGCAGCTCACGCAGCACGGATGCCGCGAACACGTAGCTGCCGGAGTTGACCTCGGTGATCGCGAGCACGTTCTCGTCGGCGTCCTTGTGCTCGACGATCGCGGTGACTCCACCCTGCTCGTCGCGCACGATGCGGCCATAGCCCGTCGCGTCGTCGAGCACGGCCGAGAGGATCGTCGCGGATGCCGCGGTCGCGCGATGCTGCTCGACGAGCGACCCGAGCGTCACGGCGTCGAGCAGGGGCACGTCGCCCGAGATGACGACGATCTCGCCGTCGAAGTCGGCGGGAAGCGCCTGCACCGCGAGCTCGACGGCGCGCCCTGTGCCGGGCACCTCGTCCTGGTCGACGACGATCGCGCCGTCGGCGTACTCGACGACGGCGGCGGCAACCTCGTCGCGCTGGTGCCGCACGACGACCTCGATGTGGGCGGGGTCGAGGTGGCGCGCGGTCGCGAGCACGTGGGCGATCATCGGCAACCCCGCGATCTCGTGGAGCACCTTGGCGCGCTTGGAGCGCATCCGTGTGCCCTCTCCGGCGGCGAGCACGACGATGGCGAGGCGGGGGTCGGTCATGGCTCCATTCTGGCGCGGGAGGCCGCGCCGGGGGTGAGAACGCGATCCCGGCGCATCGTCGCGTCAGGTGAGCGCTGAGTCGGCCTGCCTACGGCGCGGGAGTCACGGGCGGTGTCGGCGACTCGCCGCCACGGGAGGAGGGCTCATACCAGGCGATGGTGCCGCTCGTGAGGCTCCCGGTGAGGCAGTCACGAATACGGATCGCGTCTTCCCGCACTGCGGTGCCGTAGAGCTTGAACGTCGTCCGCGAGAACGGATCGTCCTGATGCGTGATGCTCGTGGGCTCCACGGTCGGATCGGCACGGCAGACATCCACGGCCTCGGCTGGTTCGGCCTGCGCGACGTCGAAGGAGTAGTAGTCGCCGTACGCGCTGTGCTCGACCGCGAGCGGCAGGCGCGTGTGTGCGGGATCGGGATCCCTCGGCGGTACGTCGCTCCAGTACTCGATCGTCGCCCTCACGACGATGATCTGTTTCGCCCCCGTCTCTGCGACATCGGCGGCCGTCACGTCGCCGAGATCACCCGACGACGACACGTTGCCGCTCACGGCCACCGGCACGGGCCAGAAATCGGCCTGGAAGGGTCGAGTCTCGAAGACGACGTGCATCCCGTGCTCCACACCGCTCACGCCGATCGGGATGTTGCCGACGTTGTTGGGATGGGTGCTCACGAGAGCGCGCACGACGGTGTCGTCGATGGGCACGTCCATCGCCGCGATCTCGGCATCGAGCGCCGCAGCCACGTCTTCACGGCTTACCGCGTCGGGGATCACGACGTAGGCTGCCCATGTCATCCAGCATCGGTAATTGCGGGGAGGCGACCAGAGAACGCCGCTCGTTCCGAAGCCGCAGCTGTCGCCTCGCCCGGTGCCGAGCACGATCGCCTCGTCGGAGAACTCGATGCGTGAGATGAGGCCGTCGAGTTTCGTCTCTGCTTGGGTGCGGGCCTCCGGGATGCCCGGGTCGTTCGGCGACCGGCCAAGCGTGCTCGAGCATCCGACGAGCATGAGCGCGGCTGTTGCCACGGCGGCGAGACTGAGACCTCGCCTCACGAGTCGCGAGTCGGTCGTGCGCGGACTGCGCACGTCAACCGCCCACCCAGCCCTCGATACCCCAGTCGGGGATGGCGGCGGAGCAGGCCGCCTGCACCGGATCGCTCAGCGTGCCCTGCGTCCAGGTGGCGCTCAGGTCGGGCATCTGGCGTTGCATTGCTGCGAGCGCCGCACCGACGCTGCTGCTCTCGTCAACCGCGATGCCGTCGACCATGCGGATCGCGAGCCGTTGGATGCCGTCCCACTCGTTGCCGATCAGCCGTCCGTCACCGTTCGCGAGTCGCATGTTGGAGAACAGGGTCAACGCGTCGGCGTACTCCGAGCACATCTGCTCATCGCTCGGCATCGCAGCGGCCGCTTGCGGTTCGGCAGGCACCGGTGTCTGCGTGGGCGTCGCTGTGCACGCGGCGAGCGCGACGGCGGGCAACGCGATGGCGGCCGCCGCCGCGGTTCGGGTGAGGGTCATCGTCCTGCCTTTCGTTCGATGCTCGACGATACCGTCGAGTCGTTCTCGACTTCGCCCAGGATGGCGCGAAGCAGCGCCTTGGCGCGCGCGTGCCTGCCACGCGCCGTGGACGCCGGGATGCCGAGGTGCACCGCCGCTTCCTCGAGCGTGAAGCCATCCCAGTGGACGAGACGGATGAGCTCGGCCAGGTTGCCGGGCAACGACCTCACCGCGGCCCGCACTTCGAGGACCACGTCTTCATCCGCGACGCGCGCGAGTTGCACCGCCTGGCCGAGGCGCTCGACGAGCGCATCACGCCGGCGGCCACTGCGGCGGTGGTGGCGCAACACGTTCCGGGCGACGCCGAACAGCCACATCCGCGCGGCCTGACTGTCGGACGGTATCCGGTGCACGACCTTCCACGCCTCGATCAACGTCTCGTTCACCAGCTCTGCCGCGTCGTCGACGAGCTCGACGCGGCGAAGGAAGAAGCCGAGCAAGGCCGAGGCGGCGTCGGCGATAGCCGCCTCGGGATGGTCGTGCGTCATGAGCGGCCTTCCGCCGGATCCTCGGAGCATTGCGTCTCGAACGTGCTCCACAACTCGATCCGGCCCACGTGCAGGAACAGTTCATGAGCGATGGTCTGGGCCAGCGCGTCCTGCATCACTCGGGCGTCCGAAGTCTGATTCTCGGAGCGCTCGAGCTCGTCGGTGCGGAAGTCGTCCGGATCCGCGCCGGGAACGAGCCGACCCAGGTCCTCCAGCCGACCCGCTATCTTCAGGTGCAGCGCCACGAACTCGGGATCCGGCTGGAACGCGTCGAGATCGACGGTGGTGAAGTACTCACGCACCCGCGCGCGCTTCTCCTCCGGCAGGTCGCTCGCCCGAATGCGGCTCTCGCATGTTCCGAGATAGGTCCCGGCGACATCCGTCCACTGTCGCGTGATCACGATGTCGGGATCCGCGATGCTCCACGAACCCCATTGGGTTGCGGCCACGCCTCCGGCGCCCGTGAGTGCGAGTACCGCGCCGAGAGTGAGCACCGGCGCGGCGAAACGACGGCGACGACGGCGGCGCGCGCCTTCGGCGCGCGCCTCGGCGAGCGCTTCGAGCGCGGATACGAGATCGGCGTCGTCGCGCACATACCGGCCGGCTGCGGAGAGCCGCGCGTCGAGAGGGTCCATCGTCGCCCCCTTTCTCCTCGTCACCCATATATGCCCGCTCGGCGCCGATCCGTCCATGTCGAAGGGGAAATCGACCTGTCCCACCCGATCCAGGGCGCGTGTCCCTGGAAGCCGGTCCCCCGGGCCATCGAGGCTGAGCGGGCGGCCGACGTCCGGTCGTCGCGGCTCCGCCGCGCGCTCGGGGAAGGTCGGCCATGCTCGCGGTCGCTCGTCGTTCCGTCATCGCGGCCCTCGCGGCCGCATCCTTGCTGGGCGGTGCCGCCGCGACAACGGCCGCGTCGGCGCGAGGCTCCGAACCGCACCCGAGCGCGACGGGAACCCCCGACAACAGCCCCTGGGTCACGGGCTACTACGCCGGCTGGTACTGGGATCAGGGCTACGCCCCCGACGAGATCGACATGGGCGACATGACGCACTTCGTGTTCGGCCGCGTCGCCCCCGGTGGCGGTTCGCTCGACGGCGAGCCCGGCGAGATCGTGCCGGGCGCCGGAAGCGCGCACGACCCGGATGCGTCCCCCTACCCCGGCACGACGGTCGAGGATGCCGCTGTCGACTTCGCGCACGCCGCGGGCACCAAGGCGCTGCTCATGCTCGGCGGCGACGGCTTCGACGGACGCGGCTTCGTCGCCTCCACGGATGACGGCATCCGCGCGACCTTCGTCGAGAACCTCGTCGACTATCTCGTGGAGCACGACTACGACGGCGTCGACGTGGACTGGGAGAACTGCATCGGCGGCGAGGCCTGGGAGTGCGGTGTCGACATCTCCCTCGAGGAGTCGGTGCGGCGGCTCACCGCCCTCCTGCGCGAGATTCGCGCCGAGATGGCGACGCGGCCGCGCTATGCCACGACGCCCGGCATCATCACCTACCCGGGCTACGCCGTGAGCATCAACGAGCTCGACGAGGACGGGCACGTCGACCAGTGGCGGGTCGACGTCGCCCTCCTCGTCGACCAGTACAACCTCATGAGCTACGGCATCGGCACGACGTGGAACGGCGCCAATTGGGATTCCTGGTTCTCGGGCGCGCTCGACGGCGAGACGGGCACGCATCCCATCAGCATCGACTCAAGCATCGACGCCTACGTGGCCTCGGGCGTGCCGCGCGAGCGCATGGGCATGGGCATCGGCTTCTACGGCATCTACTACGGCCCCGACATCACGGGCCCGCGCCAGAACACCGACGAGAACGACATCTACGAGACCGACGACAACGCTCTCGCGTACGAGCGTCTCGTCGCGATGGGCTACCTCGACCACGGCGAGCGCCATTTCGACGACGAGGCCTCCTCGACCTACCGCCTCTACCCGGGCGGCTACGTTCCGGAGTCCGACCCGGCGCGCAATCCTGCGGGGATGCTCTCGTACGAAGACGAGCAGTCGATCGCCGCGAAGGGCGCCTACACGCGCGCCGGCAACGCGGGCGGCACGATCATCTGGACACTCAACTACGGCGCGCTGCCCGACGGCACGAACCCCCTGCTCGACGCCGTGGCGGAGTCGTTCCTCGCCGTCGACCCGACGGCCCCGGATGCCGTGGTGCGCGTTCCGGATGCTCCCGCGAGCGGGTGGTTCGGCGGCCCCGTGACGATCGAGTTCGAGGGCGTCGACGCGAGCGGCTCGGGGATCGCGCAACTCGAGATCACGATCGACGGCGGCGAGCCCGTCGTGATCGACGGCGCGACCCACGAGCTCGAGCTCTCGGGCGACGGGACGCACGCGGTCTCGCTCACGGTCATCGACGGCACGGGGGCTCGCACGACGACGCGTGCGACCGTGCGCATCGACGCCTCGGCGCCGGTCGTCGACATCCGCTCGCCCGTCGCCTCGCCGGATGACGCATCCGCAGCCGCCGCGCTCGCAGCCGCCGCGCTCGCACCCGGCGAGGTGACGCAGGGTGCGACGGTGCTCGCCGACTTCGACTGCGCCGACCCGCACTCGTCGATCACGGCGTGCACGGGAAGCGTCGCCGACGGCGCCGCGCTTCCCACGAGCGAGCTCGGAGAGCGCGCATTCACGGTCACAGCGACGAACGGCGCGGGGCTCACGACGACCCACACGGTGAGCTATCGAGTGGTCGCGGCCCCGTCGGGTGCCGTGCCGCCGCCCACGGGGCTCGCGTCGACGGGTGCCGAGCCGCTCTCGTGGCTCGCTGCCGCCTGCGTGCTCACGACGATGGGCCTCGCGGCCGTCGCGATCGGGGGCGTCCGGATGCGCATCCGCCGTCGCGCCTGATCCACACGACTCCCAGCGAGGGCGCGTACGATGACCCCCATTCGGGGGCCATACTCGGGACGGCGAGGGTCGCATGGGCAAGTTCATCTACGACGGAGTGATCAAGGCCGAGTTCGACGATCGCGTGCTCGCGCACCTGCAGGTCGTCATCAGCGCGAAGGTGCGACGGGGCGAGAGCTTCCAGTTCACCTGGCGCGACGACCCCGGGCTCGGCGGCGGACGCACGAGCGTGTGGGTGCATCCGGGGTCGTCGATCGTGTTCAAGTACTACGGCAGCCGCCAGCCCGTCATCAACCGCGCCTGGGTCGAGGCGCTCATGTTCACGGCCAACTCGACGGCGGGGCTGCACATCATGCCCGAACCCGAGGGCGGCCTCGGACCCCTCGAGGAACTGCTGTCGATGGCGCATCCGGGCTGAGCCGGTCGCCTACCTACCATCCGCCGTGAGCGAGCGCAACGGGTTCCGCTTCGCGTGCCGCGGGGCTAGCGTGACCGCATGAGCGGCCGCACGAGCGCGCAGGCGCGCGACGACACCCGCTTCTTCGGGCAGCCGTGGGCGCTCGCGCACATCTTCGGCGTCGAGATGTGGGAGCGCTTCAGCTTCTACGGGATGCAGGGCATCCTGCTCATCTACATGTACTACTCGGCCGCGGAGGGCGGCCTCGGCATCGACGAGAGCGTCGCGACGGGCATCGTCGGCGCCTACGGCGGCACCGTCTACCTCTGCACGATCCTCGGAGCGTGGGTCGCGGACCGCGTGCTCGGCTCCGAGCGCGTGCTCTTCGTGAGCGCGATCGTCATCATGTGCGGCCACATCGCTCTCGCCCTTCTGCCGAGCGCGTGGGGGCTCGGTGTGGGCCTCGTGCTCGTCGCGGTCGGATCCGGCGGCCTCAAGGCCAACGCCACCGCGGTCGTCGGAACCCTCTACGCCGCGGGCGATCCCCGCCGCGATGCCGGGTTCTCGCTCTTCTACCTCGGCATCAATCTCGGCGCCTTCCTCGGGCCGCTCATCACGGGGCTGCTGCAGGCATCCGTCGGATTCCACTGGGGCTTCGGTGCTGCGGCGGTCGGCATGGCGATCGGACTCGTGCAGTACTCCTTCGGCCGGCGGGCGCTTCCGGATGCCGCACGCGTCGTCGCGGATCCGCTCCCGCGCCGACGGTACGGCCTCGTCATCGGGATCGCCGTGGCCGGTCTCGCGGTGATCGCCGCGCTCGTGCTGCTCGGTGTCATCCGTGCTGACAACCTCGCAGGCGTCGTGATCGTCGTCATCCTCGCCGCCGCGATCGCGTACTTCGTCGTCATCATCGCCTCGCGGCAGATCTCGCCCGACGAGCGCTCGCGCGTCATCGCGTTCATCCCGCTCTTCATCGTCAACGTGGGGTTCTGGTCGTTGTATCAGCAGCAATTCACGGTGCTGACGATCTACTCCGACAAGAAACTCGACCGCGAGATCCTCGGCTGGGAGATGCCCGTATCGTGGGTCAACTCCATCAACCCGATCTTCATCATCATCCTCTCGGGCGTCTTCGCCGCGATCTGGACGAAGCTCGGCTCGCGTCAGCCCGCGGCGCCGGTCAAGTTCGCGCTCGGCGCGATCATCATGGGCGCGGCCTTCCTGCTCTTCCTGCCGTGGGCGAACGGCGCCGCGGGCTCGACGCCGCTGCTCGCGATCGTCGGCATCCTGCTCGTCTTCACGATCGCGGAGCTCTTCATCTCGCCGCCGGGACTCTCGGTCACGACGAAGCTCGCGCCCGAGCGCTTCCACACCCAGATGGTCGCCCTGTACTTCCTCTCCGTCGCACTCGGCACCTCGCTCGCGGGGTGGCTCGCGGGGTTCTACGACCCGCAGAACGAGGTGCCCTACTTCACCGTGCTGGGCCTCATCGCCGCGGCCCTCGGCGCCGCGCTCTGGCTCGCCGCGAGGCCCGTGCTCGCGCTCATGCGCGGCGTGCGCTGAGCGTGCATATCGTCCGCGTATCGGAATCCCGATACGGGCTCGCAACGCGCCGCCTCCTTGACTGGAGGGCGTGAGTCACAGCGCGACGGCGACCCCTGCCGAGACCGGCGCGCGCGCACACGACGACAGCGCGGCATCCGCGCCCACGACGGCGCTCACGATCTACGGATGCCGCCCCGACGAAGCCGCGCTCTTTCGCGAGCTCGCGCCCCAGACCGGCATCACGCCGCGCTTCATCGATGCCGCTCCCTCGGAGGCGAGTGCAGAGCTCGCGCGCGGCACGCGCCATGTGAGCGTCGGCCATCAGTCGCGCGTGACGGCCTCCACCCTGCGAGCGTTCGCGCGGGCCGGCGTCACCTCGCTCTCGACGCGGAGCGTCGGATGCGACCACATCGACCTCGAGGAGGCCGCGCGCCTCGGCATCGCGGTCGGCACCGTCGCCTACTCCCCCGACAGCGTCGCGGACCACACGCTCATGCTCATGCTCATGGCGGTGCGCCACGCGGCGCAGACCGTCCGGCGCGTCGATGCGGGCGACTTCCGGCTCGGCGAGCGCCGCGGCCGCGAGCTGCGCGACCTCACGGTCGGCGTCGTAGGCACGGGCCGCATCGGATCGGCCGTCATCGCGCGGCTGCACGGCTTCGGCGCCCGCGTGCTGAGCGTCGACACGCGGATGCCGGTGTCGCGCGGCTCGGCGTCCGCCGACGACGTGACTCTCGATGAGCTCGTGGAGCGCAGCGACATCGTGACGCTCCACGCGCCCCTCACGAACGAGACGCATCATCTGCTCGACGCGCGCCGCCTCGCGCGCATGCGCCCGGATGCCGTCGTCGTCAACACGGCGCGCGGCGGCCTCGTCGACACCGCGGACCTCGCCGACGCGCTCGAGAGCGGCCGGCTGGGCGGCGCCGCGCTCGACGTCGTCGAGGGCGAGGAGGGCGTCTTCTACACCGACCGGCGCCGGCATCCGATCGACGGCTCCCTCGCGCGACTGCGCGCCTTGCCGAACGTGCTCATCACACCGCACGCGGCGTTCGACACCGACCACGCATTGCACGACATCGTCGAGAACACGCTGCGCGCGTGTCTCGAGTTCGAGAACGGGAGACGAGATGGCTGACGTGAAACTCGGGATCCTCTTCGGGGGCGCATCAGAGGAGCATCTGGTGTCGGTCAAGTCGGCGCGCGAGGTCGCGGCGCACCTCGACCACGACGCCTACGACCCCGTCTGGATCGGCATCACACGCGACGGCACGTGGCTCCTGTGCGATGGACCGGAGTCCGGCTGGGAGGCCGCGGGGCGTCCCGTCGTGCTCGCGCCCGACCCCACGATCCACGGCGTGCTCGTGACGGAGGACGACGGGCGGCACACGCGCATGCGGCTCGACGCCGTGCTGCCTGTGCTGCACGGAACTCACGGCGAAGACGGCGCCGTGCAAGGCCTGCTCGAGCTCGCGGGCATCCCGTACGCCGGGTGCGACATCGCGAGCTCGGCGCTCTGCATGGACAAGTCGCTCGCCTACGTCGTCGCGAGCCACGCGGGCATCGCGACCCCCGAGTTCCGCATTCTCGCGGCGGGCGAGGATGCCGACCCCGCGTCGTTCGAGTACCCCGTGTTCGTGAAGCCCGCTCGCTCGGGCTCGTCGTTCGGCGTCAGCAAGGTCTCCCACGCGGGCGAGCTCGCCGACGCGATCGCGGAAGCACGACGCTTCGACGCCAAGGTGCTCGTCGAGCAGGCCGTCGTCGGGAGCGAGGTGGGCTGCGCGGTGCTCGGCTACGCCCCCGAGCTCGTCGTGGGCGAGGTCGACCGCATCGCCCTCACCCACGGCTTCTTCCGCATCCACCAGGAAAGCGCACCTGAGACGGGTTCCGAGAACTCGACGCCCATCGTGCCTGCCGACATCCCGGCCACGACGCGCGAGCGCGTGCAGGAGACCGCGAAGGCCATCTACCGAGCGCTCGGATGCGGCGGGCTCGCGCGTGTCGACATGTTCCTCACGCAAGACGGCACGGTCGTGCTCAACGAGGTCAACACGCTCCCGGGCCTCACCTCGTACAGCAGGTACCCCCGCATGATGGCCGCCGCGGGCATGTCCCTCGGGGAGGTCATCGACCGCGTGGTGTCGTCCGCGATCGAACGGGCGGGGCGATGATCGACGGCTTCGCCTACGTCGACGAGGCGGTGCCCGGCATCCGATGGGACGCGAAGTACGCGACGTGGGACAACTTCACGGGACGACCGGTCGACGGCTACCTCGCGAACCGCATCATCGGAACGCGCGCCCTGTGCGCAGCGCTCGCGCGGGCTCGGGACGCCGCGGAGGCTCGCGGCTTCGGCCTCCTGCTATGGGACGGCTACCGCCCCCAGCGCGCCGTCGACTGCTTCGTGCGCTGGGCCGAGCAGCCGGAGGACGGCCGCACCAAGAGCCGCTACTACCCGCGGCTCGAGCGGCGCGAGATGTTCGAGAAGGGCTACGTCGCCACGCGCTCCGGTCACAGCCGGGGCAGCACGGTCGATGTCACGCTCTTCCGCCTCGATTCGGGCGAGCTCGCGCCCATGGGTGGCGGACACGACCTCATGGATCCCATCTCGCATCACGATGCGCCGGGCGTCGCTCCGACGGAGACCGAGAACCGCCACGCCCTCCGCGCCATCATGCAGGAGGCGGGGTTCCGGCCCTATCCGGTCGAGTGGTGGCACTACACGCTCACCGACGAGCCCTACCCCGAGACCTACTTCAACTTCCCCATCACGTGACGCAGGCCCGCGGGAGGCAGGCACACGACGACGCGGAGGCCGCCATCCGGTCGCGGCTCGAGCGAAAGCGAGCCGTCGTGCGCGTGGGCGATGCTCGCGACGATCGCGAGGCCGAGGCCGACGCCCGCGTGGTCGCTCCGGATGCGCTGCGTGCCGCGTTGGAACGGCTCGGTGAGCGTCGCGACGAGCTCGGGGCGCAGGCGCTCCCCCGTGTTCTCGACAGTCAGCACGGCCGAACCGCCGTCGACGGCGGTGTCGATCCACACCGTTCCGTTCTCGGGCAGGTTGTGCACCACGGCGTTGTGGACCAGGTTGCTCGCGAGCTGCAGCAGGAGCGACGGCGATCCGTCGGCGAGCGCGAGGCCCCCCGTCGTCTCGATCCGCACGCCGTGCTTCTCGGCGAGCGGCAGCATGAGCTCGACCGCCTCCTCCGCGACGAGCGAGAGGTCGACGGGCTCGCGCGCGAAGGCGCGCCGGTCGACACGGCTCAGCAGCAGGAGCGCGTCGGTGAGCTCGATCGCGCGCGCGTTGACGAGCGAGAGGCGTGCGATGAGCTCCTCCGGATCGCGATCGGGATCGCCCCGCGCGACGTCGAGAAGCGTCTGGGTGATCGCGAGCGGCGTGCGCAGCTCGTGGGATGCGTTGGCGGCGAAACGCTGCTGCTCGGCCACGTGCGCTTCGAGCTGCGCGAGCATCGTGTCGAAGCTGTCGGCGAGCTCGCGGAACTCGTCGCGGCGACCCTCGAGCTCGATGCGGTGCGAGAGCGAGCCCGCGGCCGCGCGGCGTGTGGCGTTCGTGATGCGGCGCAGCGGGGCGAGCATGCGTCCCGCGAGGAACCAGCCGCCCGCGAGGCCGAGCAGGAGCAGGAAGACGAGCGCCCACGAGACCGCCGGGACGAACGCGCGGATGAGGTCGTCGCGGCCCGGCACGAAGCCCTCGCGCGTGATGATCGCGCGCGGCGGCACATAGCGCAGGAGGAAGAGCCAGACGACCGTGAGCAGGAGGGCGCCCGCGAGCATGAGGAAACCCGCGTAGCTGAGCGTGAGCTTGAGACGCACGCTCAGCCCGCGCGCCCTATCCACGCGCTCCGCCCGCGGCATCCGCGGCATCCACCGCATCCGCGACGTCGATGCGATAGCCGACGCCCGGCACGGTCGCGATGAGCCACGGCTCGCCGAGCCGCTTGCGCAGGGCGGAGACCGTGATGCGCACGGCGTTCGTGAAGGGATCGGCGTTCTCGTCCCATGCGCGCTCGAGCAGCTCCTCGGCGCTCACGACGCCGCCCTCGGCCTCGACGAGCACCTCGAGCACGGCGAACTGCTTGCGCGTGAGGGCGACGTAGCGGCCGTCGCGGTAGACCTCGCGCCGGAAGGGGTCGAGGCGCAGGCCTGCGAGCTCGCGCACGGGCGGGCGATTGCGCACGCGGCGGCGGTCGAGCGCGCGCAGGCGCAACACGAGCTCGCGCAACTCGAAGGGCTTCGTGAGGTAGTCGTCGGCGCCGAGCTCGAACCCGGACGCCTTGTCATCGAGCCGGTCCGCCGCCGTGAGCATGAGGATCGGCACGCCGCTTCCCGACGCGACGATGTGTGCGGCGACCTCGTCGCCCGAGGGCCCCGGGATGTCGCGGTCGAGGATCGCGATGTCGTAGGAGTTGATGCCGAGCAGCTCGAGTGCGGTGTCGCCGTCGCCCGCGAGGTCGGCCGCGATCGCCTCGAGGCGCAGGCCGTCGCGGATCGCCTCGGCCATGAGGGGCTCATCCTCGACGACCAGTACGCGCATGCTCTCGATGCTAGAAGCCGGGGCATATCGTCGGCCTATCGAAAACCGGATACGGGGTGGCAACGGGCCGGGTTCTTGACTGGCGGCATGAGTGCAACACCCTCGGCGCGGTGCCGCCTCGGCATCCTCGCCTTCCTCGCCGCGGTCGTGATGGCCGTTCTCGTCTGGATCGTCGCCGCGCAATCGGCGTCGTCCGCATCGCCTTCCATGGGCGGCGTCGGCGAGGCCGACGGCGTGCTGCCCGACGGCGTGACGGTCTTCGACGAGCAGCACCCGGGCGTCACGCGGCTCGATCCCGAGCTGCTCGCGGCCCTGCGCGCCGCTGCGACGGATGCCGCACGCGACGGCATCGAGTTCGTCGTGACGAGCGGATGGCGCTCCCCCGCTTACCAGGAGCAGCTGCTGACGGAGGCCATCGCCGAGTACGGTTCCGAGGCCGAGGCGGCACGCTGGGTCGCGACGCCCGAGACCTCAGCCCACGTCTCGGGCGACGCCGTCGACATCGGCCCTGCGGCCGCCTTCGCCTGGCTCTCGGGCTACGGCGCCGCCTACGGTCTGTGCCAGACCTACGGCAACGAGCTGTGGCACTACGAGCTGCGCCCCGACGCCGTCGAGCACGGGTGCCCCGCGATGTACGCCGATCCGACGGAGGATCCGCGGATGCAGTGAGGGGCGGGGTCCCGCGGCGCACGCTCAGCGCCTGCGCCACGTGAGCGCGAGGTGCAGCAGGGGCACGACGGACGCGGCCATGAGCACCCACGCGAGCACCTCATCCGTGCGCCGCAAGAGGACGCCCGAGAACAGCAGGGCAGCGAACACGATCGCCGAGATGAGGCGGCCGAGCGATGACTCGATCGACGAGATGCGACGTTCGACGCCGGGCGCGCGGATGGCGAGCTGCCCGCGATCGATGCGCGTCGCGAGCTCGTCGACGCGCTGCGGGAGCCGCGCGAGCGTCATGCCGTAGGCGAGCGCCTTCTGGGCGAGCGCCCGCGGGTCGCTTCCCGAGCGGCGCAGCACCGTGCGCGCGAAGGGGTCGACGGCATCCCACATGTTGAAGTCGGGGTCGAGCGCGCTCGTGACGCCCGACACGAGCGAGATCGTGCGGATGAGCAGCAGGAAGTCCTCGGGCAGCTGGAACGGCAGCGAGCGGATGGTGTCGCCGAACTGCCGCGCGAACGCCTCGAGCTCGCGCGGGTCGACGGCGCGCAGCTCGGCGACGCCCATGCCGCCGAAGCGGTCGAACGAGGCCGTCATGGCGCGCTCGAGCTCTTCGGTGTCGGCGCCGGGCAGCAGCACGCCGAGCCGCTCGAGCGACGCGACGAGCGCCCGGCCGTCGCGCGCGACGACGGCGAGGATGAACTCGCGCAGCCCCGAGCGCAGGGTGTCGTCGATCTCGCCCATCATGCCGAAGTCCACGAAGGTGAGCCGCCACGCGTCGGCGGCTCCGCGCGGGCCCGGGGTCACGAAGATGTTCCCCGGATGCGGGTCGGCGTGGAAGAAGCCGGCCACGAAGATCTGCTGGAAGGTGACGCGCGCGAGCTCCTGTGCCACGGCATCCGGCGCGATGCCCGCGGCCTGCAGCGCCGCGACATCCGTGATCTTGATTGCCGTGACGTCGGCGAGGGTCAGCACGCGCAGGGCCGTGCGCTCCCACACGACGGCGGGCGCCGAGACGCGCGTGTCGCCTTCGAAGTCGGCCCGGAAGCGCTCGGCGTTCGACGCCTCGCTCAGGTAGTCGATCTCGGCGAGGCTCGTGGCGGCGAACTCCTCCACGAGGGCGGGCACGTCGACGCGCGACCGCACGAAGCGGATGCGCGCGAGCAGCCGCCCGACGCGCCGCAGCGCCGAGAGGTCGACGGCGACGATCTCGGCGATCCCCGGGCGCTGCACCTTGACGACGACATCCTCGACGCCCGCGTCGGCCGCAAGCCCCGGTGAGAGACGCGCACGATGTGCCTGCCCGAGCGATGCGGATGCGATGGGCTCGGCGTCGAACGAGACGTACGCGACCTCGAGGGGCAGCCCGAGCTCGGCCTCGGCCTGCGCGCGGATGCGGTCGAACGACTCGGCGGCGACCTCGTCTTGCAGCCCCTCGAGCTCGCGCGTGATCTCGGGCGGCAGCACGTCGAGACGCGACGACATGAACTGCCCGACCTTGATCATGAGGCCGCCGAGCTCGACGGCGAGGTCGTGGAACTGCCGCGCGAAGCGCCGCAGGCGGGCGGGTCGACCGCGTTCGGCGAGGCCGCGCATCCCCAAGCGCGGCAGCACGAGCTCGAACCACCACTCCTGCGCGAGCATGCGTGTCGCGAAGCGCATAATGCGGCGGTAGCGCCCCCGCAACTGCCGCTCGTCGGGCGGCGCGGGCGCGCCGTCGCTCGGCTGCGGCATCCGGTCAGTCCTCGGCGAGGATCGCGTAGAGCTTGCGGCGCGCCTCGTCGATCGCCGCGACGGCGCGCTCGGCCTGCTCGGGCGTACCGCTCTGCGCCACGACGGCGGCCGCTTGCGCGAGCCTCACACCCGCCTTGGGCAGGGCGAGGTTGCGCTCGAAGCGAGCCCGCCCGGACTCGCCGGCCTCGGGCTCCGTCGCGGTCTCGGCGACCGCGCGCCCCGCCTCGGTGAGGGTGTAGACCTTGCGCTCCCCCGCCTGCTCGGCCGTCACGAGCTGCTCGTCCGCGAGCAGCTGGAGCGTCGGATAGACCTCGCCCGGGCCGGGCTTCCACCCCGTGCGCGCCTCGATCGCCTCGATGACGCGGTAGCCGTGCATGGGCTCGTCGAGCAGCGACACGAGGATCGCCGTGCGGATGTCGGGGCCGCCGCGCCATCCGCTCGCGAGCGTCTCGCGCAAGCCGTCGACGGCCTGCCAGATGTCGAATCCGTTCGGGGCTGTGGGGCGCATGTCGGAATCCTCTCGACGTTGCGGCCCACGATACGCCCACGGCATGAGAACCGGCCTTCCGCCGTGGGACGTGCGGTTCCCTTTCAGTGATCGTCATGACAAACTTTGCCATGCCGCGTAGCATGGCGCCATGGCAACCATGAACGTCTCGCTTCCTGACGCCCTCAAGGAGTTCGTCGAGGCGCAGGTCGACGAGCGCGGGTACGGCACGAGCAGCGAGTTCGTACGCGACCTCATCCGCCATGAGCAGGCGCGCACGCAGCTTCGCGCGCTCATCGTCGACGGGATGACGTCAGGGCACGGCTCGGACCTCGACGACGCCTACTTCGAGAGGCTGCACGAGCGGATTCGCGCCGCGGGCGCCGCGTGAGTCCGCCTCGCGTCGTCACGACGCGGCGCGCCGACGACGACATCGCGAGCGCTGTCATCTACTACCTCGAGAGCGGTGCGGTCGACGCCGCGTCACGATTCGTCGACTCCCTCGAGGCCGCGAGAGAGCTGCTGCGCGCGCACCCGTCGATGGGCTCGCCGCGACTCGCCATCGAGACCGGCATGCCCGAGATCCGCGGCCTCGCCCTGCAGCATTTTCCGTATTGGGTCATCTACACCGAGGATCCGGATGCGATCCGCATCCACCGCGTGCTGCACACGAGCCGCGACATCGCGGTGGAGCTGGGATAGCGCTCCCCCGCCGAGAGACTCCGGCGTCGCCGAGCTAGCGCTCGAGCAGGTGACGCACGAGCGGTGCGAGCTGCTCGCGCGCGACCGCGGGGTGCTCCGGATGCCACTGCACGCCGGCGACGGGCGCGTCGAGGTGCTCGATCGCCTCGATCGTGCCGTCGTCGGCACGCGCCGTGACTCGCAACCCGGTGCCGAGCTGCTTCACGGCCTGGTGATGGGAGCACCTCACGGGGCTGGCGGCGCCGAGTCGCGCGATCTCGGTGTCGGCCTCCGCGCGCACGCTCGTGACGACGAAGGGATCGCCTGCCTTCATCACGTGCCCCGTCATGTGCTCGTGGAGCGTGCCGCCGAGGGCGACGTTGAGCTGTTGCGCTCCCCGGCAGATCGCGAGCAACGGCCGACGAGCGGCGACCGCCTCGCGCATGACGTCGAAGGTGATGCGGTCGGCCTCCGGCTCGTGCATGCCGCTGCCGGGGTACTCGGCAAGGCCGCCGTAAAGCGACGGCTCGACATCCTCGCCGCCCATCACGAGCACGACGTCTGCCTCGCGCGCGATCGCGTGCACCTCATCCTCGGGCGTCTCGGTGACCGCCACGAGCTGCGGCGCCCAGCCCTCGGCCGCGAGCGCGTCGAGCGTTGCGGCATTGAGCATGTCCAGTTCGGCCTGGAAACGCGGCGCGTGGGGTCGTGAGGTGCGGATGTGGAGCACGGCGACGCGAGACGGCTGCGGCATGTGTCGAGTCAAGCAAACGGCGGGCCCGGATGCGAAACCGCCCGAAATGTCGGCGCCACTACGACGACTTGTCCCAATACAGCCGGATGCCTCGGTCGGGATCGCAGATCGTTGTGAACAGCCGCAGCACCCCATCGTCGTCAAGGGCAAGGAGTCGATTGCCGAGGTGTCGGTCCTCATCGATGGTTACGCCGGGCGCCTGACCGTCTTCGCTGCTGCGGGTCATCCAGGTGCCGGATGGGTCGCTGATTGACGCCCAGTCGACCTCGCAGGCCTCGTCGTCTACCGCCGGGACACCACGTGCGGTCCACGTGCCGTCTGCTGCGAACGTATAGCTGGCGCGGCTGCCGTCAGGCGCCTCAGCCTCCCAGACGCCGACGATCTCGGCCTCCGTCGGGGTGTGAGCTCGCTCGTCCCAGGTGTACACCGAACACCCGGACAGCAACGCCAACGGAACGACCGCGGCGGCAATCGCGACGACGCCGCTGCGCAATCTCGGCGACACCGTGGATTCACGGCGCCTTACGTCGCGTGCGTCGACGGCTTGCCAGCTGTCGAACCCGTTCGAGGCTGTGTGACGCATGTCGATATCCTCTCGACGTTGCGGCCCACGCTACGCCTACGCCCGGCGCACCCGTCAGTGGTAGCTGGGCAATCCGAAGTATGTGTGCTCCTCGGGTCCGTCAGTGAACGCCGACTTTGCTCCAGCGACGCTCCCCGAGCTAAATGCGTCGGAGCTCCGCCTCCAGGATTCGAACCTGGTCCTCACGGCTCCAAAGGCCGTCGTGCTGCCGTTACACCAAGGCGGATCGCGCGATGCGCTTGTCAAGTCTGACAGACGGCGGCATCCGGCTCATGACGCGGACGAACGCGCATCCGCGCGCACCGCAGAACAGGGGCGCACCGAGGCCGTCGAGTGCGCCCCTGTCGTCTGGGGGCGGGCGGATGCCGCGTCAGTCGATGCCGTTGCGGCGCGTCACCTCGGCGAACCAGCGGGCGCTGTCTTTCGGGATGCGCTCCTGGGTGCGGTAGTCGACGTAGTACATGCCGAAGCGGTAGGCGTAGCCCCACGCCCACTCGAAGTTGTCCATGAGCGACCACGGGAAGAAGCCCACGAGGTCGACGCCGTTCTCGATCGCCTCGTGCGCGGCCCGCATATGGCCGTCGTAGAAGGCGGTGCGCTCGGCGTCGTGGATCTCGCCCGCGGGGTCGACATAGTCGTGCAGCGAGATGCCCGTCTCGGTCACGATGAGCGGCAGGCTCGTGTAGTCGCGCGCGACGCGCTCGAGGATCTCGCGGAGTCCCTCGGGGTGCACGCCGATGCCGACCGTCGTCGGATGCGGGTCGGGCACGCGCCGCCAGCCGCGCACGGCATCCGCGGGGTCGGCCTCCACGAGGTGGCGCTCGTAGTAGTTGATGCCGAAGTAGTCGATGGGCGCCGCGATCGTCTCGAGGTCGCCCTCGCGTACGAACGAGAAGTCCGTGATGCCGTCGTAGTAGTCGCGTGCGTCATCCGGGTACGCACCCCGGAAGAGCGGGTCGAGGAACATCCGGTTCTCGTAGAGGTCGAGGCGCCTCGCGGCCGCGACATCCTCCGCGCGCTCAGATGCCGGATGCGGCGAGGTGAGGTTGCACGTGATGCCCACCTGCCCCGCGACACCGGATCCGCGCAGCGCCTGCACGCCGAGCCCGTGGGCGAGCAGCAGGTGGTGCAGCACGGTCACGGCCGTCGCCTCGTCGCGCACGCCGGGCGCGTGGCGGCCCTCGAGGTGGCCGACGAAGGCCGAGCAGTACGGCTCGTTGAGCGTGAGCCAGTGGCTCACCCGGTCGCCGAGGCGGCCCGCCACGACGCTCGCGTAGTCGGCGAAGTGCGCGGCGGTGTCGCGGTTCGCCCAGCCGCCGCCGGCATCCTGAAGCGCCTGCGGGAGATCCCAGTGGTAGAGCGTGACCATGGGCGCGATGCCGCGCTCGACGAGGCCGTCGACGAGCCGGTCGTAGAAGTCGAGGCCCTTCTCGTTGACGGCGCCCGAGCCTGTCGGCACGACGCGCGGCCACGCGACCGAGAGACGGTAGGAGTTGACGCCGAGGTCGACGAGCAGGTCGAGATCCTGCTCCCAGCGGTGGTAGTGGTCGCACGCGATGTCGCCCGTGTCGCCGCGTAGAACGGCTCCCGGCGTGTGCGAGAAGGTGTCCCAGATGGATGGGCCCCTCCCGTCTTCGTCGACGGCGCCCTCGATCTGATAGGCGGCGGTCGCGGCGCCCCAGAGGAAGCCCTCGGGGAAGCGGATGGCAGACATGATTCTCCTGTCGATGGAACGAGACGGCCTACTCGGCGGCGCCGCGCGCGAGGCGTCGGCGGCGTCCGATGGCGTCGATGATGACCGCGAGCACGAGGATGAGCCCCGTCGCGATGTTCTTGATGGCGGCGGGCTGCCCGAGCAGGTCGAGCCCGTTCTGCACACTGCCCACGACGAGCGCGCCGAGCAGGGCGTGATAGACCCTGCCGCGCCCGCCGAAGAGGCTCGTGCCGCCGATGACGGCCGCGGCGATCGCGTTGAGCTGCAGCGTCCCCCCGCCGAGGGCGTTCGAGGCCGAGAACTGCCGCGACGCCTCGATGATTCCCGCGAGAGCGGCGATCGCCGAGATCACGATGAACACCGTGATCACGACGCGCCGCACGGGGATGCCGGCTCGTCGCGCCGCTTCACGATTGCCGCCGATCGCGTACATGTGGCGCCCGAACGGCGTCGCGGTCAGCAGCACCGTCATGGCGAGCAGGAGCGCGATCACGAGCACGAACACCCACGGGATGCCGAAGTACGAGTTGAGCAGCCACGTCACGACAGCGGCGAGCACCGCGACGATCACGATGCTCACGATGTCGCGAGCGGGGGCGACCACGGCGAGACCGGCGCGACGCCGACGCACGCGGCGCAGCATCCGCAGCACCGCGAAGCCCGCGACGAAGACCGCCGCGAGCGCCCAGCCGACGGCCGAGGCGGCGTAGCTCGACGCGATCGAGCGGATGAACTCGTCGCGGATCGGGATCTGCCCGTCCTTGCCGACGATCGCGAGCTGCACCCCTTGCCACACGAGCAGGCCCGCGAGCGTCACGATGAACGACGGGATGCCGAACGACGTGATCACGAGGCCGTGGATGACACCGATGAGAGCGCCCACGACGAGCGCGATGAGGATCGCGACGGCGGCGGGCACGCCCCACTGCGTCACGGCGATCGCGAGCGTCGCGGCGCTCACGCCGGCGATCGCTCCCACCGAGAGGTCGATCTCGCCGATCACGAGCACGAGCACCATGCCGATCGCGAGCGTGCCGAGCACGGCGATCTGCAGCAGCAGGTTCGAGAGGTTGCGCGGCGAGAGGAAGTTGTCGTTGAGCAGCTGGAAGAGCCCCCAGACGACGACGAGCCCCACGATCACGGTGAGCGCGCTCGAGCTGCGCGGAAGCGGGAGCCCCGCGAGGATGCGGCCGATGCGGCTCATGCGCGGTTCTCCGTTCGCGGCTGGTCGGCTCCCGTGATGGCCGCGACGACGCGGTCGGGGGTCGAGGTGGATGGCGTGAACTCGCCCGCGTTGCGACCGAGCCGCAGCACGACGATGCGATCGGCGACGGCGAAGACGTCGGCCATGTTGTGCGAGATGACGACGACGCCAAGGCCCCGGTCGCGCAAGCGCCGCACGAGGTCGTACACCATCGCGGTCTGGGCGACGCCGAGCGCCGCGGTCGGCTCGTCGAGCAGCACGACGCGCGAGCCCCACAGAGCCGCACGGCTCACGGCGATCGCCTGCCGCTGGCCTCCCGAGAGCGCCGAGACGGGCTTCTCGAGATCGGGGATCGTGGCCGAGAGCTCGGCGATGATCGCGGCGGCGCGCGCCTCCATGCCCTCCGAGTCGAGCAGGGGCGTCGCACGACGACGGCGCTCCCGCCCGAGGAAGAGGTTGGCCGTGACGTCGAGGTTGTCGCACAGCGCGAGGTCTTGATAGACCGTCTCGATGCCGAGCGCCGTCGCATCCGAGGGCGTCGCGATCTCGACGGGCTCGCCGTCGACGAGGATCTGCCCGCCGTCGATGCGGTGCGTTCCCGCCATGGCCTTCACGAGCGTCGACTTGCCGGCGCCGTTGTCGCCCACGAGCGCGACGATCTCACCGGCGCGCACCGAGAAGTCGACATCGCTCAGGGCGTTGACGTGACCGTAGCGCTTGCTCACGCCACGGAGTTCGAGAGTGGGCCGGAGCCCGGGAGACGCCTCCCGGACTCCGGCCTGGGTGCTCAGAACGGGCACTTCGCCTCCGCCGCTCCGACGCACACGGCCTCCTTGGTCGTGTAGCCGTCCTTGATGACCGTGTCGGCCATGTTCTCGGCGGTCACCACTTGCGCATCGAGGATGAGCGAGGGGATGTCGGCGGTGCCGTTGTCGACGGTCGTCGTCACGAGGTCGGAGATGTCCTCCCCGCGAGCGAGCGCGACCGCGATCTTGGCCGCGGCCTCCGCCTCGGCCTGGATCGACTTGTAGACCGTCATCGACTGGTCGCCGAGGATGATGCTCGTGAGGGCGGGATCCGTGGCGTCGCTTCCCGTCACGAGCACCTTGCCGTTGAGACCGCGTGCCGTGAGCGCCGTGATGACGGCGCCCGCGAGCCCGTCGTTGGGCGCGATGACGCCTTGCACGTTGTCGCCGAGGTCAGTGAGCGCCTGCTCCATCGAGCGCTGACCCGTAGCCGGGTCGAAGCCCGCCGTGTCGGATTCGTAGCCGAGCACGAGCGTGCCACTGTCGAAGGCCGGGTCGAGCACGCTGTGCGCGCCCGCCTTGAAGTCGCGCCCCGGGGCCGAGGTGATGTCGCCGTTGATCATGGCGACCGTCGATCCCTCGCCGAGGTTGTCGAGCAGGAACTGGCCCTGCAGGGCTCCCACCGCGTCGTTCTGGAACGCGACGTAGGCGTCGGGGGCCGCGCCCTCGATCGCTCCGTCGTAGGCCACGACCTTGGCGCCCGCGGCGTTCGCCTTCTCGACGATTGCCGCACCGGCCTCCGCCGTGTAGGGGCTCACGACGATGACGTCCGCTCCGTTCGTGAGCGCGGCCTCGGCTTGCTTGAGCTGGTTGGCCGCGTCTCCCTCGGCGTTGTTCGCGATGACCTCGATGTCGGGGTCGATCGCGTGCACGGCGTCGATGAAGTAGGGCTTGTCCTTGCTCTCGAACCTGTCGGCGCACGTCGAGCAGGGCATGAGGAACGCGATCGTGATGCCGTCGTCGTCGCCTCCTGCCGCGGGCGGTCCCGAGGTGCAGCCGGCCAGCGCGAGGCCGACCAGCGCGAGGCCGGCGAGAGCCGGGATGCGTCGCTTCATTGCGAATTCCTTTCTCCGGTGCTTGATGTCCAAGCGATCATCAGGGCCAACCCGTTTCGATGAATCGGTCGATCGGCAGGGTCGCGGCGCCGAGGGCGACGGCCTCCTGTCCGAGTCGACTGCGTTCCACCACGGCCTCGTTACCGGGTTGCTCGAGGGAGTACCGGCGCACCGACGCGCGCACGGCATCCAGGAACTCCTCTGCGATGCGATCGCCGAACCAGCCGCCGACGATGATCTGCTGAGGGTTGTAGAGGTTCACGAGGTTCGACAGCGCGAGCCCCAAGTGATCGATGAGGTCGTCGAGCGCGGCACGCGCCGCGTCGTCGCCCGCGTGCGTGGCGGCGAGCAGGGCGTCGACGCCCTCGGTCTCGCGGCCGCGCCACTCGTGGTCGGGTCCCCGCCAGCGCTCGAGCACGGCGGATGCCCCGACGAAGGTCTCGACGCATCCGCGCGATCCGCAGCGGCAGCGGATGCCGTCGAGGCTGATCTTGGTGTGGCCCCACTCCCCTGCGCTGCTCGACGAGCCGCGGTAGAGGCGTCCGTTCGTGATGATGCCGGCCCCGGCGCCGTCGCCGATGAGCACGACGATCGCGTGCTCCGCTCCGCGCGCCGAGCCATACCAGGACTCGGCCTGCGTCGTCGTCTTGGCGCCGTTGTCGACGTAGACGGGGATGCCGAGGCGCGTCGACAGCGCCGAGAACGTCACGGCATCCCACCCGATGACTTGCGCGTGCACGAGCGAGTCCCCCGACGGCTCGGCCGGGTTCTCGACGATGCCCGGAACGCCGAGGCCGAGGCCGAGCAGCTTCGAGCGGTCGGCGCCGAGCTCGGCGATGAGGCTCTCGGTCGCCTCCGTGACGATCTCGACGACCTGGGATGGCTCGATGTGGCGCCCCGAGAACTCGTGCACGCGCGCACCGAGGCGCGTGAGCGTGAGGTCGAAGGCCTCGACGCGGATGCGGGTCTCGCCTACGTCGGCGCCGAATGCGATCGCGCTCTCGGGGTCGAGTCCGAGCAGCACGCGCCTGCGGCCGCCGTCGGAGTCGAGGTAGCCGCGCTCGCGCACGATGCCCTCGTCGATGAGCTCGGCGATGACGTTGGTGACGGTCGCTGGAGAGAGGCCCGTCGCGCTGCCGACCGAACTACGGGAGGTCTCGCCCGTGAGCAGCAGATGGCGCACGAGCAGCGCACGGTTCGTGCGGCGCACGTCGCGCACCGATGCCTTCTTCGCCATCCCGACCCCTTTGTTTGTGGTTTAGTTTATAGTCCAAAATAACTTGCGACGCAACCGCCCCCGATAATGGGCAGATGCCCGAGAACGACGAGGTCGACCGGATCGTCGCCGCGTGGCAGCGCGCGCATCCGGAGCTCGACTTCTCACCGCTCCAGGTGCTCTCGCGCGTCGGACGCCTCGCCAAGCACCTCGATCGCGCGCGCCGCGACGCCTTCGGCAGCTCGGGGCTCGAGCCGTGGGAGTTCGACGTGCTCGCGGCGCTTCGCCGTGAGGGGCCGCCGTTCCAGGCGAGCCCCAAGTCGCTACTGCAGCAGACGCTCGTCTCGAGCGGCACCATGACCAACCGCATCGACCGCCTCGTCGAGCGCGGCTTCGTCGAGCGACGCACCGACCCGCGCGACGGGCGCGGCGTGCTCGTCGCCATGACGGATGCCGGCCGCGCGGTGGTCGACGACGCCATGGGCGAGCTCGTGGCGCGCGAGGCCGAGCTGCTCGGCGCCCTCTCGGCGGCCGATCAGGAGCGGCTCGCGGGGCTGCTGCGCAAGCTCATCCTCGACTTCGACTGAGGCGCGGGGGCCGGATCCGACCGGCGCTGGTTTCGAGACGCGTCCGCCTCTGGCGGACGCTCCTCAACCACCTGCGTTGAGGTGGTTGAGGAGCGCCGCGCGCAGCGCGACGCGTCTCGAAACCAGCGCCCCCGCGGGACCTTCGGCACCCGCGGCATCCGCATGCCCTCACTAGGGTGAGCCCATGGCGCGCACACCCGGCATCGAGCCCTGGCGCTCGCGGCTGCTCATCATGTTCTCGGGCGAGCCCGACGGCCGCCCCGCGTGGGTTCGCGCCGTCGACGAGGGTGACGACGCCGGCTACTTCGGCGAGGGCTCGGCCGCGTGGCACGTGCACGGGTCGATGGGCACGCTCGTCGCCGGCATCCGCGCGCTTCTCATGCAGACGCTGCACCCCGGCGCGATGGCGGGCGTGCACGACTGGTCGCGCTACCGCACCGACCCCCTCGGACGGCTGTCGGGCACCATCCGCTGGATCATCTGCGTGACCTTCGGCTCGGCCGAGCAGGCGCGCCGCGAGTCGGCGCGCGTCGGGCGCTTCCACGACCGGGTCGCGGGCGAGTACACGGATGCCGCGGGCGCGACCGCACGCTACTCGGCCCACGACGCCGAGCTGCTCGACTGGGTGCATCTCGCGTTCACGGATGCCTTCCTGGGCGCCGCGGAGCGCTGGGCGCCGCGCATCCCGGGCGGCGCCGACCGCTATGTCGAGGAATGGGCGATCGCGGGTGAGCTCGTGGGCGTCGTCGACCCGCCGCGCACCGCGGGCGAGCTGCGCGAGCGCCTCGAGGCGCTGCGGCGCGCGGGCGTCCTCCGTCGCGACGAACGGGTCGACGAGATCGTGAGGTTCATCCGCCGTCCGCCGCTCGCGTTCTCGATGAGGCTGCCCTACGCCATCCTGTTCGGTGGCGCGGTGGCCTCCCTGCCGCGCGAGTTCCGCCGGATGCTCGGGCTGCGTCGCCCCTGGTGGCCCGCGATCACCGCGACGCGGCTCGCGCTGCGGGTCGTCGAGCGCGTGCTCGGGCAGACCTCGACCTCGGAGGATGCGGCGCAGCGTCGCCTCGCGCACTTGCGCGCGGAGGGCCGCTCGACCGATCCGGTGCCGTGGACGCGCGGCCGCGACGACGCCGCGGATGCAACACGGAGTCACGGAATGCAACGTCGGGACGCATAGCGCCCCCGCATCCGCCGACGGTGACAGGATCGGCACGGCGCTGCCAGCACGGGGCGCCGGAAGGAGATGCGCATGAGTGACACGATCCGCGTCGTCGGGGTGAGCGGAAGCCCCACCGACCCGTCGCGCACGACGGCGCTCGTGAGCCGAGTGTCAGAGGCGTTCGCCGCGAAGCTCGGCGGCGAGGCCGAGATCATCGAGCTCGCGACCGTGCTGCCGGCCCTCGCGGCGGGCGGATACCGCCCCAACCTCGGCCAGGCCGCCCAGGACGCGCTCGAGGCGGTCGAGACGGCGGATGTGCTCGTGGTCGGCTCTCCCGCCTACCGCGCAACCTACTCGGGGCTCTTCAAGCTCTTCTTCGACTACGTCGGCCAGTACGCGCTCGTCGACGTGCCCGTCGTGCTCACGGCGACAGGCGGTTCCGACCGCCACGCGCTCCTCGTGGAGCATCAGATGCGTCCGCTCTTCGGCTTCTTCCAGGCCCTCACGCTGCCCCTCGGCATCTTCGCGAACGAGCGCGACTTCACCGACTATCGCGTGACATCCGACGAGCTCGAGGAGCGCATCGAGACGGCGCTCTCCCGTGCTCTCCCCCTCGTGCGCAGCCAGCTCGCGGCGAATGCCGCGGCGCGCGAGCCGGCGCTCACGGCGGGCTGACCGTCGACCCGTCGGCCCGCTGAGGAGCCGCACAGCGCCAGGTACGCCCTCAGATGGTTGAGGAGCCTCGCAGCGCCAGGTAGCGCCGTCAGCTGGTTGAGGAGCCGCGCAGCGGCGTCTCGAAACCAGCGTCGCAGCGACGAGTACGGTGACGCTGGTTTCGAGACGCGTCGCTTCGCGGCGCTCCTCAACCAGCTGGCACGCGTCGCTTCGCGGCGCTCCTCAACCAGTTGGGGACGCATCGCTCCTCAACCGGCTCGACAGCGCGCGCGGCTCAGCTCGCGATCTCGACGCGCTGCGGCGCGCGGCCGCCGAGGTAGTCGGCGAGGTGCTCGGCGAGCTCGGCCGTGTCGTGGGCGGCACCGCTGATGTAGGTCGAGCGACGGCGGCGCAGCAGGCTCGTGCCGAGCACGTAGAGGCCAGGGGCCTCCGGGATGACGCCGCCCTCGTGCCACAGGCGGCCCTTGTAGTCGAGCACCGGCACCTCGAGCCACGAGTAGTCGGGCCGGTAGCCCGTCGCCCACAGCACCGTGCCGACGCGCTCGCGCACGAGGTCGAGCTCGAGCCGCGGAGACGCATCCACCTCGGTTGGGGCGAAGCGCTCGACATCGCCGACCTCGGCATCGGTCTCGGCGGCCCACGCATCGAAGCGCTCGAGCAGGCGGTCGAGCTTGAGGTCGGCGAGCCGCACGGTGTTGGCGAGGCTGCCCGAGAACTGCGCGACTCCGTCGTGCACACGGCCGAGGCGTCCGACGATGCGGATGCCGCGCTCGCGCAGCGCACCGATGCCCACGCCGCGCTCCGGGTCTCCGACGAGCTGCGGCGAGGGCACGTGTCGGGCGCGCACGATGTCGTCGATCTCGTGCCAGCGCTCGTCGAGCACGCCCGCGGCATCCATCCACCAGAAGATGTCGCGACCGCGGTAGCTGCGCGGCATCCGCACGTGCTCCCCCGTCGAGATCGTCACCTCGCGGCCGTTGCGCGCGAGCTCGTCGGCGAGCTGCACGCCGCTCGCCGAGGCACCGACGACGAGCACGCCGCCGTCGGGCAGCTGCTCAGGCGAACGGTAGTCCTTCGCGCTGAGCGACAGCACCCCGCCGGGCACGCCCTCTGCGAGAGCGGGCACGTTCGGGATGCCGCTGCCGCCATTCGCGAGCACGACGGCCGAGGCTTCCCACACGCCGTGGTCGGTCGTCACACGATAGCCGTCGCCATTCGGGGCGACGCTCGTGACCGTCACGCCCGCGCGCACGGGCGCCGCGATGACCTCGGCGTAGCGCGCGAGGTGCGCGGCGACCTCGCGCGAGCCCATGAACCCGTCGGGGTCGGCGCCCGTGTAGTCGTTCCCGGGCAGGCCCGTCTGCCAGTTGGGCGTGAGCAGCCGCAGCGACTCCCAGCGCTCGGTGCGCCAGGAGTTGCCCGGCTCGCCGCGCTCGAGCACGACGTGGTCGATGCCGCGCTCGGCGAGCCGGTGGCTCATGGAGAGGCCGGAGTGTCCGGCCCCAATGACGACGACCTCGGTGCGCACGATGTGTCGCGCCGAGCGTCAGGCGACGGAGACGGTGACGTTCGTGGGGTTCGTGAGCGCGTCGAACACGGCCGAGCGCTTCTGCGACTGCGCCACGAGCGCCGCGATGTCTTCGGGGCTCGCGTCGGCGTCGATGTCGAAGGTCACGCGCACCTCGTTGAAGCCGTTGCGCACCTCGGGGTCTCCGCCGAGGATGCCGAGGATGTCGTGGTCGCCCTCGACGATCGCCTTGACGCTCTTGAGCTGGATGCCGCGGTTCTGTGCGACGGCCGCGACACCGGCGGTGAGACATCCCGCGAGCGCCGCGAGCACGGTCTCGACGGGGGTCGGGGCGTGGTCCTCGGAGGCGAAGGGCTCGGGGTGGTCGCCCTCGAGCACGAACGCCTTCTTGTGCGCGTGCTCCTGGCCGAGGCCGCGGAAGCTCTCGATGGTCTGGCGCGAGTGCGTGCCGCGGATCCACTCGGAGGTGGCCTTCCACGTGAACTGGGCGGCCTCGGGAGCCTGGCGCAGCGCGTCGCGCGCTCCGAGCAGGGCGTCGCTGTTGACTCCGTTGTCGACCGTCGCGGTGTTGCTCATGGTTCTTTCCTCTCTCAGGTGAAGACATCGAGAGGCTAGACCGGCGGCCACGCGCGAAGGCCTTGCATTGCGAAACATGACACCGCGACCGCTACCGGATCCGGTGAGCGCTGCTCCCCCACCGACAGCGCTCACCGGATCCGGTGGCGCTCGCGGAACGTCGATCAGAGGTAGGGGCGGCCCTCGCGCCAGTAGCCGACGAAGGCGATGCGGTCCTTCGGCACGTGGTGCTCGTGCACGAGCCAGCGGCGCAGCGTCGTCGGGAGCGCCTGCTCGCCCACGAGGTACGCCGTGAAGGGCGGATCGGGCACGGGCGCAGCCTGCACCGCCGCGAGCACCGTCGACCCGGCCTTCGCACCCGGTTCGCGCACGATCCAGCGCACCTCGAGGCCGTCGGGCGCCTCGTGCGACTGGGCGTCGGCGGCATCCGGGATCTCGATGTAGGCGACGCCGCGATGATGCCGCGGAAGTGAACGCAGGATGCCGAGCACCGCGGGCAGGCCCGTGTCGTCTGCGACGAGCAGGTGGTTCTCGATGCCGTCGCGGAGGTCGTAGCCCGTGCCCTGGTCGATGATCGCGAGGCGGTCACCGGGTTCGGCCTCGCGCGCCCACGGAGCGGCGACGCCTTCGTCGCCGTGCACGACGAAGTCGATGTCGAGCTGCCGCTCGTGGCGGCGCAGCTCACGCACGGTGTAGCAGCGCATGACGGGGCGCGCGCCCTCGGGCATGCGCATGTACTTCCAGTAGCCGAGAAGGTCGACTTTGTGCGGGAGGCGGCCGAGCGCGCCCTCCTCTGCCGGACGCGGCAGGAACATCCGGAACCACTGGTCGAAGCCGTGGTCGGGGTAGTCGGCGAGATCCTCGCCCGCCACCGTCACGCGCACCATGTGCGGGCTCACGTGTTCTCGGCGAACGACCTCGAGAAGTGCATGGGCGTCGTACTTCTTGGCGTCGCGGAAGCTCACTCGGGTGTCCTGTCGGATGTCGGGCTTAGGTAAGTCTTACCTTAGTGCCCCCGAAGGCGACAGGCTACGCCCACGCTACGGGCAGTGCAGGATCGTGCGCCCGTCGCTCACCGATTTGCCGTGACCGGCCATCCGTGCGCCGCACAACGGGCAGCCACGTTCGCGCGCAGGCTCAGGGGTCGGCTCGTCGTAGGGACCGAGCGGCGGCGGGCCGATCCACGGGAAGAGCCGCCGGTTGACGCGATTGAAGAAGCCGCGCCCCGCCGCGAAGTCGTTGGCGCGCGAGAACTCGCCATCCGTTCGTGTCACAATCATTAGTGTACTAACCAATTGCGTACGATGGAGCCATGTCCCGCGAACCCGTCGACGTCCTCGCTCTCGAGAACCAGGTGTGCTTCGCCCTCGCCGTGGCGTCGCGCAGCGTCAACGCCCTCTACCGGCCCGTGCTCGAACCGCTCGGGCTCACGCATCCGCAGTACCTCGTGATGCTCGCCCTCTGGGAGCGCAGCCCGCGCTCGGTGCGCGACCTCGGCGACGAGCTGCAGCTCGACCCCGCGACACTCTCGCCCCTGCTCAAGCGCCTCGAGGCGCTCGGCTACATCTCCCGCCGACGCAGCACCGACGACGAGCGCATGCTCGAGATCACGACGACGGATGCCGGGGCCGCCCTGCGTGCGCACGCCGAGACGATCCCGCCGCGCATCGTCGAGCGGCTCGGCTTGACCCTCGACGAGCTCGACACCCTGCGCACCGCCCTGCACCGCGTAATCGCCGCGGCGAGGTAGGCCACCCCTCGTCCCCGCCGCCGGTTGAGGGACGCCGGCCGCAGAGCGATGCCTCTCCGTTGAGGGACGCCGGCCGCAGGCCGATGCCTCTCCGCCGGTTGAGGAGCGCCGGCCACAGGCCGACGCATCTCCGCCGGTTGAGGAGCGCCGGCCACAGGCCGACGCATCTTGAAACCGGCCCACAATATCCCTCGCTATTGCATTGCTGTGTCTCACACACTATGGTGTGACACATGTACGACGACGAGGTGCTCGCCACCCACCTGCAGGAACTGCGCCGCGGCACGGTCGTGCTCGCGTGCCTCCTGCTGCTCAAGAAGCCCGACTACGGCTACGCGCTCATCGAGGCGCTCGAGGAGCGCGGCTTCGCGACCGACGCGAACACGCTCTACCCCCTCCTCCGCCGCCTCGAGAAGCAGGGCCTTCTCGTCTCGGAGTGGGACACCGCCGAGGCCCGGCCCCGCAAGTTCTACCGAACGAGCGACCACGGAGCGGCGCTCGCCGACATCCTCACCGCCGAATGGCGCTCGCTCGACACCGCATTCGACACCCTCAAGGAGCAGTCATGACCACCACGACCCTCACCGACCGCTATGTCTCCGCCGTCGTGCGGAGCGTGCCCGAGAAGCAGCGCGCCGACCTCGAGAACGAGCTGCGCGCATCCCTCGCCGACGCGATCGACGACCGCATGGCGGCCGGCGCCGACGCGAAGACGGCCGAGCACGACGCGATCGTCGAGCTCGGCGACCCCATCGTGCTGAGTGCGCGCTACACGGGGCGTCCGCTGCACCTCGTCGGCCCGCTCTTCTACGCGGATTGGAAGCGCCTGCTCACGGTGCTCGAGTTCATCGTCGTGCCGATCGTCTTCGCGGCCCTCGCGATCGTCGGCGCCCTCAAGGGCGACAGCTTCGGCGCGATCGTCGGCGGCGCGGTGTGGACGGCGCTCTCGGTCGGCGTGCAGCTCGCGTTCTGGGTCACCGTGGTTTTCGCGCTCATCGAGCGCACGCCCTCGATGGCGGCGAAGAAGCTCCTGCCCTGGACGCCCGACATGCTGCCCGAGACCTCGGCCAAGCTCACGAGCCGCGTCGAGTTCATCGTCGAGACGACCCTCGCGGCCCTGCTCGTGACGGCGTTCCTGCTGTCGCCGTTCGTGAGCCCGTTCGCGGATGCCGCGGGCGCGCCCGTGCCGTTCTTCCACCCCTGGATCTGGCAGACGGGCCTCGTCGCCGTGCTCGTGATCGTGCCGATCCTGCAGGTCGGGGCGAACGCGTTCAAGCTGCGCGACCGCTGGACGATGCCGCTCGCGGTCCTCGCGACACTCGTCGATGTCGCGGGCGCCGTCGTGCTCATCGTGATCGCGGCGACCGACCACCTGCTCAATCCCGCATTCTTCGAGGCGGCGGGATGGCCTTTGAGCATCATCGGGGTCGTCAACGTCATCATGATCGTCGTCGGCGCGCTCGCCATCGCGACGTCGGCGTGGGAGAACATCCGCTCGGTGCGGCGCGTCTGACCCACTCAGGTGGTTGAGGAGCGGCGCAGCCGCGTCTCGAAACCACCACCCCAGGTGGTTGAGGAGCGGCTCAGCCGCGTCTCGAAACCACCGTCGCCTGGAGCATCCTCTCGGCGGTGGTTTCGAGACGCGTCGCGCTCCGCGCGGCGCTCCTCAACCACCTGACGGCGGCTACGAACGGGCGCGCGGCACGAGCCGCTCGAGCTGCGTCACGTGCGCGGGCTCGAGCTCGGCGAGCGACGAGGCGCCGAGCAGCTTCATGGTGCGCACGAGCTCGCCCGTGAGGATCTCGATCGCCCGGTCGACGCCCGCGCGCCCGCCCGCCATGAGCCCGTAGAGGTACGCGCGCCCGATCATCGTGAACGTCGCGCCGAGCGCGACCGACGCCACGATGTCGGCGCCGTTCATGATGCCCGTGTCGACGCCGATCTCGACGTCCTTGCCGACCTCGCGCACGACATCCGGAAGCAAGTGGAACGGGATGGGCGCGCGGTCGAGCTGCCGTCCTCCGTGGTTCGAGAGCACGATGCCGTCGACGCCGCGATCGGCGAGGGCGCGGGCATCCGCGACGTTCTGCACGCCCTTGATGACGATTTTGCCCGGCCACATGCCGCGGATGACGTCGAGGTCGTCGAACGAGATCGTCGGGTCCATGGCCGCGTCGAGCAGCTCGCCGACCGTGCCGCCCGTCGACGAGAGCGACGCGAACTCGAGCTTCGGCGTCGTGAGGAAGTCGAACCACCACCATGGCCGCGGGATCGCGTTGACGATCGTGCCGAGCGTGAGCTGCGGCGGGATCGAGAAGCCGTTGCGCTTGTCACGCAGGCGCGCGCCCGCGACGGGTGTGTCGACCGTGAAGTGCAGGGTGTCGAAGCCCGCGGCGGCCGCGCGCTCGACGAGGCCGTAGGAGATGTCGCGGTTGCGCATGACGTAGAGCTGGAACCAGTTGCGCCCGTCGGGGTTCGCGGCCTTGACGTCTTCGATCGAGGTCGTGCCGAGCGTCGAGAGCGTGAACGGGATGCCGGCCGCGCCTGCCGCGCCGGCGCCCGCGATCTCGCCCTCGGTCTGCATGAGGCGCGTAAAGCCCGTCGGGGCGATCGCGAAGGGGAACGCGCTCGGCCCGCCGAGGATCGTCGAGCTCGTGTCGACGTCGGTCGCGGGTCGCAGGATGCGGGGGCTGAACTCGACGTCTTCGAAGGCCTGGCGCGCGCGGGCGAGCGAGAGCTCCCCCTCGGCCGCGCCATCCGTATAGTCGAACGCCGCCGTGGGCGTGCGGCGCTTGGCGATGTCGCGCAGGTCGTAGATCGTGAGTGCCTTCGCGAGCCGGCGCTTCTTGCCGTTGAGCTCGGGCTTCTTGAACTTCATGAGCTCGAACAGCTCGGCGGGCCGGGGGAACTGGCGCTTGACCATCGCGGTCACCTTTCGTGCGAGGAGTCGACGTGCGCGAGCAGGCGGTCGCGCGACGCGAGGATGTGGCTGCGGGTGAGGCGCTCGGCGAGCGCGGTGTCGCCTGCCGCGACGGCGTCGATGATCACGCCGTGCTCGGCGGCGACCTCGTGCGTCGAGCGCAGCCGATGCGCATCGACCTGTGCGATCGCGAGCTCGAGCTCGCCCATCAGCTGGTCGTGGAAGCGCGGCAACCGTGTCGAGGGGGCGCCTTGCACGAGCGCGCGGTGGAAGGCGAGGTCGATCGCCCAGTACGAGGCGTCGGCATCGAGGGCGATGAGGCTCGCATGGGCTGCGGATGCGGCATCCGGCACGGTCGCGCCCGTCGCGAGCAGGCCGACGGCTGCCGACTCGACGGCGGCACGCGCTGCGAACAGGTCGGCGATGTCGTCGCGGCCGAGCTCGCGCACGCGCGCCGCGTGGTGCGGCTCACGGGTGAGGAGGCCGTCGGCCACGAGGCGGTCGATCGCGATGCGCGCCGTCGGGCGCGCGATGCCGAAGGTGTCAGAGACGAGCGCCTCGGTCACGGTCGCGCCGGGAGCGAGGGTTCCCGTGAGGATCGCGGTGCGCAGCGAGGCGACGACGGCGTCGGGTCGCACGGCGGGCGCGCCCGCGGTATCCGTCGTCGTCATGATTGTCAGACAATATCAGATTGTCTAGCAATCATGTGATGCGGCTTGGCGCAATCTCGACTCGCCGCAGCTAGGTACATTCGCGGGCCGCACAGGCCCGCAAGTTGTTCCACGCACGCTGCCGGTGTGGTCGTCCAGTCCGGATGAAGCCACGCGTCCTCGGGTAGACCGCGATCGTGGACCGTGTGCCGCGCCACACGACCGCCACCATCGGCAATCTCAGATCGCGGGCGCGGCCATGCGCTACCCCAGAGCATGCCCCGTACGATCCGCAGTTGGCGCCAGGGTCGTAGCTGTAGCCGAGGTCGTCGTCAGTTACACCCGGGGTGGAATCCGACCCATCCTCACGCCCTGCGGCTACGCCGCAACAGCGCCGTTGCTTCTTTTCCGAACACGGGGTCGTCGCGCAGGCTCTCGACGAGGCGACGTCCCGCTTCGCCGCCGACTCTGAGGATTGGTCGGATAAAATAGATTCGCGACTGCCCGCGTCGTTCTTGCGCCAAGAAACCGAGGAGGTCATTGAGCTGCGCCTCGGTCGCGCATGCAGCCAGAGCCACGGCTGCGCCGTCTTCCTCTCCTGCATCTCGCGCATCGAGCCAGCAGGCCTTGAGCCGTTCCCAATAGACCACCGCCGGTTTCACGGCGAGCGCACGGCCCAAGCTCTCCATCACCCGAGGGGGATATCCCCCACGCTCCAGGTGCTCCATCAGCACGGGAAGTGCGGGCGCATAGGGCTCAGAGGTATTCACCAAATCCCAAACCGAGTCCACTGGTACCCCGACATTCCGCAGCTCTTCCACGATCGGCCGTTCGGCTTCCCACAACAGACGCGCCCGTTCGCGCCGCTCGGCCTCGGCGGCTGCCACCTTGCGCTGATACTCCGGGTCGGCCTCGAGTCGCGCCATCAACTCAGTCGCGCTGATCCCTGATCGCCGCTTCCCCCGCGTCATGGTATGAACTTCAAGGTGATCTCTCCAGCATCGATCGCGGCCTCCAATGGACCTGAGAGCCGAGTCGGCGTTGCGCCACCTCGGACGTAAAGGTCAAAGCGCAAGCCCGCCTGTTGTGCATATGCCAGACTATCTTTCAGCTGCTGCGTGTATGCCTGATATTCAACGTTCTTGATCTCAGTCACCGCGCTCGAGTTGAGACCATCAAAGATTCTCGTTCGCCCGTTGATCACCCGCGTGGCCTTTGGACCGATATCGAACGCGGAGCGCACTGCGTCCTCGCCGGCTTGACCAAGCCGCACGGCGTCAGTTCCTCGAACCGCCGCTATGCCGCTCTTCGCGTCATCCAACACTCCGAAAAGGTTCGCGGCGCGCTTTATCCCCTGATAGGCAGAGGAAGCGATGCGGCCGCCCAGGACGACGCTCGCTACGGTTCCCAGCCCGTACTCGATCCAATACCAGGCATTCTTGTCGACATAACAGTCGGTGTTTCCTAGCTTGCGAATGTCCTCTGTAATCCCGCCGGTAAAGCCATCCGCAAGTCCCGCCAGGGATGGCGCAGCACTTCGGGCGATCGTTTCTCCGTCCGTGAAGCTGGCCCAGAAGAAGTCGTTCGCGGTGCATGGGCGATCTTGTGGGGTGTTATCCATACCGATGCAGAGCCCGGAGGGATCTGCGAACAGGAGCGGACTGTTCAACGCGTAGGCGTAGGGCTGGAGCGTCGCCGCCACGACGGGGTCGACTCGGAGGAACTGCCCGGAGGCCGGGTCGTAGTCGCGGGCACGGAGGTAGAGCAGCCGGGTCCCCTCGTCAGCCCAATTCCCGGTGTAGCCGATCTCGGTCGACCCCGTCCCAGTGTGGCCGGTGACGGTGCCGTACTCGCTGTAGGCGTAGGCACCGGTCGCCGCGCCCGCCGCATCCGCGACCAGCAGCGTGGAGCCGAGAAGGTCGCCGTAGAGGTATTCGATGTCGGTGCCGTCGCTCTGTGCGATCGGCACGATGCCTGGCCCGTAGAGGTAGCGGTGGGCACCATCGTCGAGCAGGCGCGGCAGGGCCGCGTTGACGTCCCAGGTGAAGTCGCGCGTTCCCGAAGCATCCGTGCGGGTCTGCCGGAGGCCGGCGGCGTCGCTCGTGTAGCCGATGGTCTCGCTCGGCAGCTCGACGCTCGACAGGGCACCGAAGGGGTCGTAGCGGTAGGTGGTCGTTTCGCCGGCGGTAGTGGCGGTCGATCGCGCGCCGTTGGCGTCGTAGCCGTAGCTCGTCGCCGGGCCTACTGCGGGGATCAACGTCGTGACCTGCTGGGCAGCGTTGTAGGAAAGGGCCGCACCGTCGGCGGTCGCAGTAAGAGCGCCCGCCGGAGTCGCACGGAAGCTACCCCCGGATCCACGTGCCGCGAGCTGGCCGAGGAGGTCGTAGCCGTAGCTATCGGACGCGGCGATCGCCGCCGAGCCCGCGATCGCCCGCGAGGTCAACTGCCCGGCGTCGTCGTAGCCATAGTCGACATCGAGCAGCGGCGCGCCGCCCGTTCCCGCGGTGATGCCGGTCGTGCGCCCGGTCACGTCGTGGTCGACGGCGTAGGCGATGCCGTTCGGATCGACACGCGTGGCGAGCTGGCCGTTCGCGGTCCAGGTGAACATCGTCGTGTTGGATGCCCAGTCGGTGACGGAGGTCAGCTCGCCCGCGGCATCGTAGGTGTAACTCGCTGTGTCGCCACCCGGGTAACTCAGCGAGGCGAGGTTGCCGCGCGCATCGTAGGTGTAGCCGACCGCGTCGCCCGAGCCGTCGGTCACTTGCGTGAGGCGCCCGAGCCCGTCGTAGACGTAGCTGGTGGTGCCCGTCGCATCCGTCATCGTGGTGCGGCGGCCAGCAGCGTCGTAGCCGTAGGTGACATCCGGCGCCCCCGCACGCGAGGGATCGATGCGCACCAGTTGCCCCGCGGCGTCGTAGTAGTGCCGCAAGGTCGAGAGGTCGGGAAGCTTCGTGATGAACAGCCGGCCCGCGGTGTCGTAGTTGTGGCGGGTCACGAGCCCACCCGGACGCGTCTCGGACACCAGGCGCCCGGCAGCGTCGTAGGCATAGTCCGTAACGTTGCCGTCGGCATCGGTGAACGAGATCACGTTGCCGGTCTTGTCGTAGACGTAGTGCTGCGTCGAGCCGTCGGGGAGGGTGACGGTGTCGACCCGCCCGTCGAGCGTGTAATCAGTGGTCGTGACGCGCGCGAGCGGATCGGCGCTGCTGATCAGCCGACCCGCCGGATCGTAGAAGAGAGTCGTCGACTTGCCCGCCGCGTCCGTCGTGGATGTGACCTGCCCGGCGGCGTCGTACGTCACGGTGCTCGTAGCGCCCGAGGGCAGCGTCGTTGACACCTGCCGACCCGCCGCGTCGTAGCCGTAGGCGGTAATACGGCCGAGCGGGTCGGTGGTCGTGACGAGCTGACCCAGCTTGTCGTAGGCGTACGCCGTGACCGCTCCCCCGGGCGCCGTGACGGCGGCGAGCTTGCCGGTGGGTGTGTAGTCGTACGAGGTCGTGTTCCCAAGCGCGTCGGTGGCGCTCAGACGCCGGCTCGCGATGTCGTAGCTCGCGGTGGTGACGGCGCCTGCGGCATCCGTCGTACTGACCAGGTTGCCAGCCGCGTCGTACGCGTACGTCGTCGTGCGACCGAGCGGGTCGGAAGTGGACAATACGCGACCCGCCGCATCGACTGTGGATGTCGTAACGCCGCCGCCCGGGTCAGTCATCGAGGTCACAAACCCGGCCGGGTCGTAGCCGACCGAGGTGACCAGCCCGACCGGGTCAGTGGTCTGTGAGACCCAACCCTGGGGGGTGTAGGAGAAGGCGGTGACCTTGCCACGCGCATCGGTGTGGGTCGCGACGGTGCCATCGTCGTTGTAGCTGAACCGCTCGACCGCGTCGACGGCCGACCTCGTCGTGATGAGGTTGCCGTGCTCGTCGTACGCGAAGCGGGTTACGGCACCGGCTGGGTCGGTCATCGTCTTCACGTTGCCGAGCGCGTCGTAGGTCCACGTGGTGACGCGGCCGAGCGGGTCGGTCTGGGTGAGCCGTCGGCCGTTCCGGTCAAAGGTGGATGTCGTGAGCGCGCCGGTCGGATCGATCACCGCGATTCGGTTCAGCGCGGAGTCGTACTGGTACTCCGTACGAGCCGCGAGCGGAGTCCCGTATGCCCGGGTCTGGGCGACGAGCACCCCGTACTTGTACTCGTCGCGCACGACCGAGCCGTCCGGATGCGTCACATCGGTCCGCTGCGGGAAAGTGGTGTCATAGGCGAAGGTCGTAACGCCGCCCACCTCGTCCATCTGCGAGACCACCCGGCCGTCGGCGTCATAGACGTTCGTGACCACGCCTCCGAGCGGATTGGTGACGGTGACAACGCGATGCGATGCATCGTATCCGTAGCGCGTAATCGCGCCATCCGCTGCCGTCACCTCGACGAGATCCCCGGCAGCGTCGTAGCGGTACGACACGGTGCGGCCCGCCGAGTCGACGGCCGACACGATGCGGTCGTCGACCCAGGTCAACGTGATCGTGCGACCACCGGAGGCCGTGATGGTCTGGACGTGACCGACGGCGCGGGTGAACTCCAGTGCATTGCCGTTCGGGTCGCGGAGCGAGAGCAGCTCACCGGAGGCGTTGAAAGTGAAGGTCTGCGTCAGATCTCGCACGAACACCCATCCGCCCGTGTCCTCGTCGTAGCTGAGAGCCGCGTTCACGCGCTCGAGCGCCGTGTAGCGGTTGGTGCCGCTGCGGGTGAACAGCACGCGCGATCCGTTCTCTTGGACCACCCACACTTGCACCGGGCGCGGATTCGCCATGGTGCCGGGGGTCTCCACCTCAATCCGCATGTCGAGATCGGCCGACCAGCCGTAGCCGAAGGGTCCCGCGACGTCAGCCTTGGCTGTCGAATAGCTACGCGCGAGCTGGAGTGCCGGACCGACGCCGGGAATGGCCAGATCGGTGACGGCGTCGTAGAACTCCCCTGTCGCCGTGTTAACCGGGTCACCCTGGCCACACTGGCAGACCTTCTCCGCGGGGTTGCCGCCGCCGATACCCTCGTCGCGGAGGTTCGGGCCGGATGCCGTGATCGTGGAGATGGTGTCACCGGTCCGTATCCCAGTCGCGGTCGCGTATGTGTCGGGAACTGCGCGACGATCGGAGACCCAGAACGTGTAGACAGCGGGACCGTCGATGAAGGCGAAGAAGCAGCGTCGTCCGGTGTTACACGAGGCCACACGCGGCCCGTCGTCGTCTTCAGGGCTGTCGAGCCGATACACGTTCACCGCAAGCTGACCGCTGGTCAGCCCGACATCCTGATTCAAGTCGACGGTGAAACGCGGCGACGACGACGAACCAGACGTCTGGGCGACCGTCAATTGCCACTGACGGATCGCGACATTGACCCGCTCGGAGTTGCCGTACCACGTGTCGATGTCGCGCCAGCTTTGGGCACCCGGGACATAGTTCCCGACGATGGCACCGTAGGCGTGACCCGCATACGGCATATCAGTGGACTTATAGAAGCGATCCGTGGCGATACACGTGCTGCCCGTTCTGCAGACCTTCACGACAGTGTCGTTCACCCAGTCGACAATGTAGAGGGCCACCTGACCGCCGGTTCGACCGAGATCTTGATTCGCGGTGGCAGTGAGAGTCACGTACTCGCCCGCGTCGAGTATCTCTTTGTCCGCGCTGAGGGTGGCCAACCACGGTGTCGTGGAGATGGGTGCCTGGGCAGAAGCTTGTTGATCGTCCAGCTCGTCACCGTTGGTCGCACCGCTCGCAGCAACGAACCCGACGGGAACGAATGCCCAATCGGCGCCCCTCCAGGTGACGTTCACCGCGCACGACCGGCCCACAGCACAGGTCTTCAGCAGCGATCCGTCGTACATGTTCATGAGATAGAGGGCATATCTGCCGTTGGTCAGGTCAACGCGCTGATTCGCGGTCGCGGTGATCCGGATGACGTCGCCCGCGACCACGGTCGTCTTGTCGGCCACCACGTCGAGCGTCCACCCCATGCGGCCCACGCTCGCCAGCTGCGAGCCCTGCACTTCATGAACCTCGCCAAACGTCGCCGGGTCGTCCGCCGCCGCCACGATCGCGATGAATTCGTAGCTGTAGGCGTCATCCCGGTAGAAAGTCCCTGTTTGCGCCGTGCACACTCGCCCGGTGGTGCATACTGCGAGACGCTCTCCGGTCGTCACGTTGAAGATGTAGAGCGCATACGCACCGTTGGTGTTGCCGACGTTCTGGTCGGCCGTTGCGACGAGACGCGTCGACTGTCCAGCTGCGAGCTCGTCCGTGTCAGGAGTGAGCGTCAGCGTCCAAGCCGCGCGACTCACGGTGACGACATCCGACTCCAGGTCACCGACCCGCGCCAGGTAGTTGTGCGGTTCACCGGTGAAGAACTGCACGTCCACCCAGCACGACGCGCCCGTCGCGCAACTCTCGAGAACCTCATCGGTCGCAACGTCCAAGATCTCGATTACCTGACCAGTCCCTGACACCGAAACGTCAGTGGTTGCTGTCAGACGTGCCTTCTGACCAGCGAGGATCTCCGTCCGGCTGGTCGTGAGGCCGATCGATGCGGGCGGGACGGCGTCCGCCACAGCCGGGTCGGGGGAGGAGAACTCCACCGCCTGCACGAGCGACACCGACAAGAACAGGGCGGCCGCGCTCGCGACCGCCTTCGACAACGAACGAGACATACCCTGACCGATCCTCAGACGATGGGCACAACGTACCGCCTGGCTGCAGAGGATGCCTCACCCCGAACGGGGGGGCCGAGTAGCGCTCGCCTACGCCTCCCAGCGCGAAGCGCGGTAGTCGGCCGTGATGCGGCGCACGGTGCCCGAGCGACCGCGCACGACGATCGACTCGGTGCGGATCACGGGGCCGCGCTTGCGCACCCCCGCGAGCAGCGCGCCGTCGGTCACGCCCGTCGCGACGAAGAAGGTGTTCTCACCCCGCACGAGGTCGTCGGCCTCGTACACGTGGTCGAAGAGCAGCCCTGCGGCCTCCCCCTTCTCGCGCTCGAGCTCGTCGCGCGGCGCGAGGCGCCCCTGGATGAGCCCGCCGAGCGCCTTCACCGCGCACGCCGTCGCGACTCCCTCCGGGCTGCCCCCGACGCCCACGCACATGTCGAGGTCTCCGTCGAGCGACGCCGCTGCGATGCCGCCGCCCACGTCGCCGTCGAGCAGCATCCGCACGCCCGCCCCCGCCGCGCGGATGTCGGCCACGAGACCTTCGTGCCGCGGCCGATCGAGCACGCCCACCGCGAGATCGCCGACGCGCTTGCCGGCGGCCTTCGCGAGCGCCCGCAAGTTCTCGCCGATGGGCTGCCGGATGTCGACGACGCCGACGCCCGCGGCCCCCGTGACGATCTTCTCCATGTAGAAGACGCTCGAGGCGTCGAGCATCGTGCCGCGATCGGATGCCGCGATCATCGAGATCGCGTTGGGTCGCCCCGCGGCGGTCAACGAGGTGCCGTCGATCGGGTCGACGGCGATATCGCACTCCGGCCCGTCGCCCGTGCCGACGACCTCCCCGTTGAAGAGCATGGGCGCGTGGTCCTTCTCGCCCTCGCCGATCACGACGGTGCCGCGGAACGCGACCGTGCCGAGGAAGGCGCGCATGGCATCCACGGCCGCCCCGTCGGCGGCGTTCTTGTCGCCGAGCCCGATGAAGGCCGAGGCGCGGATGGCGGCCGCCTCGGTCGCGCGCACGAGCTCGAGCGCGAGGTTGCGGTCGGGTACGGCCGTTCCGAGGACGAAGCTCATGCGACGGCCTTCCGCGCGATGCCGGCGCTCGCCTCGAGCCGCTCGCGCAGTCCCGCGAGCTGGCGGCGCATGGCCTCCGGCAGGCGATCGCCGAACCCGTCGAGGAACTGCGCGGTGTCCGCGGCCTCCGCGAGGAGCGCACGCTCGTCGATGCGGAACAGCTCCTGCCACTCCTCGTCGGAGACGCCCGCCGCGCGGTAGTCGATCGTGCCGACCCCCGGCACCTTGCCGAGAGGCGTGTCGGATGCCGCAGCCTCCCCCGCGATCCTCTCGATGATCCACGCGAGAACGCGGCCGTTCTCACCGAAGCCCGGCCACAGCCAGCGGCCGTCGGCATCCCTGCGGAACCAGTTCACCTGGTACACCGCGGGCACCCCGCCCGTGCGACGCAGGCGGATGCCGACATCGAGCCAGTGCTGCAGGTAGTCGCCCATGTGGTAGCCGCAGAACGGCAGCATCGCGAACGGATCGCGGCGCAGCTCGCCGACCGTTCCCTCGGCCGCCGCCGTGCGCTCGGAGGCGATCGTCGCGCCGAGGAACACGCCGTGCTCCCAGTCGCGCGCCTCGACGACGAGCGGCACGTTGCTCGCGCGGCGGCCGCCGAAGATGATTGCGTCGATCGGGACGCCGTTCGGGTCGTCCCAGTCGGATGCCATCGACGGGCACTGCGACGCGGCGACCGTGAAACGCGAGTTGGGGTGCGCGGCCGGGCGGCCGGCATCCGGGCTCCACGGCTCGCCACGCCAGTCGACGAGGCCGTCGGGCGGGGTCGGCGTGAGGCCCTCCCACCACACGTCGCCGTCGGCGCGGAGCGCGACGTTCGTGAAGATCGTGTTGCCCCACAGGGTGTCGATCGCGGTCGGGTTGGTGTCGTAGCCCGTTCCGGGCGCGACCCCGAAGAACCCGGCCTCGGGGTTGATCGCGCGCAGACGACCGTCGGAGCCCGGAGCGAGCCACGCGATGTCGTCGCCGAGCGTCTCGATCTGCCAGCCCGGCAGCGTCGAGCGCAGCATCGCGAAGTTCGTCTTGCCGCACGCGCTCGGGAAGGCGGCGGCGATGTGGAAGCGGCGCCCCCGCGGATCGGTCACGCGCAGCAGCAGCATGTGCTCCGCGAGCCAGCCCTCGTCGCGCGCCATGACGGAGGCGATGCGCAGAGCGAAGGCCTTCTTGGCGAGGATCGCGTTGCCGCCGTACGCGGAGCCGAACGAGACGATCTCGCGGGTCTCCGGGAAGTGGCAGATGTACTTCGTGGCGTTCGACGGCCACGGCACGTCGGGCTCGCCCGGCTCGAGAGGCGCCCCGACGGAGTGGAGCGCGGCGACCCAGCGCGCCCCCGCGCGGATGCGCTCGAGCACGGCGTCGCCCACGCGCGTCATGATCGACATCGATGCGACGACGTAGGCCGAGTCGGTGAGCTGCACGCCGTAGCGCGAGAGGGCGCCCCCGACGGGGCCCATGGAGAAGGGGACGACGTACATCGTGCGCCCGCGCATCGCGCCCGTGAAGAGCTCGTGCAGCTCGGCTCGCATGGCGGCGGGCTCACGCCAGTTGTTGGTCGGACCGGCGTCGTCCTCGCGCTCGGAGCAGATGAAGGTGCGCGCCTCGACGCGCGCGACGTCATCCGGATCGCTCCGCGCGAGGAAGCTGTAGGGCCGGTGCTCGGGGTTGAGGCGGATAAGGCGCCCCTCCTCGACCATCTCGTGCAGGAGCGCGTCGAGTTGCGCGCGCGAGCCGTCGATCCACACGACGCGGTCGGGCTGCAGCAGCTCGACGTTCTCGGCGATCCACTCGTCGAGCGAGCGGACGGGGGCGACGGCGGTCGGGGTCGCGACCATGGCATCCTCCTTGAAGAATCGGCGTTGATTCCACTTTTGTCGAATGAGGCTGCCCCGTTCGCCCATCACGAGTGGAAACTTCACCCAGAATTGACATACGGTGCATTCGTGCCCGATCTGACGACCCTCGGCCAGCGGATGCGGTACTTCCGCGCCCGGAGCGGACTCACCCTCGGCGAGCTCGGCGACGCGATCGGCGTCTCGGCGAGCCAGCTCTCGCTCATGGAGAACGGCAAGCGCGAGCCGCGCATCTCGCTGCTCACGGCGATCGCCGAGCGCCTCGGCATCCCCGTGAGCGAGCTGCTCGACGACACCCCTCCGACCGAGCGCGCCGCCCTCGAGATCGAGCTCGAGCGTGCGCAGGCCGGCGCGCTCTACGCCGAGCTCGGCCTGCCTCAGCTGCGCCCCGGGCGCTCGATGCCCGACGACGTGCTCGAGACGCTCGTGGGCCTGCACCGCGAGCTCGACCGCCGCTCGCGCGAGAAGATCGCCACTCCCGAGGAGGCGCGCCGGGCCAACACCGAGCTGCGCGCGCGCATGCGCGAACGCGACAACCACATCCCCGAGATCGAGGAGCTCGCCGAGAACGTCATGCGCGACGTGGGCTACGAGCGCGGCGCCGTCACCCACCGCATGGTCGCGCTCATCGCGCAGCGGCTCGGCTTCGAACTCGTGCACGTGGGCGACCTGCCGCACTCGGCCCGCTCGGTGACCGACCTCGAGAACGGGCGCATCTACCTGCCGCCGGCGTCGATCCCGGGAGGCCACGGCCTGCGCTCGATGGCCCTGCAGGCGATCGCGCACCGCCTGCTCGAGCATCACGCGCCCGCCGACTACGCCGAGTTCCTGCAGCAGCGCCTCGAGATCAACTACTTCGCGGCCGCGTGCCTCATGCCGCGCGCCCAGGCCGTGCGGTTTCTCACGCAAGCCAAGGCCGATCGCGACATCGCGATCGAGGACTTCCGCGACGCCTTCGGCGTGACCCACGAGGCGGCCGCCTTGCGCTTCACGAACCTCGCGACGGCGCACCTCGACATGCGCGTGCACTTCCTGCGCGTGGGCGACGACGGGGCCGTCGCGAAGGCCTACGAGAACGACGGCTTGCGGCTGCCCACGGATGTCACGGGCGGCGTCGAGGGCCAGATCGTGTGCCGCTACTGGCCCGCGCGCACGGCCTTCGCGCGCACCAACCGCACGACCGAGTTCTACCAGTACACCGACACGCCCGAGGGCACGTTCTTCGACTCGACCCAGACGGGCACGAGCGCGACCGATGAGTTCTCGATCACGATCGGCGTGCCGTTCGCCGACTCGAAGTGGTTCCGCGGGCGCGAGGCGACGCGCCGCGAGCAGTCACGCTGCCCGGATGCGAGCTGCTGCAAGCGCCCGCCGTCGGACCTCGCGTCGCGCTGGGCGGGCAAGGCGTGGACGAGTGCCAAGGTGCACGCGCACATCTTCTCGCCGCTGCCATCCGGCACCTACCCGGGAGTCGACGACCGCGAGCTGTACGAGTTCCTCGAGGCGCACGGCGCGTCGGACTGAGGAGGCCTACCTCTCGACGCTCAGCTGGATCGGCGATGGGGTGCGAGACGCATCGCGCTGAGCGGCGGTCCTCAACCAACCGCGCGGGGTTGCCCCGGTCGGCGTGCTCTGTCGAGCGAAGCGGATCGGGGATGCCACGCGAGACGCTGGCATCGGGACTGGCGGGAGCGCGCCGCCGCCAGGCGGCACGCGGGGGCATGCGTCTCGCGCGGCATCCCCGATCCAGCTGAGCGTCGCCCTAGTGCTCCGCGGGCACGCGGAAGAGACGCTCCATCCACAGCCACACGAGCACCCCGGCCGCGACCGTCACGACGACCGAACCGATCGTCGTGAGCGCGATGCCGAGGGCGGCATTACCGAGCACCTGGGCGACCGTGCGCGCGGTGCCGAAGATGAGCCCCGTGAGGGCCCCGACCGTCGCCGACAGCACGGTCGCGATGACGAGGCCGACCGCGATCGAGAACCCCGTCACGTAGCCGGGGCGACCGATGCCGTGCGCGCGCAGCACGAAGAAGCTCACGAGCCATCCCGCGACGACGAAAACCGCCCCGACGATCGCGAAGCCGAGTGTGACGCCGCCGAGCGCCGCGGGGTCGATGCGTCCGAGGGTCGAGTTCGCGTCATCCGCCGCTCCCCCGCCGCTCACGATGTTGGCGACCACGACGACGAGCGTGCGGATGACGGTGCTGAGGTACCAGACGGCGAGGGGCACGGCGAGCAGCACGACGCCGAGCGTCACGAGGGGCAGCGAGATCGCGCCCGAGATCACGGCGCCGCGGCGGGCCTTGCGGCGGGCAACCGCCGCGGGGTCGTCGGGCTTCTCGGCGGGCGGCGTCGTCTTGCCGGTCTTCGCCGGCGCGCCCGTGGCGGCGGGGGCGGGGGTCGGGCTGCTCGGCGTCGTGGCCGAGCGCGCGGGAGCGCCGGATGCCGTGCCGGGCGCCGGCGGAACGGATGCGGAATCGCGCGTGGTGGAGTCGCTCACGCCCTCATCTTGCCGCTCGGAGGGGCACGGGGTCGACACCCCGCCCCCCGAAAGTTCCCGTTCCGCGCGATAGTCACCGGAGGAACGGGTGCGAACACGCGGAACGGGAACTATTAGGGAGGGGACGGGGACGGGGACGGGGACGGGGGCTAGGGCGTGTCTGACAAACAGTTCGGTGGCGTGCTGGGAGGCTGTGGTCGTGTCGCGGTTTCAGATGCTCTCGGATGCCCAGTGGTCGTTGATCGAGGAGATGCTGCCCCGTCCCACGGGGCGTA